>Ga0206981_10064_pt1 | contig 31013 bp, 20 predicted proteins | sample Alteio_BWMinCont_17_FD_153312 | JGI IMG/M metagenome (GOLD analysis project Ga0206981, IMG submission 153312) | Enriched cells from forest soil in Barre Woods Harvard Forest LTER site, Petersham, Massachusetts, United States -... | ecosystem: Environmental > Terrestrial > Soil > Temperate forest >... | reverse complement strand
TCCCGAAGGATCGCGGTATCAACAACTGGTACAACGCCGCCGCTTTCACGCAGCCGACGAATGGAACCTTCGGCAATGTGAGGAGGAACAGCGTCTACGGACCAGGGATCGACGAGGTCAATCTATCTGGCGCAAAGTCCTTCGCATTGCCTCGTGAGGGAATGAGACTCCAGATTCGCTGCGACGCCCAAAATGCGTTTAACCATCCGAGTTTCGGAGTTCCCAGTCAGTACCTTGGCGGCTCAAACGGTGTCGGAACCGCTTACACGAGCACCAGCCCCATCAACTCAGTAACCGTGCATGGCCGCAACATCCAGCTTGGAGCCCATCTGGAGTTCTAGAGTCGGTCGCGTCAGATGTGAGAGACGGCGATTTTTCGCCGTCTCTTTCGTTTGCTTGTTGGAATATTGCGCCATATTTAGCGTAGTCTGAGACTCGAAAGACTCAGACGGTTAACTCATATGTACCTGAAACCTGCAATACACTCCGCGTGGCTCGTCCTTCTGCTGGCTGGGTCGTCCATCGTTTCCCAGACTAGCGCGGACACACAGCAAACTCTCGCCGCTCACCTGCAGAAGGCAAACAGCTATTTGCGGGAGAACCAGCCCAAGTTGGCCATTCCAGAGTTGCAGGCAGCCGTAGCCATCGATCCCGACAATGCCGATGCACAGGGGAACCTGGGAGTCCTGCTGTTCTTTCAAGGCAAGATGTCTGAATCGATTCCTCATCTTCGCGTTGCGTTCGAGCGTCAACACGATTTGGTCAAGATCCAGGGCCTGCTGGGTCTGGCGGAGATACATGCGCTCGACCTTGAACAGGGGCGCAAGGATCTGGCCGCCGCATTCCCCCTGATCGGCGACCAGCGATTCAAAGTCCAGGTCGGTTTGGAGTTGGCCGGCCTCTACACACAAAGTGGAGATTTGAATGAAGCTGAGTTGGTTCTAACGCAATTAAGGAAGGACGCCCCGGATAACCCGGAGGTTCTATATGCGTCCTACCGCACGTACACCGACCTCGCTGGAGAGTCGATGCTGACGTTGTCGCTTCGTGCGCCGGATTCCGCACAAATGCATCAGTTGATGGCTCACGAAGAGACCCGGCTGGGAAAGACCAACGAGGCTATCGCGCAATACCGCAAGGCCATCGCTCTCGATCCGCATTTACCGGGTGTCCACTTCGAACTGGCGGAGTTGCTGCATACATCCCAGGATGAGACCGTGAAGAAAGAGTCAGAACAGGAGTACCGGGCAGCGTTGGGGGAAAACGCACAGGACGAAAAGTCGATCTGCAGACTAGGTGAGATCGACGCGCAAAAGGGAAATCTGCAGAAGTCTTTCGAGGAATTCTCAAACGCTGTTCGGCTTCAGCCGGCCGATGCCGACGCGAAGCTCGGCTTGGCCAAGACTCTCATTCAAATGGACCAGGTCGACAAGGCTCTCACGCTGTTGGAACAGGCAGTCCGGGACGAGCCGACAAACGCGATCGCTCATTACCGTTTGGGCACGTTGTACCGCAAGAATGGACGCATGGAAGATGCGAAGCGCGAGATTGAAATCTATAAGCAATTAAAGGACACGAAAGAGAAGCTGCGGTCCGAATACAAAGATCTACTTGTGCAGCCGAATGAGATTCGCGCGGATGAGAAGGATGAGTAATCGCCTTGCGGCGTGTGGGGTGTTCGTCGTCCTATACATGAGCACAACTGGAATCGCTCAGATGGGAACGCCGACCCCGCTGTCGCCTGCGGAACGTGCGAAGGCTGCGGCCGAGAGAGAGGCAACCGCACTGGTCACTGATTACCCGCTGCTGGTGGACATCACTGCATCGACGCGGATTCATTTCGAACATCATTCAAGTCCCGAGGCAAGATTCATTTCGGAATCAATGAGCGGGGGAGTTGCCCTGATTGATTATGACCGCGACGGCTGGCCGGACATCTACTTCACCAATGCGCAGAGCGTGGAGATGGCCCTCCACGGAGTCAAGGCACGAAGCGCTTTGTTCCACAACAATCACGATGGGACGTTTACGGATGTTACGGATAAGGCGGGAGTGGGCTATCCGTGCTGGGCGATGGGTGCTTCTGTGGGCGACTACAACAACGACGGCTGGCCCGACCTCCTCGTAACCTGTGTTGACCGCGTGGTTCTGTATCGAAACAACCGGGATGGCACATTCACCGACGTAACGAAAGCCAGCGGGCTCAGCGGCGATACCGGTTGGTCTACGGGAGCAGCCTTTGGAGATTATGACGGCGACGGCTGGGCAGACATCTTCGTCTCGCATTACGTGGACTTTCACCTGGACAACCTGCCCGTGTTTGGATCGAGCAAATCGTGCAAGTATCTGGGACTCGATGTGCAATGCGGTCCACGCGGACTCAAAGGTTCTCCAGACAAGCTCTACCATAATAACGGCAATGGGACATTTACCGATGTTACCCCCAAGTCAGGTGTGGAAGATACGGAAGGGCGCTACGGCCTGACCGCGATCTGGTCTGACCTTGATAACGATGGACATCTGGATCTCTTTGTTACCAACGATGGACAGGCCAACTATCTATACAAGGCGGATAAAACGGGTAAGTTCGAAGATGTCGCTCTGCTTTCCGGCGTAGCCGCAAACGAGGACGGGCTGGAGCAGGCTAACATGGGCATCGCAATCGGCGACTATCTTCATACGGGGCGCATGTCGTTGTTAGTTTCGCATTTCGACAACGAGTACGCAGCACTTTATCGCAACGATGGGAGTATGAACTTTACCGACGTGTCCATCGCGTCAGGAATTGCCAGGGGAACTCAGGGGTATGTGGGGTGGGGCGATGCCTTTGTCGATTTCGACAACGACGGCTGGCTCGACTTTTTCCTGGCGAATGGACACGTTTATCCGCAAGTGGACAGCTCCCACGCAGCGGCCAGATTTCTCGAGCCCAAATTGCTCTTCGTTAACCAGCACGACGGCACGTTCAGGAACATCAGCAGACGGGATGGACCAGCATTGCAAACCCCGCAGGCGAGTCGAGGTCTTGCGATCGGCGACCTTTTCAACGATGGAAAGATGGAAGCCGTTATTGAAAACCTGGTGGGCGAGCCTCTGATTCTACGCCCTGAAGGAGGCCCGCAAAATCACTGGATCAGCTTTCAATTGGCCGGGACTACGTGTAATCGCCTGGCCCTCAATGCGCGGATTAGGGCGACAGCGGGAGGCCTCGTGCAACTCGGCGAAGTGATGAGCGGCGGAAGTTATCTGTCACAACATGATCTGCGATTGCACTTTGGTTTGGGGATTCACCGCACCCTGGAAAAAGCTGAAGTTCTCTGGCCGGATGGCAGGAAGGAAACCTTAACCAATCTTGCTGCGGATCGGTTTTACGTCGTGCGCGAAGGCGAAGGTGTGGTTTCAAGCACGCCTGCCGAACGGCCCCTGAAGTTTCATTGATCTTGCTTACATACTAATTTTCCTTCTGTTCGAGAACGTCAAGGATGTAAGCTCCCGCGCCGTATCCAACCATGGGCCTTGCACCCGTTGGATCTCCCACCTGGCCTGGGAAAAGCTCGCAGGGCACGGCGACGTACATTTCGGGGATGATGTTGTGATCAGTGGCTGCCTTGTCCACGATGCGCCTGACGATTGCCGCCGCCTCGTCGCTGCGCCCCATTTCACGGTACACTTCCGCCAGACTGAAATCGACAAACAAGAATTCTTGCCTCTCATACCAATACTCAAAGATCGCCGGATCCGTGTACGTGCTGCGGACGCGCCGGTAGCCGCCGGAGGCTACTTTCAGTAGCTCCATCCTCTCCACTGTGTCGCGCACTATTGCAGGATCAGTTACAACGCCGAGGTGGATGATTGCCAACAGTGCACCGTCAATGTCGTTCTTCATGCCCTCTTCGAGAGTTCCATGCAGCTTTCCATCACGAATGAACGCGGCGTTGAATCCTTTTTCCAGCAGGGCAACATGGCGAAGCACTTCGGCCCCGGTGGATTCGTCGCCCGCGCGACGCGCAATTTCGGCGAAGTCTTTCAAGCCCACGATCGCCGCGGCCGTTGAAAACGCGAAATGCTTCTTGTCCTTCTGCCGCTCCTCCCAGATCGAGGTGTCGGCAGCGACAATTAGACTGTCATCGTTCTTCTCAAGGTTCTTGAGCAACGGCTTCGCTATGTAATCCCGCGCGCTTTCGTACAGCCGGCCGCGATAGGTCGTGGCCGCGAGCAAGGCGGAATCATCGTAGCGTCGCATATACTCGCCCAGCGCCCACAGCACTTCGCCCCAATCGTCAAACTCGATATTGGTGCTGCCTTCCATGGTGAAGAACGGCTCCTCGGACCCGTCTCCGAAGTAGCGCACCACCGAAACCTGGTAATCGGCGCCTGCGGTTGCGTCGCGCATCTTTCCTGTGGGCTGAGCGTTGAAGTAGGCCAGCAGCGCGGCTCGCGCCTCATCCCGGTGCCCCATGCGCGCGAGAGCCACTGTGGCCCACGCCATGTCGCGCACCCACGGAGTGAACCACACTCCATCAGGCAGACTGGCCACAATGAGGGCGTTGCCGTATCTCCCTGGGCGATTGGGCTCGCGGCTCTGGGCTATGCGGAGCATCACTTCGCTTTGCCTCCACAGAGGCCGTTCCATTTTCGCCAGGCCCGCAGGCGGCATTACACGCCAGTGCTCAAGTTGGACAATCTCGCGCTTAACCAGTTCCCGAGGCGCGAGCCCCGCCCTCCACCGGCTGAATTCCCTTACCGTTCCTTCCAGTTCGCCGTCATTCTCGAGGGAAACCAGTGCCCATGCCTGGCTGCCGGCAAGATCACGCCGCTCTCCCTGTGCCTCGCCCCGCTTCGATTGCAGCGGAATAAGCAAGAGCGACTCCTCGATGCCGTCAAATTTGAGCACCTCGATTTCGTCGTTTGGGATCCTGGCAACCCGGTGCGATCGTACGGGCTTGTTCCATTCCACCCCCCAAACTCCCGATGGAGCGGATGCGGAGCCATGCTCCCACTCGATAACGAGCGCTGCCCTTGGCAGGCCAAAGGGCATAAATACGAACCCCTCGCCGGAGTTGTTACGAATGCGGATCACCTGCGAGTCTTCTTTGTACTCTGTCGAAGTGTCATGAGCGCCCGGACCGCTCCAGCCGAGGCTCTTGATGAAATTCGCGGTCTCCACTCCTTCGCCCAGCGGATTGCGAGGGTCCGGCCGCGAAAAGCTGTATGGATGCGCGTAGAACTTGGTCATACCGCCGGTCTGCGGCGATACGACTGCGAATCCAAATCCGTTGCCGGTAACGAGGTTGGTCGCCGCGGCGGGGAGGCACATCCCCAAGCTGATGCAGACTTGAATAAAAGCAAGACGCGTAAATCGCATAGACAGGCCTTCAATCGATTGTCTGTTCCAGGCGCACGTCTCGAGAGGAGGCGCCGACGCCGAGCGTGCGTTTGCCCGGCGCCGTCATCCACTTTTGTTCTCGCGTGGACCAATATTGCAACTGCCGCAACGCCACATGAATCGTGACCTCTTTCGACGCACCGGCGGCAATCGTCTCGCGCTCGAAACCGGCCAGCGCTCGCACCGGAAACTGCACTCCCGCCGGAATGACGCTTGGCGCTCCGAGATAGACCTGCGGAACTTCGTCTGCATCCATAGCCCCGGTGTTTCTGACCGTGACGTGAACGTCGAGTCCGCCATCGGCGGCCTTTTTGGCTCTCAACGCTGAGTAAGCGAAGGTCGTGTAGCTCAAGCCGTGGCCGAAGGCAAACAGGGGCTCGATCCTCTGCTTGTCGAACCAGCGGTAGCCAACATTGACCGCTTCGCTGTACACGGTTTTGCCGTCTACGCCTTTCTTGGAGCGCTCCGGATGCCTGGGATCGGCGGCGGCATAATCTTCAATCCGCCTGGCCCACGTCACAGGCAGGCGACCCGCAGGACTTGATCCGCCCAGCAACAGGTTGGCGGTAGACCAGCCCCCCTCGTCGCCCGGCCACCACATCTCCAGCACCGCCTTCACTTTGTCAATCCAGGGCAGGGCCACCGGTTGGCTCGTATTCAGAACCACAATCGTGTTGGGATTGACGGCGGCCACTTCTTCCACGAGTTTGTTCTGGTCGCCGGGCAAGCCGAAGACTGGCTGGAGACGGGTCCACACAAAGACCACTGCGATCTTCGCGTTTTTGGCCGCGGCGATGGCCGCTTCGTGGTCTGCTTTGCGCCGTTCGGGCGTGTACCAGTTGAGGCGAATTTGCACCGGTGAATTGGAACTGTCCGGGCTGGTGCTCACCTCGATGTCGTGGAGTCCCGCATTCAACTGAACGGCTCTGCGAACGTCATCCAGTCCATCGATGGTAGAGAGCGCATTGTCCTGCGTCGCCTGCAGGATGTCACCGTGGTCGCCGCCTTGAGCAGCGCCGGTGCCCGCCAGTCCTTTGCCGTCCAGTTTGATCCGCGCGTTCGTGCCCAAGGCTTGCAAGTAGATCCAATACTCGCCGTCGTGAGGTACAGACAACTTGCCCTTCCACACCACCGTGGAATTGGGCGGCAGGGCGTTCCCTCCGCTGGTTGTGAAATCGATCTGGGCATCCGTCACCGGATCGCCCGAACCGGTTCGCTCCAGTCCCGGCGCGCCATCGTGGCTGAACGCGCCGGCGGGAATCGTGGCGCCGGTCATGTCGTCATCCACAGCAAAGCGGATTCCGACGTTGCCGGAAATCTTCTTCATTGCCTCCAGCGGCCCCACCTGGCGCTCAGGCAACCCCACAGCGCACTCGCCGTTGATTCCGATTGCGTCAATCTGCCTGGCCGTTGGCCCAATCAGAACGACGGAATCCAGATCGGCCGCCTTCAGCGGCAGGGCATGGTTCTCGTTCTTCAGCAGCACCGCAGCTTCTTCGCTCGTCTTTTCGATGACCTTGGCGTTCTCCGCGATGGACTGCGCCGTGACCTCGTGCATGGAAAGTCCGTCCAGATAGCCGAAACGCGCAATCTCGTAGAGCACGCGACCGGCGGCACGCGTGATAGCGGCCTCGTTCACCGTGCCTTTCTTCAGTGCCTCCGGCATCTTCATGCGATTGGGTGTGCTGTCCGCATCGCTGCCGTTCGCCGGTTCCGGTTTGGGCTCCTCGGGCATATGCCCGCCGTACATATCGGTGTCCATATCGTCGGCATTCGATTTCGCCGCCGGCGGCGATGGAGGTATCGGCCGCGAGTCGAAGAAGGTCGGCAATGACCAGGACTTCGTATCCAGCGGAGGCTCACCCGGCATCTCCATGTCGAGACCGGCATTGATAAATGTGACGGCGTGAGTTGCGCCCCAATCGGATGTGACGAAGCCCTTGAAGCCAAGTTCGTTGCGCAGGATCCTGGTCAGGGTGGCCTCGTTTCCGCACGAAGAGATACCGTTGAGCCGGTTGTAGGAGCACATGATGGACGCAACGCCTGCGCGGACCGCAGCCTCGAAAGGCGCAACGTACACTTCGTGCAGACTCTGGTCGTCAATCCACGTGCTCGTAGCGTCGGAGTCGTAGCCCACAAAGTGCTTCACCTGGGCCATCACGTGCTGCGACTGAATCCCCCCGATCTCGGCCGCGCCTATTTCCGCAGTCAAAAAGGGATCTTCCCCAAACGTGTTGTAGCCGCGGCCATACTCCAGATCACGATCGATATTCACGAAGGGCTGAAGCGACACATCGATGCCCAGCGCGCGGTCTTCGCGGCCGATAACCAATCCATTGGCTTTCGCGGCCTGGCGGCTGAACGTCGCAGCCACGCCCATCGTTGCGGTCTCCGCCTGCGACGGATGGCGCGTCAGCACGCCTGGCGGTCCGTCGGCGAAACGCAGGCCGGGAATGCCCAGGCGAGGAATGCCGCCGAGGTATCCTGCCTGTCCCTGGTACAGCTTGGGGTCCTCCTGCGTTCCATGAATCAGCGTCAGCTTCTCTTCGAGCGTCATCCGGCTGAGCAACTCATCGACTCTCGCGTCGCCGGTCACGACCGGAATGCTCTGCGCCACCGCGGCCATCGATGCCGTCAACACCAGCGCGGTCCACACCCGACGCACAGAATCACGCCTCGTCAATCGCGATGCTCCCGGCAGCAGTCCGTGCCAATTTCCCGTTGGGTTTCCGATTCTGGCGGGCCGGCGCGGTGGATTTGCGCACCACCAACTCCGTCTCCAGCGAATATTCCGAGCCATGATGGCGCTTCAGTTTCAGCATTTTGTCCAGGGCGGTGAAAGCCGTTTCCCCAAGCTTCTCCCGAGGCACATGGATGGTCGTAAGCGACGGCCGCGCCAAAGTCGCGAAGGCAATATTGTCGATCCCGACGATAGAAACATCCTCCGGAATTCTTATCCCGGCCTCTTCCAGCGCGCTCATCGCGCCCATGGCAATAAGGTCGCTGCCGCAGAAAACCACGGTCGGAAGCTCCGGCTCATTGAGTATGTCTTTGACCGCCAGAGCGCCGGCGTCCACGCGATACTGGCTACTCTTGACCGGGCACGGCTTCATTCCCTTCCGTTCCAGTCTCGAGACCAGCGCCCGCGTGATCATCGCAGCGGTGCGATTTCCTTCCGGCCCGGCAATCACGGCCGCTCGCCGATGCCCAAGCTGCGCAACATGCTCGATCGCCTGGGCAATGCCCGCGTCGTAGTTCACCGTGATGTTGCTGATGAACTTGTCGGCCCGGCAAAAATTGCTGAAGACCACGTTAATGCCGGCGCCAGTCAACTCGCGGGTGGCCGTCTCCTCGATCGAAGAAGTCATGATGGCCACGCCGCGCACATCGCTCTCCACCAACCTCCGCACGATGGTTTCGGTGCGCTTCGAACTGTATTCCGTGTTCAGAACAAGAACATCGAATCCGCGGTCCCACGCAGCCCCCTGGAAGCCTCGAATCACTTCCGGGAAAAACGGATTGGCAATATCGGAAATCACCAGGGCGAACAGATCGCTGGTTCCGGTGGCCAGTCTGCGCGCATGAACGTTCTTGTAGTAGTTCAGCTCGTCAACCGCTCCCATTACACGCTTCCTGGTTTCGTCCGCAATGTAATGGGTGTTGTTCAGGACTCGCGACACCGTGGCTGGCGAAACGCCGGCATGCCGCGCCACATCTCTCATTGTGTAAACGATCGGAGCGGCCGCCCGGCCGTTGCTTGCTCGTCCTGATTTCATAGGAAACCCGTTTCACCGAGCATATAACAAACATCCTCCGCCGATCGCAACATCACGAAAACAAACTGGGCAAAGGCCAAGCATCCCGCTTAAAAATACGAGAGTCCCACGCCCGGAAGCTTTGGGCCTCGGGGCTCTCGTCAAGAGGGCAATTGACAAGCGCGCGCCTGCGGTGCACTAATGATTGCGATTTCTGAAATCGGTTTCCTGTCGCAGGATTCTAATGCCACTCGGAAGAGACTCCCGACTTGTTTCGCCTGTGTTGTTATATCGTCACTGACCAAGGTGGACTTTCGCTCGCCAACCGGGAAAACGGATCGCTCGGAGGAGATGTGCTGTGAGATCTCCCCGATGGCTTCCTTATGCACTGGCCACACCTATGCTCTGGGGAGTCTGGGGCGCCCTTACTGAATTCCCCGAGAAATGGGTTTCGCCTCCATTCCCCGCCACTCTCGGGTACGTTGTGTGGTCTTTGACCATGATCCCGGTCTCTCTGTTCGTCCTTTGGCGTAACAAGTGGAAGGTGGACATCAGGCTTCGCTCGATACTCTACGGAAGCGCCGTTGGTTTCTCTGGCGCATCAGGCCAGCTCATTCTTTTTTGGGTTTTGACCCGCGGACCTGCGTATATTATTTTCCCGATTATCTGTCTCTCGCCCGCAGTTACGATTCTGCTGTCTGCAACTTTGCTCCGGGAACGAGCCCGGCGATTTGCCACCCTGGGCATTTTGTTGTCGATGCCCGCGATCCTTCTTCTCGCTCTGCAGGAACCGGCCTCGAGCCCTGTACACGGCTATCTCTGGCTCGTTCTCTCCATTGTGATCTTTTTGCTCTGGGGAATGCAGGCGTATTTCATGAAGTCTTCTGCAGGTACCATCTCCTCAGAAAACCTTTTTCTTTACATGGCCATCACCGGCCTCGTGCTCAGTCCCATCGCACTTTGGATGACGAATTTCTCCGTTCCGATCAACTGGGGACTTAAGGGCGCTCCGCTAACGGCAGTCATTCAAAGTCTGAATGCGTGGGGATGCCTTCTCTTCGTTTTTGCCGTTCGTTTTGGGAAAGCAATCATCGTCGTGCCCATGATCAACGGCCTGTTTCCAGTTATCACGATCATCTTATCGCTTCTGCTGTACCATACCGTGCCAACACGGCTGAACCTCTTTGGTATTCTGCTGGCAATGGTCGCAATTGTCCTGATGGCCGTCGACGAGGCTCGGGGCGACATAGCGGCCAGCCTGGGATAGAAAGAAACATAGTGCATCCAGATACGACTGCGAAAACCACTCCTTGCAGGCGTGGCGTTCTGTTGCTGGCGCCGCCCGACAATGCGAAACACCATCATGTCGACGATTTCACAGCCGGATAGCAGGTGAATTCCTCTTCCGAAACCTGCCAGTAAGGCATAAACGTCTGCCCGGGATTGCCGCGAACGCTGAAGTGAAGCGGCGAACCCGCAATCGGCTCCAGGAGTTTCGCCAGGTGTTCTGCATCCTGTCCGCCATCAATGGAGAGCCCTGCCTGCGGAGATCCGACGGCCGCAAGCAGAACAGGACCATACTCAACTGAGTATCTTGTTTTTCCGGCCAATTGATCTTCGCCTTTGTAGGGCCTGACCCGGATCACGGCCGGCAACGTGAACTCGATGGTGTCGCTGTTGGACCACTGGCGTTGCAGAGAGAGATAGGTCCCCGGCTGGCCCGCGCCTTCCGCCTTGCCGTTGACTGACACTTTCATTTCTCCTGCGGCCCAGGAAGGAATGCGGATCCTTAGATGTGCTTGCGTCGGCGTTGCGGCCTTCACCGTGCAATGAACCGCCGTGTCATACGGGAAGCGTGTCTTGACTGCGAGTTCCATCGGCTGTTCGCCTTGCTTCCAGCGGATGGTCGACGGCTCATAGAGATGAACGTACAGTCCATCCGGCGCGATGGAGTAGATATGTTCCGGAAGACTACCCAGCAGACGCGTTCCTTGTCCTTCGCAGCATGTGTTCTCGTGCGTCGACTTCTCCTTCTTGCCTTCCATGATCGTGTGGTAGCGAAGCCCCTTCCCGCCATCCTGATTGGCCATGCCGATGTTGTAAATTGACTTTTCAATCTCTGTTGCGAACCGTTCATCGTCTGGATGGAGAAGCTGAAAGCGCTGGCTGAGAAAGACCCAGAAACTGCTTCCGCAGAGTTCGCCAAGTTTCTGCCTCAGATAGTCGCTGTCGGGAGGATCTTTCTCAAACTCGATAATCGAGATGCTTCCGCCTGCCTGCTGCCAATGGGAGCGATACATTTCCCAGGAGCCGAGCACCGCGTCGTAATAAAGGGGATCCCCGGTGATGAGATACATATCGAGATAGGCTTCAAGATCCGTAAGTAGATAACAGTGGGGACGATCATATGGATACTGCCACACCTGTTCCTTCTCCCGCTTCGCAAGACCTCTCAGCCACGCGTCTTCCTGGTAGTACCTCTGAATCACTTGTGCATCAGCCGGCTTTCCTAACGGGCTTGTGCCCAAGCGCGTATTGGCCACCATGCCCTGTCCGCCCTGGATTGCGCCGCGAAGCATCTCCGGCAAAAACGGCTGCTGGTTAAACCAGTCATAGTAGCCGCGCAGCATTGGCAAGGCTTTTTCGTTACCCGCGTACGCTGCTTCAAGCAGCCCGTGGGTGAGCCATGCGCGCGTGTACGCCGCCCGCTCCGAATAGAAAATCGTATCTTCCGGATAAGCCATGATGTAACCGTTCGGCTGCCGGCACTCTTCAATGCCGTCCACGACTGCATTGACGCGATGGCGCAAGTCGGCGTTGTCGATCCAGCGCATCGTGTTGGCGCCTCCCATCAGGAAGCGACCCGCATTGGATCCGGCGAGATCTTCTTCCCAGAAGATCTGCGACCCGGTAGGCTTGAAGTTCTTGATCTTCCCGGTCCGCTCGTAGAACTGGCGCAATAAGTCGTCGGTTGAGTAAGAAGTCAACAGGTACTCGATGTTGTTCTCCATCGCGGTCTGAAATACACCGCCATCGAGAGTGACTCCTGTCGTCGGCGCGACAGCCTTGTACTTCGCGGGCTTCCAGGTGGAGGGATCGGTAACAGCGTGAGGATTGTCGTAGTGGATGCCTTCGCCATCCTGGCGGGGCGGCCTCGTCAATTGAGCCGCCAGCTCCGAATTGCCGTGCTCCGGATCGGCCGAAACCTTGCAACCCACGGCAACGTCGTGACCGCCGGAGACCACGGCCATCTTGGCGACCGTCAGCGTGAAATCAGGGCTATCTTTCGGCTCGCCGCCCAGCGGAACCTCTTCGGTCGGGTTGGCCTTCACGGCGCGCAACCGGGTCGCCGTCAGCCGCACATAGCGGCCATTCACGCCGTGCTGCTTGAATTGGGTGATGTTGTCTTTGGGATCGGGAAAATCTGACTGCGTAAAATCGACAATAGTCACGGGTGCGCCGAAGCTCGCGTCGTCAGAGGCTTCGATCCTGAATCGTAGCGGAAAACCCTCGCCCGCATAATATTGATCGCGCCCCGGGTACATTCGCTCGGAAGCAGGAAACAATTGAATGGCTTCAATGCGGAAGCTCTTGCCAAGGTCCACCTGGATCCAGGTCGTCACCCCCGGATTCGCGACCACCTTGGAACGATACGCACGATAGGCTGTCGCCGGAGTTGCGGCCATGCGAATTCCGGTCACATAGCCCGCTAACTCGATCGGCTCCGCCGCGGCCTGTGTCACCAGAGGCTCAATGGTGCCCGTCACGGCGAGGCCGGCCCCCAAGTAGGTCGTGCTGAGAAGAAAGTCACGTCGTGTCAAGGTCATCCTTCTGCTCCTGTCGCTGATGTTTTGATCAAACTCAATTGTCATTCTCCAAATCGAACATCGGGTTACGATGCGTGTGCGCCATGCCCGATTCCGCTTCTTTACCCAGCCTTCGCCCCCGCAAGTCTACTCCGGTAAAAGCCAATAGCGTAGGTTCTAGAACTGATACTTCAGCGACAGTTGCAGCGACCTCAGACCCGACGCCTCGTAGTTAAGCTGCCCCAGCGAAGGCGAACCGACATTCCCGCCGCCTCCACCAAACTCAGGGTGATTGAGCAGGCTGAATGCGTCGACTCTGAACTGAAGTTGTTGCTCGCGGAAAGTCGGAAAGGACTTGAAGAGAGAGATGTTTGTGGGATACAGACCTGGCTCACGAATGGCGCTGACGTTGCGCGCCGTGCCATAGTGGCCGGGAGCCGGCTGAGAAAAGCAAGTGGGATTGAAGAACTGGAATCGGGTCCTGGTAAAATTCGCGTTCGGATCGCAGGTTTCCAGACCATAGACAGGGTGCGCATAGCTGGTATCCGCCGTATTGTTGGCGTTGATGGCTACAGGCTGTCCGCTTGCCAGCTGCTGTAGAAACGACAATTGCCAGCCGCCGAGGGTTTCCCGGCCCAACCACCCGCCGCCGTTCAGAAACTGACGTCCAGGACCGATGGGCAAATCGTAGACCCCGCTCAGGAGGAAGTTGTTGGTGCGGTCAAAGGAGGCAGGCGAGTATTGCAACCGGGGGTTGTAGTAGTCCTGCACATCGCTGTTATCCCCGTCCACAATATCCATCGCCTTGGACCACGTATAGCTGAGGAGGAACTGCAGGCCTCTCGCATAGCGCCGCTGCAACGAGATCGCGAGGGCGTTGTAATTGCCGGTGTAGGCGTTCAACTGAGTGGTAACCGGTCCCGCGAGTGGCTGCGGCTTCACATCAAGAATTCCCGATGTATTTCCGGATGACAATGCATACGGCTGATTGCTGTCTGCGCGGGCTGACACGTGACGCTGCACATCACCGATGTATGCAACGGTCAGCAGCGTGTTGTCATTCAGGGAACGCTCGATGTTGAGATTCCATTCCTCGGCGGACTGGTCTTTAAGCGTTTTGGCAATCGTGTACCCCGAATTCCCGGTCGCGCTTGAAGGAAACAGGTTTTCGATCGTTGCCGGACTGCTGATCGCAATGGTTTCAGATTGGAGCACAAAGTTAGGCGCGTAGAGCAGAGAGAATTGAAGGTTGTTATAGAGGATGGGAGCGTAGTAGACGCCGTACCCCCCGCGAATGACGGTGTTCTTCAAAGCTTGCCACGAGAGGCCGAACCGCGGACCATAGTCGTTGTAATTCGTATTCCATGTATTCGGAATAGGCTCGTTGAGGGCAAGGTTGTAGAGCGCCGACTTGCCGTTTTTGTCGTAGGGAGGATTATCAAAGTCGTAGCGCAAGCCAAGGTTGAAGGTCAAGCGCGGCGTGATCTTCCAATCGTCCTGTACGTAAGCCGCTACCTGCGACTCGCGGAAGTCTCCCAGCGATGTGCCGTACGCGACGGTTCCGCTTTGAGGGTAGCCAAGCAGCAAGTCGGCAAGTCCGTTGCCTATCGAGGTAGAACTGCGCTTCCCCCCAATGTACTGCGAAGTTGCACTGCCGTCGAAGGTATATCCGGCGTTATTCAGCACGACCCAGTTGCCGTTGAATTGTGTTCTGACGAACTGGCCCCCGAAAGAGATGCTGTGCTTTCTCAGGATCCAGTCAACTTCATCCGCATATTGGTAGCGGTTTTGCAGTCCTCCCTGGGGAGAATACGGATCGCCAAGCCCGCTGTAAGACGCGATGCTAACCTGCGGCGGCGTCCACTGCGCCGGAAGCGGGTTCACGTTGTTGAGGCCATACGCCTTCGCATAGTCTTTTGCGCCCGTCCCTTGCTGCGTCCTCTCCACATCGCCTCGATTGAAACCAATCCTGAGGATGTTCACCACATGCTGATTCAGAATGTAGCTATCCTGAACAGACGCGTTCGTTCCAGTAGTATCGTCGAAGATCCCGAAGAGTCCGGGGGTAATTGTGTCGCTGCCGTTGCTGACCGTTCCTTTGAGCCAAGTCAGGACCAGTTGGTTGTTGCTCGATATGTTCCAGTCGCCGCGGGCGATGTATTGATCACTATCTGAAATCGATGGAAGGTTGGTAATGTAGTTGACGTTGTTCGCACCCAGCGGCCGATTCGCTGCTGGGTAGTTCTTTAGCCAGAGCGTGGCGAAGTTGTCGATCCGGTTCGCCGGGATCTGATTGTTGGGGAACTGGCTCGATGTGCCTGTCGCGGGATTGTACGTGAGCGGGTCGTAGATGGTTGTCGAGACGTTGTCCCCGGAAAAGTCTCCTTGCAGCTCCGCCGTTGTGGGCACGCGATCTTCGCTGACAAACTCCGAGTGGCTGCGAAGACCCGTGTAATCGAAGAAGCCAAACACCTTGTTCCTAAGAACCGGACCGCCCAGGCTGACGCCAAACAGGTTGTAGCGTACAGGAGGTTTGCTGGTTGCAAACCAATTGGTCGCATTGAAGGCGTCGTTTTCGAGGAATTCATAGGCCGAACCGTGAAAAGCGTTTGTGCCTCCCTTTGTGATGACGTTCACTACCGCGGGCTGGCCAAATCGCGCCGGGGAGCCATTGAGCGTTGTACTCACGCCCTGAGAGGCTTCCACATTGGAAACGACGTTCGCTGTCTCGGTCAGCAGATTCACATTCTCCACCCCATCCTGGAGAAACTGCGTATGCGCGATCCCAAGGCCCGCGATGTTCACCGCATTGCTTTGTTGGTTGTAGAACCCTTCATCGCCAACTTCCGGCTCATCCGTGCCGGGCTGCGAAGCCGGTCCTGCAACGGCAATGCTCAACACGCTGAGCCCCCCCGTGTTAGGCAACTGCTGCAGTTGAGTTTCTCCGAAGGACTGGGACACGTCGGCACTCTCGGTCTGCAGCGCCACGGTTCCGGAAGCACCAGATACCGTAACGGTTTCGGAGGCCGCACCAACTTGAAGCGAAAGGTCCGCCGTAACTCCGGTCAGGGTCAGGTCTACGGTGATGGCCGAGGACTGGAAACCGGGCGCTGAGGCGGTAATTGTGTATGTGCCTAAGGGCAATGAGGGGAACGAATAGAACCCGTTCGAAGCCACGTTCTCCGCGCGGCTTGCCGTGGTTGCCTTGTTCACAACGGTCACTTTTCCGCTGGAGACGACAGCCCCCGTCCGGTCCGTTACCGTGCCGGTGATGCTGGCGAGGTTGGTTTGAGCATGAAGCGAATTGAGCTGCAGAAGCGCTGCCAGAACGCCGGCGAGCGTGGCCAGGACGAGCAGCCTGAGGTGCGGCTGCTCCACGTATGTTTGAGCTGCGCCCTTGCATCTTGATTGCCGGCTCGTGGCTCCGCAAACATATGATTTCGACTCCAACATGGTTCAACCTCCAACATCAAGCGGGGCTTGCATCTTGTTTCCAGTGCGGGTTAAACTCCAGCACCGTTTGTTGCAATAGGGGAATTACTTTACGGGAGAAAATTAGGGGCGGGATCAACCAACAGTCAAGTGGGGATCTTGACCAAAAGAAGTGATTTCATCTGGCGAACTCTCGCGTCCCCACGAAATAGCAGGACTCTCCGTAGTTTTCGATTTATCCCATCACATATCCGAAGAACCAACCTCAATAGCGAGGCCCGAGCTTGACAACGAATTTCATCCATTGAAATTATGCCTGCTATGACCGAAGGCCGATTTACAGATGGTGGTCAAGCGGAAAAAACAGCCCCCTATCAGATCGAATCAGTGGGTCGCGCTTGTCGCCTCCTGCGGATTCTTCAGAACGAAAGCAGCCTGGCTTTGTTCGAACTCGCTGAGATCTCGCGGCTGAGCAGGCCAACCGTCTTCCGATTGGTGGCTACGCTTCAGGCGAATGGCGTTGTCGTGAAAGATGGACGAAGATACCGGCTTGCCGGAGGCTTCTCTCCTGGACGGCGGTATAAGATCGGCTATCTGGCCGAGACTGGCGAAACCTCTTTTTACCGCGCCGTTACTCGGGGGCTTGTAGAAAGTGCAGAGCGGGCAGGAGTGGACCTCGTTGTCCTCGACAGCCAGCACAGCCCAAAGGTTGCGCTGGCAAATGCCGAAAGACTGCTGGCCGAAAACATCGACCTCATCATGATGTTTCAATGCTACGCTCAGGTCGCGGCAGTAATCTCCACGCGCGCCAGCAGCCGAAAAACGCCGCTCGTCGCCATCGAGATCCCTCATCCCAACGCAATTTACTTTGGCGTCGACAATTGTCATGCGGGGCTCACGGCCGGACGTTACCTGGCGCGATGGGCTCAACAGCATTGGAAGGGACAAGTCGACGAAATCCTGCTGATTGGTTCCCCGCGAGCAGGATCGTTGCCCGAAGCTCGACTCACGGGAAGCCTTCTGGGGATTAACGAAGTCCTTCCCAATTCAGCGCACGCAAAGACTTCGATGGTCAACGGAGACTGGCAGTTCGATGTGAGTCGTGACGCCGTAGCGCGGTACCTCGGCAGATCCAAGGCAAGCCGGATTCTCGTGAGTGCAATCTTCGACCCAAGTGCCCTGGGAGCACTTCAGGCATTCAAGGACGAAGGCCGTCTTCAGGATTGCGCGATCGTTGGCCAGAACGGATCCATTGAGGCCCTCCTTCAGATGCGCAAACCAAATTCACGTTTGATCGGCTCGGTCGCCTATTTCCCCGAGCGATATGGAGAACAACTCATCGCACTCGCCTTCGACATACTCACGCATAGAGTTTTGGTCCCCAATGCTGTCTTCATCAAACATCAACTGCTGACGCCAGACAACCTGAAACAGCATTACGGACGTGAGATGCAGCCAGCCAAAACAGCGTAGTAGGCTAGATCATCTCTGGTCATAAAGCCGTCACGCACAAGCCGGAACTCGAGTTGAACGCCTACGCACGGTTGGACCCTTGGCTCGGTCAGTCGGCTCGTAAACTGGCCCAAGGAGTACGCCATGCCCGACAGCAGCCCATCCGCCCGCCTTGTCCTGACCACCGCCTCCAGCCTGGAAGAGGCAGATCGTCTTGGCCGCATCCTTGTAGAGGAGCACCTCGCCGCGTGCGCCACTCTCATCCCCATGGTCCAGTCGATCTATCGCTGGAAAGGAGCGCTGGAGTCGTCCAATGAAACCATGCTGCTGCTCAAAACAGTATCCCCTCAGCTTGCGGCTCTGGAAGCCCGCCTGCATGGGCTGCACAGCTACGAGACGCCGGAGTTTCTGGTTCTCGCGGTTGACTCCGGCAGCCATGCTTATCTGGCATGGATGACCTCCAGTCTTCAGCCCCCAACCTTGTAAACCGTGTCAATCATTTAGCTTCCGCGAGCGAGAGTCCCTCCATCCGATCAGCCGCCTCGGCCAGGAATGAAACCCGGCCATGCGAGACTCTCCGTCTGGTATTCTTGCCAACAGCGGTTTCCCAGTTTTTGTTACCCGGAACCACTGCTTTCCAGCGGCTTGCTGAGAACCGGGCCGATCGGGGAATTTTTAAGTCCCGGAATCGTCAAAAGCCACTTCAAAGAAGCCAGGGGGATTCATAAATTGGAGAGCCGTCTCGATGCCCAATGCGCTGGTTAATGATTGGCCTTTTTGTATCGGTTGGGGCGCTGATCCTCGCGTCAGCCGGCGTCGCCTGGCACATCTGGCGCTTGCCCGCGAAAAATGGCCGGACGCTCAAAGTGGCTCCGGCGATTTCAATTCCCGAAGAGAGCGAAGTTGAAACGGAGGAAACGCCATGACCAGTGAAACTCCCTTGCAGTCGGCGCCCATCACGTTCCCTGCCCGCACAGCGACTACATGGCTTCGCTCCGTAGGAGTGGTGCTGGTGGGCAGTGCTTTCGTGGCCGCCTGCGCCCACGTGGCTCTGCCCCTCTATTTCACGCCCGTGCCGCTCACTCTGCAGCCCTTCGCGGTGCTGCTTCTGGGCCTGCTGCTTTCGCCACGCCTGGCTGCCGCCACACTTGCGGCTTACCTGTTGGAAGGCGCCGCGGGACTTCCGGTGTTCTCTCCCGGCTCCATGAGCGCATCCGGCCTGGCACACCTGCTCGGCCCAACGGGTGGCTATCTTCTTGCCTATCCAGTAGCTGCCCCGCTGATTTCCTTTCTCTGGAGGCGCGGGAGCCGGAGTTTTCCGTCGGCATTGGCAAGCGCCGCGGCGGGCAACCTTCTCATTCTGTCTGCAGGAGCTCTCTGGCTCGCCTTGATCACGCACATGTCGGCACAGCAGGTATTGACCCAGGCCGTTGTTCCGTTTTTCCCCGGCGACGCGCTTAAAGTTGCAGCCGCGGCCACGTTCGCCGCTGGATGGAATCGCTTGCGCCTGCGCAACATATCGTCGCAACCAAACCTGTAGTCTACCCGTCGAAAGGACCTCTGCACTCCGTGAGCATCCAGCAATCTGAACCGGCAACCCCCGCGGCCATACGCGACATCTCCATCGCCCACAGTCCCGACTCCGACGACGCCTTTATGTTTTATGGCCTGGCCACCAACAAGGTCCGCGTTCCCGGATACCGCTTCTCGCATACCCTCTGCGACATTGAGACGCTCAATCGCCGTGCCCAGGATGAAGCCTTCTTCGACGTCACGGCCATCAGCTTTCACGCCTATCCTTACATTCAGAACAACTACACCCTGATGGGCTGCGGCGGAAGCGTGGGTGAGGGTTACGGCCCCATGGTCGTCTCCAGCCGCCGCCTCAGCCCCGACGACCTTGGCAAGATCCGCGTCGCTGTCCCCGGTACCCTCACAACGGCTTACCTCGCTCTCAAAGTCTTCAATCCCAATATCGAAGTCGAAACGGTGCCCTTTGACCAAATCATCCCCGCCATCCTCGCGGGCAGGTTCGATGCCGGTCTTATCATCCACGAGGGTCAGCTCACCTACTCCTCCAGCGGGCTCTACCGGGTTCTCGATCTTGGCGTCTGGTGGCGCGAAACCACCGGCCTCGTGCTGCCCCTGGGAGGCAATGCCATCCGCCGCTCACTGGGCACGGATGCCCACAAGATTATCTCCAAGGCCCTTCGCGACAGCATCCAGCACGCCCTCGACCATCGCGAACAGGCTCTCGAATACGCCATGCAGTTTGCCCGCGATCTGGACTCCACGCTGGCCAACCGCTTCGTCAGCATGTATGTGAATGACCGCACCCTCGACTACGGCGCCGACGGCCGAAAGGCCATCCGCAAACTGTTGGACCTCGGCCACGAGCGCGGGATCATCTCCATCGCCCCGTTGGTGGACTTCGTCGATTAGGTCTTGTTCAGACAGATGACCAACGGAGCCGCGACGAGGAGCTCCGTTGGTCATTCCCACTGCGATTCAGTTACCCTCGATGCCCGCTTTTCGTTCCAAAGGTCATCACAAACGTCCAAAAAATCCTCCCGTGATTTCTAAATACTTTCTAACTATTGACGATGCATCTGGTAACGAGGACTTCACCTGATGCTCGGCAGCTCCCAGCCCACTTTTTTGCTTGCCTCCTGCGCACCTGCTCCGCTCGAGGCCATTGAACCCGTCCTCCGCGAGTCCGGTGCCACCGTCAAGGTCGTTGTTTCCACTGAAACCGCGCTCGCCGCACTGCAAGCTCCCCATGCGCCCGACCTGGTCCTCCTCGACGAGCATCTCCCCGGCATGGAGGGGATTTCGTTTTTGGTCCAGGCCCGCGCCGGCCGCTGCGGCCGGATTCCCATTGTGCTTATCTCAGATTCGGTCACCCAGGAATGGGTGGATCGGCTGGCGGAGGGCGTGATCGACGACCTCCTCCTACAGGGATCTCCATCCCCTTACTGGCGGCTCCGTCTCGACCTGGTCCTGCGCACGCACTATAAAACCAGAGAACTCGAATCCCTGCGCGAAACCGCGTCGATGAGTACGCAGACCGATCCCCTCACCGGCGTTTACAACCGCACCACGTTGCTCTCCATGCTCTTTCGCGAAACCGATCGCGTGCAGCGCATGAACACGTCGCTCTGCATGCTCCTCTTTGATATCGACGATTTCGGACATTGGAATGACCGGCTGGGCACCATCGCCTGCGACGATCTCCTCGTGCAGGTGGTGGGTCGCGTCACTCGTCTGCTCAGGAGTTACGACATGTTCGGGCGCGTCGGAAAAGATGAATTTTTGATTGCGCTCCCAGGCTGCAGCGCCGACAACGCCGTCATGCTCGCTGAGCGCATGCGCCTCGAAGTCTTTTCCGCGCCGTTCCATGTGGCCGGCCGAGGGGTGCGCCTTTCGGCCTGCTTTGGCATTGCGGCTAGCCGGGGCCGTTCCCCGGTCGTAGTTTTGCGGGAGTCGGAACAGTCATTGCAATTGGCCAAGGCCGCAGGACCAGAATCCATCCAATGTTCGGGCGATTGCCCAAAACCGATGGCGCCACCGGTCGCTTTCCTCTCCCCTAGTTCGGGCGATGATTTGCTCGCCTGGTAATCCAGACACGGCACCGTGCCGATGACAGCCCGAACTCCTTGTCCCGAGAACTCCGCCGATCCCTTTGCGACTTGACGGGATGATGAGTCTGAGTGATATTCAAGCGGATTGCCGGGGGTCCTCCTACCTCGCTCGCGACGTCACCTCGTCGGCCACAACTCCAAGGAATTCCTGAAACACCTCGTTCGAAAGAAGCCTTCCCTGGCCGGTTAACCGCACGAAACCTCCATCCGCGGTGAGCAGCCCGTCATCGGCCAGTCGGGCCACGACTTGCAGCGCCGGACCCACCATCTTAGGGCCAAATTCCTGCTCCATCGCTTTGACCTCGACCCCGGCATTAAGTCGCAGTCCCAGAAACCAGGCCTCCTCGTGCTGACGCTCCCGCGAAAGCCACGCCGTCTCCGCCGGTTCTGACTCCTCGAGAAACGCCTTCAGTTCGTCGGTCGTCTTTGCTCTGAGCACGTAATCCGCCGGCGGTTCCGCGCCATCGAACGCCTCCCGCAGCATGGACGAGGCATCCAGGCCCAGTCCCAGGTAGGGCCGCCGTTCCCAGTAGCGAAGATTGTGCCGCGACGCAAACCCCCAGCGTCCGAAGTTCGAAATCTCGTATTGCTCCAGACCCGCTTCGGCCAAGCGCTCGATGGCGGTCTCGTACATCCTTGCAATCGCATCGTCTGACGGAACCAGCCCCGCGTGATATCGCAAACCGCCAGCAAGCATCTCGCGGCCCAGCCGTGAGTCTTCATCCACCTCAAGCATGTATATGCTGGCATGGGGAACGCCACTATCCACCAGGACAGCCAGCGACTCCTCCCAGGAAGCGAATGTCTGCCCCGCCAACCCCGCAATCAGGTCAATGTTCAGGTTCTCAATCCCTGCCGTCCGCAGACGCCGCAGATCTTCGATTACCGTCGCCCGGCTGTGCAGCCGCCCGCTCTCATGCGCCTCCCGGTCAACGAAGGACTGCACGCCCAGGCTAACGCGGTTCACCCCTGCATCGACTAGCGCTTCGAGGACTCCGCCGGCCAGCTGCCCCGGAGCGCACTCTACTGTGATCTCCGCATCGGTCTCCACCTTGAACTCTGCCCGTAGTGTTCTGAACAGCCGCTCGATCAGTTCCGGTTCGAGGAGCGTAGGAGTTCCGCCTCCCAGGTACACCGTGTCCACCGTTCGCGGCAGTTCCACACCGGCTCGCGTCGCCCAGCCGACCGAATCCGTCATATCTTTCAGGAGCCGGTCCACATAACGCCCGTGCTCCTTCGCCGGGTATACTCCCGACGCAAAGTTGCAATACGTGCACTTCGACCGGCAAAAAGGAATCGAAATATAGATGCCGAGGGATTTGTTGCGCATCGATGACATTGAGGACCATTCTTTCACGCGCTCATCCCGGTGGGTTCATCTGACCGCTGCAAACAAAAAGATACAATCGACCCATAAAGTGGTAATTCAAGGAGATTCCGTTTGAACCGTTGGGTGTTCCTTGGTGTTGCTGTACTGCAAGCCATTTTGTTTCTTGCGCATTGGTTCATCTATCACACCGTGATCGCTTTCTGGCCGGCCTGGTGGCCTCTGAGCCCGGAGGCGGACTGGACTCTGCGCGTCGCCTTGTTTTTGTTATCGGTCAGCTTCATCCTTGCGGCGCTGCTCGGATTTCGCATCTCCAACGGTCTTGTCTCTTCTCTCTATAAAATCGCGGCCGTCTGGCTCGGCCTGCTCAATTTCCTCTTCTGGGCGGCCTGCGTGTGCTGGGTGACGGCGGTTCTCCTTCGCCTCGCTCCAGCCAGTGCCTCCGTTGCGGCACGGTCCTGGATCGGACCGTCCCTCTTCAGCCTGGCTTTTCTCACCGGCCTTTACGGGCTCCTCAACGCCCGCCGGATTCGCGAGCGGCGGGTAACCGTGACACTACCCAATCTCCCCCTGTCGTGGAAGGGCCGCACCGCCATGCTGGTCAGTGACACCCATCTGGGCAACATCAACGCCGCGGGCTTTTCCCGGCGCATCGCAAACATCGTCCGTCGCCTCAACCCGGCTGTCCTCTTCATAGCGGGCGACCTGTACGATGGCTCAAAAGCCGATCCTGCCCGTCTCGCCGCCCCATTGTTTGAGCTGTCCCTGCCCCTGGGCGTCTTTTTTTGCGGCGGCAATCACGAGGACATTGGGGATCCCGCGGCCTACGAAGCAGCCCTCACGCACGGTGGCTTCCGCGTCCTGCGCAATGAGCGGGTGGATGTCGACGGCCTGCAGGTCATCGGCGTTTCCTACGCTGACACCACCTATCCCGCGCACCTGCGCTCGTTTCTCGAAGGTCTTCACCTCGGCCACGGGCCGGCCAGCGTGCTCCTCAACCATGTACCCCACCGCCTGCCGATCGTGGAACAGGCGGGCGTAAGCTTGCAACTCTCCGGCCACACCCATGGCGGCCAGATGTTCCCTTTTACAGTTGTGACCCGGCGCGCTTTTGGGAAATTCACCTACGGATTACAGCGCTTCGGCAAGCTCCAGGTCCTGACTTCAAGCGGAGTAGGAACCTGGGGACCCCCCATGCGCGTCGGAACCAATCCCGAGGTGGTTCTGATCACCTTTGCATAGAAATCCCGAACCGTTCGCAACCGAAAAGCTCGGCATCCTGGGCCCCCAGCGGTGACCACAGAACTTGCATCACGCCCTTCCCGCAAACTCCCGCGTCTCCGTGTAGACCTTCACCGTCTCGCCCGTTTTGATAAAAAACGGAACCTTGATTTCGAGCCCCGTCTCCAGTTTGGCCGCCTTGGTCACCCCGCCGCTGGCAGTATCGCCGCGCACACCGGGTTCGGTGTAGTCCACCTTCAATTCGACCTGCGAGGGCAGCTGCAGCCCGATCGGGTTGCCGTTGTACTTGTCAACCTGGATAATCGCCCCCTCCAACAGGAAATCCAGCGCGTCGCCCAGGCGGTCGCTCGCCAGGGTAATCGTCTCAAAGGTTTCCTGGTCGAGGAAGTAGGAACCGTCTCCGTCGCTGTAGAGGTAAGACGCCTCCACGGTCTCAAGATCCGGCACCTTGAACTTGTCGCTCGCCTTGAACGTCTTGTCGAAGACGGCTCGCGTCAGCAAGTTACGCATCTTCAGCCGCACCAGTGTTTGGCCCCCGCGCGCGGTGGGAGTCGATACTTCCACGTCCAGGCAGTAGTAAGGCGCATTCTCAAACTCAAAATACATCTTTCGCTTGACGTCAATCGCGTCGATCAGTGCAGCCATGTTTTCCTCAACAATCTTGCTTACTCCGGAGACTCGTCCCCGGCGGGTGCGGTTTGCTTCCCTTCCATAGTAAAGCTCCGACCGAATCATAAGTTTTGTAAAGAGCGCCGGATAGTCCTGCCCGTTGCTGCCAGCGGATTGTTAGTATGGGAGCGGTTTAGATAAACGTTTTAGCAGATGGGGGAATCATGAAACACTCACTTTGCCACGCCCAGCTCGGAATGCCAGCATTGGCTTTCGCAACTCTTTTTTTGGTGGCCAATTGCAGTTTCGCGCAGCGTCATCAGGCGCCGCCCGCTCCCACCGGCCCGTGGATGAACTCCAGCCTGTCGCCCGACGAACGCGCCGACCTGGTGCTCAAAGAGATGACGCTAGACGAAAAGGTAGCCCTGCTGCACGGAGTCGGCATGCCCACAGATGAGCCTGTCACAGCTGAAAATGCTCCATCCAACCGCGGTGTCGGCTATGCCGTCGGCGTACCCCGCCTGGGAATTCCCGGCATTGACATGAGCGACGCGGCTTATGGCGTCCGGTCCAGCGGAGTCAACGGCCGCTACTCCACCGCATTGCCCGCCAACGTGGCCGCTGCGGCAAGCTGGGATTCCGAAGCAGCCTATGAATACGGAGCGCTCATCGGACGCGAACTCCGCGCGCAGGGCTACAACATGTCCCTCGGCGGCGGTACCAACCTGACCCGTGAACCCCGCAACGGCCGCACCTTTGAATACCTCGGAGAAGATCCCGTTCTCGCCGGCACCCTGGTCGCAAGGCTGATCGAAGGCACCCAGTCGGCCCACGTCATCGGCGACATCAAGCACTATGCGCTCAACGACCAGGAGAGCGGCCGCAACTCGGTCAACATCTCCATCAGCAAGCGGGCTGCGCGAGAGAGCGACCTGCTGGCCTTTGAAATCGGCGTCACCCACGGCCATCCCGCCGCCGTCATGTGCTCCTACAATCGCGTCAATGGCGACTTCGCCTGCGAAAACAAGTGGCTGCTCACCGACGTGCTGAAGAAAAGCTTCGTGTTTCCCGGCTTCGTCCTGTCGGACTGGGGCGGAACGCACAGCACCGAAAAAGCATCGGCCGCGGGACTTGACAACGAACAACCGGGCCGGTTCTTTTATGACGACAAGTACAAGGCCGCCGTCGAAGCGGGAACCATCCCTGCTGCGGAACTCGATGAGCACGTCCACCGTATCCTGCGCTCCATGTTCGCCGCCGGCGTCATCGACTATCCGCGCCAACGCAGCGTCATCGATCCCTTCGCGGGCTTCGAAACCGCGCGCAAGATCGAAGAAGGCGGCATCGTTCTGCTCAAGAACAACCGTGCGGCCCTTCCCCTCGACTCCGCGAAGCTCCGTACCATCGCCGTCATCGGCGCGCATTCCGACGTGGGCATGATCTCCGGCGGCGGCTCGGCCCAGGTCGACCCCATTGGCGGCAATGCCATCAACCCTCCCGGCAAAGGGGCCACGCACTGGCAGGAGCAGATCTGGTTTCCCACCTCGCCTCTCAAGGCCATTCAGGCGCGCGCCCCCAGGGCGACGGTGAAGTACGATCCTGGCACCGATCCCGCCGCTGCAGCGTCAGCAGCCAAAGGCGCGGACGTGGCCATCGTCTTCGCTTACCAGTGGGAAAGCGAAGGCATGGACCTGCCCTCGCTGTCGCTGCCCGTCTATAAGGACGTCGACCAGAACGCGGTGATCGCGGCCGTCGCCGCGGCCAATCCGCACACCATCGTAGTTCTCGAAACAGGCAGCCCGGTCACCATGCCCTGGGTCGATGCTCCCGCCGCGATCCTTGAAGCCTGGTACGGCGGCAGCGATGGCGCCAACGCCCTGGGCAATATTCTCTTCGGCACCGTGAACCCCAGCGGCAAACTGCCTAACACGTTCCCAAAGAGTGACGCCGATCTGCCTAATCCCACCGTCACGCAGCCGCCGCCGGAATCGGAGCACTTCTCCGGACCGGCGTCGCCCGATCAGCGGGCCAACGGCCTGCCGCCCTTTCCGGTCGCTTACGACGAGGGCGTCAAGGTCGGCTACAAGTGGTACGACGCTGAAAACAAGTCGGTGCTGTTCCCCTTCGGCTTCGGCCTCTCCTACACCACTTATGGCTACTCTGCGCTCTCAGTCACACCCGGACCGACTGTCAAGGTATCCTTTACCGTTGCCAACACTGGAGCTCGCGCCGGCGAGGAGATCGCGGAAGTCTATGCCGCGTTACCCGACAGCGCGCAGGAACCACCCAAGCGCCTGATTGGCTGGAGCAAAGTGAAGCTCGAACCAAAAGAGAAACGCACTGTAACTGTCGAAGTCGATGCCAAGTATCTCTCGATCTTCGACGAACAGAAAGATGGATGGACCCTTGTTCCCGGCGACTATACGATCATGGTTGGCGGCTCATCGCAGAGCCTTCCACTCAAAACCTCGATCAACCTCAAATAGAATCCTCTTCTTTGAACAGAAACAACGACCCACCTGCAGTGCGCTCTCAACGTACTGCAAGTGGGGTCGCTGAACAACGCTGTTGCCTGGATCACTCATCAGGCCGTCCCCCCATTCCCATTTCGAACTTCAAGCACACGAAAATCGCCAAGATTTATTAACCGATCGCATCCATTCGGCGTCTGTTATTGTGTGATGCTTTATTCTCTTCCCCTTACCCGAATATGCAGAACCATCGCTTTTTTGCTGGCGATCCCTGCAGTTTGTTCGCTCTCTCTGCCGGCGCGCACCCTTTCCCATCCTCTGCCCCAAGGCTCGTCACGCCACATGCTGGTCGGTTACTTCCCGCAGTGGGCCTTTTATGACCCGCAGCCGTTTTATGTAAAGACCCTCGTCGACAATCGCAGCGCCGCTCGTCTCAGCCAGATCAACTTTGCAAATGCGTCGGTGCAAAACGGCCGCTGCTCTCTTTCCGATCCCAACGCCGATCTCAACATCACTTACACCCGCCGGAACAGCGTTAATGGAAGACCGGATAACCCCGCCTCCCCGTTCCGCGGCTATTTTCATCAGCTTCACGAATTGAAGCGTCGCTACCCGCGATTGAAGATTTTGATGTCACTGGAAGGAAAGGCAGAGGATTTTGCTCAAGACGCAAAGCCGGAGAACCGTCGTGCCTTTGTGGCGTCATGCGTCGACACATTCGTTAATGGTCACTTCGCAGGCGGCATCCGGAAGCCAGGCATCTTCGACGGCTTTGATATCGACTGGGAATCACCGCAGGAACAGGATGCGGCCAACTTTCGCGCGTTGCTTGAGGAGTTTCGCCGCCAGATGAGTGCCGTGCGCCCCGGCCTGCAACTCGCCGTTGCCGTCGGCCAGGCACCGGAGATGCTTCCGGGCACCGACTTCGGCGCCATTGGCCGGATTGTCGATCAGGTCGGCATCATGAATTACGATTACGCCGGCCCCTGGAGTCCGACCACCGGATTACTCGCCCCCTTGTTGTTGAATCCTGCGGCGCCCCATCAATCAAGCAGCATTGAGCACAGCATTGCCAGCTACAAGGCCGCGGGCGTTCCACGCAGCAAGATCCTGCTCGGCCTTCCCTTCTACGGTTACAGCTGGACCGGGGTCGATAGCGCGAACAACGGGCTCTTCCAGGCTGGGCGCGCCGTTCATGCCGATAAGCCTTATCACTACATTCGCGACCTTGCCGCCCAGTTCTCGGCTTATCGCGACCAACGCTCGCAGGCCCCGTGGCTCTTCGACGGAGAGACCTTCTGGACTTACGAAGACCCGGTCTCTGCTCGTTACAAAGCGAGTTATGCCTCCTATCAGCACCTGGGCGGCATGATGATATGGGAATTGAGCGGCGACACCGCGGACGCCGAGTTGCTCAACACGGTCTTTCGCTCCTTGCGCCATCCGTTGAATGCGAGAGTTTTCGCACAAACTCGGTCCGTCGACCTCAAGCCACCCAACACCGCGCCCTCGCAAAACGAACCGGCGGATGAAGGTGTCTCCACACCGAGCGCCGCATCGGACTGACATCCGTTTGGACATAACGGGGATTCTGAGGCGCCAAAAAACTCCTGGGAGTGCACGGGACTCTCAGGAGCTCAAGGGTGCAAGCTCTTTGCCCGAGCGCAGAGTTGCGCGGCGATCGAGGATATAGAATGGCCCTTGAGAAACCATGATGCGAAATTATTTCCTCTTCGCCTGTGTGTTTGGCGCGGCCCTGCTGTTACACAGTCAGTCCTCGCCAACGGCCGCGTCCACTCCCACCTCGCACCTGCCATCCTCTCCGGCCGTCAAGCCTGTCACCTTCCACAGCGACCTTCTCAATCTGACCTTCGCCTATCCCCCCACTCTGGTTGCGCAGACGCTTCCCAGCCTCGAGCAACAGCACGCCGACATCGCCGCCAAACAGCCGGCCGACGAAACGCCTGAGTCTCGCAAGACAGACGGATGCACCGACAAGGCCCTGCTCGCCCTGCGTCAGGACGATCCCAAAAGACTTAAGCCCACGGTAACTGTCAAAGGAGACAAACAGGGAGCTGCGGTGAGCGATGCTCATGCCGTAACCGCGAAAATATTGATCTCGCGCACTGGCGTGGACTGCATGCCTGCTTCCTATCGGGATCAGTTAGACAACGTTGCCACCGCCATGTCGTCGGCCTTGGCGCAAGATCACGATTTGCAACCGATCGATCAGCCCATTTGGTATGACCTTGGCACCGCGCGCATTCACTTCGCCGCTTCGGAAACCCCGTCGAATCCGAATCAGGCCCCGGCCAACTCCGCCAGGAAGCCGGAACAACGATGGGTCGGGTCTGCCGCATTCGTCTGGGCCGGAAACATGATCTCGATTGTGATTGAGTCAAACGATCAGCCGTTTTTCAATGAAATGCTGCACAGCAAGGTCGGCCTGGGCACGCAGACCGCGGCCCCGCTCTTCCCTGCCGAAATTGGTCACGGAACCCCGATTCAGCCAAAATCCGACTCCACCAACGATCAACCCTGAGCGGGAGAGTCGGTCGCGTCATCGCATTCTCAAAAAAGATGGACCGTCAGTCGCATCAAGCATGCGCAAGCAACCGCGGCGACCTTTTGTTCAAAACAAGAATAAGTTCGCCGAACAATGTATTCGCCCACGCAAACCAATCTCTGGTAAATTTGCGGGGATCGTCCTTGTTAAAGCTCTCGTGCATGAACCCCGTGCCCGCGCTGCTCGTCTTCAGCCAGTGCAGGCACTGCAGCTGTTCACGCTCGTCCTCGGTGGTGAGCGCTCGCATCACAATCGACATCGGCCAGATCATGTCTTTCCCAATGTGCGGCCCACCAATCCCTTCAGCGGCGGACCCGTGATAGAAATATGGATTGGCCGTGCTCAGAACGAACTTGCGCGTCGCCTGGTACACCGGATCCGTAATCGCACAGCAACCGAGATAGGGAAGGCCAAGCAAGCTGGGAACGTTGGCGTCATCCATAAAGATCGCATTACCAAACCCGTCTATCTCATAAGCCCAGATCTCGCCGGCCTCCGGATGATGTGCGGGGGCAAGGCTCTTCAGCACGGAGCCAATCTCAGCCGCCAGTTGACCCGCTTCGCGCGCCGCGCTCGTATCATGCGCGATCTCAGAAAGCATTTCCTCGATTCGCAAAAGCATCTGCACCGCAAAGAAATTCCCCGGAATATTCAAAGGGTAAACGCAGGCATCGTCAGAAGGACGAAACCCCGAGTGGATCAACCCAACGGGCTTTGCCGGATTGCCAAATCCGTCTCCGTTCAATGTGTCGTTGGGACTGGGTGAAGCGCGCCGGAAAGAGTATGGACCCGGCGACGTCTTTCGCTGCTGTTCCTTGAACGTCGTCAGGATGCGATGCATTGCCAGTGCCCAGTTCTTATCGAAGGGCTCGGTATCCCTTGTCTCGACCCAGTATCGATGCGCAAGCCGCACTGGATAACACAGAGAATCCACCTCCCACTTACGCTCCCCAACGCCCGGCTTCATCTGTGTTTCGTCGCTCTTGCTCCAGGAAAGCGGCTCCGTGCTCTTCAGATCAGGCATGAAGGCATTGGCATACGAGTCCGTCAAGATGCACCGCGTCTGTCGCCGCACCAGCCCATCGATCAGCCGCGCAAGATCTGCATCAGAAGTTAGAAACCCCATGTAAGGCCAAACCTGCGCCGAGGAATCACGCAGCCACATCGCCGGAATATCTCCAGTAACTACTACCGTGTCAGGCTGGCCGTCACTTACGCGATAACTAACTGTCGTATCGAGAGTGTTTGGAAGGCAGTTAGAAAACAGCCAGGCCAGTTCAGGGTCTCGTATCTTAGCCGCAACCGAATTGATTTGCGCTTCTACAG
>Ga0206981_10047_pt2 | contig 31429 bp, 26 predicted proteins | sample Alteio_BWMinCont_17_FD_153312 | JGI IMG/M metagenome (GOLD analysis project Ga0206981, IMG submission 153312) | Enriched cells from forest soil in Barre Woods Harvard Forest LTER site, Petersham, Massachusetts, United States -... | ecosystem: Environmental > Terrestrial > Soil > Temperate forest >... | reverse complement strand
CGGCCTGAGGAAACGGGATGAGCAGCGACGGCTTCCCGGCAGCGGCCAGTTCGGCAACGGTGCTGGCTCCGCTTCTGGATAGAACCAGATCGGCGGCTTCAAAGCGGCGAGGCATGTCGTCGAGGAAGTCATAGACTTGCCAACGATGCGATGGGGCTCTGCTCTTGAGGTAGGCGGCGAGCGTGGCTTTAACGTGACGGGCTCCGGCTTGGTGCAGGATGGTGAGACCAGGGATGGCGGCGAGGAGCGGAGCGGCGATCTGCGGGAGTATGGTGTTCAGAATACGCGCTCCCTGGCTGCCTCCAAAGACGAGCAAGTGCGGCGGCGCGGCGACGGGACGGGGCGCGAGACGAAAGAATTCTTCGCGAACAGGGATTCCGGTGATTTGCGGGTTGCGAAAGTATTTCGCGGCGGCGGCGAAGTTGACGGCGGCGGCGGTGACGCGCTTGCCGACAAGACGGTTGGCCAGGCCCGGAAAGGCATTGGGCTCGAAGGCGAGGGTGGGAATGTGGTTGAGAATGGCCGCCCCCATTGCTGGACCGGAGGCGTATCCGCCGACACCGATGACGGCATGAGGACGGAAGTCGCGCAGGAGTTTACGGCAGCGGAAGAGGCTGCGAGGCAGGTCGAGCAGGGTACGCGCCCGAGTGAGTAACGAGACGTTCTTGAGCTGGCCGACCTCGATCAGAGAGAGCGGATATCCGGCTTTGGGAACGAGGCGCGACTCGAGACCGCGGGGTGTTCCGATGAAGAGGATTTCGGCGCGCCAGGCCAACCTCAGTTCGTTGGCGATAGCGAGGGCGGGAATGATGTGGCCGCCGGTGCCTCCTCCGGCGATGACGATGCGCATATTGGGCATTTCTGCCAGCATATCTTGACGCACGCCTGTGAAGCGCCCGAACTGGAAGATGTCACCGATTCGCAAACAGACCAGACAGTGGAATTGACCAGGCCGGAGGGAATCTCTGTGCGGGCCCAGCATCAGGTGATGTCATTATTTGGATCGCGATTACTGCCGTATCGACGAAGCTATGGCTAATCCACCTCGCGGGTGATGTTCAGTAGCACGCCGATGGAAGCCAGCATGATAAAGAGCGAGGTTCCTCCATAGGAGATGAAGGGCAAGGTGATGCCTTTGGTGGGAACCAGAGCAAGCACCACACTGATGTTGAAGAAGGCCTGGATGAGCAAGGTCGCGGTAATGCCAAAGGCCAATAAGCGGGCAAAGGGGTCTTTCGATAAGATGGCGGCGCGCATGCCCCTGTAGCCGAGTAAGACGAAAAGCCCGACTACGGCGATGGCTCCGATGAGGCCAAGCTCTTCGGCAACGTTGGCAAAGATATAGTCGGTATGCGGCTCGGGCAGATAAAAGAGCTTCTGGCGGCCGTCCATGTAACCTAAACCGTGGACGCCGCCGGTTCCGACGGCAATGAGCGACTGGATGATGTGGAAGCCCTTGCCGAGGGGGTCGGATTCTGGATCGAGGAAGGCAAGAATCCGATCGCGACGCCATTTGACACGAAAAAGCATGAAATAGAGGACGGGCGCGGCGGCGAGCGCGGCGAGTCCGAGATAGCGCATGTTCATACCGGCCAGATAGAGCATGAGCGCGGTAACTCCGGCGCAAACAAGAGCGGTGCCGAGATCGGGTTCTTTGAGAATAAGCACGATGAAGATGAGGCTGGGCAGCGCGGCAGGCAGGATGGTGCCGCGGAAATCCTCAATCGAGTGCATGCGGTTTTGCAGGAACCATGCAAGAAAGAGCACGAGCGCGGGTTTGGCGATCTCGGACGGCTGGAATGAGAGCGCGCCAAAACGAATCCAGCGGTGCGTGGCGTGCGAATCGTGCATGAGGAAAGCCACCAGCAGCAGTAGGATGGTTACAGCCACGGCGGGAAAGACGATATTCGGCTTGTTAAAGCGCCGGTAGTCGACCTGCATGAGGATGGTCATAGCGGTGAGGCCGAATACGGCCCACAGCGACTGGCGAATGACGAAAGCGTAGGGCGACCCGAAGCGCTCCTTGGCCATGACCGCCGAGGCACTGAAAACCATAAGTAAGCCGATGACTACGAGCACCAGAGTGGCGCCGAAGAGCCACTTGTCCACTCCTACGCGTTTTGCCATTCAGCTCCTATGCGCTTTGCCATTCGTGAAGTCCTCGGCGAGCGAAGACCAGGTCTTTGAAAACCTGCCCGCGCTGTTCGTAGTTTTGGAACTGATCGAAGCTGGAGCACGCAGGCGCGAGCAGAACGATATCGCCCGGCTGTGCTGCATCGGCCGCTTTGCCTACAGCAATATCCAGCGTCCCGGAGTTGACGATGGGGGCGGAGCCTTCGATGTGCGTAATGATTTTTTCAGCCGCAGCGCCAATGGTGTAGATGGCCTTCACGCGTTCCTGAATGAGGGGGCGCATGAGGCGATAATCGGAGTTCTTGTCCTTGCCGCCGAGAATGAGATGAATTCCTGAAGGGAAAGCGGCGATGGCCTTCATGGCGGCGTCGACGTTGGTGGCTTTGGAATCGTTGTAGTAGTCGACTCCGTTAACGCTGGCAACGAATTCGAGGCGGTGCTCGACGGCGTGAAAGCGCTCGACCGCATCGCGGATGACTTCCGGCGCAACTCCCGCGAGACGGGCGGCACAGACGGCGGCGAGTACGTTCTCAACGTTATGCTGGCCTTTCAGGGAGATGGAGCCAACCTTCAGAATGAACTCGGGCGCGGATTGCTCGGAAGCGCGGAAGTAGATCGCGCCGTCGTGAACGAAGGCTCCCTGGCGAACGATGCGCGTATGGCTGAACCAGAAGACGCGCGACTTAGCACGGGCCGCAGCACGCGCGGCGGCATCGTCGTCGGCATTCAGGACGAGTGCATCGCTGGGACCCTGATTCGCGAAGATGCGCTCCTTGGCAGCGACATAATTTTCCAGGTTGCCGTGACGATCGAGGTGGTCAGGCGAAATGTTGAGGATCGCAGCGATATTCGGGCGGAACTGATACGCAGTCTCCAGCTGGAAGCTGGAAACCTCGAGTACCGACCAGCCATCTTCGCGGGATTCATCAACCAGGGAGATAACGGGGACGCCAATGTTGCCTCCAACCTGGACCTGGAGATGGGCGGCGGAGAGGATTTCTCCACAGAGGCTGGTGGTGGTGGTCTTGCCGTTCGAGCCGGTAATCGCGATGGTCTTGCCGACGAGGAAGCGCGCAGCCAATTCCAGTTCTCCGATCACGGGCAGGCCGAAATTGTGCACCTGGACGAGCTCGGGGGTATCGAGAGGAACGCCGGGGCTGACGACGATCAGGTCCTGGCGCCGGAAGGTGAGCAGGCCGTGACCTCCCGCCTCCACCATGATGCCCTGGTCCAGTAGCGCGGGGAGATCGTGAGCGAGCGCGGCGGCGCTGCGCACGTCGGAGACAGTAACCAGCGCACCCTTGCGCCGGAGGAAGAGCGCAGCGGCGAGACCGGATTTGCCGAGTCCGACGACCAGTACCTTTTTGCTTTTGAGTTCCATGCTCACAAGTTTAGAAGGCGACCGAGGCCGACGGGAAATGCGGCACAGTCCCGCCTACCCCAGCTTTCCGCCGGACAGGCCATTGTTGCACGTTTGAAGCTGTGGTTATCGCAGTTTGAGGGTGGTGAGTGCTAAGAGTGCAAACACCAGCGCGCCGATCCAGAACCGGGTGATGACCTTGGACTCGGACCAGCCCATCAGTTCGAAGTGGTGGTGGAGGGGCGCCATTTTGAAGATGCGCTTCTTGCGGAGCTTATAGCTGCCCACCTGCAGGATGACGGAGGCGGCTTCGAGGACAAAGATGCCTCCAATAAATGGCAGAAGCAGTTCCTGCCGGATGGCAAAGGCGACGGTACCGATCGCGCCGCCGAGGGCGAGCGATCCAACGTCGCCCATGAAGACTTCTGCCGGGTGAGCGTTGTACCAGAGGAAGCCGATACTAGCGCCGACCATGGTGCCGCAGAAGATGGTGACTTCGCCGACAAGCGGCATGCGCTGGAGTTCGAGATAGTCGGCAAAAACAGCGTGGCCGCTCACGTAAGTGAGCACGGTGAGCGCTCCCGCGGCGACGATTGTGCAGCCGATAGCCAGGCCGTCGAGACCATCCGTCAGGTTGACTGCGTTGCTTGAACCGACGAGGACGAGCACGACGAACATGACAAACGGCAGGAACGCGATGAGGCTGAAATGAGGGATCCGCGAAAGAAACCCTATCGACAGATGCGGATGGAAAGCCTTGATAAACGGCACGGTAAGCTGCGTGGAGTAGATGCCGCGCGTCTGCATGGCGATGAGCGCCACGGCGATGGCGACGGAGGCGAGAATCTGGTAGCCGAACTTGGCCCTGGAAGTTAGTCCGAGATTGCGGCGGTGGACGACTTTGATGTAGTCGTCGGCCAGGCCGATGGCTCCAAAGGTAATAGTAGAACCCATGACGAGCCAGACAAAGGGATTGGATAAATCAGACCACAGGAGAGTGGGCAGAAGAATGGCGATGCAGATGAGAACGCCGCCCATGGTGGGCGTGCCCGCCTTCTTCTGGTGCTCCTTGGGGCCCTCTTCGCGAATGTACTGGCCGATCTGGAACTCGCGCAGCTTTTGAATGACGTAGGGACCGACGAATAAGGCAATAAGCAACGCCGTGAGCGTGGCGAACGCGGTGCGAAACGTCAGATACCGGAAGATGCGGAAGGGTCTGAAGTAGGGGAACAGTTTTTGATAAAGGAGCCAGTAAAGCAAACTTCCTCCGGCGGAGCTGGTCTGTTGACCCATGATAAGGCCACGGGCGCTGCGCGCGGCGATGTATTCATGCTGTTGTAATATTGGAAGGCGTCAGGGGTGCTTAAACTTCATTCTTATGCAACAAGAGACTCTCACCGTTGAAGTCGTCGCCGGCAAGTCAGAGGGAACTCGGATCGTACGCGTGGTCGGGCCCCTTCTTCTGCAGAATTTTTTCTCGCTCAAGGCGGAGTTGGAAAAAGAACATCCACTGGTCACGATAATTGACCTCTCGGACGTTCCTTACATGGACTCGGCGGGCATGGGTGCGATTATTAATTACTACGTCTCGACCCAGAGGCGAGGAACCAAGCTGATCGCAGCAGGGCCGAACTTCCGTGTTGTGGAGTTGTTCAAGCTGACGCATGTGGACGCGCTGATTCCGATGGCGGCAACAGCGGAAGAGGCGGAGAAGCTTTAGAGGCAGCCGCCGCACGGCGAGCCTCGCCCCCTCTGCGGCGCGCGACAGAATTCAGATCAGCTCCGTTTCCCAGAGGTCGTGCAGGTGGACGACGCCTTGGATCATGCCTGCGGCATCGACTGCCACTAGGGACGTAATCTTCTTTTCTTCCATCAGGCTGAGGGCACGCACGGCGAGTTCTTCGGCTGAGATCGTCCGGGGATGAGGATTCATCGCGTCGCCTGCGGTCTTTTTGAGGCCATCCGGGCCATCGCGCTCGAGTAGACGGCGCAGATCCCCGTCGCTGATGATGCCGACGAGCCTGCCGTTGTCTTCGACGGTGGTCATGCCCAGCTTCTTTCGCGACATCTCATAGATCACGTCCGTCATGGGGGTGTCTGGCGTGACGCGTGGGATAGCGTTCCCCGCGTGCATGAGATTGCGGACACGCGCCAGGCGCTTGCCCAGCTTGCCACCGGGATGCAGATCGGCGAAGTCTTCGGCGCGGAAGCCTTTCCTGATGGATACGGCAATCGCCAGTGCGTCGCCAAGAGCGAGCATCGCCGTGGTGGAGGCAGTCGGGGCGAGGCCCATGCCGCAGGCCTCTTCAGGAACGCTGACATCGAGGGCAACATCGCTCGCCAGGGCCAGGGTTGACTGCATGTTGCAACAGAAGCTTATGAGCGCGTCGCCGATGCGCTTGATGTTGGCGAGCAGGCGCAGAATTTCCTCGGTTTCGCCGCTGGCGGAGAGCGCGATGACAACGTCTCCACGGGCAAGCATGCCGAGGTCGCCGTGCACGGCTTCCGCAGGATGCAGAAAGAGCGCCGGACTGCCGGTGGAGCTCAGGGTGGCTGCGATCTTCTGCGCGATAATGCCGCTCTTGCCCATTCCGGTGACGACCACACGGCCTCGGGCCTGTCCACACTGAAGGATGCTGTCGACGGCTCGGTCGAAGGCTGCGGACATGGGGCCCTCGAGACGCTCGGCGAGGGCCAGCAACGCCTGAGCCTCAATGCGCACCAGCCGCGATGGAGTGTGTGCGGTCAAACAATCGATGCTATCAGAACCGTATTCAGTGGAACCGCATCAACTAGAATGAAGAGGTGAGAGGTGGAACGGAGTGAAGCGGAATCACGTGGTGATCCTGGTGGTATTGGTCGCTCTGGGGCTTATAGCCTGGGCTGGCGTAACGAATTACCGGAAGCGCAAACAGGAACAGGCAAAGCTCAAGGAGATGCAGTCCATGCTGGTACAGGTGACGCCCGGAGCATCGCCGTCCGGTCAGGAAGATGCGCTGTTCAAGAATCCGCTGGCGGACAAGCAGGCACCCGCCTTCACGCTAAGAGACACGACAGGCAAGAAGGTTTCTCTTTCGGATTACAAAGGGAAGGCGGTCGTTGTCGATTTCTGGGCGACATGGTGCGCGCCATGCAAAATAGAGATTCCGTGGCTTAAAAAACTCCACGATCAGTATGCAAGCCAGGGGTTGGAGATCCTCGGCGTCTCAGAGGACGACCTGGATCTGGACGACAAAGCGGCGCTGCTCAAGGAGAAGCAGGAGATCGCTGATTCGGCGAAGAAGTTAGGCATCAACTATCCGGTGCTGATCGATGATCAGAAGGTGGCAGAACCTTACGGCGGGGTCGACGCGCTGCCCACGACGTTCTATGTGGATCGGAGCGGCAAGGTGGTGGCAGCGACCATCGGACTGGCGGACCGCGACGAAATCGAGGCAAATATCAAGAAGGCTCTCGGTAACGGGGAGCAGGCGCAAAAGGGCCAGTCCTAGAGCATGACGCGGAGAATCGGGTGGGCTGTTCTGGCATTCGCGGTTAGCCTCGGGACCGCGCAGAAACTGCCCTGGGAGTCGAACGACGCTCAGGACGCGAAGCAGTTCGTGAAGTTTCTCTATCCGGAGCAGGTTTCCGTAGACGCAAATCACGACAGCATCGTGGATTTGCATTTTCGCGTGAATCCGGGGCTGCACATCAATTCGCACGCTCCGCACGAGAAGAGTTTTATTCCCACGCAACTGCTGGTTGTAGAACCGCCGGGAGTGACGGTTGGACCGGTTGATTTTCCTGCGGGAACGGATTTCTCGCTGGCTATAAGCCCGAATGAAAAGCTGAGCGTCTACACAGGAGAGTTTGTTGTGCGCGCACATGTGAAGGCGAAAGCCGGCGATCACCTGATCGAAGGACAGCTTCGCTACCAGGCCTGCGATGCGACCTCCTGCTTTCCACCGCGGAAGATTCCGGTGGCGGTGAATGTGGTGGCGCACTGACACCGCAACCATTCAAGTTTGCGAAGGATACAACCGCAAGAAAAATCAGGACATACTGCTCGATTTCGTTTCTCGACCGCGGAGCGGTCAAGTTTCGGCCTTGAGGCAGGGCTGTCGATCCCCTCGCTTTTTAGATAGCAATATGATATCACTTTGCTAGCATCTATGTCCGGTGCGGGAGGAAAGTGTTATGTCAGCGAATCAAGCTGTCAATCAGGAACGGGTGGTAAAGGTTTTGAACGGCGCGGCGATGCTCGTGATTTGGATTGTGTTGCTGCTGGCCGATGGTGCTCTGCTGGTTTTCTCAGCAGAAAATCAGGTGATAGGGGGAGGGATTTGCGGCGCTCTGGTAATGGTCGCGCTCATTATCGCTGTGAAGGGATTTTTCACGCTGCAGCCCAACGAAGCGCGCGTACTGGTTCTCTTCGGCTCCTACAAGGGGACCGTGCGAGCCAGCGGTTTTCATTGGGGAAATCCGTTCTACACGAATGGACCTTCGCAGTTTGGGCTGGCAGCCGCGCAAAGCCAGATACGCTTGCGTAAGACAGGCGCGGGGGGAAGGCCGGGAAGAAACAAGATTTCTCTGCGGGCGCGCACCCTCAACGGTGACACGCTCAAGGTGAACGACAAGCGCGGCAATCCGATCGAAATTGCAGCGGTGGTGGTGTGGCGTGTGCAGGACACAGCTCAGGCGATGTTCGACGTCGACGATTACGAGAACTATGTACCCACGCAGAGCGAATCGGCCCTGCGCCACCTGGCGAGCCTCTACGCATACGACGGCGACGCTAGCGAGATAACGCTGCGTGCAAATGTGGACGACGTTTCCGGAGCGCTGCGCGGGGAGCTACAGGAGCGGCTGGCTAAAGCGGGCGTGGTTGTCGACGAGGCTCGGCTTACCCACCTGGCCTATGCGCCCGAAATCGCCCAGGTCATGCTTCGCAGCCAGCAGGCGGAAATGGTGATCGCCGCCCGGCAGAAGATCGTACACGGCGCGGTCAGCATGGTGGAGATGGCCCTGAAGGATCTGGCCGAGAAAGATGTGGTGCAGCTGGACGACGAAAGACGCGCCGCAATGGTCAGCAATCTGATGGTGGTGCTGTGCAGCGAATCTGAGGTTCATCCTGTCGTCAACACAGGCACGCTGTACCACTAGGGCGAAGGATGGCAGAGCGCAAACCATTTCTTCTGAGGATCGATCCCGTGCTCTGGGCTGAACTGGAAGCCTGGGCACAGGACGAGTTGCGCAGCGTGAATGGGCAGATCGAGTATCTGCTTCGCCAGGCGGTGGAGAAACGGAAACGCGGCAGGAATCCAAAAGACGCCGAGAACTGAGCGTGTTCAGACAGTGGCCTTGATGCTTTCCGCGGCGCCGAGGCGTTGGACTACACGGTCCTTTCCCAACAAGGCCATAACGGCAAAAAGGCTGGGGGCAACGGCCTGGCCAGTGAGGGCGACGCGGGATCCGTTGATGAGCGGGCCGGCCTTGATGCGGTTCTCGTCCGCCATGGCGCGGAGGACGGCCTCCGTCGAGGCTTCGGTGAACTGAGACTCGGCGGCGTAGTGCTGCGACAGCTGAACAAGGAAAGCGCGGACTGCTCCGTCACTTAGAAACTTGGCAACGGCGGCGGGATCGTAGTCGAAGGTATCGCTGAAGTACGCGCGGAAGCCGGTTGCGAAGTCCTTGGGATTACGTGCGCGCGGCTTGAGAAGATCGATGGCAGCGAGGATCTCTTCGCGCGATCGGTTCGGCGTGAATCCTGCCTTTGCCCATTCTTCTTCGATCAGCGGCAGCAGCTTTTCCGAGTCATAGGCGCGGATGTACTCGGTGTTGAACCAGGCGAGCTTGTCGTTGTCGAAGACGGCATTTGACTTCGAGATACCGTCGAGCGAAAAGAGCTGAATGAGGTCATCAGAGCTGAAGATCTCGCGATCTTTGTGCGCGGAGCCGGGCGTCCATCCCAAGAGCGCGAGAAAGTTGCGGAAGGCTTCAGGGACGATGCCCATTTCCTTGTAGGCGATGACGGAGGTCGCTCCGTGACGCTTGGAGAGGCGAGTCTTATCGGGGCCGAGGATGAGGGGGACGTGCGCGAAGGTGGGCAGGGCCACTCGGAGGGCTTGGTATTGCAGCACCTGCTTGGGCGTGTTCGAGATGTGGTCGGCTCCGCGGATGATATGCGTGAGGCGCATGTCGATGTCGTCGGCCACAACGCTGAGGTGGTAGGTGGGGATGCCGTCGGAGCGCAGGATCACGAAGTCTTCGATCTCGGCGTTGGCGAATTCGACGCGGCCGAAGACGGCGTCGTCGAAGCCTGTCGATCCTCCGTCGGGTACGGCGAAGCGCATGGCGGATGCTTCTCCGGCGACTTTGCGCTGTGCAGCAATAACCGGGTCGATGGCCCGGCAGCGGCGGTCATACATCGGGAAGCGTCCAGCAGCGGTTGCTGCGGCGCGGCGCTGCTCGAGTTCAGACTTGGTGCAGAAGCAAGGATAGGTGTGTCCGCTGGCGAGAAGCTTTTCGGCGGTCTCCCGATAGAGCTCGAGCCGCTGGGACTGGAAGAACGGGCCTTCGTCCCAATTGAGGCCGAGCCAGCGCATCCCTTCGAGGATGCCCTCGACCATCTCTTCGGAAGAGCGCTCGAAATCGGTGTCTTCGATGCGAAGGATGAAGGTTCCCCTGAAGTGACGAGCAAAGAGCCAGTTGAAGAGGGCGGTGCGGGCTCCTCCGACGTGGAGATAGCCGGTGGGAGAAGGCGCGAAGCGGACGCGTGGGGTGCTTTCCGGTGACATTTCGTTGGATGGGATCAACTTTCGATGCTAGGTAGGGATGGGTCGGGGAGTCAAGCAGCATTGGACAACAATGGCAACGATTCCATAAGAGCTACTCCGATGTAACGATCTTTTGGAAGTCCTTGCCACTCCAGTAATACTGAACGGTGCCCTTCTCGGGTGCCGTTAAGACCACAGAATCATATTTCGTGATCACTCGCTTGATGCCCTCCGCATCCGTGTATTTTCCGGGAGGCATCTTTTCGATCACGCTGATCGAAGCTACTTGCATTTGTGTCAGTAAAACTATCTTGTTGTCGTGATCCCCCTACTTCCCCAACGGCAATCCGTCGAGCTTCGTTAACCGGCCCACAGGATACTCTCCAATCCGGTTTGCTGCGTACCAGGGAGAGTGATCGTAGAAGAACGACAGTCGCGCGTAGGGATTGGCGGCGAATTTGGGATCGTTACCGATCTTGCGTTCGAATTCTTCCCTGAGCTTCGGATCTTTTGCCATCATATCGCGGGCAAGCTTTTCGACGACATACGCCTCGCCATATTCCTTCTGTTCGAAGATGGTATCGAAGAAGCCCCAAGCCATCGCCGAGTCCGGCCCTTCAGGCTCAAGCCACTGCAAGGCGACCTTCGATAGCCGCTGGTTGAGCTGGACGACCGCAGACCCGGCCGGATATGTAACCGTATTGGTGACAAGCTCGCAGTGGCCGAAACTGCCGGGCTCGTTGGCTCCCTCGCCGGGAAAGATCGGATGGCGGCCTTCGAAGGGCGCGCGGTTCCACTGCATGCCATTGCAACGGTAGGTCTCGACCTCGCCGGTCCACGGCGCGGAGGTATGCCGCATCTCAACTTGATGTGCGGCGAGCACATCGATGACGTGGATCCATTGTCGCGGGATGATGTAAGCCGCCGGGGGAACGGTCGATGCTGTCACTTTGAAGCCCGTCTCGAGCGGTAGGGAAACGTCCCACGGCTCGTGGGAGTACTTGATCCACATGGCGCCGGAGACTTCGCTCAGCTGGCGCGTGAAGTGATACCCGCGAAAGAGAAATGGCGTCGTCTCTCCACCCCACCCAACCCGAAGTGGAAACTGCTGGTTGCCTAAAGGATGCGCTCCGAGGCGCGCTGCTTCGGCATCGGCGTCGGCGTTCAGTTTGATCAGTTTTGCGGCATCGCGATTTACGATCTCCAGCAGCGCACGGAGAAGCTCGTAGTTGCCGGTGACGCGCGTTTTGTAGTCCTTGAGCATGTGCAGCTCGACGAGCATCCCCGGGCGGTTCTCAAGAATCATGTAGCCGGTAGAGAAGCGCGGGGGATCGTCGTTGAAGCCCAGGCCCTTCGCGGGGTCGGTGTCGTCGTTGAGCGTGATGTAGGTGGGTGAAGCCAGATGGCCGGGTACGGCGTTGACTTGTTTGACCAGAGTGGGAGTGACGACATCGTCGACCCAATGGGCGGTAGGACCGTAGACGTTGGGGCCGTCATCGATCGTGAATGTCACGTCGTACTGGAAATCGGCGCCATCGGTCACGTGGTTATCGACGAAGAAGTCGGGCAGCCACTGGTGAAACATCTTCATGAAGGCGCGCGTTTCGGGAGTGTCGGCCTTGAGGTAGTCGCGATTCAGATTGAGGTTGGTTCCGTTGGCGCGCCAGCCCATCACTTCAGGGCCATTTTGATTGATACGGTTGTACGGCGACCGGCGCTCGTGTCCATCGGCGTTATACATGGGGATGAAAACGAGGACAGTGTTGTCGAGCAGCGCTGCCTGCGTTTTTGAAATGACCATGTCGCGCAGCAGGGCGAGACAGGAGTCCTTGCCATCCATCTCGCCGGCGTGGATGGAATTCTGGACGAGCACGATGGGGCGATGCGAGGCGTGAATCGCCGCCGGGTCGAAGACACCATCCTTGGAGAGGATGACGATGTCGAGTTCCCTGCCCTCGCCGGTTGCCCCGAAGGGCTCGACCTTCACCTGGCCAGGAGCGGCGGAGGCTACCTGGTTGATGAAAGCCATTGTCTCGGCATAATCCGGCGTGGTGCGGTATCCGGATTTTTCGGTGGGCGTCTGCCAGTCAGCGGCGGATTGGGCAAGAGAACAGCCGGAAAGGCACGCTCCGGCAAACAAGAGAGACACTACGATCTTAGGTGTCATGATGCTCCTGAAATGTGTTCAAAACCCACGTCCGAAAATCCGGACGTGGGGCACCCGGTGCCCTGCTGAGCCCTGAATCAGGTGATGTCTTCCGTATCGAAGACAGGTTTACGAATGCGCCGTGGCCCTACACCATGAACCTGGCTGACGAGATCCTTTACTACGTCTTCGAGCTGCTTCTGGCTCTCCACGACGGCGCTCATGCTGCGCAGTTCTTCCGGATCCTCGACCTTTTCGAGCAGGACAACGGCGTGTGCCTGGGCGACGTGATCAGCGTTCAGGCCTTCGGGAGTCTTGGCCTTGATTCCTACATCCGATGGGCTGACGTTCAATAGATCGGCGACACGCTCGCGAAGGTCGGCGGAAATGGGGCCGATCTTGGGCGCGGACAAAACGAGGGTGGTGTCGATGTTCAGGATGCGATAACCGGCGTTCTGAATTTCCTCCAGGGCCAGGTTGAGAAAGATGGAGGAGTCGGCATCCTTCCAGCGTGGATCACCGGGCGGGAAGAAGCTGCCGATGTCTCCCGCCGAGACGGCGCCCAGCAGCGCGTCGGTGATAGCGTGCAGCAACACGTCGCCATCGGAGTGGCCAGCTAACCCCTCGGGATGGTCAATGTACAGGCCGCCGATCTTGAGCGGCACGCCCGGCTTGAACGCGTGTGAATCCCAGCCATATCCAATTCTGATGTTCATGGTCTTTCTGTCTGCCTCAGCTTATCGTGATGACCGCGCTGTGTCGTGACTTCGCGATTTTCAGATCGATTTATTCAGATCAACGACGCACGAAATCAGCGATGCGCAGGCTGGCGCTGCAAATAGAACTCGGCCAATTCCAGGTCGCCCGGTTGCGTGATCTTGAAATTCGCGGGAGAGCCCGGCACGACGGCAACCTGCGCTCCGGCGCGCTCTACCAGGCTGGCTTCATCGGTGCCGACAAATTCGTCGGCTGCGGCTTCGGCAAAGGCGCGCTTGAGAAGATGGCAGCGGAAACCCTGGGGAGTCTGCGCCTGCACGATGTATTCGCGGGGAATGGTGGAGGTGATGATGGCTCCGTCGGCAGTGCGCTCAACCTGCTTGATGGTGTCCACGGCAGGAAGGCCGACGATCGCGGCATCGTGCTTTTCGACTGCGCGGATGGTCCGCTCGATGGTGGCTGCATCGATGAGGGGACGGACAGCGTCGTGAACCAGAATGACGTCGTCGGGATCGCACTCGATGGCAGTGAGCGCGTGGGCCACGCTCTCCTGGCGATTGTCGCCACCTTCCACGACGCGTACCTTCCCTGCAAATCCGTAGTCGCGGACCTGTGCAGTAAGACGATCCATTTCGCTCGCGCGCACGGCCACATACATGGCGGCAACCTGCGGCACTTCTGCGAAGGCGCGCAGGGTGTGGATGAGGATGGGGACGCCGGCCAGTTCGAGGAACTGCTTGGGCGCAGATGACGTTGAGTGGCCCGCCGTCATCCGGGTGCCAAGCCCAGCGGCAGGAAGGATCACATATACCCGCATAAACAGAGGAGTATATCAGCTAAGGGCAATCAGCAACGAGGGACGAAGCGGCCAAGGCATAAAACGGCCGGTTCGGGCAGTTGCTATGCCCGGGTGACAGTGATTTTCAGTTTCTCATAGGGTCGCGTCAAAGCAGCGTCCGCCGTGCGCTCCGTGACAATGCCACTGATCTCATCGAGGGACACAACGGCATATCGCGAAGCGGCATTGAGTTTTTCAGAGGATGCCAGCACGATCGTCTCCGCTGCTGCGTGGCTCAGAGCGCGCTTTACAGCAGCCTCTTCATAGTCCCCGGTGGTCAAACCCGTCTTGGGGTGGACGCCGGTGACTCCCATGAAATAGGTGTCGGCATGAACCTGCGCGATCGCTTCAATCGCAGCCGCTCCCACGGCAACAACCGAATGCTTGAACAAGCGCCCTCCGATGAGGATCACCTCAATGTCAGGATGGTTGACGAGCTCCAGCGCAATGGTCGGACTATGAGTGACTACCGCGGCCTTCATCTCCAAAGGAATATGCCGGGCTACCTGCCTCGCTGTTGTACCACCATCTAGAATCACAACCTGCCCAGGTTGAATCATCTGAGCCGTGGCACGACCGATGGCGACCTTTCCCTCCGGAGTGAGTTGTTCTCGCCCGGCGAAGTCCGCTACTGCCGGCGACGCAGGAAGAGCTCCGCCATGGACGCGCTGGAGGAGTCCTTCCTGAGCCAGCTCCCTTAGATCGCGACGAATCGTGTCTTCCGACACGCCCATGGACTGGCTTACATGTTTGGCGATGATCTGTCCGTTACGCTTGAGCAGTAACAGAATTTGCTGCTTTCGATGCGTTGTCAGCATAATTCTTCTTTCACGATATTACTTGACATTGCACGAAAATGCACGCTAGATTTTAAGCATGATCAGTTCTTTAAAAGCGCCCTCAATGCAAGAACGCGTGCGGATTCAGAGGGTAGAGACACTTTCTGATGATTGGTACCTTTTGAAGAAAACCACCTTTGATTTTCTGAGAAACGACGGAAGCTGGCAGCAGCAAAGCAGAGAGACCTACGACCGCGGCAATGGCGCGACGATTCTGCTTTATGACCTGGAGCGGCGCACGGTGGTTCTCACCCGGCAGTTTCGGTTTCCAGCATTCGTCAACGGGCATCCGGGTCTGCTGATCGAGAGCCCGGCCGGCCTTCTCGACCGAGCCAGCCCAGAAGACCGGATCAAGGCCGAAGTAGAAGAAGAGACCGGCTACCGCGTAGAGAATGTCCGCAAGATAATGGAAGCGTTCATGAGTCCCGGTTCTGTCACAGAGAAGCTCTATTTCTTTCTCGCCGGGTACGACAACCACAGCAAGTCCGCTCCTGGCGGAGGCAATCATGCCGAAGGTGAAGATATCGAGGTTCTTGAACTCTCCATCGAAGACGCAATGAAAGCTATCGAAAGTGGTGAGATTGCTGACGGCAAGACGATTATGCTGCTCCAGTACGCCTACATCCACCTGTTCGCCCATGTCACGATTGCAAAGGCGGAATTTGCGACAGGTGGGCTTGCAGCGTCGAATTAACGTCCTCCTGAACCTCTCCAACCTGCTCGTTTCGCCTCTTTACCGCCTGTATACTGGGATGTTCGAGTCGCAGTAAAGATCACTGCCCGCCAGACGCGCCCGCAGGCGCTCACAGGCAATTAGCGAGTCTAGAAATCTATGAATACCAAAGTTGAAGTTCCCGCCCAGGCAGATTTTGCGGGAGAGGTTCAGGAATGGATTGAGGCGTTCGACGACGTCGTCGTCGCTGAAGGCCCGGAGCAGAGTGCGGAGTTACTGGAGGCACTGCGGAAGCGCGCCCGCGAGGCGGGTATCACGGCTGCCAGTGAGCTAACCACACCTTATCTGAACACCATTCCAAAACATGAAGAAGTGCCGTATCCCGGCGATCGCTCGCTTGAGCGGCGCGTGGAAAGCCTGATTCGGTGGAACGCAATGGCTATGGTGCATGGCCAGAATAAGAAGGATCCGGGGATCGGCGGGCATCTTGCAACTTACTCGTCGCTGGCCACGCTACTTGAAGTGGGATTCAATCACTTTTTCCACGCAACTCATGGGGATCAGCCGGGCGATTTCATTTATTTCCAGGGCCATGCGTCGCCGGGTATCTATGCACGGGCTTATCTCCTGGGGCGTTTCGACGATCAGCGGCTTCTCAATTTTCGGCACGAGCTGCGCGGAGAGCCGGGGCTGTCTTCTTATCCGCACCCCTGGTTAATGCCGGATTTCTGGCGTTTTCCCACCGTCTCGATGGGAATTGGTCCACTGAATGCGATTTATCAGGCACGGTTCATGCGGTATCTGGAGAACCGGAGCTTGATCGAGAAGACTCCACGCAAAATCTGGGCATTTGTCGGTGATGGCGAAACCGACGAAGTGGACTCGCTGGGCGCGATTGGCGTGGCTTCCCGGGAAAAACTCGACAACCTGGTCTTTGTGGTGAACTGCAATCTGCAGCGGCTCGACGGGCCAGTGCGCGGAAACAAGCGCATCATCGACGAGCTTGAAGGCGTTTTCCGCGGCGCGGGCTGGAACGTGATCAAGGTTATCTGGGGCTCGGACTGGGACCGCCTTTTCGAACGCGATCACACAGGCCTATTGCTCAAGCGGATGGAAGAGTGCGTCGACGGCGACTACCAGGCCTTCAAGGCAAAGGGCGGCGCATATATCCGCAAGGAATTCTTCGGGAAATATCCAGAGCTGCTTGCGCTGGTGAGCGACATGACCGACGAGGAGATATGGACGCTCCATCGAGGTGGTCATGATCGCGCGAAGATTTACAACGCTTATAAGCGGGCAACGGAGCACAAAGGCGGTCCGACTGTCATCCTGGCGAAAACGGTCAAGGGATATGGACTGGGAAGCACGCAGGCGCGTAATGCTTCGCACCAGGAAAAGAAGCTCACTGACGATGGCCTCACGGCTTTCATCAAGCAATTCAACATTCCCATTCCTGAAGAGTTAGCCAAGGAGAGCAAGCCGTATCGCCCGCCGCAGGACAGTCCCGAGATTGTATACATGCAGGAACGCCGCGCGTCGCTGGGCGGTTATATGCCTCGTCGCGAGGTTCCAGAGCTCAACTTCAAGGCTCCCAAGCTGGATTATTTCGCGGAGTGGACGAGCGGATCGAAGGGCCGTGAGGTTTCGACGACGATGGGCTTCGTCAGCATCCTGCGCCATCTTCTCAAGGATCCTGAGATCGGCAAGCTGATTGTGCCTATCGTTCCGGATGAAGGCCGCACGTTCGGTCTGGAATCCGCGATACGCCAGGTCGGTATCTATGCGCCTGAGGGGCAGAAGTACAAGCCGCACGATGTGGACATGCTGCTTTACTACCGCGAAGAGCAGGATGGGCAGATTCTCGAGGAGGGTATTACCGAAGCGGGATCGATGGCCTCGTTTACTGCCGCCGGCACCGCTTACTCGAACTACCGCGTGCCGACAATTCCCTTCTACATGTACTACTCGATGTTTGGCTTCCAGCGCGTGGGTGACATGATCTGGGCCTTCGCCGATTCGCGCGGCAAGGGCTTTCTGATGGGCGGAACGGCCGGCCGCACAACGATGCTTGGCGAGGGCCTGCAGCACCAGGACGGCCACAGCCACGTACTCTCGAGCACGGTTCCAACTTGCCTGAGCTATGATCCGGCGTATGTGTACGAGCTTGCTGTGATTCTGCAGGACGGTATCCGCAGAATGTACCAGGAGAACGAGCCGGTCTTCTATTACATCACCATGTACAACGAAGACTATGCGATGCCTGCGATGCCTGAGGGCGCGCAGGAAGGCATTGTGCGCGGTATCTATAAACTGAAAGCCGCGCTCAAGGGCAAGGCGACGGCCCAACTCTTCGGCAGCGGACCGATCCTGAATGAAGTGGTTCGGGCGCAGGAGATTCTGGCGGAGAAGTACGGCGTGCAGTCTGATGTCTGGAGCGTGACCAGCTATATCGAACTGCGCCGCGACGCCCTCGGTATCCAGCGCTGGAACCGGCTGCATCCGACTGAGCCGGAGAAGACCCCCTACATCATCGAGGCACTTAATGGAAGCAAAGGCCCGATCATTGCGGCCAGCGACTACATGAAATCGATGCCGGATCAGCTCGCGCCTTGGCTGCTGTCCAGACTGGTCTCTCTGGGAACGGATGGATTTGGCAGAAGCGACAATCGCGAACATCTGCGCCGGCACTTCGAGGTGAATGCCGAGTCGATCGTCGCGGCCACGCTGTCGAAGCTGGCTCGCGACGGGAAGTTCGATGCGGCCAAGGCGCAAAAGGCATTTGCTGAACTCAACGTCGATACGGAAATTGGCGATCCGGCGAAACGATAACCTTTAGCAAGCAACTCGGAAGCAAGAGTTTAGAAGATCAGGGCAAGCTCGAGGAGGCCACAGCCGAGTATCGAATCGCTATCCGACTCGACCCGAAAAATGCTGACCCGCACAACGGCATGGGCAACGTCTTATCGGATCAATACCCAGAGTCGAGGAAGCTGCAAACAAGTATCGAACTGCCATCAAACTCGATCGGAACGATGCCGACCCACACTACCATCTTGGGAAGATGCTGGAGGCATCGGCAACGGTGATGAAGCAAACAAGGAACTTGAACTAGCACATAAGCTAAATCGGAACGATTTTGATCTCCAAAGTGAGGGACATTTCCGAAGCAACAAACGTACATGCGTTCGAGCGCGCCTCTTTTTGCACAGAAGGCGAACGCGGACCTCATAGCTGCGAGACCAAAGATTGGTTTGAAGCCACAACGAAAACCCGTGTATAAGGAATCCGTGCAGTTCCACCCTGATTTCGACGCATTGCCGATACCGACAAAACCAGTCAATACTTCCACCGACATGACCGGACGATTCCTCGCTTCGGGCGGCAGGGAGCGAAGGAGTAACGATGATTTCTCGACGAGCATTTCTTGATGGTCTTGCAGTTGGGGTGGCGGGAGTGGCGATCAGATCAACGGCCAAGAGTTACGCACAGATTCTTGGCTCCAATGACCGTCTGAACTTCGCGATTATGGGCCTGAATGGGCGCGGCTATGCGCATCTTTCGGCGCTGAAGAACAACAGTAAAGCGGCGCGCGTGGCCTATGTGTGCGATGTGGATTCGAAAATATTGGCAAAGTTCGCTGCTGAAGCGCAGACAGAGTTGGGCTATGCGTCGGCGACGGCCACTGACTTCCGGAAGGTGCTCGAATCGAAAGATGTCGACGTGATCACCATTGCCACCCCCGACCACTGGCACGCTCCTATGGCGGTGCTTGGCCTGCAGGCAGGCAAGCACGTGTATGTCGAGAAGCCATCCAGCCACAATCCGCGCGAAGGCGAACTTCTTGTGCAGGCCCAGCAGAAATACGGAAAGCTGGTGCAGGTGGGCGATCAGCAGCGTTCTTCGCCGCACACGATCAAGATCATTCAACAGATTCACGACGGGCTGATCGGCAGAGCATATTTTGCGAAGGCCTGGTATGTGAACACGCGCAAGTCGATGGGGACGGGAAAAGAAGTGCCGGTGCCCGAATGGCTCAACTGGGATCTCTGGCAGGGTCCGGCGCCCAGAAGCGCTTATAAGGACAACATCCATCCCTATAACTGGCACTGGCTGCGGAGATTCGGGACCGGTGAAGCCCTCAATAACGGAACTCACGAGGTTGATATTTGCCGATGGGCGCTTCAGGCCGATTACCCGGATCGGGTGACGTCAGCGGGGGGGCGCTATCAGTACAAGGACGACTGGGAATTTTACGATACGCTCGTCACCTGCTTTGACTATCCCGACAAAACGCTTACCTGGGAAGGCCGGAGCTGCCAGGGCATGAAGATCTACGGCCGCGACCGCGGATCAACGATCCACGGAACGACGGGAACCGTGCTGCTCGATCGCGAGGGCTACGAGGTATACGACGCGAACGGAAAGAAGGTCGATGAGTTCAAGACAGGGAAAGAAAACTCAACGAGCGATCTGCTGAGCCGCGACTCTATGACCGATTTGCACTTCGCAAACCTGATCAATGGCATCCGAAACGGCGAGGCATTGCACTCACCGATCGCGGTCGGAAATGTTAGCGTAACGATCCTGCAGCTTTCCAACATCGCCTGGTTTGTCAGGCGGGACTTGAAACTGGATACGAAGACCGGGCATATCCTGAACGATGCCGAGGCGATGAAGATGTGGGCGCGGGAATACGAAAAGGGTTGGGAAGTGCGCGTCTGAAATGGGCTTCGCGTAGACTGTTCCCATTTACAAGGTGGAAGATTTGAAACGCTGGTTCGCCCTGGTCTGTGTCCTCGCAGGATTTCTGTCGAAAGGAAATGCCCAACAGCAGACGGCCCTGCTGGCTGCCACTCCGCCGATGGGCTGGAACAGCTGGGATTCTTACGGTCTCACCATCAACGAGGCCGAGTTCAAAGCCAATGTCAACTGGCTTCATCAACATTTACAGCCTTCTGGATGGCAATACGTCGTCGTCGACGAAGGATGGTATCTCGCGCATCCGGAGAACGCCGACAAGAAAGATGCCAATGAAGGGTATGTCTTATCCCCCGAGGGGCTTTATCTCCCCGCCGCGAATCGCTTTCCTTCTAGCGCAAACGATCAGGGGCTGAAGCCGCTCGCCGACTACGCTCATTCGCTTGGCCTCAAATTTGGCATTCACATCATTCGCGGTATCCCGAAAGAAGCCGTTGAGAAGAACCTGCCCATCGCCGGGTCGACGTATCGCGCCGCCGACGCCGCCGACCAGACAGACCTGTGCCGCTGGAACCCGGACAACTACGGCGTGAAGGTAAACGAAGCCGGACAGGCTTACTACGATACGATGGCAAGGCTCTATGCGCGCTGGGGCGTGGATTTCCTTAAGGTTGACTGCATCTCGCAACCTTACGACGCGCCGGAGATCCACATGGTCAGCGCCGCGCTCAGTAAGTCGGGACGCCCTATCGTCCTTAGCCTCTCGCCAGGTCCCACTCCCCTGGACCAAGCGCTGGACGTGCGCCAATACGGACAGCTGTGGCGAATCTCCGACGATATGTGGGACGTATGGTCGAAGAAGCCGGGCGAAGAAGCTTTTCCGCAGAGCCTGCAAAACCAATTCGTGGTGCTCAGCAAGTGGTCGCCCCACGTCGAGCCCGGGCACTGGCCCGACGCCGACATGCTGCCTGTGGGCTATCTTGGCCCCCGGCCGGGATGGGGTTCTGCCCGGCAAAGCCGCTTCACCCTTGGCGAGACGCGGACGCTGATGACGTTATGGTCCATTGCCCGTTCGCCGCTCATCCTGGGCACAAATCTCACGCGCATGGATGAGCAGATTGAAACGATGATGACCAATCCCGAGGTCATCGCGGTCGATCAACGCTCAACTGGAAATCGTCCGGTCATTCAGGGGCCCGATACCGTTATCTGGACAGCGATCGAACCTGGCGTTCACCTGGTCGCAGTCTTCAATCTGCGGGACGTGCCGGCAACTATCACCGAGACCTGGAGTCAGCTCGGCCTTGACAAAAAGAGCTATCGGGTACGCGATCTATGGCAGAGGGAAGACGTGGGAACGCAGCCCTCGCTGCTGGTCAGCCTGCCCGCGCATGGGGCTGCGCTGCTCAGCCTGAAGTAGGCGAGAATCCGCGCGAGGTCGAATCGCATAATTGTTCACGGAAATAGGGCGCAATTCCCGAATTTTCCGACTACAATCATCCACAATAAGAATGCCCGAACAAAAACAATTTCGGGCACTGCTGGCTGTGCAAAATGGAAAAGCCCGCAGTGCTCTCCGCGGATATTTGCGCGAACGCGGCGACGTGGTCGAATTGAGCCCCGGAAGCGAGATCTCCGAGACGATTCGCTCGCAAACGCCGGAGCTGATTCTGCTCGAAATCGAGGCCGGCAACGAGCTGCTGGCCTCATTGCGTCATGAATTTAGCGGGATCCCAATCGTCGCCGTGGCGCTTCCATTTGCCGAATTGGCATTTGAGACGGCCAAACTGGGAGCGGTCGACCTGCTAACCCTGCCGCTGGATGAGCAGGAGATCCAGGTCCGATTGTCCGCTGTGTTTCGGTCATTGAACAGAGATGGCAGCCGGGATGGGAGTGGCGATGGTCCGGAGCCTGTAACCCTTGTGGAGAAGGCGCGGAATACTGGTCCGGTCATGGATGGTCCCATTGCCGTCCACGGGGATGGCCCAGTTGCCGCCCACGGGCTGCCGGGTCTTTTCAACGCCTCTCCGCGGATGATGGAGATTCGCGACACCATCGAGAAGGTCGCAACGACCAGCGCCACGGTCCTCATCCGTGGTGAGAGCGGAGTGGGTAAGGAAGTTGCTGCGCGCCTGATCTTCTCCCTTTCCAAGCGCAGCGGCAAGCCATTCGTGAAAGTGAATTGCGCGGCCATCCCCAACGATCTGCTCGAGAGCGAACTCTTCGGCTACGAAGCCGGCGCATTCACAGGAGCGCAGCGTTCCAAGCCCGGCAAATTTGAGCTGGCTGACGGCGGAACTCTCTTCCTTGATGAAATCGGCGAAATGCACCCCGCCTTGCAGGCCAAGCTGCTGCACGTGTTGCAGGACGGCCAGTTCGCCCGCCTCGGCGCCAAGCGCGATACGGCTGCGGATGTGCGCGTGCTGTGCGCGACGAATAAACTCCTGGAGCAGCGCGTCTCAGAAGGGCTTTTCCGGGAGGACCTGTTCTATCGCATCAACGTCGTGACTGTGCACATACCACCCCTGCGCGAACGGCGAAACGAGATATCGGCCTTCATTCACCACTTCACCGAGAAATACTCGGGGGTCTACGAGCGAACGGTGGCCCCGTTCGATAACGAGACGATGCAGGCGCTGATCCGCTATCCATGGCCGGGTAATATCCGAGAGCTTGAAAACCTGTGCAAACGGTACGTGATCGTCGGCGATTCGACACAGATCGTGCGCGAGCTCTTGCTGCACGCCGTCGAAAGCTCGGCACCGGCAACCGAGAAAGAGCGGCCAGCCGGGTCAGCTATCGAGTTCCCCGTGAGCTCTGAGCCGTCTCTTCTGGATATCGGGCGGCAGGCAGCCTGGCAAGCGGAACGTCAGGCCATTCAGGAGATGCTTGTTGCAACTCGCTGGAATCGGCGCGAGGCCGCGCGGAGGTTACGTGTCAGCTATAAAGCTCTGCTGAACAAGATCAAGCAGATCGCAGTGGAAGATGCGGTACAAAATAAGCATTCTGGTTCCCTATAGTGGTATATATATACCACTATTCAAAGGTTCTTCGGGTATAGTTTCCGTCCGAATCTCTAAATTAGGTCGCCAGAATAATCCTAAAAAATCATCAGGGATCAGCAACTTACCCAGGGATTTTCAGAAGGTCAAACATTTGTGCTAAGAGTGACAAGCTTTGGCCAGCGACTTGCATAAATTGAGTTAACCTTAGAGGCAACTTCAGGCGTAAAGAACCAACCTTCGTAGTACATCTCTCTGTGTTTTACGTCTGCACTTGCAGACCCTCTTCAGAAAATCCCGAGTAGTTTACCCTCCCTAATGCCTCTTGAGCGGGCCCGCTGGAAAGTGGGCCCATTTGCTCCTCCCTTGTCAATCTCGGTTCAACGGCGCCATGCTTTATTACTGCCGGGCTCGCTCTAGAATGGAGACATGCCGAGTTCTGCAGAGGTCAAACGCCGCCGCCAGATTGCGGAGGTTGAGTTTGAGCAGCCAGCCAGGTATCCGAAACAGGCTCCGGCGCCCCCGCGGCGACGAGGACGCGTCGCGAAGACCAGTGTTGAGATTATCCGGGTCCCTTCCCTGTCGCCAATCGGCTGGCTATTACATGGCTTCAGTACGCGCACTGGCGGCAAGAGTAAGGTCTACCGCCCATCGCAACGGGCGGGCGAGCTCAATCTTGGCTTCACCGCATCCGACGATAGGGATATTGTTGCGGCGAATCGCGACCTCTTCATGGCCGCAATTGTCGAAAGCTCACCTCTTTCCATGGTAACGCTGCGCCAGATCCACTCTTTGTTGCTTCGCCGAGTAACGTCTGCGGATGCGACTGCTGAATTGATGCTAAGGGGCGGCGGTGCGAAGGGTGATGGCATGATGACCAACGAGCCGGGCGTCCTCCTCGCCATTCAGACCGCGGACTGTATCCCTGTTCTCATTGCCGACTGCAAACAGCGGGCCGTGGCCGGATTCCACGCGGGGTGGCGCGGCACTTTGAAACGGATTGTCGAGAATGGAATAGGACGGATGCGGTTTGAGTTCGGCAGCAGACCCGAAGATCTGGTAGCGGCGATTGGTCCTGGCATCGGCCAATGCTGTTACGCGGTGGGAGACGAGGTCCGCGACGAGTTTGAAACACAATTTTCTTATGCCGCGGAGCTCTTTCGCGATGTATATGATTCTGATCCGGTAAAGGAAAAATACCCGCTGTTGTTTCTGACCGCGCGCGCCCCCGGTCACGGCAACATTGGCCCCCGTCTGCATCTCGATCTGGTGGAAGCCAACCGGCGTCAGTTGCTCGACGCCGGGTTGAAGGCCGAGGCGATCTCGGTGGTAGGCGACTGTACCAGCTGCCGCACCGACCGTTATTTTTCTTACCGCGCGGAACACGGCTTCACCGGCCGGATGCTCTCGGTGATTGGGATTCGTTCCCAAAGCTCCTGAACGGCGATCGTGCTGATACACGTGGAAACTACATGACAGCAACCCGCTGCTTATGCCGGCGGAACAACGTGCGTCGCCCCTGCCGCCTCATGGGGATTTACCAGGTCGCGCAGCTCCTTGCTGGGCTTGAAGTAAGGAACACGTTTCGCTGGGACCTCCACTTTGGCCCCGGTCTTGGGGTTGCGTCCGATACGGGGTTTGCGCTGCCGGATCCGGAAGCTTCCGAACCCACGAATTTCAATCTTGTCGCCCGACTTGAGTGCTCCGATTACGGCATCGAAGATTGTATCCACAATCACTTCGCCGTCGCGCCGTGTCAGGTCGCCAAGCTGCGTGACTTCTTCAACCAGTTCTGCCTTTGTCATGGTCAGCTGAGCTCCAGTCTCTAGGGTAACCCCTTTTGAGCATAGTAGATGCGCGAATTTTGTGCGCGGCTCGAAAGAAATTGCACGTCCCCGACAGATTTCGAAGGACGGGCGTTTTTTTGACCCGTCGGATCATCGTGTTTCACGAAGATGACTTTGCCGGCAGGACAAACTCTCTGCGCTCTTGTCTTCCCTACTACGAGGCCTTCGCTTCGCCTGTACGTGCGACTGAATGGATGGGAGTGGCTTTGGTTCCCAATCGAACGCCGTTTCTGGTCTTTTCCAGAACAAGGGTCTCCGCGCAACTGCCGCATAACCAATAGTGTTCCAGCCGTTGAGCTTGTCTGGGCCTACCGTCTAACACTGGTGGCCGAGAATCAAAGACAAAAATACGCCCCTCCCGCAGGTAATGGAGCGGTTTCGCGCACTTGGGATTCGCGCAATGATCCAACATTGAAGTTCTCCGAATCAGGCACGTCCGCGCCGTGCCTCGTTAAAACTACTGCCAGCATTTACCAACATTTGTGTGCAGCGGAAGCGTGTATTGTCACGCTCCCCGAAACATCGTCCTGTTTTGGATTCGATCGATAACACCTTATGATGCGGAAGCCGCGGATTTTAGTTTTCTCAATCGTGGCGTCTGATATACCTCGCTGTCGAAGCCTAAGGCCTGGACTGCTCATCGACGCCCGGTCTACCGGCCTTGAATGTGCGAAAATGAGCAGTTCGCCCCTACACATAACTCATGCCTATTTTGCGCTCCGCCTTTATTGCCTTGTCACAGAACCAAACTCTTCGTCATTTCTCCGAGAGCTCGTCTCTTGGCCGCCGTATGTCGTCCCGTTTTGTGGCGGGAATGGAAATCGAGGATGTCCTCAAAGCTGCTGCTTCTATGGAGACGCAGGAAATCGCCTCAACGCTCGACAGTTTAGGCGAAAATGTGAACACCCCAGCAGAGGCGCGACGATCGGCGGACATTTACCACCGTCTTCTGGACGCGATTCAAACCCGGCAACTCAATGCCAACATCAGCGTCAAGCTCACGCAAATGGGCATGGATCTCGGCCATGATCTCGCCCGCGAGATCGTCTCCGGTCTAGTCGATCATGCGGTCGCGGCAAATACATTTGTGCGCGTGGACATGGAAGGCAGTGAATATACTCAGGCGACCATCGACTTGGTTCGCTCGATCCACGATGTTCCCGCCAATCGCGGCCATGTCGGCATCGTGATCCAGGCCTACCTCTTGCGCAGCGAGAAGGACATCGCCAGTCTGACCGCTGACGGCATCCGTATCCGTCTCTGCAAGGGCGCATATAAAGAGCCGCCGAATGTGGCGTTCCCTGATAAAGCCGATGTGGACGCCAACTTCGTGAAACTCACGCATACGCTTCTCACGAGTGGTCTTTATCACGGTATCGCCACACATGATGAAGCGATGGTGGAGGCAACCAGGCAGTGTGTTCGCGAGCGGCACGTCGATCCGAAATCCTTTGAGTTCCAGATGCTCTATGGGGTGCGCCGCGACCTGCAGCGGGCACTGGTTGCGGAGGGCTTCAATGTCCGCGTCTACGTTCCTTTTGGTGCGGAGTGGTACCCGTACTTCATGCGCCGCCTCGCTGAACGCCCGGCGAATGTGCTGTTTATCGCAAAGAACATGCTGAAGCAGTGAAGGCAGCCGCGCTGGGTCTTATCGTCCGAAATATGGCTGCGGAATGGCGCCCGGATGTGCCTGATACGGCTCGATGGAGAGCAGATTCCCGAGCACCGTGCGCTCCTGCGGAGTGAACTGCGACGCATAGCTTCCGGAATTGAGCATCAGCTGGCGCTGCTGTGGGGGGAGTTGCCGCAGCTGCTGGAAAGCGCGGCGACAGAGTTGCTGCCGATCGGGCGACATCTGGCCAAGCGCCTGCGAGGCTCCGCGAACCTCTTGCCTTTGTTCGGGGGGCAGCCGCTCGAAGTTCTCGTTGCGCGCCAGGATGCGTTGGCGTTGCTCGGGAGTCTTCTCATCAAGAGAATGCAGCCGGTTGACGAGCCGCTGCTGCTGGTCCGTGGGCAGACCGCGGAAACCTGGCTCGCGGCGCAGCGCGTCCTCCTGCTGTTGCGGCGACAGATTCTGATGGTTGTTGAGCCACTCGGGAAGATGCTGCTGCCCCGGACGGCCTGGCTGTACATTCGGGTTCGACGGCAAATAAGAGCCTGAGTGCACGGCGGGCCGCAGCGGCGGTTCGGCCTCTTGCGAGTGCGAGGGTGACGGACGGGCTTGAGGCGTGGATGGATGCGTTTGAGGCGCAGGTGCAGGATGAGATTGTGGAGTCCCGTGGCCACCGCTCCCATACTGCTTACTCATAGGGTGAAAGCCGCTCCCACGCGGGCCTAATGCCCAGCTGGACGACGTGGAGCACAGAGCGAAACTTGCCAGCACGAGCGCGAAGATCGCAGGCAGACCTAGGCTGCTCAGCCCGCCTTGGCGGCTTGCCGTTATTTGCCGTGCGCACATCGTCATATCTCGTCTAACCAGCTCTAATAATCCCAGGCTCTAAGAACTCCATCTAAAAACTACATCCAGGAAAATGCCAGCCCAAACTGCCGGCATGAAGTCCAAAATCTTGCCAGCGGAATTACTCTTTCTGCAGAATCACAGGTGACTGTTCGGCGAAGCGTTGTTGGAGTCGTCGTCCTGCTGATCGAGCGTATTCAATTGCTGAAAGACCTGCGAGTTCTCGTCGAGCGACTGCAGATCGCGAACCGCCGCGGACGGAGTTACAGGTTGGCCCATGTTCACAAAGCCAGCATAGGTGCCGCCTCCGATAAGCAGGAGCAGCGCTAGCGCTCCGGCGGCTACAGGACGCAGGTGCATGTTCGTGCTATAAAGCAGACGGGCGCGTAGCCGCTCAAAGAATCCCGCAGGCTGGGCCTCGCGCTCGCTGCGCAGGCGAGCAGCCATACGCGCGTTGAAGAAGGGCGATGGCTCAGGCGCTTCCCAGGAGTCGAGCGCTTGCATGGTAGCTTCTAGCGCCGCGAGTTCCTGCTTGCACTCGGCGCACTGCTCCACATGGTTCCGTACCTCGGCCGGAGCCAGCTCCCGATCAAGGAGCAGGTTCGTAAGGTTCGCTTTGGTTATCCGGCAGATCATAATTTTTACCTTCCTGGTACTGCAAAATCCTAGTGCAGCAAATCGTTCTTGTTATACAAAATCCTTCAGCCGTTCACGCAACGTCTGGTAGGCACGAAAGAGAAGCGACTTGGTTGCGGACTCGCTCAGCTTGAGTACCTCGCCAATCTGCTTATAGTCCAATCCCTGATACTTGTGCATCAGGACGGCGGTGCGCTGCCGTTCGGGCAATGCCATTACATGCTGGCGGATGGCGCGCATCCGTTCGTCGCGTACCAGCTCCTGCTCGACCGTTGCTGTCATGTCCGCTACGTCTGGAGTCGTTCCCGTCTCCGGATCGGGCTGGTCGAGATAAACATTCTGCGCGGCCCTCTCGTGCTTCGTGTCCCGCGCGTGGTTCACACCAAGATTCGTCGCGATACGATACAGCCAGGTACTAAACCGGGCCTCGGCGCGATAGGTATGGCGGGAGCGATACACACGCAGAAAGACCTCCTGCGCCAACTCTTCGGCCACCGCCTGATTGTGCACCATGCGAAACATGAAGTGGATGATCGGCTTGTGGTACTTCTGGATCAGAAGGTCGAAGCCTGAGTCATCTCCTTCGCGCACGCGGAGCATAATCTCCGCGTCGCTCATGGCGCCCCAGTCGGCAACTGTGCGGCCGCCCATCGTCTGACCGCCCGCGGGTCGGCCCTGCGCAGATTCGATCGGGACTCCCTTCAAAAGCGCGGAATCTAGGGCAATGGACGCCATATCCCTATCAACCCCGTTTTCAGGCACAGGTTGCGGATCGGAGTCCCCGACCTCAGTGTCCATGAGCTCTGTATCTTCCAGGCCGGGAATCGGCACCCTTTTCAAGCTATTTTGCCCCGATCCACTGGATTCACGCTCAGATGCGGGGCGACCAGGGGGCGGTACTGGCTCGGGATAATTCATTTCTTCCGTCAAGCGATTGTATCTGTTTGCCTCAGATGCTTGACATGGGTGTCTAGATAGATGAGCATCCGAAGGGTGTTTGGCAGCCCGCGACGAGGATGCTAATCTAGGGATTGTTTCCTTTCCTCCTAAGGGCGCATAACTCAGCGGTAGAGTGCCACCTTCACACGGTGGAAGTCGTAGGTTCGAATCCTGCTGCGCCCACCATTAGAATCTGCGAGTTACGCTTCACTTCCATGAAAATTTCGTTCCACAATTCATTCCACAGCTACTGAACGAGATTGCTCGTCATTCCCATCGCCTTCAGATAGGCGCCCTGTGCCGCTTGCGTTTCGTCGCGGTCTTCATGCGTGTACAGGTCGAGCGTTTGTCTGAATCCGGGAATGCCTGAGGATGCCCTGCACCGTTTTGGGAGCCACGTTCCCCTTGTTCACCATCCAGTTCGACAGTGAGTGCCGGAGATCGTGGAAGCCGAAGCGCTGCTCCGGCGCGATCTGAACTCCCACCTTGATGCCGGTCCGGAGATGATTGGCGACGAAGATGGCTGGAGACAGAGGGACACGGCGTCCTTCCGGAAGAAAGGAAAGACAAAATCCGTGGCCTCCCCATAGGATTCGGACCACGTTGCGCGCAAACACTCCCCGGGGCGGCGTTTCCGATGAGCGTCAAGCGATCCGACTATGGCGTGAACGCACCGTAAACCGCAGCCTCTATACTGAGAAATATGAGTCGTGCGGTATGATTTCCCCTCAACCGAGGCACCGTGTCGATCCTCCTCCAGGACATTCGCTTTGCGCTACGGCAGGCGTGGAAGCAACCGACATTTTCTGTCGTCGCTATTCTTTCACTTGCGCTGGGGATCGCGGCCAGCATAACGCTATTTAGCGTCATTTATAAAGTCTTACTGCGGCCAACGCCGTATCGCGAAGCTGATCGCGTGGTGCGCTTTGTCGACCTTAGCGATAAAACTGAAACTGAATACACGCCGCCCATATATCGCGAGCAAATCCGCCAGTTGAAGGAAAGCCGCTCCATCGACGATGTTGTGGAGATGGACGAGCGCTATCTGGCTGACAGGACATTCGATATCCCTCGGGATACCGATGTGGTTCTCCTGTCCGGGAACGCCTTTCGCTTCTTCGGAGTTCCGGCCATGCTGGGAAGGACATTTTTGCCGTCGGATGCTCCTTCAGGCCAAGCCCCGCAGCTGGTAGCGGTATTGACCTACCAATATTGGCGGCGTCGGTTCAATGGGAACCCGGCGGTTGTTGGCCAAACATTGCGCCTCGACAACCGCAGCTACACCATTCTTGGGGTCATGCCCCGGGCCTTCAATTGGTGGGACTCGGATCTCTATCTGCCGCTCGACACTTCCGACCCTTCTCGGCAGGCATTCATGACCGTGTTGCGCCTTAAGCCAGGCGTGAGCAAGACGCAGGCCATGGCAGAGATCCACCCATTACTGGAGCAGATGAATCGCAAGCACCCGCATTCAGGCTACGAACAAATGAACATTCAGCTTATGAGCACCGCCGATCGCTACCGCCGGTCCTTGGGCAAAGCGCTATATGTCCTGTTGGCTGCGGTCATACTGTTGCTGGTCATCGGCTGTGTCAATGTTTCGATCCTGCTGCTCGCCCGTGGGGTGACGCGACAGCGTGAGTTCGCGGTGCGTCTTGCTCTGGGTGCAAGCCCTGGACGCGTCATCAGGCAGCTGTTGACTGAATCCTTGGTTCTCGGATTTGCAGGTACGGTCCTTGGGGTGATCGCAACCTACCGCACGACGACTTTGGTTGTACCTCTACTTCCGTGGCAACTCTTTACTCACGGTCTCGAGATCCCAGTCCAGCTCCCGGCATTAGTTTTTGCGGTTGTGCTTGCAATTCTCACAGGCGTCATTGTAGGGCTCCTTCCCGCCCTCCAAGTCCTCGAGCCTGATATTCGCCCCCTTCTGCAGGCCAGCTCCCGCAACGCGACGGCCGATATTCCGGGACGGAGGCTGTACAGCATTCTGATTGCGGGGCAGATCGCATTCGCTATGGTCTTGCTTACGGCTGCGGCTAGCGCGATCAGCAGTTTTCGCCTCTTACAGCAGATAGACCTGGGATATGACCCCAACCACGTTGCCGACTTTCCGATTCCCGTCGATCCCAGCAGTTATACGACGCGCGAGAGCCGGTCTAACTACCTGCGCCAGCTCCGCGACCGTGTGGGTCAGGTCCCTGGTGCGATTTCTGCGTCGCTCGGTGTGATTGGGCCACCAGCCAGTGACTGGGATTTTTCAGTCGAGATACTTGGGCAAAATTCAGTCTCCTCACAGAGCGTCAATGTCAATTTTGTTGATTCCCAATTTTTTCAATTACTTCGTATCCCGCTTCTTCAAGGCCGGCTTTGGGATGAATCCGACAC
>Ga0206981_10041_pt2 | contig 31564 bp, 29 predicted proteins | sample Alteio_BWMinCont_17_FD_153312 | JGI IMG/M metagenome (GOLD analysis project Ga0206981, IMG submission 153312) | Enriched cells from forest soil in Barre Woods Harvard Forest LTER site, Petersham, Massachusetts, United States -... | ecosystem: Environmental > Terrestrial > Soil > Temperate forest >... | reverse complement strand
ACAATGGCCTTTACTGTCGTCGAGCCTACATCGAGCCCTACAAGAAACTGTTGCATCAACTCTTCTCCTGAATCCGGCTCAGAACCGGACTCTGTTCCGACGACCAGAACGCAAATTGACGGGCCGGTAGTTTGGACGCGATATCGCTCGCTGGAGATGGGTTTTGAAAATGCCGAGCAGGAAAGCGTCCAGAGCAATGCGCAGCGCCGTTGCCACTCCGGCAAGGCACAAGTCCAGCGTATTCCGTATCGGCACTCGCATTACGCCACCTGTTCAGACGCGACCGCGACTCGTGTGCGGCGGCGGTACGCGCGATCCTTGTCCATCAGATCGCTCACGTGCCACGCAAACTGAGCCGCCGTGCCTGCGATGCCCTCGCGATGCGGAACCTTGTAAAGTCCACGTTTGAGCTGAGGGTGTTCTGCAACGTACTCGCGCAGATGGTCAAGCGATTTGCCGGACTTCCGCAGTACGCCTTCAAACTCCGCCCGAGCTTTTGCCTTGGCTTCGGCTAGCGCCATCTGGACGCGGCTGTGTGCGTTCACTTCGCCCTCGCCTGATGTCTCGATGGGCAGGAAGATCATGTCTTTAAATTTGCTCACGACGCGTGATTGCACTCCATCTGACTGCGTTGACGGCATGCAACCGAAGGGCTTCAGCGCAAGCACCATGTGGCAGAGATGGTTGACGGTGTAGAAGATGTTCTTGCCCACTTCCATGTGCCCTTCTCCGCCACGTGCCAGCTGGTGATAGAAAGGATGGGCCAGGCGCGCGAGCTCCGATTGCGGCACGAGATGGTGCCCAGTGCCTCCCATATGACGTATGGTTCGATGGTAGAAATACGTCCACATGGCGCTTCCTACATCGAGACCAACGGTCTTCTTGAGGAGAGACAGCTCATTGACAGTCCGCTTCTTCAACTCGTACCACTTGGGATCGCGGTAGGGTGCCTGAGCCTGAGCCCGGGCCCTTGAACCTTCCTTGGCGACGTACATCATGTAGTCAATCCAGGTGGCGATGGGCTCGACCAGCACCTGCGCCCCCTCTTTCTCGAGAAACCCAAACATGTTGAAGTTCCCATCGCCTTCCGTGGTCTGGGCCCAGAACTCGCCGGTAATTTTGATGACTGGTTTTACGCGCAGGCGATCGACTTCGATCGAATCGATCTTGTCGCGACAGGCGTAGAGCGCATCCACATATTCCTTCCCGTAGAGATTGTGAGCGACCTTGCCAAGGGTGCAGCCAATGCCTTCAATCTTCTTGTGTTTTTCAAGGAACGGCTTGGCCCACGACGGCGCGGCGTCCATGATATGCCAGCGCTTCCTCTCGCGAAGCGTATCCGTCAGCGTTGTTACTGCTTCCTGGATGACGCGATCCGTTTCGCCCTTGTTCATCTCGAAGGGACGCACCTGGTAGACCAGCTCATTGATCACGTCTCCAAGGTTCAGCGCGTTCAGCATGCCCATGCCGAAGTCGACCGAGAATTTCAGGCCTGGCTCGCCGCTGGCCGCCTTGATGCCGTCCGTCTGCTGGAACAGCAAGACTCGGAATCCCTCGAACCCCGAATTCTGCAATGCGAAACGGTACTCTGCCTCGTACATGCCGAAGCGGCACGGTCCGCACGAGCCGGCAGTGAAGAAGACGTAGTTGTCGATGATTTCCTGCCGCGAAAGGCCCTGCTTCTCAAGTCCTTGCAGATAGCGCACGAGATTACCGACAGTGAAGTAGGTCGGATTACACTGGCCGTTGTTGCCGTATTCCTTGCCCGCCTGGAAGTCGGCCACAATGGGAGTCGGGATGTTTTCGCAGTGATATCCGCTGCCGCGAAACACTGCTTTGATCATCTCTTCGTGCTTCCAGGTCAGGCCGCCAAAGAGGATCGTGACGCGGTCACGCTCCGCTGCTGTGAAGGTTCGCTCCACTGGCTTTTTGAATTCATGCATGCGAGCCAGTCCTGCTTCTGCCCGCAAACGTGCCCGTTCCGCATCGATTCGGGCCTGAATCTCCATCTCAAAGTCTGTCTGGACGACCTCTCGATTCATTGTCGGCATGGTTTCTCCTTGGGGATAAGGATGAATTGTGTCGTGTTGAAGAGTCCCGGGAATCCCTGGTTTACATCTGTCCCTTCATTCCTTGAAATCCGTGAGCGAGCTGTTTGAAGAAGTACTTGATGACGCGCTGGTCGTTGTAGCACCAGCCGAGGATATGGTTTAGCGTGGAAAAGCAGTGCGTCTGGCAGCTCTCTTTCTGGTGATCTAGTTGTTTGGTGTCGAATTTGTGGTCGCCTACGACGCCCCAGTCATAACTGGCGTTGTACATGGGGAAGCAGGGAGCCAACGTACCGTCGACACGAATGATCATCGAGTTCTGTCCTGCGCGGCAGTTCCAGGGGAAGTGGTCTCCTTTCATGAAGGCGACCATGTGCCAGAGCCGGGCATTGGAATTCACCATCTTGTAGCCCGAGTCCTGTTTCTCCGTAAGCCATTGGATGGTCTCTTCGACCGCGGGCCAATCGTCCTTTGTAATGTAGGTGACATTATTTGCGGCATGCTTGAAGTGCTCATCCTGTTCAATGAGAGGCGACTCATTGATGTGATAGTCGGTCGCGATGCCGTTATCGCGCGCAATTTCTGTGAGTTGTCGAACGTCGTCCAGGTTATTCCGGCATATATTGATGTTCAGAAATACCGAGTAACCGTATCCATACTGCTTGCGAACGAGATAATCGAATTGTTTGCGAATCGGAGCGAGAGCCTTCGGCAGCCCTTCTTTGATGTCAACTGCGTCGACAGCAATGTTGAAAGTCGACATGCCCGCATCAGCTAGCTTGTCGATCACGTCCGTGCGTAGAAGTCGCGCATTCGTCGGCAAATAAATCCAGAAGTCCTTCTTCGCCGCGTAGTGGGTAATGCGATGAATAAGGTCCGGACGTAGAAGTGGCTCGCCACCCATAAAGGCCAGGACTCGACAGCCCGTCCCGTGCAGCCAGTCGACGGAGCGCTTCGCCGTATCCTCTGTCATTCCCTTGACCTTGTTGTCGAAAGCCCAGCAGTAGTGGCAATCGAGATTGCATTTGAACTCGGTAAACAGGTATGCAATCAACGGATGAAAATCGCCTGAAGTTACGCGCGATCGAATGTATGGGAAGAGCCAGCCTCGCATGCCATGATAGATCTGACCGGCTGTCCAATGGCGTTTCTCCGGTGGCCTCCAGGTGGCATCTTCCTCGACGGGCCCAAGCAATTCAGGATGTTGAGGAAAAAGGGGATCCGGAAATCGTTGAGGCACTCCGACGGGCTGGAACTCGACGCGATCGCTTACCGGAGTGGTGAGCAACTGGTGCAGGGGCACATCGAGACGGAATGTGGACCTCTGGTCTTCGAGCGGCTGATTCATGGGGAGGATCTCCGCGTTTGAAGTTGAAGGCTTGCAATATTGACCTACAAAGTTACCGATCAGGGATGACTTGCGTCCTGGAATTGACCATCGATCGGGATTTTGGAAGTAGCTCGACCAGTCAGTTGAAAATTTCTCTCAGGAACGGCGTCCCATACGTACTTTGAAGGATTGATGCGTCTCAGGATTTTCCGGTTTCGTTTTTTTGTTTGACTCTCAGCAATGTCCGTTTGAAAGCAGCCCCGGAAGTTCATGCAGTATGAATGAGGCTTACCGGTGGAGGTGCGTTGGCTGATCAAACCTCTGACAGACGAACTGCCGCGAAACATGATGTCCGACATACTTGATGAGACACGGGCCGCGGTACAGCGATCTGTCCCTGGCCAATAAGCCGGCCAAAAGCCGTTGTAATGAATTTGAACAATTATCGAATCGACTATCCTCTTGTGCACGTCCAACCTGTTGTTGGGGTGGTAGTTGAACTTGACCCGCGCTGTGACGCGGAGGCCCCCTGGCCCAGCAGTCATGGGATTGCGGGCGTTGGCTTAGTCCGCTAAGTCACGGATTGAGCGGAAACCTCGCAGAGGAGAATTTATGGAGAAGTTCAGACGAAACTACGGAACGCTTATAACGATCCTGCTCGCCGCAATGATTGCGAGAGCCGACTCGTTGGAGTTGAAAAATGGAAGCCTGATCAATGGCAGGTTCATGGGTGGCTCGGAGAATGAGATCAGCTTTCAAGTCGGCTCATCGGTGCAGAAGTTCAACCGCTCTGACATCGTCTCAATCAAGTTTGACTCCGATACAGCAGTGAGTGACACGCCTCACGAATCAGGTCGTGTGCCTCTCAACGACTCCGAGAAAGTAGAACACGCCGCCGGGCAGACACCGGCAAGCGTCACGATTCCGGCCGGAACGCGCATTTCGGTACGTACCATCGACGGCATCGATTCCGCTAAGAATCGGGTGGGAGATCGCTTTCAAGCTTCCCTCGAAGAACCACTGATCGTCGATGGCAATGTGGTAGTCGCAAAAGGCGCCGACGTATATGGGCGACTGGCGGAGTCAAAGGAGTCAGGGACATTCAGCGGGAGATCCCAACTTCGGCTGGAACTAACAGGGATTGTGGTGAACGGGCAAACAATGCCGCTGGTTACAGGAGAATACGAACTGAGCGGCAAGTCGCGCGGAGCAAGCACCGCAAAGAGGACGGTTGGGGGCGCGGCCTTTGGATCACTTATCGGCGCTCTCGCCGGGGGCGGCCAGGGAGCAGCAATCGGGGCGGGCGTTGGCGCCGGCGTGGGAGCAGGATCCGAAACGATCACGAAGGGAGACCAGGTTAAGGTGCCAAGCGAGACCCTTATCGATTTCACACTGCAGCAGGAAGTCTCAATAGCAACGCGCTCAAATTAAGCCAAGGTGAACTTCCTGGATGGTCCTGCCTGTGAACCTGTCAAACGGGGAGGCAGCAACTGCGCCTCTTTGATCTACTTAGAGTGGATCTGTCCGTGTACTGGATATCTTCCTCTAGCCTAATCAGGCCACGAGGACCTAGCACGCCTTCGGAGCGAAATGGGGGGGCGGTGGATTATCCCTTGTTACTGAACGATCTTGGCTGGTTGCGGTTCTGGAAGGATGTCGATCGGCAGCTCTTCGCCAGTTTGAATCTTGTAACAGGGAAGCACAAAGATTAGCAGGCAGGGGATGTGGCGGGGAGTGCCAATAACTGAATGGCAATGGGCCGATAGGAGCCCAGCGTATCGAACACGCGACCGACGAGGACGGGGCCGGTGGCAGCGCCGATGGCGAAGGTAGTCCAAGTGAGGGCGTAAAGCGTGGCGAAGCGCTTGAGGCCGAAGTAGCGGCCTAGAAGATAGGGCATTATGACGCCTTCACCGCCCATGCTGAAGCCGATCAGAGTGGCAGCGGCGAGACCGGCCATCAGTCTCTTTGCCACTGAGAGCAGCACAATACCGAGAAAAGTCATCAGCACCATGACTTGCCAGACGCGCGGGCCGAAGAAGCGGAGTTGCCTCTGGTGCAATCTTCAAATTATAAATCGCAAGCTGTTCCGCAGAGCCGTGATTTACGTTCGTCGGATAAGGATTGGCACATCGACAGCATTCCCCCTGGAACCACAAGTAACGATTTGCCTGACATCGGATGTCGGTGCCTTGTCTGTTGCCGACAAATTGCGCGCGGCTACGGCGGCAACGATGCCCTCGTGGTGATCATATGCGAAAACTCCTGTCTCTCTCGAGGTAAGAAGATGCCCGACTGCCAAATTTCTCGCGATGGTAGCCATGGGTCCTTCATTTGCCAATTACATAAAGCTGTTTTCGTGAAGACCTGCCAGCTTCCCAACTAACAGGAATATGTAATTGTTGAGACTCGGGCCAATCGCTACGATCACCCAATCTTTGTGTATCACCCGCTCGTGGGAGTGATGGCAAGACGCTTCGTTTAACGCTAACAAGGAGGTGCATGGAGTGCATGTCGCGCTAATGGTTCCCTGTTATATCGACAGCTTCTATCCGCAAGTCGGAATCGCCACCCTGGAACTGCTGGAGAGGCTGAATATTGACGTTACTTATCCCGCTGAGCAGACGTGCTGCGGGCAACCGATGGCAAACAGCGGTTGTTACAACGAGGCGAAAGGCACTGAGGAGAACTTTATCCGGGTATTCGGAGATTTCAAATACATCGTGACTCCGTCAGGAAGTTGCACCCATCACATCCGGAACAAGTTCACTGCGGCGTCCGATTCTCCAGCACGTCAGCGAGTACAAAGCCGAACCTACGATCTCGTGGAATTTCTCCACGACATCCTTGAAATTCACGACTTTCCATGGGCGAAGTTCGAAAAAAAAGTAGCACTCCACACGAGTTGCTCGGCAATCCGGGGGCTCAACATGGCTTCCATGAGCGAGCGCGTGCACGATGCCAAGTTTTCAAAGCCCAAGAAGCTCCTTGAAGGTGTGCCGGGACTGCAACTTGTCGAATTTGACCGATTCGATGAATGCTGCGGATTTGGGGGCACATTCTCAGTGACTGAGGAAGCGGTTGCTGCGAAGATGGGATACGACAAGATCGGGTTCATGAGTAAGGCTGGGCCCGATGTGATCGTCTCATCTGATATGTCCTGCCTGATGCATCTTCAGGGCTGCGCGCGGCGACTAAATCAGGATCGTCCATTCCTTCATATTGCAGAAATCCTCAATGGAGTGACCATATGAGCAGAGTTGATCAAGCGGAAGCAGCAGCGTCATTCATCGAGGACCACCTCCATGAGGAGCATCTCGACAAAATCCTGTGGGCCGCAAGAATGAGGAGGGATCAGGCCGCGCGGCAGGTTCCGGAATGGGAGGAGTTACGAGAACTGGCTTCACAGATCAAGGAGCACACCCTCTCGAACCTCGGACACTACCTTGAAGAGTTCGAGAAGAATGCTCAAGCCAACGGGGTTACTGTCCATTGGGCTCGCGATGCACACGAGCACAATGAAATTGTCTACCGCCTGCTGAGCGAAAAGCAGGTTACAACTCTGGTGAAATCGAAGTCTATGCTCACCGAGGAGTGCGAGACTCGGCCATTCCTGGAGACTCGTGGAATTCGGGTGACGGAGACAGATCTCGGCGAGCGTATCCAACAACTCGATAATCAGCCTCCCAGCCACATTACCGGGCCCGCAATACACAAGACCACAGAAGATGTGGCCGATCTGTTTTCGAGGGTCTACGGCTCAGACAAAACCAAGGCGGACCCCGTTTACCTTGCCAATGTAATGCGCGAGAATACTCGACCTGACTTTCTCAAAGCGGAGGCCGGAATGACCGGGGGCAACTTCCTGGTGGCGAAAACCGGTGCAGTGGTCACCGTGACAAATGAAGGCAACGCCGACCTCTCAGCCAACATCCCTCTTCTTCGCATCAGCTCCGTTGGGATTGAGAAGATAATTCCGGCCGACGAACACCTCGCCGTATTCATTCGTCTTCTCACGCGCAGTGCAACCGGGGAAAAGATTACCCAATTCACTTCGACATTTCGTAGACCCCGCAAAGACGGCGAGATGCATATCATCCTGGTGGACAATGGCAGATCCGCGCGGCTGGGGATGGAACGCTTCTGGCCATCGTTGAAATGTATCCGTTGTGCCGCCTGCATGAATACCTGTCCCGTGTATCGGAGAAGCGGGGGGCTCAGTTACGGCTCCAATTATATGGGGCCGGTGGGGATCATCATGATGCCCACGTTCGATATCCACAAGTACAGCGAACTTCCGTTCTCGTCGACCTTGAACGGCAGCTGCACTAATGTCTGTCCCGTAAAAATAGACATTCATGAACAGATCTACGCATGGCGCGAAGTGATGGAAGACAGAAACCAGATCAAGATAGTCAAGAAGGAAGCGATGATCGTCGCGGGTAAGGTACTGAGTAACCCGAAGCTTTATCGGATCGCGACGAGCTCTACGGAGATTGCATTGAAAGTGTTACCCCACTTCGCTATCTACAATCCATTGAACTACTGGGGGAAGCATCGCGATGTTCCGGATGCTGCCGAGGAGACCTTCCACGAGTGGTACAAGAACCATCGTTTGAAAGTGAGTGAGGATTTAGGACTATGACAGCTCGCGAGAGTATTCTTCAGGACATACGTACCAACCAACCGGCGACGCGTACACTGCCCGCGGTTCCGAAATTCCATTTGGATCAACCTTTGGATCTTCCACAACTCTTTGTGCAGTCTCTCAAGACGATGGCCGGCGAATGCGTGCCGGACTGTCCAGCCGATCTAGATGTCTTTATCCGAAAGAGGTTTCCAGCGGCCAAGCGTATCTGCTCTGCAGTGCCCGAGTATAAGGGTACCTGCACACCTGTAGATTTGTCGCGATGGTCAGACGCCTGCGATATCGATGTGACCGTTGTCAGATCGCCGCTGGGGGTTGCCGAAACCGGCTCCGTGCTGCTATCCGAACACGAGCTTCAGGTGAATTCGATCGGATTCCTCGCTCACGATATTGTCATCCTGCTTGATCCTCGAGATATTGTCGAGAACATCCACGATGCTTATGCTCATCCTTATTTTCAAGAAACGGGATACTGCCTCTTGATGACCGGACCATCAGGTTCTGGGGACATCGGGGCGGTCACCGTTCATCCGGCCCAGGCCAGCATGACTCTGACAGCAATCTTCGCGTCTCGCAGTTGATCGTTAGGAAACCACTAGACAAAATGCGTGCCTGTGCCCGATTGGGAACGGGCACGCATTTCCTTTTGAACGACTAGAAGTAGCCACCATACTCATTCAGCGTTCAGCAGAAATCTGCGACGCGAATTATTTCGGGGTGAGTTCTTGTCAAACGTCAGGATGGCCAGATCCACATTTCAATTCATGACACAGGGCTTGGGTTGCCCAAGGGCAAGGCCGACCAGATATTTGAAGCATTCTTTACGACGAAACCGGAAGGCAGCGGCATGGGCTTGGCAATCTGTAAGTCGATCATCGCATCGCACGGCGGCCGTTTGTGTGCTTCATCCGAGCGGATACCAGCTACCAGCCCAGGAGCGATACGAAGAAATGCAAGAGGTGCCTCGAGGTTCTCAACCTCTAGTGATTGTCTCTCTTGTCTTGATTGGTATGTTCATCCTCGCACTTTCCCATGCAACAAATGCGGGCCCCACGGGTGAATGACTGGTGGCCAATCCCTGGGTCCGGAGCTAGAGGATATTGGCTCCAGTGTTAGCACTGTAATCAGCGGGCTAAACGATAGAATTACTTCAGTGAACGCTGATGTGGGGTTTCGTGTGGCGGCCAGCCACGAACAGATTCGGATCTGCAAAGAAAATCGTGTGCTGAATAGTGTGCTGTGTCTGTTTGTTGACTGAACCCTCCAAATGAGACATTCGCAATTGGCACACTCTGCAGGGAAAGGGGCTGCGAGTGGCGAAGAAGCGAAGGGTTGGTCGGTATCCGAAGTCGTTCCGGCAAATGGCCGTGCAGCGGCTGAAGAGTTGCGAAAACATCGTGGCGCTTTCGGAAGAGCTGGGCGTTCACCGGCGCTTGCTTTATAAGTGGCGGGATCAACTGGAGCCGATGGAGGATGATCTGGGTCCGCCGGCAGATAGCCGTGAACGGGAGCTGCGTCAGCAGGTGGCCCATCTGAAGAGCGTAGTGGCCGACAAAACGTTGGAAGTGGATTTTTTCAAAGGTGCCTTGCAAAAAATCGAGGCTCGACGCCAGAGCAAAGACAACTCTGGCTCGGCATCTTCGACCAGATCAGAGAAGTGATGCCGATGCAAGGCGGCCTGGGCATCGAGCGGATGTGCCGGCTGGCGGGAGTCAGCCGGGCCAGCTTCTATCGCAACCTGCAAGAACGCTTGCCGGTGGAAGAAGACATGGAGGTACGTTCAGCGATTCAGCAGATCGCCATAGAGCACCGGCGTCGCTATGGCTACAGAAGAATCGTAGCCGAACTGCGGCGTCGTGGAATGCTGGTGAACCATAAGCGAGTAGCTCGGATGATGCGTGAGGATAACTTGCTCGCTGTGCAGCCGAAGGCGTTCGTTGTAACTACGAACTCTCGACACGAGCTGGAGGTGTACTTGAATCTGGCTGGGCGGATGAAGTTGACCGGGGTGAATCAGCTTTGGGTGGCCGACATCACCTACATTCGCCTGCATCGCGAGTTCGTTTATCTGGCCGTGATTCTTGATGGTTTCTCACGCAAGGTGGTGGGTTGGGAATTGGGCTGGACCCTAGCCGCGCGGTTGGTGATTGCCGCATTGGAGAAGGCGCTCGCAGCGCGTAAGCCACCTCCCGGCCTGGTCCATCACTCGGACCGCGGAGTGCAGTACGCCTGCGACGAGTACGTGCGAATCCTCAACGGGTGCGGGATGATTCCGAGCATGAGTCGGCCGGCGAATCCTTACGATAACGCCAGCTGCGAGAGTTTCATGAAGACCATAAAGCGTGAAGAAATCTACGCTGGCCAGTATCAGGATCTCGATGACCTGCGCCGCAATATCGAGGCGTTCATCGAAGAGTACTATAACCGCCAACGGCTGCATTCGGCCTTAGGCTATAGGCCACCGGAAGAATTCGAAGCATCCATTGACGAGGGCGCAGTCTCGACAGGTGCAAGAATGAGTTTTTTCAGGCATGAGGAAATCTATCCACCCGATGTGCAATCTAAGGCCGGGAGCGGTTCGTGCCCGCCCCCGGCACTCATCGGTACGGATGAGTCTCCGGCTGGCTATTCCTTGGCGGGTTGGTCTCCACCAGAGCCCGCCTCCGCTTCACCAGCCGAGGGCCATTCTGACGGAGATCATGCGGATTGAGTAGCAAAATCCATCAAACGGCGAGTGTGCCAATTCGAATTTGTCTCAACTGAGGGGTTCACCCCAGTTTGGTTACGCCTAAACTATGCCCAAACGGCCCACAAAGACTCGTCATGGAACCTCGCGGAACCGCACCGAACCTGCTTAGAGACTCCGAATAAAAATTGACTTAAGTACATGAAAGGGAGGAAATTAAAGAGGAAGCACGGAAGAGCCCGGATGGCGAAATTGGCAGACGCAGCGGACTTAAAATCCGCAGGCCGCAAGGCCGTGGGGGTTCAAGTCCCCCTCCGGGCACCAACAAGAATCAATAGCATACAGAGGTAGACTAGAAGCTCTTCCCCTCCGACTGTGGTCGAACTCTGAAAGTTTGTGCCAGCAGACTTCGATTTTCGATCTCGAATCGGGACACCGGACTATCAGAGTCGAAACCCTCGCGGCCAGTCCCTCAGAAAGACACTTGCGCCGGCAGTGATCCTTTTCCCACTGCTTCTCCTCCGCTTCGTGTGAGCCAGTGGAAATTTATTGCTCGCATATCAAGCGGGGTTTGGTTCTCGACATAGAGCATCCGCCTCGACGCGTCGGCCTGGATAGCGGCCGGCTCCGGACCGATCAATTTCGTGGCTTTTTTCCAGCTCATTCTTGCGTCGTCCAGTGATGAACACAAACGCGCCTTCGCGTGCAAAGCGTTTGGCGATAGCAAGCCCGATCCCTGAGTTGCCTCCTGTAACAAGCGCAATCTTGCCGTCAAGTTTTGCCGCCATTCCTGTCTCCTGCGGTAGGTCCTATCCATTTGGGCGAACTCCTGTTCAGCATCAACCAGAGGTGTCGGGGTCTTCTTGTCACTTTTCCGCAATCTTGTTCCAATCCCGCCGATTCAGCTAGAATCGGAGATCGAGAAATTTGCGAGTTTGTCGCACCATTTGTTATTGCTATGAACACGCCCGAGCCATTTGAATTTCGTTCGCCTCATGGCATCAAGAGCTTCGAGCATCAATCGCGATGCTGGAACAGCATCACGGTTCGTCATGTCCTTCACCATTCAAACCCTGGTCGTGTGTGGCATGACCTCTCGTCTGAACGGACCACGGTAGCAATCGTCCTGGAACAAATTGGCGGATATTGCGAACCTCGGCTGAACGTCAATCGGCCAACTCCACGGTCCCGTTATGACGTTGGACATGCGGTATTTGTTCCGGCAAATACGCCCATTTGGGGCTACTCGGACAACATCAGGATGACTCGCGACCCTCGGCTTCATTTCGATGTGGGCGCGCTGCCCAAAGTTCTTGGGGACGACCTAGACTACACCAGAACTGCATCTCCCTTGTTGATGCTGTATGACGAGAGGGTGACGCGCTGTGCGGAACTACTCGCCGATGAATGCAACAGCAGCCTTCCGGAAAACCGGATGTATGGAGAAAGCCTCACGATGGCCCTTATGGCGGCTCTTTTCGGGGCCCATACGCAATCGAACAGAGCTAACGATAGCGGACTTGCGAGATGGCAACTGAGACGAGTGCTGGAGTTTCTTGAATCGCATCTCGAACATGATATTGGCCTGGATGAACTCGCCCGTCTTGTAGGCTTATCGCAATCGCAATTTGCGCGTGCTTTCAAAGCTTCGACTGGACTCCCTCCGTATAAATGGTGGTTAAATAACCGGATCAAGAGAGCGCAAGCAATGCTGCTAAATAGCAATGACTCGCTTTCTGAAATTGCCATGCGGAATGGCTTTGCAGATCAAAGTCATTTCACCAAAACGTTCCGCCGCTTGACCGGGATGACGCCGGCAACTTGGAAGCGAATCCGTCGGAACTGATGTCGACGGCCCGTAAACTGCTCATACCGCATCATTTGTAGTGAAAGCGCTCTCTTTTACTATTTTTCTTGAATCCAGATGCGTGTTGCAACACTCACATACGTGTTGTCACACGCAGTGCTTTCCGGCCTACGGGAGGCAAGCTACAAGGGAAAGGGAGAATCAAAATGAAAATCGTACTCTATGGAGCAACAGGAAACTCGGGCCAACGAATTCTGCAAGAGCTCACCAATCGCGGCCACGAAGTCACGGCGGTAGCCCGCAACACGTCAAAGGTCCCCTCGACGGTGAAGGCGGCAAAAGATGATCTGAGCAACGTTGATGCCATTGCATCGGTCATCGCTGGTGCGGACGTTGTTGTGAGCGCCTACGCTCCCCCGCACGACAACACCGATGCGCTCCTCGGAGTCACCGAACGCCAGATTGCAGCCGTCAAGAAAGCGGGAAAGGCGCGTCTGATCGTGGTGGGCGGCGCCGGACTTCTCGAAGTCGCGCCGGGCGTAACTCTCATCGCATCCGGCTATCTGCCCGAGGCATTCCTCCCGATCGCCAGGTCGCATGAACACGCGCTGGGGATTCTCAAGGGATCGGATGTCAACTGGACCTACTTCAGCCCGGCCGGATTCTTCGAACCCGGTGAGCGGACAGGCAAGTACCGTCTCGGAACCACGAACCTGATTGCCAACGAAAAGGGTGATAGCCGGATTTCGTTTGAGGACTATGCAGTTGCCCTGGCCGACGAGATCGAAAAGCCTGCTCACGAGCGCGGTCAGTTGTCCATCGGCTACTAATCCTGCCCTCCGTTCTCGCACGTACGCTGAAAGAGGCTGGACCGATCCACGGATGAACTTCCGGCGGATCGCCAGTCTCGATTGGCTGCTTAGGCGGAATGAAAGAATAGGCTATGGCCCGCACGCAGAAATCTTCTCTAGCTACGGCTCTGAAGCAAAATAAACCGTTCGTTTCTTTAGAGCAGGAAGTATATCTGAGCATTCTTCGCACGGCGTCCGAGCTGTCCCATGCCGTCGATCAATTCTTTCGCCCCTTCGACATCACACCGTCACAGTACAACGTCTTGCGGATTCTCCAAGGAGCTGGAACGGACGGACTTTGCCGGAACGAAATATCGGAACGAATGGTGACGGCGACGCCCGATATGACGCGCTTGCTGGATCGCATGGAGAAAGCGGGATTGGTTACCCGAGAACGGGCGGAAAAAGATCGGCGCCAGGTGTCCACTCACATTACGAAGTTCGGTATGGAGTTGCTGGCAAGGCTCGAAAGGCCAACAGGCGATTTTGTGATGCCACTCTTTGCTGGAGCTAAGATCAGCGACCTAAAGGTTGTTCTCAAGGTCAACGATCAAATCAGAACAAAACTGTCTTAAGAGCGGCGAAAGGTTTTACTTAGTATGAAAACAATCGGCTTCCTTTCATTCGCCCATTGGACACCTTCACCACCGTCGCAAGCGCAGACTTCGGCGGACGTGCTGTTGCAGTCCGTCGACCTGGCAGTGGAGGCCGAGCGCTTAGGCGTGGACGGAGCCTACTTTCGCGTTCGCCACTTCGCTCGGCAACTCGCGGGCGTTTCCACTGCTTGCGGCGGTCGGCGCGAGAACGAAAAAGTTTGAGATCGGCCCCGGCGTGATGCGGAACCGCATCTGGTGGGGTGCAGGGAACAATGCTACGGCTGTCTGGGCCGCGAAGCTCGGAATGAATCTTCAATCGTCAACACTCAAATTCGACGAGACCGGTGAGCCGTTTCACGTTCAGCAAGCGAACTAGATCCGTGCTTTTCGTGCAGCCTGGAAGAGGCCGGTCATACCCGGACTCCGCGTGTTTCCGTCAGCCGCAGCATCTTTGCGCTCGTAGACGACCGCGATCGTGCCTATTTCGGTCGTGAGGAGCAGGACGGAGATCATTTCGGCTATATTGATGGCTCCAGAAGGGTCTTTGGCCGGTCCTATGCGGCGGAGGCGGATGTGCTGATCGAGCAACTCAAGGAGGATCAGGCCATCGTGGAGGCAGACACACTCTTGCTGACCTTCCCAAACCAACTTGGCGTTGTTTACAATGCGCCTGTGTTGGAGGCAATTCTCACCGTCGCCCCTGCTTTGAGTTGGCGCTAAGGGACTGGCCATTACTGGATGAACGCGCTAGCGGGATTTCAGGGGAAGGAGCAGGAGGAGGAACTCGACTTCTGCCGCGCAGGACCGGCGAGCGGGGGCCGGCAGATCAGCAGGTCCGATGCAAAATCCCGTCCACCCACCTGCACAGGGTATTTCGAACCGACAAAACAGAAATCCTGGCCCAACTCGATCAAGAAAGCCTTGAGTTTGAGGAGAAGTGAGCTGTGAAGATCAGCCTCGGAATGGCCCGGCGGCAGACCGAGGAATTCCAACATGTAGCTATCCCTGAATACATCGGCTCTCGCCCATAGCGTTTTCATACTATGGGTAGCCGTTTCGTACAAGCCATTCTCGGTTCCTTCTAGGTATTTTGAGAAATATCAGGAGAAAGAATGGCCGGGAAGCTCAAAGGAGAGATCGTTACGCCGGCAATGAGAAACGAGGGAGAGAAGATGACAGTCGCAGAACTGATGCACTACAACTTCGATAAGATTTTCATCGAGCTTGATCCAGGGAAGCGCGAAGCCATGATGCGCAATGCTTATACAGAAGATTGCGTATGGATACACCCGGGTGGCCGCCTGGTCGGCATTGCGGCGGTCAATGAGGCAGCATCGGAAATTCGTAAGCACATCCCGGAGTACCGCTACGCGGTGGTTGGCGATATTCACACGATGCACAATGTCGGTATTTGCCGTTGGGGGAGCGGACTTCCTGGCCAACCGTTCCGCTATACCGGTACGGACGTTCTGGAGGAACGCGACGGCCGTGTGGCTGTGTTCTACACCTTCATCGATAGTGGAACTCCGCCGGTCTCGTCGACGGAATAAGGCCTTCGATTGGATGGAAAACGTGGCTGACGCGCAGTAGCGCCGTTAGATACCTGCCGGACTGCTGTTGCGAACCCAGCAGTCCGGCCTTATCGGTTCTCGTCAGCGGATGGATAACGTTTATCAGAACTGATGATTCGAGCTCGTTTCAAGCCAAGCCCGTCAATTTGTTCAGTGTCTCTCTTCTTCACTGGGATAATTCAAGCAGGGCACTCCAATAGGGGCCGACTGCGACCGCCCTTCGCATGCTTGCTTCCCGCAAATGTCTGCATTCTCGAGTGGTGCGCAAGTCACGGCGGCTCCTTGATCAGTTTAGAGATCGAAGAGCTAAATTTGCGGTTGAGGATATGCGCTTGGCGAAGCCCTGAAGAACCAAGCGCTGGAAGGCCCGCTCATGGCACAGCAAGGAACCCTCAAAGAACGAGTGCGGCCGACCCCTCTGAATCCAGCAACCGAATCTAATGATTCATCGACGAAGCCTCCACGCACTTGACGTCGGGGTTCCAGGGGGCAAAAAGACCGCTTGGATCCGGCTTCCAGGTCCAGACGTGAAGGAACCAGAAGCCGATCGAATCCACTTTCATGAGGGTTTGCCCCATAATGCGCGGCGGCTCGGTCGATTTCCAGGCGGAGATCGGCACAAGGAATTCGACGCCATTCAACTGAAAGGTGCCGTCGGGCATCTTCTCGTAGACCAGCACCTCCGGATGCTCCGGGTCGAGCGTCGTGTCTAGAAGGGCGTTGTTCTGAAAGTGATAACCCATCGCACCTGCCCGTGGATGTTGCACGCAGCCGGTGACGCGCTTGTAGCCGGCCGCTTCGGCAGCCTCAGTCGTCTTGAACTTGGCGGTCGCATCACGAATTGTCGTGATGTCGCGATCAACTGCCTCGCCATAGCCGCTTGGAAGAATGCCCGGCGCCTCCCTTTTGTCCGTGGAGTTTGTTTGCGCTACCGCTCCGCTTATCAAAACGCTTGTCATCACCAACACTCTTACGATCCACGCACTCAACCAGGTTGTCTTTAGTCCCATATCGTCATCTCCTTGGAGTCGGTTCTTGTTTTCCTCTGGGCTCAGCGTAGGAGACTGCGACGATGCCCGATATATGTTTTTGACAAACGGCCCTGCAGAGGAGCCGAACGGGACTAAGGCTCTGGCGAACCCGGTTCGTCATCGTATTCGGCCGGTTGGTCAAAAGCCCGCCCAAAGTGTGCGTGGGCTGTGGCAGCATGAAGCGGTAATGTCGCCTTTGATGCGTCAGCGGATACGGTTGATCGCGGGAGTCTGGCTCGGCTGGACGGTCGCTGGGCTTTTCTACATCATCCAGGAGACGGTGCCGCGACTCTATCGAGGCGGTGCCGTGCCATGGAAATATGTGTTCGTCGGCTGGATGACCGGCATGTATGTTTGCGCCGTTCTCACGCCGGCGCTCCTTTGGCTTGGCAACCGGTGGCCGATCGAAGGCCGAGTCACCTACGCCGCATTGCACCTCTGTTTCAGCGTGGTTTTCTCGATCTTGGCCACGGTCGCCGAAGTCCCGATACTGTTGCTGCTTGGCGTCTTCCCTGCGCTGCCCCCTCCTCCGTCGATCGCCGCGGGAGTCAAAATCATGTTGTCGTTCGGCATCCAGGGAGGTGTCATCCGCTATTGGGCCGTGATCGCGCTTCATGCGGTGTACCGGTCGCAGAAAAACGCCAAGGCTCGCGAGCGGGAGGCATTCGAGCTGAAAGTGCAAGCGTCCGAACTAGCGCAGCAGCTTGCAACCGCACAGTTGAGTTCCCTCAAGATGCAGTTGCAGCCGCATTTTCTGTTCAATACGCTTGGCGCCATCATGGTCCTGATTCAGCAGCAGAAAACAGCGCAGGCCGAAGGCATGGTTGAGAAACTAGGGGATCTCCTCCGCCTCACGCTCGATGACGTGGAGGCCCAGGAAGTCCCGCTCTGGCGCGAGTTCGAATTCCTGCGGTTGTACCTCTCCATCGAGCAGGTCCGGTTCGAGGACCGGCTGAGGGTGCGCATCGCCCCGACCCCGCTGTCCGATGTTCTCGTGCCGCATATGGTGCTGCAGCCGATCGTTGAGAACGCGGTTCGCCATGGTCTTGGTCAAAGCGAGGAGCCGGTCACAATCGAGGTGGCGGCGACCAGCTCTAATGGGTCACTTAACCTCACCGTGTCCGATGATGGTCCTGGACTTCTCTCGCCCAGGCCCGGTCGCTCGGGAATCGGGTTGACGAACACTAGAAACCGGTTGGCGCGGCTCTATGGCGATAGCGCGCATCTCGTCATCGAGCAAACAGCGGGCCGAGGTGTGCGGGTTACGATCACACTACCGATCCGGACGGTTCCGCACGAGGGCTCACGGTGCGATTGAGCGTCCTGGTTGTGGATGATGAGCCCATCGCGCGCGAAGGGCTACAGCGGTTGCTCGGCCGTCAGCCCCAGGTCGAGTCTGTCTCGGAAGCGCGAAACGGACGAGAGGCCATCGCTCTTATTCGTGAGCAAAGACCAGATCTCGTACTTCTCGACGTGCAGATGCCGCGGACCGATGGCTTCGCGGTGGTTCATGCCGTTGGAGCAGAGCGTATGCCGCCGATCATCTTCGTGACCGCGCACGACCAGTATGCGATCCGGGCGTTCGAAATCGCAGCGATCGACTATCTCCTCAAACCGGTAACCGAGGAACGCTTTGACCTCGCGTTCAAGCGGGCCATTGGCAGGCTACGAGGCGCACCGCATGAGGATGCCACAACCCAATTGATGGCGATGCTCGATGCCATCGCGAATCCGCCGCGGCAACCTGAGCGATTCGCGGTTCGATCCGGCGAGAACACCCTTTTCGTGCCAGTCAACGAGGTGGATTGGATCGAAGCCTTCCAGAACTACGTCCGGCTCCACGCGGGTCCGGCAACTTACCTACTACACGTACCGATGAACACCATTGAGGGCGTGCTCGATTCCAACCGCTTTCTGCGAATCCATCGATCGTGCATCGTCAACGTCCGGCGTATCGCCCAGTTGTGGTCCATCGCGCACGGTCAGTATGCGGTCGAACTCAAGTCGGGGCAACGTCTGCAATCGGGGCGGACTTACAGTGATCGCATCCGCCGCGCGCTTACAAATCCATTCTGACTGCATCGCGTATTTCCATGGAGGGACTTCGGCGGGTCGCGAGTGCGCCAAAGCGTAAGAGTGCTCCTTCAAGCCACCGTTTGTTCAATTCGCTGCATGGCCTCGTCAGAACTGACATTTATCTGCTCGCGAGAAAGTCACTCCGAAACACACATTATGCGTTAACCGGGCAGATTGATACCGATAAGTCGGCATCGCGACTGGAATCCCGAGCTCTGGCGCAGGGGGATAGCCCAGAATGAATGAGCGCTTTTGGCCTGAAATCACGCGGATTCGCGCGTCGCACGCATAAGCCACTCGCCCTCAGGTTGTCCCTGGACCGCACGTTGCGCCAGCATACAAGCGAGTAATCGCTATTGCAGCGCCAAAGTTGGCCTGCCGGGTACCCGGCCGGCAGCGTTATTAGATACTTGAGGTCCGCAGGACGCGTATTTTCCCCTGATAGGACTTGCGCTGGGACACCCCGAACTTTTTCGGTTCGCAGGAAACGCTACTTCTGCTTGGTGAGGGCCTCGTTGTAGATTTCCCTGGCGATGGCAGCAATGACGTGCTCGCAGGCGTCCTGGTCGGCATGGGCATCCGTGACGAAAACCGCCAGTGCGAGTCGCCGCCCATCGGGAAGAGCAATGAGCCCGACGTCGTTGGTAGCGGGAATCATGCCCCACTCAACGCCGGAGGAGCCGGTCTTGTGGGCAACGGGTGTGTCGGCGGGCAACAGTCCCTTGATGCGGTTAGGGCCACTGGTGGCTTCGAGCATCCATCCGTTGAGGAGCGTCGTGTGTTCGGCGTTGAGGGGCGAGTGATCGGCGAGAAGGCGAAGCAGCGTGATCATGGCGGCAGGCTCTGCGTAGTCGCGGTATTGCAGCTTCTGATCGCCATGCAGTGTGTACTCGCTGTCCTGTTGATGAATGGCGCTAAGGCCTAGGGAGTCGAGATATTGCTGGAGAGTGTCAGGACCACCGATAACGCGAAGCAGGAGGTTTGCCGCGATGTTGTCGGACTCCGTCGCCATGAGCTTGATCAGTTTACGCAAAGGAACATCGACGTCAGCTTCAGGAAACTCATCCTGCAAGGGACTGAAGGTGGCGTAGCGGTCAGTTTTGAGGAAGCGAACTTGCTGATCGAGTTGCAACTTTCCGAGTTCCACCTGATGCAGCACGGCGAGGGCGAGGGGGAACTTGAAAGTGGACTGCATCGGTGGGTGGCCGTGGGGATCGAGATCGCAGTCGAGCTTCACTCCCGGCAGCGAGCAGGAGACGTAGACCTTGCCCTGAGCGCCATTGGCAATGTCGGCAAGGCGCTGATGGAGCGGTGTTTGGGCGGCGGTGACGGAAGCGGCTAGGAAAAGCAGTGTGCAAATGCGCATGGGGTCACGATAACCTGTTCGAGCATGGCATCGAAGTAACCAATGTGATACTGGGGGTGCAAGTCTCGGTGAGCGCTTCATATCGCCATAAGCGGCCGATCGCTTCCCATTTTAAGGTGTGTGAAATATTGCGCGTTGGCGAGGCCAATCAGGCTATTCTCTGTTGCGTGCTGAAGTTGTGCTCATTGAGTGCCCTTTCGGCACCTAACGTTGGGGATCGCTGGCCTGAATCCGGCGATGAGCGCAGGAGTATTCGAGCATCCTCCCTTTGTTAATCTCCTCATCTATTTTGAGTGATTTGAAACGCTCGCGGCTGCTCCTATTGACATTCTGTATGACGCAGAGCGATACTCCTACAGTTCCTCGATAGGAGTACTCGATGGGCCAGGGCCAGACAAATCTCCTCCAGGGAACTCTCGCTCGTGACGTTCATCGCGCTATTTGCAAGCGTCGTTCCTGCGGGGGGTGCAGCCCGGACTGATTTACTATCCGTGTTTCGTCAGGAATAGAAATACGTCTGCACTTCTTGGCCGAGCAAAATGCAAATAAAACTTGGAGGCACGAATTATGATGCTGATCGAGAAAAGACTTTCGTTATCGCGTGCCAGTGTACTTGCGCTCGCCCTGGCGACGAGCATTACTTTTGGCGCGGGCGCAGTGCCCGCACAAACGATGAGCCTGCAAGCAAGCTCTGAGTCTTCGAATACGACAGAGAAGTTCGCAGGAACTTGGCACTGGATGTTCGATGGAACGAGTTTCGCCACGATGATTCTGGTTCGGAGCGGATCCGGCTTTACTGGCTTCGTTACCCCATCTGGTATCGCTCTGAACGATGACGGAGGATTACTTCGGGCTGATCCGGCCGAATACAGCACGCCAAAGCCGATCACCAAGGCAACGCTGGAGGGTTCTGCACTGCACATCACGGTGGACGGTTTTCAATTCACTGTGACCCTGAAGGACGACACATATGCCAAAATCCATCCGGTAGGGGCGCCGCCAAATATGAAGCCGATACCAGCTCAGAAAGTTCACCCAAGTTCGCTAGACTAGGGTCATCCGAATCGGCGTTTGCCTTGGGCGTTTATGAATACCTATCCATCAAAACCGGCGGGAACATCCATTGAGCGGTTACTGCGCAGACCCCAGACTGGCCCCGTCGCCCGGCTTTGGAGTCTATAGTGCTGCTCAGTCAACTCCCGATTGGAGAGTTAAACTGCTCGATACACGTGTGAAAGTGTGAAGGCCCTCGTGCCGTCGCTTAATAGTTCGCACTTTCCCAAAAGCATGGCTTGAAAAAGATGATACTATCCTGCTGTATTCCCCTCTTCGAAATCGCTCTCCTGAAGATTTATCGCCTTTGTGTCCATGCCGGTCATGGAACAACGCGAGGGCTGCATTATGCTTTTGAAATCGGCCTCCGGCGGAGGTATCCGCATGAAGCATTTTCTTGAAAAAGTCACAGCGGCTATCATTACCGCGATTGCAATGTTGGTCGCTATCCAAGTGGGGGGCGATAGTCCGCTTGCCCCCTTTGTCTATTTCGCTTTAATCGTAGGTTTGTTTATTTCCTTCAAACTCCTCAGCGCTGAAAAGATTTCGGGACGGGAAAAACTTCTCGCAATCCTGTTTTCGCCGAGTTTGCTCTAAGCTATCTTTATGGCAGATCGGACATCGTACACGGCAAACACACGAGGAATAGCGGTAAGCGTTGAGCCGGCTTACCTTGACGCGAGATCATCGCCGGAAAGCTCGCAGTATTTCTGGGCATATCGAGTGATCATCGAGAATCAGGGACGGGAAACGGTGCAGTTGCTGAGCCGGCATTGGATGATCTCGAATGCACGTGGCGAACTGACTGAGGTCAAGGGGCCGGGTGTTGTTGGGGAACAACCAGTGCTCAAGCCGGGCGAGAGCTATGAATATACGAGTGGCGCACCCCTCAACACACCGTCGGGGATGATGGGTGGGGCTTACCTGATGGAGAGTGAGAGCGGCGAGCGCTTTGAAATTGAGATACCGACGTTCTCGTTGGATCGTCCGGATCAGAGTGTGTTGCTGAATTAAGGATCAGGGCAGAATCAGGCCGCCTATGAAATCGCCGATTTGCCGATAGAACCTTTATAGGTCCTGCAATGTCGGCATCGCTCCAGTTTTCCTGAAGCATCGCGCGAACCGATTTGCCGGGATGCCGGGGTGTTTGGGAGTACTGACCCGGTCCGCTGCTTCCGACGAGCGCGCAACCGAAATGGTCTGAATGTCGAGCAAATCTTCTTCGTATGATCGAGATTCGGAAGATTCTTTGGTCTGTTCGATAGCGCCCTTGATGTGCGCTAGAACGTAGTCAGCACCGGATTCCGGCCCTTCGTTGAAGGATGTCACAGCTTGCTGGCGCCGCTCCCATAGATACCGATGGAATGTATCGACGGCTCGGACCTTCTGATAGAACTTCAACCGGCGAAGCCGGAGCCGTTGGAGGCCGATGTGCGTACGACTCTTTAGTTCCGCGAAGAGCGCTTCTACCTTTTTCCGTTGACGTTGTGCGTATTTGAATTCCTCTGTACTCCAGAGATCTCTCGGGCGCTGCCGAGCTGCTTCGTTCATGTGGATGGCAAGATATATCGCACCGACTTTTTCAACACCAACGTCTGAAGTCGTCATTCGAGCGTCGACACAGTTAGTCCGCGCCTTGACAATCGACAGTCGAATGTCTACCATCACTGCCAGATAGAGGGCAGAATATCTCCAATGGAGAAGCGGTGGCGCGCGCGATGGGTCCCGCTGCCGGGGAGAACTGATATGCGCTGGTGGCCGTTCAGGAAGAGAGATGCGGACCTGGAGCGGGAACTAGGTTCCGACCTGGAATTGGAAGAAGAGGAGCAGCGGGAAGGCGGCATCTCGGCGGATGAAGCGCGCTATGCAGCCCTGCGTGCCTTTGGCAATCCAGCTCTCGTTCGCGAACAGACTCGCGCCGTCTGGTCCTGGAACTGGCTTGAGTCCATCAGGCGCGATCTGGGCTTCAGTCTGCGTACGCTTCGCCGCACCCCCGGCTTTGCTCTCATCGCCATCCTGGTCATGGGACTGGGTATTGGCGCCAACGTTGCCCTGTTCACGGTAGTGCGCGGCGTTCTGCTCAAGCCCTTGCCATTCGAGGATCCGAATCGCCTCGCTATGCTGTACGAATGGGGCCTTCATGGCAACGACGTAAAAGGGTACAACACGGTCGCCGGAGGCATGTATGCCGAGTGGAAAAAGCAAAACCAGAGTTTCAGCAGTCTCGCGCTGGTGCGAGGCAGCCGGGTCGGACTCTCCGGCACGGGCGGGCAACTGCCGGAGAAGCTCGACAGTGCGGAGTTCTCCTGGGATTTGCTACGCACGCTAGGCGTGCAGCCCGCCCTCGGCCGCGATTTCTCGCAAGCCGATGACAGCCCCGCCGCCAACGCCACGGTACTGCTGAGTTGGGGCCTGTGGAAGCGGCGATTCGGCGGTGATCCCGCCATCCTGAACCATACGATCGATGTGGACGCCCAGCCATACACCGTCATCGGCATTATGCCCGCCTGGTTCAATTTTCCTGCCCCCTCCACGCAACTCTGGACACCGGTCTACCACGACCGGCCAGAGGAACAGATGACCTCGGTCAGCATCCACACGCTTGACGTGGTTGGGCGGCTCAAGCCGGGAGCCAGCGCGGCGCAGGGCGCAGAGGACCTGAGCCTGATCTCTCGTCGGATCCACGATGCGCACCTCAGCGACCCATTTGTATTCAGAAATGCCAGCAGCCGGCCGTTGCTCGATCACCTCGTGGGCGATATCAAGAAGCCGCTTTATATGCTGCTTGGGGCCACCTGCTGCCTGCTTCTGATCGCCTGCCTGAATGTGGCCAACCTGCTGGTGGCGCGCGCGGCAGCGCGGCGCAAAGAGCTGGCGATTCGCACCGCGCTGGGCGGTGGCTGGCCGCGCCTCATGCGCGAACGGCTGTTGGAGAGCCTGCTGCTGTCTGCCGCGGGAGGTGCCTTGGGCCTGTTGCTGGCCTTCGCCGCGATCCAATGGTTGACGCGAATTCGCCAGGACATGACCCGCGTCGAATCCATCCATATCGACGGCGTGGTCGCCGCGTTCACTGTCGGCATTATCGTGCTTTGCGCGCTGTTTTCCGGGTTGATCGCCGCTTTCAGCACGAGTGGCAAGCGCATTCTCGGCGCGTTGCATGAAGCATCGCGCTCGGTGAGCGGCGGCAGCGCCCGAGCCGCGCTGCGCAAAGGCCTGCTGACCGTCGAAGTCGGGTTGACAGTGGTGCTGCTGATCGGCGCCGGCCTGCTGCTCAAAAGCTACCAACGGCTGCGCTCTGCCGATATGGGTTGCCGCACGCAGGACGTGCTCACCATGCATCTCGGCCTTCCCGATGCACGCTATCCCACGGCAGCCCAGCGCGCCAACTTCTTCGACACGCTGCTCGCGGGGGTACGCGCTCTGCCCGGCGTGGATGCGGCGGCCTTTGTCACCGTCGCTCCCGGCCAGGGATACTGGGCCGATTGGGGATTCACGATTGTCGAACACCCGCCATTGCCGCAAGGCAGCGGACTGAGTGCCCTTAAGCTTTGGGCCGATCCAAAGTATTTCGCCGCGATGGGCGTTCCTCTGCTGCGCGGCCGCACATTTGATTTCGGTAAGCGATTGGATGCGGCCAATGAAGTCATCATCAGCCAGTCGTTCGCCGATCAGTACTTTCCCGGCGAGAACCCAGTCGGCAAACACATCAATGCCCCGCTTCGGTGTCACATCGCGGAGGTTGTGGGCATCGTCGGCGATACGCGCTCCGAGATCGGCGAAAAACCGCTGCCATTGATGTACTTCCCGCTCGGTGCTGGTGTCGAGACCGTCGGCACGCTTGTCATTCGCTCCAGTCATGGCGTGGAGCAATATGCTCTGCCGGTTGAGCGCATCGTCGCCCAGATGGACAGCGACTTGCCCATCTCCGATGTGCTTACCATGAACCAGTTGTTTGGCAAACACACGTTGGACCAGAGCTTCAACGCAACACTGCTCACGGCGTTTGCAACGCTGTCACTGCTCCTGGCGGCGGTCGGGCTATTCGGCGTGATGTCCTACATCGCAGGGCAGCGGACGACAGAAATCGGCATCCGCATCGCACTGGGGGCAAAGCACCAACACGTGATGCGAAAGATGTTGATGGACGGAATGGGTCCTGCGGTCCTCGGTCTCGCCGTGGGACTCGCAGCAAGCCTCGAAGCCAGCCGATTGATGCGCGACCTGCTCTATGAGATCAAGCCGCTCGATCCGGCGGTTTTTGCCGCAGTTGCCGCGGTGCTGCTCGCGGTGGCCGCGTTCGCATGTTTTGTTCCCGCATGGCGTGCATCGCGCCTCGACCCGATGCAAGCACTGAGAACCGAATAGGCTGATACTCCTGCGGTCTCCTCCGGCACGCGTGTGACCTCTATGTCTCAATGCTTGGCAATAAGCGCCCATGCGCTAGACTAAACGACGGGGAGTACGTCACTTTGTCGCGCTGCCCGAAATTCGTGCCATTGCCATGGCGTTGCCGCAGGTGGAGGAAGAACCACCGGTTCGAGCTGTCCGCCGAATCGCGGGATTCAAGGTTGCTGGAAAGAGCTTCGTCGGTGTGGAAGTGAGGGACAGGAGCATGACAGTCAGCCTGCCCGAGAAGGAGGCAAGAGCGCAGATCCCTTCGAGGCGCCGGCCTGGCGGAGCCAATAGGTTCAGCGCATCGCGTGACGCTGCATTCCGGCGGGATTGATGAAGCTCTGCCTCAGTTGGTGGTAAATCGCCCATGCGCGTTTCCAGGTTTGACCGCCGGAAACGCGCTTTGCCCTGTTCTCATCAACTGACAGCGGGCGGTATGACGCGGAATACCGGTTTCATTTCGTTTATTTTTTCGACAGGGGTGTCGCGTATTCATATGGACCTCATATCTGGCTCTCAAGCTATTGGAATATTTTGGGACTTTTTCAGTTTGAGTAGATAGGACGGAAACTCCAACCACTAGTACGAACTCGGCGGGGCATTCGCTTTAGACAACGTCGCCAATGAGGGCAGTCTCCTGAAATGCATGGACTGCCTCATCGCCTCAGTTCGTGCCGTCTTGGGGCGTATAGGGATGAGTTGGCGTACAAGGGCTTCAATTGCTCCCCTCTCGCTTACGAAGACTAACCAAAGGGGAGCAGCTCAAGCGTGGATTCGAATTCGCCGGCCCTTCAGTCCTGAGCAAAAGTCGCTTAGTGCTGCGGACGCCGAAACTTTTTGGCGTGGCACCTGTTTAACTAATCGGCCGTATCTCGCTTCCCACAAATATTGCAGTCGAACGGATGAGCAAGAGACTGCTCTTCCAGCCTTCATGCAGCGTCGGACAGTACCCTCAAAACCCGGAATCGCCCTTGCTCTTGATCGAGCATCGGGGCTTGTCAATTTCTGCTTAAAAGGAAATGGAGACCATGAAGACTTTTTGGAGAATCATCGTTTTCTCTGTCCTTGTTCTGTTCGTCGGCCGGGGAACGCCCAATCTCTTTGGGGAAGAAACTCCGACGGCCCCATCCGTCCTTCACATCGTGCAGTCTCAGACCACCTCTCAGGGATCCCAACAAGGGTTTCCCACATTTCTCGGCGTGTACAAAGTGCTCGAGGGGGTCAAATCGCCAGCCGAGGCGTTGTCCCTCACAGGCACGCTCTCGCTCAAGAACTACACGCCGACTTTTAGTGAGGTCTTGTGGGTATTGGTCTACTACCAAGGGGAATGCCCAGCCGACACCGACCTGAGCTTGAACGGGGCCACCATTATTTGGCAAGAGATTCAGAAGAACCCTTCGCAAACGGATTCTGATTTCAATGTGAATTTCTCTTTTGCGAAGCCTTTGCCGATGACCGGTTGCGTTGGCCTTTACTATGGCGGCGGACCACTGCTGGAAGGAAAAGCTACCATGTCTGCCGATCTCAAACTGAGCTACCAGCCTGTGCGCTCAAATCCGAACACGGTGGTCGGGGTCGGAGGTGAATACTGTTTTGGGCAGAATTGGGGCTGCCAGAATGCGACGGCAATCGACGGAGAAGGCTTCGCGGTTCCGATCCCTATGTTGTCGTCTGGCCATTTATTGGAACTGTATGGAAATATCAGCGACAGCACATTCGATGGGACAAACAGCTACGGGCCGCTTCCGAGGGGATCATGGGGCTCCGCCAATGATTTCTATCTGCTGCCCGGAGGATGCGGCATATTCGAGGAAAACCTCAACTCTCAAGGATTCCCGAATCCGGCGCCGCTTTCGACGCTGCACAGTTGGCTTCCTAAAGACGCCCTTCACCTTGCGAGCCTACCCCAGGTCGATAGGATCGCCCCAGGAACGCCGAGCAAGGCAGCGCTCCAGAACCAGGTTGAGAACATCTTCTCTGTTCCAATCAAGGTGACCGCCGGAGATTGCATGCTAGTCATCTACGGTCGGACGGGAAACGGCGCCACCGACAACGAAACACAGGTGAACGCGCTGATGGCGCCATAAGTACGTGACTTACCAAGTTTCAGAAATGAGAATCGGCAACGATTCCAAGCGGAATGCGGCGCGGCGTGCAAAAAGTCTTTGTTCAGCATTATTCGTTTAGCCGGAGCATTTCTCAGGGTCGATGACCGCCGCGATTGTTACCAAAAACGAGGGGTTACAGATCCACTGCAAGGCGTGGGCACGCAAACGTGTCGCAGCTCAAAACTCAGGAGTAGATGGAGGGAGCAATGAAGTCTTATTCAACAGTATTTGTTTGCGTAGCTTTCGCATTTACTGGCTTAGGAATATCCAACTTGCAGGCGCAGGAGAGTGTCATTGCACCTTCCGTCCTGCACATCCATCAATCGCAAACTACGGCGCCGCCAACCACATCTGTTCCTACTTTTCTTGCCACTTATCATGTACTTGATGGCGCAAAGTCGCCGACCAACGTGCTTTCCCTCCAAGGAACCCTTTCGCTGAAGAACGACAGCCCGAATTTCAGCCAGGTTCTATGGATACTGGTCTATTGGCAAGGCGAATGTCCAACTCACGACATCGACTTGAAGAAAATTGCTGGCTTTCTATGGAGTGACATTACGAAGAACCCATCGCATTCGGATTCCTCATTCACGGTGAATCTGGTCTTCCCCCGCCCCCTTCCGGCGACTGGATGTATAGGCCTTTACTATGGTGGCGGGACGGTGTTCGCAGGCAATGCGACGATGACAGCCGATTTGGACCTCACTTACCAACCGGCGAGTTCGGTCAACCCAAACAAGATCGTCAATGTGGGAGGAGGCGAATATTGTTTTGGTGCGGACTGGGGCTGTCAGAATGCCACGGTGATTGACGACGAAGCGTTCGCGCTTCCGACCACACTGCCGGCTGGGCATTTGCTGCAGATCTACGGAAACATCAGCGACAGCTCGTTTGATGGAACGACCAACTTCGGGCCGATTCCAACCGGCGCATCTTGGGGCACGGTAAATGATTTCTATCTGCTTCCTGGAGGGTGCGGGATATTCGCCGAGAACCTCAACAGCCAGGGGGGTTCGAATCCAGCACCGCTGTCAACGCTGCAATCCTGGCTTCCCAAAGATGCGCTGCACCTGGTGAGCGTACCCCAGGTGGACAGGATTCCCGCCGGAGGAAGCGGCGAGGCTGCGCTTCAAAATAAGATTGATACTATTTTCTCCGTTCCTGTGAAGGTAAATGCCGGAGATTGCATGGTGGAAATTTTCGGCCGAAGTGGCAACGGAGCGACCGACAATGAAACCCAGGTCCTTGCTCTGATGGCGCCGTAAAGGATTTTGCCCAAGAGGAATCCTGCGTGCGGGCCGACCGTAAGAGGCCTCTTGAAGGGTCGAGCCCGCACCCTCTCCTAATTTGTGGTTTAGATCGGTTGCAAGCGTCAGCCGCTGTCCGGGTCGAAACGCTGAGGCCTGCCACTCCGGGATGATCCCGTTTCCTTCAATCTGGGTACCCATCGTTTCGTAAATGTTGCCGTGAGGTTTTGTCCCGTCAGAAGACGATCTTCGCGGCGAGCTGAATCTCACGTGAAACTCTCTGTAGTGTGGTTGGAGATCCTGCCGAAGAGACCGTGCCGAAGCCCGGACCGACAGTCGCATTGGGGTTGTTGAATTGCGGAGTATTGAAGAGGTTGAAGAACTCCGATCGTAATTGCAGGCTTGACCCTTCGTGAAGCGGGACGGTCTTGAACACCGAGAAGTCCACATTCTTGGTGCCCGGACCCTGTAGAATATTGCGGCCTGAGTTGCCCCACAGCTGAGCGCCCGGATTAGCAAATGCGGTGGTGTTAAACCACTGCTTCAGTGTTCGTTGCCCCGAAGACAATGAGCCGTTTCCGCTCGCGCCAACGAACTGTGCTCGCGGCACGATACCATCGGCAACGCCCAGAGAGTTGGAACCGGAAAGCACGGAGAATGGAATACCGTCGGAGTACGTTGCGATCGCATTCAACTGCCAGCCCTGCACGAGTGGCCGAATGAATCCCGATCCTTTGAAGGGCAGAGAGTAGTTGACACTGCCGACAAACCGGCTGGGAATATCCTGATCGGAGTTTCCATAATCATCTTGCTTGTTGTAGGAATTCACAATCGTGCCGGGATTATTTGAGTTTTCGTCGAGCGCGTGGCTGTAGGTGTAGGAGAACTGATAGCTCAGGTTCTTGGTGCGTCGCTCCGCGGTCACCTGCAGACCGTTGTAATTCGACACCAGGCTCGTCTGCAGCTGCCAGATCTGCGAGAAGTACGGATATGGGCGGCGCGTCGAGATCGCAGTCGTTCCCGGCGTAGCCTGGTTGATATCGAGAAGCCCATCGAGATGGACGCCCACGTTCCCTATGTAGGCAATCGTGATTCGGTTGGAATCGCCGATCTCCTGTTGCACGCTCGCATGCCACTGCTCGCTATAAGGAATCCTGGCGTTGGGATCGATGGCGTAAAGTGGAGCCCCTTCAGGTGCGCCGGTGGTTGAGCGGGTGTGAGCGAAGCCGTTCGAAACCCAGTTGAACCCCGTGGCGCCGTACACCGGATTGTTGAAGGCCCAGTAATCGATCGCGGGTGCGTTGGCTTCCAGCGTGTACGAGTTTGAGACCTGCGGTGCTTCGTAGTAGATGCCGAATCCACCGTGAACAACTGACTTCGACGCTACCTTGTAGGAGAACCCGACGCGGGGCGCGAAGCCCAGATTGTTACCGTTTACGCCACTGCGAGGCACACCTTTTGAGCCGACCTGAAACACAGCGGTCGTCGAACGCGTGGGATCGAACTGATACTCACGGTTGTTCACCTCAGTCCATGGCCAACCGAAGAAGTTGTCGTAGCGAACGCCAAGTGCGAGTGTTAGCCGGTCGTTCACCTTGTAGCTGTCCTGGCCATAAAAAGAGAGATCCAATTGGCGGAATCCTCGCGTGCCCTGCTGGTATTGATAAGTGCCCGACGTCGGCGCGCCAAGCAAAAGATCAGCCAGGCCAAGGCCACTGAAGTTGCCGGTAAAGGTCATTACACCGTGTTCGGCAAGTGTCTGGTACATGTTGTATTGCAACCGAACCACCTCAGCGCCGGCATCGATGGAGTGCTTACCGTGAACAATCGTAACGTTGTCGTTCACCTGATAATTGTTCGTACCGATCTGCGTAGGGCTGTTGACTGGGTCGCCGATAGCCGTCGCGCCAGAGATGCTCAGCACCGGCAAGCCGTCGGTGTGTGCTTCATCGCCGGGGACGATTACACCCGGAATGCCGAGTTGCGTAGGAAGCTTCAGGCCACCGTCAAAGTCCTGGGCGGTGATAAAGATCCGTGACCATCCGAAACGTGCAGTATTCAGAAGAGCCGGCGAGAAAACGTGCGTTTCACTCAGCACTGCCTGATGTGCGGGTTGCTGGGCTGGCCCTGAAACGATCGCTCCCACCAACGGCTTCGGCAAAAGACCGGGCTGAAAAATATCGTCATGCGCGTAGCTATAACGTAAGAAAGCGCTGTCGTTTTCGGTGAACTGGTGATCCACTTTCACATCGAAGGCATTGCCATTGTCAATGCGCTGCGGATTGTAGAGATAGTTGTTTGCTGTCGTCGTTCCAGCGATGTTGGGCTTTACACCGCTGTTGGCAAAGAGGGCAATGACGTTCTGGCCAACTTGCGATTGTGTGCTCGTCAAGTACGACGCCGGGACCACGTTCCCCGGGAAAGCAACCTTGCTCACCGGATCGTGGACCACTTGGGAGTAGAGCGAAAAGTCACCTACGCCTTGCGGTCCCCACACCGGAATTGAGTCCACATAGGTCAAGCCCTGGCTGGTGCGCTGTCCGGCGTAATCGACGAAGAAGAATGTGTGGGGATTCTTGCCGGGGAAGACTGGCCCACCGAAAGTCCCACCAAACGAGTTCATGCGGAAAGGCGGCTTGCCGCCACTATCGAAATAGTTCTTTGCATCGAGTACGGAATAGCGAAGGAATTTACGTTTCGCCACCGTTGAATCCAGGAGCCTACGAGGTGAAGATCACCGCCCCTGGATACAGC
>Ga0206981_10061_pt1 | contig 31598 bp, 33 predicted proteins | sample Alteio_BWMinCont_17_FD_153312 | JGI IMG/M metagenome (GOLD analysis project Ga0206981, IMG submission 153312) | Enriched cells from forest soil in Barre Woods Harvard Forest LTER site, Petersham, Massachusetts, United States -... | ecosystem: Environmental > Terrestrial > Soil > Temperate forest >... | reverse complement strand
TAATGGAGTACCAAATGCCAAACACACGCCAAAAACATACGTCGAAAAAATTAATAAGGATTGGGCCTCCTATGTTAGCGTTCCCACTATTACGCCTTATTTACCTGAAAATGGAACTGCCAATGGGACCGCTATAGTGATCTTTCCGGGAGGCGGCTATACAGGCCTTTCAATGGAGAACGAAGGATCGAACATTGCTAAGGCATTCAATAAAATTGGCGTAACCGCCTTTGTGGTAAAATACCGCCTGCCAAGCGACAGTATTATGGTTGATAAAACCATCGGCCCTTTACAGGACGCACAGCAGGCGGTTTTAATGGTGCGCAAAAATGCGGCTCAATGGGGTTTAAAGACGGATAAAATTGGCATCATCGGTTTTTCAGCAGGCGGTCACCTGGCATCAACGGAAGGAACGCATTTTGATAAGGTATTGGTTGATGATAAAGAGAACGTGAGCGTTCGGCCTGATTTTATGATGCTGCTTTACCCCGTTATCAGCTTTGGCGAAATGACCCATTTTGGTTCGCGCGAAAGCCTGTTGGGTAAAAAACCCAGCGATGACCTGTTAAACCTGTACAGTAACGAAAAGCAGGTAACCGCCAACACGCCGCCAACCTTTTTGGTGCATGCGGAGGATGATACGGTAGTTCCCGTACAAAACAGCCTGATGTTTTATGAGGCCTTATTAAATGCAAAGGTTAAAGCCGAAATGCATCTTTTCCAGGCAGGCGGCCATGGTTTTGGGTTAAATAACTCAAAAAGCAAAGACAAGTGGATTGACTGGGCAAAGAACTGGCTGGATGAGAATGGTTTTTTGTAGATCTTAAGATTAACGCAAATGAATTAGCGCTACTGTGCCTGCATAAACGCATGGTGCAGAGTTTACTCACCCGACGACGCTTCGCTGGTCGACCTCTCTTCGCCTGCGGCGGAAAGAGGTGGGGAAAAGAAAAAATAAAAAGATTTTTTAGCCCTCTTTACGCGCAGCGAAGAGAGGGCAGGTCCAGCGAAGCGTCGACCGGGTGAGTAAATTCTGCGCGAGATATTAACGCTAATGCATTAACGTAAACGCATGGAGGTGTCTCTACTCACCCCCTATCTGCTGCCCCATCTAAACCGCTAAGATTACTTCAGTTTCGCCAATGCTTCTTTTACCCTTGGGATAAGCTGCTCAATATCCTGCAGCGTACTTGCCCCTACCGATGCCCTGAACCATGGCATCTCATCATCGGTACCAAATGCCGCGAACGGCACAAATGCTGCCTTAGCTTCTTTAATGAGGTAAAAATTAATATCAGCAGATGTTTTTAATATGGTGCCGTCAGGTGTGGTTTTACCGGCGTAGTCAATCTTTATAGTCAGGTAAATGGCTCCCATCGGTTCAATGGCATCAACGTTAAATCCTTCTGATTTTAGTTGCTGAAAACCCTGGTACAGCGTATTAAGGCTGTTTTGAATATTGCCTTTTAATTGAGCAAGGTAGCCGTTAACATTATCGTCCTGCTTTAAAAACTTTGCCATGGCAACCTGTTCCGCCTTTGGCGACCATGCGCCCATGTGGCCTACAATTGCTTTCATGTGGCTCACAACATCAGCCGGACCAAAGCCCCAGCCAACACGAACACCGGTAGCGGCAAAACATTTTGATGCGCCATCAACAAACAGGGTTACATCCTTTAACTCGGGGCGTAAGCTAACCGGGTTAAAATGCTCGTGTTTACCAAACGTTAGCTGCGAATAGATCTGATCATATAAAAGATAAAGTGGCTTTTCGCCTGCTTTACGGGTTTTGTTTTCGGCAATCACCAGGTCGCAGATCTCTTCCAGGTCCTTTTTGGTGAACATGGTGCCGGTTGGGTTAAGCGGCGAGCACAATGCAAGCAAGGTAGCACCCTTTAAATGCGGGGCTATCTCATCAGCAGTAGGCATAAAATTATTTTCAGGCGACGTGGGAATAATTACCGCCTCGGCTTTCAGCAGGTCGCAATAATGATTGTTGTTCCATGACGGTGCAGGGAAAACCACCTTATCGCCCGGGTCAACAACGGCTAAAAATATAGAGTAGATCAAGGGCCTTGATCCGCCTGATACCAGGATCTGGTTTGGGGCATAATCCAAATTAAACCTGCTCTTTAAAAATGCCGAAACGCTTTCGCGCAAGTTCAGCATCCCGTCGGCAGGGGGATAATTGGTTTGATTATCGGCATAAGCATCAACAATGCCTTGTTTTAGCTGGGCCGGGATAGGATAAATATTAGAGTCGAAATCGCCGATGGTTAAATTGGCAATGTTTTGTCCCTGGCGTTTAAGTTCATTTATCTCGCCGGCAATTTTAATAATTTCGGAGCCGTGCAGATTTTGGGCTAATAAAGAAACACTCATAATAAATGTGCGGATTTTTGATGTGCAAATGTGCGGATTTTAATTTGAAAATTTGATAAGAATGTCCATAGTCGATGGTCCATGGACCATGGTAGAATGGATCTCCGTGCAATTCCTTTCCTGGGGAGTGCGCGCGATATTAATGCAAATGCATTGGCGCTAATGCATGGCGGTGTCTACTCACCCCGACATCGCTTCGCTTGTCACCCCTCTCTGCTGCGCAAAGAGGGGGAAGGAAATAAGGTTGCCTTAACTTAAGGACATTGCTCGATGAGGCAAAAATCTTTCTATCTGTTTTTTCTACAATGGGGTAGACCCTACGGGTCATTATTACTTAGAAGTATTTAATTCGCTTTTAATACTTTCCCAACTAACAAAGTTGGTTTCACCTTTTTCATAACGAGCTAAACGTCTATCTAATTCCTGCTCATGGCTTGCGGATGTTTCAATGTTGTTCCGATCTATGCTATCCCATATTTTTTCAATCATCAAAATACGTTCAGCAACACTCAGATCCATTATCTCCTGCATTTGTATCATAGCCTTATTTTAAAATTCGTTGGCGATTACCTTTAATAACAAATTTACAAAATCATTTTAATAACAGATAATGAGATGACCTTTTATTAAAACTGCGAATTCATTTTAATAATCTCTTCCGAAAACTGGGCGAGATACTTGTCTACATTATTTCTGATCTCTTCCAGGTCGCGGTTTTCAAGTTTGGCCAGGATCTGCATCAGCAGCAGGTTATTTATTTTGTTGTAGGCATGGGTTGATGCGGCACTGCTGATCAGCGTGGCGTTCATGTCCATTGAGCGGCCTAATAAGTCGGCCTTAATTTTGTCGTTTTCGGTTTGATCGTTCATGATTTTGGGGTATTAATTGGGTGTTGTTAATGAACGGGGAAGATGCGTAAAAGTTTTGAGGAAAAGAAAATTGCCAGTGAAGATATTTGAAGCATCTAGACTTTATAAAAACTCATAAGTGTAAACTTTCTTTCAAGACGAGAAAAGTACTGACACCAATTTGTCAGTACTTTTCTCGTCTTTTGGCATGGCAGGCAATATAAAAACTACGTTACTGATGCAGAAACCAGGGTTTTAGCGAGCCGGGTTGACTCTTCACTGTTCCTCCCTGTACACCTGTTCCACTGTGAACAGTACGATTGTTACCTGTTGCGCCGTGCACCGCCTGCCTGCTATTACACAAAACTATCTTCCGAACTTTCGGTCTTCCCGACTTTCGGACTTCCCAATCTTTTTATTATTTTTGGCAGCAAAACCTACAAAACGATGAGCGAACTCATTAAAAAACAAGTTACCGACGCCAAAGCGCACATGGATAAAGCGATTGACCATTGCGACGGCGAATTACAGAAGATCCGCGCGGGTAAGGCAAGTCCTTCCATGCTTGATGATATAGTGGTTGATTACTATGGCAGTCCGACGCCGTTGAGCCAGGTAGGCAGCGTTAACACGCCGGATGCCCGTACCATTGTGGTGCAGCCCTGGGAGAAATCGCTGCTTGGCGCCATTGAAAAAGCCATTATGGAAGCCAACCTTGGTGTTAACCCGCAAAACGACGGGGTTATTATCCGCATCAACGTACCCCCGCTAACCGAAGAGCGCCGCCGCGACCTGGTTAAAAGGGCAAAAGCTGAAGCTGAAACCGGTAAAATTGCTATCCGCAATATCCGCAAAGATGCCAATGAGAAGATCAGGAAACTGAAAGCTGAAGGTGTGTCGGAAGATGAGATGAAAACTGGCGAAGGCGAGATCCAGAAACTTACTGATGCTTATATCATCAAAGTTGAGGTACTTTCTGATGCCAAGGAAAAAGATATTATGACGGTTTAATTTGCCGTTTACTTTATATTGAAAAGCCATTTGCTGATTAGCAGGTGGCTTTTTTGATTTTCCGATGGCCTTTTCTTTAATGTCTCCGTGTCTCTTTGCGCATCTCTCTGTGACCTCTGCGGTAAAAGAATTAACCACAAAGGTCTCAAAGAAGTCACAGAGCACACAGAGAAAGATCAAGGCTTTTAAATAACCCCCTAAAATAGTCCAAATGTCAAATTAAAGTGAATGAGGTGCTTAGCCGTTCGCTTTTTTTATTTTTGTAAAAAAGTTTATTCACGAATGAAGATTCTCTTATCATACTTATCAAAACACCGCTGGGTTGTTGCGCTTGCACTGCTTATGGCGGCACTAAACATTGGTTTTTCCCTGCTCGACCCTTACATAACCGGCCGCATTGTGGATGAGGTTATCGAAAAACGCACCTTGTTGCAATACAGTCAATACATCCATAACATAATTGTATTGGTAAGCATGGCCATTGGTGTTGCCATGGTATCACGCATAGCAAAAAACTTCCAGGATTATTTTACCAATATCATTACCCAAAAGGTTGGCGCCGAAATGTATGCCGATGGTTTAACCCATTCGCTTGAACTGCCCTACCAGGTATTTGAAGACCAGCGCAGCGGCGAAACCCTGGGCATCCTGCAAAAAGTACGGCTGGATTGCGAGAAATTTATCACCTCGTTCATCGGCATTTTGTTTGTGAGCCTTATCGGGATGGTTTTTGTAATTGTGTATTCAGTGCATGTAAGCTATAAGGTAACGCTGGTTTATTTTGCTGCTATCCCCATCATCACCTTCGTGAGCATGGCCATGAGCCGTAAAATAAAAACCATTCAAAAGCGCATCGTATCAGAAACCACAGCGCTTGCCGGTTCAACCACCGAGTCATTAAGAAATATTGAGCTGGTTAAAAGTCTCGGTTTAGTAAAACAGGAGATAGAGCGGCTAAATAACACCACCTATAAAATACTCGGGCTCGAGCTAAAAAAAGTAAAATATGTGCGCAGCATGAGCTTTGTACAGGGTACAACCGTAAACTTTGTGAGGAGCGTAATGGTGGTAGTTTTGCTGCTGCTTATTTTCCAGAACACCATTTCGCCGGGACAATATTTTAGCTTTCTATTCTACTCGTTCTTTTTGTTTAACCCCCTGCAGGAGCTTGGCAACGTGATCCTTTCATGGCGTGAGGCGGAGGTATCTTTGGGGAATTTCACAGGAATCCTGAATACACCCATTGATAAAAAGCCTGAAAAACCTGTATTGCTGGAAAAAGTTAAAACCCTCACTTTTGATAACGTAAGCTTTAAGCACTTAACCGCCAACCGCAACGCGCTCAACAACATCAGCTTTGAAACAAATACCGGTGAAACCATCGCCTTTGTTGGCCCTTCAGGATCAGGGAAAACCACGCTGGTTAAGTTGTTGGTTGGGCTTTACCAGCCATTAGAGGGCGACATTTTATACAACAATACCCTAAGTAAAGAAATTGACCTTGACCAGCTGCGCGAAAAGATCGGCTTTGTAACGCAGGATACCCAATTGTTTTCCGGGTCGATACGGGAGAATTTGCTGTTTGTACGCCCCGACGCTACTGATGAAGAATGTATGGATGTACTGGAACGTGCGGCCTGCCAAACTTTAATGTCACGTGCTGACAAAGGGTTGAGCACCGTAATTGGAGAAGGTGGTGTAAAAGTATCGGGGGGAGAGAAACAACGTTTATCAATTGCACGCGCCCTGTTGCGCCGGCCTGATATTCTTGTGTTTGATGAAGCTACTTCATCCCTTGATTCCATTACCGAAGAAGAGATCACCGAAACTATCCGTGACGTATCTGTATTAGATAACCATATAACCATACTGATTGCCCACCGCCTTTCAACCATTATGCATGCCGATAATATTTATGTACTTGAGAAGGGCCACATCATTGAATCGGGCAGGCACTTTGACCTCATCGCCCAAAAAGGATTGTACTACGCCATGTGGCGCCAGCAAATTGGGGAGAAGGTTAGCGTGGAAGCGTGATGAAGGTTAAAGCTGAAAGACCAAAGCAGAAAGCAAGAAAACAGCTTTAGTCTTTTTGCTTTGAGCTTTCAGCTTTCCTCACACATTAATAATCCCCGTTTTTATAGCGAAGATAACCAGGCCTACCAGGTTTTTTGAGCGGGTTTTTTCAAACAGGCGGGCACGGTAACCTTCAACGGTACGGATGCTTAAGCAGATCTTATCGGCAATTTCCTGGTTTGAATATTCCTGGCAAACCAGGCGTAAAACTTCAATTTCCCGCTCGTTAAAATCGGCAAGTGAATGTGCGGCATCACCGGCCGGGTTATTGCCTGCCAGCTGCTTAATAAGGGTTATTGAAAGATGTTCGTTAAAGTAGTAGTCTTTATAATAAACAGTTGATATTGCTTCAATGATCTCCTCGGGTTCGGCATTTTTTAGCAAATAGCCTGACGCACCCGCTTTCATCATATCCACAATGTACTTGTCCTCGTTAAACATTGAAAGTGCGAGCACCTTTATCTGTTTATACTTTTGCTTAATATAGGTTGTGGTTTGTATGCCGTCCATCTCAGGCATTTTAATATCCATCAATATTACATCTGGCGTAATATCGGTAAGCATCGCTGTTAATTGTTTGCCGTTCGAAGCCTCAAGCACTAAATCAAAATCGGCACAATCTTCCAGGGTAGCTTTTAAACCATTTCTGAAAATCTTATGATCATCCGCAATGGCTAATTTAATTTTTCCCATGATTTAATTAAAAGTCAATAAATATAGTTAAAATCAGTAATTATACGATTACTCTAATAATTGTAATGGTACCATTCCTGGGTTTCGTATATACATTTATCTCACCATTAATAAGCTGAACACGACTTTCGAGGTTTTTAAGCCCGTAACCGTGCCTAACATCATCCATATTAAATCCTTTACCATTATCTTTAAATTCCATTAATAAACTTGTGGCATCTTTTGTGATGGTTAAGTGAATAATGGTAGCTTCTGAATGCTTAATAACATTATTAAACAGCTCTTGTGCAATCCTGTAAAATGCCAGCTCAATTTCGGGTGCCAGCCGTACGTCGTCAAGGTTATTTTTACAATGAACCTTAATACTCGTATTTTGCTCAAATTTCAGGCACAACCCTTCCAGCGCTTCTTTAAGCCCGTAATCTGTTAAAACAGGAGGCAGCACATTATGAATAATATTGCGGATCTCCAGGATACACTCATCAGTTAGCTTTCGGGTATCAGCCAGTAAAGGCTCCTTAGTTTCGCCAACAGCACTTTTATCAAGCCTGTGCAGATTGAGCTTTATGGCCGATAGTACCTGGCCAACACTGTCATGCAGGTCCTCGGCCAGGCGTTTTCGTTCATTTTCCTGGGTTTCAAAAACGGCATTAAGCAGGTCGGTTTGTTTTTCATCATGCAGCATGCGCAGATCTACCTGGTTCTTTATCATTTTTCGCTGGTAGATGATAACGAAAAAAAATAAAAAACCAATAAGTACAACAATCACAAGCGTACCTGTAATTAATACCGGGATCAGATCGTTTTCTGGGGCTGGGGTTTGCAAAGCAGTCCTACTGTAAATAAAATGTTAGCGATAATATTAGTTATATAGTTTATCATGTAAACTTCCTTGTGCGTATTTAATAACTGTTTAAAAAGCATGAACAAAAAAATATTGATCGCATAATAAAACAGCACACCGGCATTGATCCAGAATAGCCCTTGTTTTTCGATATGTATAAATTCCTGCTTGTTTAATAACTGATAAAAATACGCTAATGAAAAGAAAATAAGCAACACATTTAAAATTGTATTGGATATTGAAGGATATTCCCAAATCCCCTCTACAAAAACAAGATTAAATATTGAGATAAGAATAGCTATCAAACCCAATACTACAATTGTTTTTTTGAGCGTTGTTTTAAAAAAGGCATAATAATAAATAGCCATAAAAAACAATATGCTGATTAAGACGAAAAAATGCAGAACCGGATAATTATTGCGTTCAACCAACTGCATTGAGAAAAAAAGCCCCAGATCAACCAAAAACGAAACCAGGAAAAATGCTGCTGCTATCTTTAATGTTTTATCAAGGTGCTTGTAATTGTACAATGCCGCAATAACCGGAAAACACCCTGATACAATAGAAAAAATATCTAGAAAGGACGCTGCCGACATAAAGTTATTTTATTACAGCTCTGATTTATGCACCGACATCACGTTTTTAGGGCAGCCGGGAGAGCCAGGGCATGGATTAGACTGTTGACCAAGAACATCAAACGCTTTTACCGTTTTCATGTCATTTTTAGATAGTTTTTGAGCCGAGGCCGTGTTAAGCATGTCATGACCATCGCAAGTTACGCCAGTTATAATAAGATGCCTTGCGCCACCTGTCTCGCCATGACTCTTACTGTGTGCATGATGAAAACGCAGACCTACACAACCCGGCTGGCTCAATATTTTTTCCAATATTTCTTTACCAAAAAAATGTGAATGAGGCTCGTGCGGATGCCTGTCCCTGTGATTTTTTGTCCAGATAATAGATAACTCCAGATCCCAATCCTCCCCTTCTTTACCAGTAAGAAGATTAGGCTTTTTTGATTGTTCCATTTGTTTAAGCAATTAGGTTTTTATTAATAAGTTTTGATAAAACTAATGTTTATAAGTTATTATTTCAATTGCGCTCAAAGGTATCTATAAGCTGTTTCCAAATGAAAAAACTCACAACTAACTCACTATCAATAACAAACACTCTGATCTGGCTTTTTTGCGGATAAAACATTACGTAGTTTTACGCAACAGATTCCGTGGTACTACGGATTGAAAAACGAATGGTTTTTGGCGTTTTAACCCAATTTGTAATTATTATAATAACTTGTAAAAAGGTTGGTTGCTGCATCTTTAGGGCGCGGCCAAATATTACACCGGTTAACTTATTGCTTATTATATTGCACACTCAATTATCATAACCTCTTTAACATGGAAAATTATTTAGCCGAACTTTATGAACGCGACCTATTAAGGTTGAAGGACGAGATAAAAAACTTTAAAGACGATTATAACATCTGGCGTAAAAAGGATGGTATAAGCAACTCGGCAGGTACGCTGGTGTTGCATTTAACCGGCAATCTTAATTTTTGCATTGGCACAAAGATTGGTGGCACCGACTATGTACGGAACCGCGAACAGGAATTTTCGGCAACAGATGTTCCTCGGCTGGAGCTTATCACAGGAATTGAAAACTTAATTGAAGTAATAAAAACCAGCTTGAAGGATATAAGCCAGCAAAGGCTTGAAGAGACTTATCCACTTGAATTTTACGGACAAAAAAGCACCGCTTATTACTTAGCCGTTTTTCATGCCCATTTGAACTATCATTTAGGGCAGATAAATTATTTAAGAAGAATACTGGAGGGTTGAATCAGGACAATATTAGGTCATACCAATTATAAGTCTTGAGTCGGTAGTCTTGAGTCCTAAGTCAGGAAATGACCAAATTCGACTCAAGACTTATGACTAAAGACTATTGACTTGACACCAGTTCCTTTTGTATTATATAAATGGAGATCTGCTTCCGGGTTACAAAGCCTAATGATTTATAAAGATTTATAGCCCGCGTGTTTGATGCTAGCACGTGTAAAAACGGGATACCTGACGCGGCCTTTATCCGGTGAACATGGTTCAATATCAGCTGTGCAGCATAGCCACGGCCCAAATAATCGGGATGCGTGCAAACAGCGCTTACTTCGGCATAAGGAGTGGGGTTTAAACGCTGTCCGGTCATGGCTATTAGTTTGTCGCCCTCAAAAACCCCTTTATAGTGACCAAAATCAATAGTCCTTTGAGCAAAAGGGCCGGGGTTGGTCAGCTTGGTCAAGGCAAGCATGGCGGGGATGTGTTCCTCGCCCAGGGGAACGATCTGCTCATTGGCTTCTGCCTTCCGTGCAGGGGTTTCGCACATCAATTGCAAAACATCCATTCGTTGAAGAACTTTCCATAGATCCGGAAAATCTATCTCTGTTGGTGTGATAAACCCGAAGACCGCGTTAACCGGGGCAACATCATACAAAAGCTTAAAGTTATCCGGTGTATTTTCAGCAAGGCCCGCAAATGGCGAAATATCCGAAGGAAAATATTTGGCCTGCCCGTTGCCTTTTGCCAGTTCTTTATTTCCAGTATTTAATGCGTTAAAGGCGGGGTTATCAAGTATGTGGTCCATTGGTTTTATTTAGAATAATTGATCAGCTGTATATTCGCTGATGTCTTTTTCTGTTTTCAAATCTATAAATAATTGGTAAACTAAGCCGGGGGTCCTGTTTTTGTTGATGTAATATTAAACGGGGATGACATTATAGTAAATCTTGATCTCAAGCCTGCTGTAGACAAAATCAGGGGGATCATGCCCTCTCTGATTTTTATTTAAAATCTTCATTTTTTTGCTCAAAAACATACAAATCCCATCGCTAACTATACTACTTTTGTAATAAATCATTAATTTAACGCCATACACCTTTTACCATGGAAAAACCCATAATATTTTCAATAGATGATGATCCGCAGGTGTTACGCGCAATAACCCGGGATCTGAAATCGATGTACGGCAAGGAATACAGAATTATTAATACAACATCGGCAAATGAAGCGCTGGAAAGCTTGATCGACCTAAAAAACAGCTCGGATGTGGTTGCCATGTTTGTGTGCGACCAGCGCATGCCCGAGATGGAAGGCGTTGCTTTTTTAGAGAAAGCCATAAAAATATTCCCAAAGGCAAAGCGCGTTTTACTTACCGCTTATTCTGATACCGAAGCCGCTATAAAGGCCATAAATGATGTTCAGCTTGATTATTACCTGATGAAGCCCTGGGACCCGCCCGCTGAAAGGCTTTACCCGGTAATAGACGACCTGCTGGATGATTGGCAAAGTGATTATATCCCCGATTTTAAGGGCATAAAAGTAGTTGGCTACCAGTTTTCACCGCAATCGCACACGGTTAAAGATTATTTGGCCAGTAACCTTATCCCCTATAAATGGCTGGATATTGAGAAAAATCCGGATGCAAAAGAAATTTTAGAACTTAACGATGTTGCTTTAGACCAATTGCCCGTAATAGTTTTTGACGACGGCAGTTATTCATGCAAACCCACCATAAGGTCAATAGCCGAAAAGGTGGGCGCTAACCCGCAAATAACCAATGATATTTATGATGTGGTGATCATTGGCGCAGGTCCTGCAGGCCTTGCTGCTGCTGTGTACGGCGCATCAGAAGGGTTAAAAACCTTGCTGATAGAACGTAAAGCTCCGGGCGGACAGGCAGGAACAAGCTCGCGGATTGAAAACTACCTGGGTTTCCCGGCAGGTTTAAGCGGGGCTGATCTTACACGCCGGGCCATAAGCCAGGCTATGCGATTGGGCGCAGAGTTTTTATCGCCGCAGGCCGTAAGCGATATCAAACAAAAAGACGGTTACAAAACCATTATACTTGATGACGGGCCTGAAATTGTTAGCCGTACCGTAGTGATAACTACCGGGGTTGATTACCGCAAGCTGGAGGTTAAAGGCGTCGAAAATTATACCGGCGCAGGCATTTACTATGGCGCTGCAACTACCGAGGCATCAGCCTGTAAGGATAAGGAGGTTTATGTTATAGGCGGGGGGAATTCTGCAGGGCAGGCAGCAGTTTACTTGTCTAAATTTGCTAAAAACGTTTATATCATTATCCGCAGGGATAGTTTAAGCTATACCATGTCGGCGTACCTCATCCAACAGATAGCTAATCTGCCCAATATTCATGTTTTGGCTGATACCGAAATTATTGAAGCTGCAGGCCATAACTGCCTTGAAAAGCTAACGCTCATTAACGTTAAAACAAAGGAAACGGTAACCAATGAGGCATCCGCTCTTTATATTTTTATAGGCGCAAAACCTTATACCGACTGGATAAAGCTGGACATCCTAAAGGATGAAAAAGGCTTTATTGAAACCGGGCGCGAGTTGAGGCGCTATGATGATTTCACCAAGATTTGGAAACAAAAACGCGATCCGTTCCTGCTCGAAACCAGCTGTAACGGCATTTTTGCCGCTGGTGATGTACGTGCGGGCGCCATGAACCGCGTGGCATCTGCCGTTGGCGAAGGTTCAATGGCTATAAGCTTTGTACATAAGTATTTGGCTGAGGTGTAGATTTTTGTTGGAATGTTGTAAGGTTGAAAAGTTGTAATGTTGCTTAATAAGTTATAAAATAAAACTACTCCCATGGAAGACGAAGTATGCAAGCACCTTGGTGCTATTAAAACACTAAAGCAACCTAAAGATTATGTGTGTGAGGAATGTGTAAAAGTGCATGGCACCTGGATGCACCTGCGCACCTGCCAAACCTGCGGCGTTACGCTTTGCTGCGATAGCTCGCCGGCTCAGCATGCCAGTAAACATGCCGCAGAGGCTGGTCACCCGGTAGTGATCTCGGCCGAGCCCGGCGAACGCTGGTTATGGTGCTATGTAGATGATGAAATGGCGGAATATTAGTTGGCAGTAGGCAGTTTTCAGTGGGCAGTAAAAATTTAAAGTGTATAGCGTAGCACTCCGTAAAACTGCCAACTTCGCACTAAAAACTGCCAACTTCTTCACTGTTCCGCTAAATACCTATCCAATGACCAGGGCCCTGAACCCAAAATCAAAAATATTACCAGGGCTGCCAGAGCGGCCACTGATGGCCATACCATATAATTAATGGCATCCTGGAAAATACCGCTCAAAAAAATTGCTCCCAGCACTATTGGGATCTGCAGGATACAGCCAAACCTGGTGAGGATCCCTACGCCTATCAATATTCCGCCTACCATGTGTGCAAACATTACGTAATAAACCAGCGACATTAAAATTGCCGGCGAAACATCTATAACGGTCTGATCTGTTATCAGCTGTTTAAGGTATTCGGTGTTTTCCATAAAGGAGATCCCTTTCCATAGTAAAAAAGCACCAAGCACAATGCGTACAATGTCAATAAATTTAGGGTGATGGGTATCGCCCCAATTTTCAATACGGTGAACTACGTTCATAATAACCTCCGGTTTTAAGATTATAATTGGTTCCAATACAAAAGGGAGCTATTGGGATAAACGGCCCGTTGTATTACTTATATAAATTTAGCGATATTGTTTATATAAAGCAATAACAATTATTGGAGATAATTAGTTTTGAATATTGTCTGCGTCTTCGCTACAAGTGTTAGGAAGATTATAAAAAACACCTTTTGTCATTCATTCGTAGCGAAGAATCTTATAAGGCTGACAAGTCGCCGCTATACCTATCCGTGTTTATGTCGCGCGTAGAAGATTCTTCGCTCTCGCTCAGAATGACAAACACGATAATGCCAATCTTTCGAACACCGGTGGTGTCTTCGCAAAAAATCAATTTTATTTAAGTGGAGTGCGAATTTTAAATTAATCCTTTTTCTCTTTTCCCCATCTAAAATAAAAATCAATTTCATTTATAATCATTCTAAATAAAATACGTTAATTAGCACGATGAAGAAATTTTTGTTGCCCATATTATTAATTACATTAGCCACTACTGCTTTTACTTATGTAAACAGCACCGTTACCCGCTCTGTTATTACCTTTAAAACCAGGAATATGGGCATTGGGGTTAATGGCTCAATTGGCGGCTTACAGGCCGATGTTCACTTCAACCCCGCCAATCCAACCACCAGCTCCATCGAGGCTTCTGTAGATGCTAACAGTATCAATACTGATAACTCAAGCAGGGATGAGCATTTAAGAAGTGAAGATTATTTTGATGTGGCCCATTATCCCAAAATAACCCTTAAATCTGTTTCCTTTAAACACAACAGCGGCAATAATTATACCGGGCAATTTAACCTTACCATAAAAGGTAAAACCAAACCGGTTGAAATCCCATTCACCTATATACAAACAGGCAATGCAGTAGCATTTAAAGGCAGCTTTAAACTAAACCGCCTTGATTACGGAGTAGGCAGCAGCAGCATGATCCTTGCAAACGAGGTTACTGTTAATATTGATGCGGGGGTGGAGTAAGAGACTAGAGATCAGTTGATCAGAGTTTAGGTTGAAATTCTCGCTATCTGCTAAAATCGAAGCTTCTTTCGGACTTCCGGACTTTCCTGACTTTCGGACTAAAACCAGCCTCTAATCTCTATTTTTAACAATTTAATAACTAACCTCTAATCTCCAACCTCTAATCACTAATCGTATCTTTACGATTATGAAACTTCGCATACTTGTTTTAATTAATGCGGCAGCGGTTGCTGTAACCCTTTCGGCCGTAAATTATTATTTTCAGCACAGTTGGTATAATGTTGCGCTCACATTTTTTATTACCATAATTACCAGCTTTTTGGTTTTCTATTATCTGATAGAAAAATATGTGTATTCAAAAATAAAGCTCATTTACAAACTGATCCATAACTTAAAGCTTGGCCGCGACCTGCGCGATGCTCTTGGCGAGCATGTTAGCGCCGACCCAATTAACGACGTGGAAACAGAGGTAAAAGAATGGGCGAAAGAAAAGAAGAGCGAAATTGATGAACTGCGTAAACAGGAAAAATTTCGCCGCGATTTTTTATCCAATATCTCGCATGAATTTAAAACCCCGCTTTTTGCTATCCAGGGATATATTGAAGCCCTGCAGGATGATGACTTTGAGGATAAGGATATGGCAAAACAGTTTTTGGCAAAGGCATCAAAAAATGTTGACCGCTTAAGTTACCTGATAAAAGACCTGGATGAGATCTCAAAGCTGGAGTCGGGCGAGATCCCTATAAACCTTACCCGTTTTAAAATAAACGACCTGATAAAAGAGGTTTTTGAGTCGCTGGAGCTTAAAGCCAGGCAGCATAACATTAAATTAATATTCAAGCAAAAATATGATGAGCCAATACTGGTAAATGCCGACCGCGAAAAAATAAGACAGGTGCTGGTTAATTTAATTGACAACTCATTTAAATATGGAAATGAGGAAGGCAGCACCTCCGTTAGCCTGTTTGAACTGCATGACCAGGTACTTGTTGAGGTTACCGACGACGGTATTGGAATTGAAGAAAAATTCCTTCCGCGCCTGTTTGAGCGCTTTTTCCGTACAGACACAAGCCGGTCGCGGCAAATTGGCGGATCAGGCCTGGGGCTTGCCATTGTTAAACATATTATTGAGGCGCATGAGCAAACAATTAATGTGCGCAGTACCGAAGGCCTGGGCTCAACTTTTGGATTTACGCTGCAGCGCTCAAAGCAGACTTTACATTTGCCTAACATACCGAATCTAAAAAATTAACATTAACTTAACATTGCAAAGTTACCTTTGCCCAAATCCCCATTAAATTATGTCGTTAAACAGCATTTTTCAATATTTTGTACCAAAGGACAAAAAGATATTTTTTCCCTTATTTGAGCAGGCAGCAAATAACGTTGTAACCATGGCAACCATATTAGTTGAAGCGGTTAATTCCAACAATCCCGCCACCCGCGAAGAGCTGTTTAAACAGATTGATAAATTAGAGAACAAGGGTGATGAAATAACGCACCAGGTGCATCTTGAGCTTGGTAAAAACTTTATTACCCCTTTTGACCGCGAGGATATTCATGCATTGGCATCAGCAATTGATGACGTTGCCGATTATATACAGGGCGCGGCAAACCGCATGAGCCTTTACCGGATTGATGATTATAACGAGCATATCCGCAAACTGTCTGAGCTTACCCTGCAGGCAAGCATCGATCTTGAAAAAGCGGTAAGAGAGTTAAAGGACCTTAAAAATGTACGTAACATCGCCGATTCATGTATCAGGATAAATAGTGTTGAAAACCAGGCCGACTATGTTTTTGACCGCGCTGTAGCTGATCTTTTCTTATATGAAAAGGATGCCATCCGCCTTATTAAATATAAAGAAATACTATCGGCACTTGAAACCGCAACTGATATGTGTGAAGATGCTGCCGATGTAATGGAATCTATTTTAGTTAAAAACGCATAATTTTAATGGTTACACCTATACTGATTGTTATTGTTTGCCTTGCGCTGATATTTGATTATACCAACGGCTTTCATGATGCGGCAAACTCAATTGCCACTATTGTATCAACCAAAGTATTAACACCTTTCCAGGCCGTTGTATGGGCTGCTTTTTTTAATTTTTTGGTTTATTTTTTTATAAAAGACCATAAGGTTGCCAAAACAGTTTCCAAAATAGTTGTTGAAAATTTTATTACGCTAAATGTAATACTGGCGGGCTTAATAGCTGCAATTTCATGGAATTTGGTAACCTGGTGGTTTGGCATCCCTTCCAGCTCATCGCATACGCTTATCGGCGGGTTTGCCGGGGCAGGTATCACCAACGCAATATATATGGGCGCAAGCGGCTTAAGTGCCGTAAATATGTCATACATAATTACTATACTGGCTTATATAGTACTGGCTCCGGTAATTGGTTTAATAGTCGCCTATATAGTAACCATTATTATCCTGCATATCTGCAAAAATGCAAGACCCGCTGTGGCCGAGCGATGGTTTAAAAGGCTCCAGCTTGTATCATCCGCAGCCTTAAGCTTTGCACACGGTGGTAATGACGCTCAAAAAGTAATGGGTATTTTGTACGTGGCGATAGTTACAGCGAAAATAATAAAACCGGGCGATGTTATGCCCAATTGGATCCCGTTGGCATGTTACTCGGCCATTGCCCTTGGAACTTTGTCCGGCGGATGGAGAATAGTAAAAACTATGGGGTCAAAGATCACTAAAATAACCCCGCTTGAAGGCGTTAGTGCCGAAACCGCCGGTGCCATCACCCTGTTATTTACTGAGCATTTCGGTATCCCGGTTTCAACCACACATACAATTACGGGTTCAATTATTGGTGTAGGCTTAACAAAACGTTTATCCGCCGTGCGCTGGGGCTTAACCATAAATATCATCTGGGCATGGGTGATCACTATCCCGGTATCTGCACTTATTTCTGCAGGCATATTTGCCTTGCTAAGAGTTTTTGTTAAATAAACTTTCTGCTAAAAAATTTTGTTTAATTTGGCAGTAACAATATTGATAAATTAACTTTAAAAACTACCCCAAAATGAAAAACGCATTTTTAATTATCCCTATCCTGGTTTTGTCTTTAACATTATCCAGCTATAATTCCCCTGTTCCTGTTAAAGTAAATCCAATTCAAATAAGCATTCCCTCATCATTAGATATGGGTAATGCATTAAAACAAGCATTAAAACAGGGAACCGCTAAAAGCTCAGATCAGCTTTCGGCAGTAAATGGCTATTTTGGCAATGCCGCCATAAAAATCCTTTTCCCGCCGCAGGCTCAAAAAGCTGAAAAAACATTAAGAGACTTAGGGTTAGGTAAATTGTGCGACAATGTTATCCTTTCATTAAACCGCGCCGCCGAGGATGCCGCCAAACAGGCAAAACCTATATTTATTACTGCCATTAAACACATGACCATTCAGGATGTATCAAACATTTTGCTGGGCAACCAGGATGCGGCTACTCAATATTTTAAAAGAACAACTACCGACCAGTTAACAGGTTCATTTAAACCGGTTATACAGGGCAGCTTAGATAAAACCAACGCCACAAAATATTATAGCCAAGCGGCCAATGAATACAATAAAATTCCTTTTGTAGGTAAAATGAACCCTGATATCAGCGCTTATGTTACCCAAAAAGCTATTGATGGCTTATTTTATGAAATAGCGCTGGAAGAACTTAATATTCGTAAAAATATTGGCGCCCGCAGCACACCTTTGTTGCAAAAAGTATTCGCTTTCGCCGATAAGAACAAGCAGTAGGAGGAATAGAGACAAGAAATCAAGAGTCAAGACACAAGAAATAATAGCTATTCTTTTTATCTTTTTTTATCTTGACTCTTAATTTCTGACTTCTTGATTCTATCTTCCTATTTTTTAGAAACGAACTTTATGCTAACCTCAACCTGTTGGGTTTGTCCGTTGCTGCTACCAATCCAATCAGGGCCATTGTTTATCAAATCAATGGCCTTTTTGTTTGTTAGCGGGCTTAAGCCTTTTATAACGGTAACTTCGCTAATATTACCATCATTGTCAATCATAAGTGAAAGCTTTACTATCCCTTTTTTGCCATCAGGCGATACTGCGCTTTCATTTAAATATTTTTTAAAACTATGCCAGCCTGCCTGGGGATGGGCCGATGTTACGGTTTCATCTTTCTTTTTTTGTGAGCCGTATCCCACAACAACAACTTCACTAAGGGATTGATTATTGGGCTCTAAACGTATTGTTTTTAATGAGTCCCGGTTGCGCGCGTTTACTTCAACTGTATTATACCCTACATAAGCAATAACAATGCTTGATCTGTTACTATCAACCGGAATAGAAAATTTTCCATTATTATCAGTAACAGCGCCAAATTTTGTTCCCTGTACACGAACAGATACCCCTGGCAAGGCCATTCCGTCATTTTTATCAACAATTCTTCCCTGTAAAATTACATTTGATGAAGGAGCGCTAAACGGCGAGCCCGCAGGTGTTTTTCTTACGCCAGCAACCTGGCTTTGCAACATCCGTTCAGTACTTACAGGAGGAATGCTTTTAAATTTGTTTTCCTCAGCATGTACACTTTCTTTTACATCTTTTTTCTTTGGCGCTGTGTAATTCATCACTACCATTTCATTTAAAGGGGTGGTATCTGCCGCAACGGTATCTGCTTTAACTGCAGCAGGGGCTGTGCTCGCTATCATATTATCAGCCATTGTTTTATCAGCAACAACAACTTCGCGCAAAGTTCCCCTTCTTACTGCTTTTTTCGCAGATTTTTCTGGCGCCGCAACAACGTTAGCGGCAATTGGATTATTGATAACCGTATCAGTGGCTACCGGTTTAGCAGCGACAGGCTTTGCTGCCGGTTCAACAATTTTTGCAGTGGTTTGAGGCCCTGGTCTATGATCATTATTTAACCATAACCAGCCAATGGTAAATACAATTAACACAGATGCTGCAATAGCTAAAGTTCTGTAAGGGATTATGCGCCTTTGTTTAGGTGTTATCCGCTTTTGTAAACGGCCGGCAAGATCATCAAGGTTTGCCTGCTGATTGGTTGCGGCATTTTCATAACCTTCCAGCGCATCCATCAAAAAAGGATCGTCCTGGGCACGTTTTTCCAATTGATGCATAGCAGGGGCATCAAGTTCTCCGTTCAGATACTTCCTAATCAGCAATATGTCTGTTTCCTTTTTACTCACTATCTTTTTCCAAACAGATCTTCAGGTTCCTCTTACCGTTTTGTATATAGCTTTTTACATCGTTAAGGCTAAAGCCGGTAAGTTCAGTTATTTCTTTATAACACTTCTCTTTTAAATAAAACAAGCTTATACTTTGTTTTTGATTGCCTGACAATTTATCCATACATTTTTCCAATGCCTGCATAGCTGCTTCACGGTTATTATCATCAGGATGCAAAACCAGTGAAAATTCCATAACATCATCTAAATTAACCAGCTCCATCTTTTTGCCCGCCCGCAGTTGCATTAAGCAATAATTACGGCTCAGCACGTAAAGCCAGCTCTTAAATTGTTTGATATCATGCTGCTTAACCTTCACTATCAGTTCCTCAAATATCCCCATAACAGCATCCTTTGCCTGCTCCTCGTCCTTAAGATATTTTAAGCAAACCCCATAAACCAATGCCATTTGCTTTTCATAAAGCTTGCCCAAAATCGCAAGATCGCCGCTTTCGCGGTAATTGATCAGCAATTTATCATCGTCTGCATCAGTGGGTTTAATTGGTTTACTAAAAAAATTCATTACGGGGCGGCTAAAATAATTTTTTTTAACGGCTTATGGAAATATGCTTTTGTAATCTGTCGGATTGGTGCAATCCTGGTGTCATGTCATATATGAATTTACAGTCTTGAGCCAAAAAATAAACCGTTGACCTGGCACTGGTTAATAAATGATCTTTGGCATTCATGTTTTTTCACTTCCCGCGTTCTTCCCGCCACATCATGCGCTAAATTTTCCACAGTTTTTGATCCTGATATTCCCCTATTGCCCAGAATTATTAATCCAAAGTAAAATTAATTTTTCCAAACAAGAATAAAACATCATATAAGCTTAAATAATGATGTGGCATATCTATTGCCTCTTTATTAGTAATCAATGTATTTTTAAACGCGGTAACAGTATTATTACAAAAACAAATATTACTTAAAACGTTAGTTTTAAAATACTTATATTAGCCATTATTTAAACTGATTATTATGTGCAAACTTGTAGTAATTGATGACAACCCAACAGATCACTATATTATGCAACGTTTACTGCATAATAACTATAACTGTCAGCAAGCTACCTATACTTTTGACGGCAGGTTGGTTTTAGATTATTTAGAAGAAAACAAAGACGGCGGCACCATGCCGGATGTAATATTTTTAGATCTTGATATGCCCCAGCTTACCGGCTGGGAATTTTTAGATAAGCTGGAAAGCTTTAATGCCGATGCAAATAAGAACGTTAGGGTTCATATCATGAGCTCATCTATCCGTACTGCGGATGTTTTCCAGTCGAAAAAATATGCCTGCGTTAATTCATTTATGACCAAGCCCTTATCCCGCGACCTGGTTAACCAGGTATGTGAACAGGCAAATCCGTTTAACAACCAGCAATTAAATACCGCATCGTAATAAAAACGCTACCTGGTCTTCCTCATTTGCACATCTAAACATTATTAGCTTATTTTTACAGCAGTAATGGCTATCCGTAATAAAATATATTTCGCTTCTGACTTTCATTTAGGCACCGGAACTTATGCTTCCAGCCGGGAGCGCGAGGCCCGTTTGGTACACTGGCTCGACTTTATTAAAGCAGACGCAGCCGAAGTTTTTTTAATGGGCGATGTGTTTGATTTTTGGTTTGAATATAAAACCGTTGTTCCCAAAGGCTATATCCGTTTTTTAGGTAAACTTGCCGAACTGGCAGACGCAGGTATAAAGCTGTATTTTTTCAAGGGGAACCATGATATGTGGATGTTTGATTATTTTGAGCGCGAGCTTGACGCAACCATCATCAGCAATGAGCTGGAGATTGAGCGTAACGGCAAAAAATTTTATCTGCACCATGGTGATGGCTTAGGCCCCGGTGATACATTTTACAAGTTTTTAAAAGGCTTTTTCAGGAGTAAGTTCTGCCAGTGGCTTTTTGCACGCATCCACCCAAACCTTGGTGTAGGGATTGCAAATTACTGGTCGGCCCATAGCCGCATAGTTAGTGAGAAAAAGAGCGACCACAAGCCAGGGCAACAGGAATGGCTGGTAATTTTTAGCAATGAGTTACTGAAAACCCATTTTTACGACTACCTGGTATTTGGTCACCGCCATTTACCGCTTGATATCCGGTTAACCGACAAAAGCCGATATATAAACCTTGGCGAATGGGTATATGCCTGCAGCTATGCCGTTTTTGATGGCGAAACGGTGAGCCTTAAATATTTTGAAAAGTAGGCAAGGAATTTCACTACTCAACCTTATACCGGTATACCTGCCTGCCTAAGTTGCCTTTAACATCAATTCCTTCAATTACAACCCTGTAGTTGCCTTTGCCATCGGCATTAAAATATTCAAATGATGCATTGCCGTCTTTATCGGTTATTACTTCCTGTTTCCAGTAAATAGTTGTTCTCAGGTCTGCAAATTTGCCGGGAACGGTACTTTCATATTTAGGCGAATAAAACTCGCGGGCTTTATAAAAGCCCTTTGCTTTAATCGCCAAAAAGCCGGTTGATACGATATCTTCCGGTTGTAACCCATATTTGGTTGTTATTGCTAACACCCCTACAGTATCAGAATCACTAGTATTAACCATTGATTCAATTTTATCAATTGTTACTGCACTCAGGGAGTTAAGGTCAAAACCAACCGGCATTTCCATACCATCTAACACTATTCTCATCGGCTTTTCAGGCATAATGTTTCTCAACTTGGCATAATAGTGTATTCCATCTTCCGAAACTATTGCCACTCCCGGTATCCGCCACATTAATTTAATAGCAAGCTGGCTACTCGGGCCAATTTCCTTGCCGTGAAGAACATAGTCAGGGAAGCCATACCTGACCGACATTGCAGAAGGTTCTGATTTCCGTGCCTTTATTTTTACTTCGCTTAGCATTGTCCCCTTTCCTAATCCCTGCATATTTAATTGCTCCCGCTGCTTTTCAGTATTTTTTAAATAAAGAGACATTGTTCCATTATCCTGAATCGTTTGCCGATCATCTGTTGATATAGACGGGCCTGTTTTTGTGGTATATGTTAATTGAGTTGAATTTTTTCCTTTATCGGTTGCAGCCTGCAAAATAAATCTGGCTGTATCTCCAAACGCCAGATTTTTAAACCTGAAATTACCGTTATTGTCTGTTTGTTCACTCAGAAAAGAATGCCCTTTAGACGATATTAAAGTTACCATGCCTTTTGCCAGTGGCTTGCCGCCTGTTGTTTTAGCAATGCCACTTATCTCAAGGTCGGTTTCGGGCTGCCATGTTATGGGGGGATAACCATTGTTTAATAATTGCTTCCATTCAAACTGCCGGTAGCCGTGAGTAAGCATTACCAGGTCAAGCTCTTTTAGCTTTTCATCGGTTACATTGGTAAAATAATAATTTGGCTGCTCAACATTTCCCCTCAAGTCTGATGTTAGCAGCAGGTTGCTCAATAGGGTGTTTTCCGTATTCTCATCAACCGGTACTTTGTTTTCATCTGTTACCGAAACAGAGAAATTACCTGCAATAAGCGAATCAGCCCTGTCCTTTGCATTTAATTTAATAACAACCTTCTCCCTTGCCGTATATGTCGCTTTATCGCTATTTACTGTCAGTCGCAGGTCATCGTAGTTTTGCACAAAAAACAAACGTTCGCTTAATGGCTCGCCTTTTGGTGAAAACAGGGTGAGCGTGGCAACACCAGTATGGAGCCGGTGTTTGGCAATGTCAAACTTTATCGCCGGGCTGTCAAGCGGACTGGTAACTACGGTGGCTACACCACCCGAATAGATCAGCAGGGAATAATCTTTTCCTTTATTCTGGAGATAAGCAGCGTTATTAGCTGTAATTACTACCGATATTTTCTGAATAGAATCATTATCTGCGGTTAATGTCATCCCCTGTTTTTCCGCATCAGGTAGATCAATAGTATTTTGCGTGCCATCGGCAAAAGTCAGGTTAGCGCTGTAGCTTTTACCGTCCTCAGGCTGAAGGTAAAACCAGCCCATACCCAGATGAGCCGAGGTAAAGCTGGTTATGCTTTTTCCTGTATTGTCTGTAATTGTTCCTTTAACTGCTATGCCCAGGCCGTTTAAGTCCATTGCTTTAAAAGCTATTTTTGATTTGATGCCGCTTACAAGGCTTCCTCCTTCAGGTAAAAACTGTATTTCAGGCTTACCGGGTATTTGTTGCTGGTTTCTATCGCCGCTTTCAGATACTTTATTACCAAGCAGCGAGCCTATTGCGATGGTCTGATAAAAAAATCCTGTTTCCCCATTATTTCGCATCCAATCTGTATAAGCCCTAACTCTATAGTTTCCTTTTGGCAGGGAATCAGGCAGGGCAAAATCTCCCTTCCCTATTCCCCCCGTTATATCTAACAATAACGTTTGGTCTATTTTATTTTGAGTATTGATAAGGTCTACATGCAGGATCCCGCTTATTTGTGATGGTTCATGCCGCTGGCCCATTGTTACATACGCTTTAAAATACATGGTATCCCCGGCTGCATAGTAAGGCTTATCAAAGTGCAGGTAAGCTTTCTCAGCAGGATGGTTTGACAAAAAACTTTTCAATGCAACTATGGCCTTACCGGCAAAAGTCGTATCCTGGCTATGTGCTCTAAAGCTGCAGGATAGTAATATTAAGCAGCCAATAATTAACTTTTGTTTCATTATACGATAAATAAGGCGCAGGAAGATCGGTTTTAGTGATTGGGTTAAATTGGCACTTACTATAAAGTTAGTTAAAAATCCACGATTACATGCAGCGTACATCAATAATGCATCCAATGTTTTATCCCCTCAATTAAATTATATAACTTTCGCTGTTGAATAAACTTTATCATTTGTGTTAGTTAAAACTTTTGGAAGTGCGGTTTATGGTATCGAAGCAATAACCATCACCATTGAGGTAAATATAAGTCCGGGTAAGCTGGCCTACTTTATTGTAGGCTTGCCAGATAATGCAGTACGCGAATCCATGCAACGGATTGAAGCTGCCCTGCAAACCAATAGTTACCGCATGCCCCGGCAAAGGATTGTGGTGAACATGGCCCCGGCAGATATCCGCAAAGAAGGTTCAGCTTATGACCTTACTATAGCCACCGCCATATTAGCCAGCTCAGGGCAGATAGAAAACGAGGAGCTTGAAAAATACCTGATAATGGGCGAACTTTCGCTTGATGGTACTGTACAACCTATAAAAGGCGCTTTACCTATTGCCATACAAGCCCGTAAGGAAGGTTATAAAGGCTTCATCCTCCCCAAACAAAACGCCCGCGAAGCAGCTATAGTAAATGAGCTGGAGGTATACGGTGTTGAAAACATAAAAGAGGTAGTTGGCTTTTTTAATGGCGAAACCCAGCTAGCTGCCGAAGTGGTGAACACCCGCGATGAGTTTTTTAAGAGCCTTACCAATTACGACAGCGACTTTAGCGAAGTACGCGGACAGGAAAATATAAAACGCGCCCTTGAAATTGCCGCCGCTGGCGGGCATAATGTAATATTGATTGGTCCGCCCGGAGCCGGTAAAACCATGCTGGCCCGTAGGCTGCCATCTATTTTGCCGCCGCTAAGCTTATACGAATCGTTAGAGACAACCAAGATCCATTCTGTTGCTGGTAAGCTGTCTGCTGCTGATGCACTGGTTACTACCCGGCCGTTCCGTTCACCGCATCATACCATAAGCGATGTGGCCCTTGTTGGCGGAGGCAGTAACCCCCAGCCCGGCGAGATCTCATTGGCACACAATGGGGTTTTATTTTTGGATGAATTGCCTGAATTTAAACGCAGTGCGCTTGAGGTTATGCGCCAGCCGCTGGAAGAACGCCGTGTAACTATTTCAAGAGCCAAATTTACGGTTGATTACCCGAGCTCGTTTATGTTGGTGGCGAGTATGAATCCCTGAAGTGGTGAGAAGTATTCTTTGGATTTTGAGGAAGCGGGGGCGCGTAGGCAAGGTTGATGGTAATGTCCGCCTGCCCCACTTCAACTGAAGTGGTGACTGTTTCCACGATGCCCCGACGCTGTTCAAATGCCAAATTGTGCCATTCGTCATGCAAGGTTCGCACTTCGGTTAATACTGAATCACTCGACATCAAACTAATCGTGCGTACGTCAATTTCCGCTTCCAACCGTGGCAGTTCTGCGTCGAGTTGCTGCAACTGTGCTTCCAGTGGTACATAGGTTTCCATGTATCGTTCCTTTGTCAGTGATCCGTCAAGGCGCAACTCTAATAAGTCATTAATGCGCTTGGATAGTTTCTGCCGCTCTTTTCGGGAAGCTTCTAATAACACCGTGCATTCATGCAATTGGCTGTCGCATTGGGTGACATAATCCGCGTGATTGATACTGACCAAATACTCTTTTAAGTACAGCTGATATATCTCATCAAGATCGGCAACCGCAATCCTGATTTTGCATTTCTTGCAGGCATAGGACTTTGAGGACTGATAGACATACATCGGGGTGCCACAAGGACAAAAAACAAAACCGGATAGCAGATAGACTGCTTTTTTTCCAACAGGTATCCGGCGTTTGGTTTGCGCGTTTAAAATGGCATTGCATTCGTTCCAGGTCTCCTCCGATACAATTGCCTCGCAGGGAAGGTATATCCAGTCGCTTTCAGGCTTGACTGTCCAGTTCCTGTCCTTGCCGGGGCTCTTGGTGTAGTTGGCGCGGCGCATGCCCTTTGCGGTGCTATCACGAAGCAAACGGTCAATCGTGGTGGCGGTGAACTTCACGCCTTTGCGGGGACGGAAACCTCTTTGGTACAGTTCCTCGGCCACCGCGAATTTTCGCTGGTGCTTCAGGAAGAGCTCGTACATTAGCTTGCGCACCGGGGCTTCGGTGGGATGGATTGCAAAGTCATTGCCTCGCCATTGGTACCCAAACGAGGCTTGACCACCGAGGGACTTGCCAAGCTTGGCCCGGATAGGAACCGAGGCCTGGACACGGCTCGCGATTTCTTCACGTTCCCATTCGGCCATTGCGGAAATGACGGTGAAGAATAACCGCCCTGCCGGCGTGCTGGTATCGATGTTTTCGGCAAGGGAAATGAGGTCTGCCTGTTCCCTGCGGAAGATGTCGGCAAATTCCAACAGCTCTTTGGTGTTGCGGGCAAGACGCGCAAGCTTTGAGAATACTAATCCGGTGATATGTCCACTCCTAATGTCAGCAAGCATGCGTTTCGCTTCGGGGTGGCCAATGACTGATTTCCCGCTGACTGCTTCAAGGCGATAGACCTCTAATACCTGCCAGCCTTCTTTTGCCTGGATATAATGCCGGGCGCGCTGTTCATGATGTTCTGGGCTTTCTTCTTTAACTTGCCGCTCGGTGGATACTCTAATCCAAATACCGATGTGCTTGGATTGTTCCATAGTTGTGTGGTTTTATGTATTGTATTGTGAAAGGAATGGGTTATTTATGTTAAAGATACAAAAAAAGAAAACCTCCCATAAGGGAGGCTAATTTGTGATCGAAACCTAATAATGCGGAGAATCACTTAATAGATGTTGATGGGCAATAAGTACCGCCTCAAACAACTTTATATAATATTTATTTTTATTTGAACTTTCTTTTATCTTCTCTGGAATGAGATCGGGATAGTGATTGGTCGTCAAATCAATGATGTCTTGCTTGTTTTTGATAAGCGGCAACGTTTGCTTTATGCTTTTATCGGTTTTTTGATGTATCGCACAGCCTAATTCTTGGAAGAGTGATACCAATGAATGCAGAAGTTGTTGCATTCGCTTGGTAATGTGGGTTTCTGGTGGCAACTTTATGATAACGACAGAAACACTGAATTGCGCTACGTACCAGGATAATACGTGGTGATGGATTTGGGTTTCGGTATTTATGGTCAGCATCTGCCAAATAACCAGTTCCCGATTATCAATAATGGCTATGCCGCTTTGCCGCGTTCCGATGCTTATACCCAGCACTACCATTGCAACTCTTCTAGTGTGTCATCGGACTGTTCTTGTTCATGTGAGTCGTCTAATTGTTCAATTAGAAACACAAAGTATGCTGCTCTGGAACTAGTAATTTTCCTCTCGGGAACGGAACACACATACTGTAATTTTTCTCGTAGTATGCGGTGTGAGTATCGCTTTGCGTATCGCATGAATTGATTGAGTGAACCGGGATCGTTTAACCGTTCCGCAATTTCATGCGCTAAACGGATTTCATCAGGTGTGTACATATAATTTTTTATAGGTTTCATTAGCTACTAATGATGCCGCCGTCGAGCGGTCGATAATTTTTAATATTTTCGATTACGCCGTCGTTCGTACTCACCTAAAAATATGTTTCAAACTTCTATCGGACACAGAGAAAAAGCGCACAGCATTGTTACAAGCTTTGTCCTTTATGTTATTGATTGTTGAACAATTGCATTTCTAGCGCTTTGAGCAATTCTTTTTGTTCAGAGAAAAGTTCAGGATACAGTTCGTTTGGAAATGTTCTGAATATGAGACTTAATTTAATAAGGTTGAGCGTATTGGGAAGCAGCAGTCCTTTCTCCCATTGAGAGATTGATACGCTGTCATAGAGACCCATCAGTTTTGCAACGGATACCTGCGAGTATCCCATGCGTTTACGGTGAAGACGTAATCTATTCGGAATCGGTCTATGTCCTAGTTCCATGCTTACACGATATCAACGCGTGCAGTATATTATAAGGGAAGTAAATTAGTGGTAAACAACAAATAAAATTGGGATGATTTTTTTCTAGATCAGACAGAACATTCGCCTTTCAGTGAAAATTTGATTTTAAAACTTAATATTTATATATTTTGTGGCAAATGTTTTTAGCTTTATAAGCTAATCAATAAAGAATGAGCAGACCCTTTGACAGTAAAATAGATTTTAATCCAAACATGGTGATGTTTGATATTGAAATGAGCAAATTAAATAAAGAGTATGAGCATTATTTTAAAAGGAGTGAGGTTGATGACAACATCCTTGGCAATATCAATGAGTACTTCATGATTACTCAGGGAGATGATGAAGAGGAAACTATTTTTTTAAACTTCAATCAAAGCGTTCAACTATTGCCTGAAATAAAAACACGTCTAGAGAGTGAGTTTCTTAAATTTTTCAAGAACGATCAAGGCTGGTGACGACCGATTGGGTGAAAACCGTAAAGTGCGTCATCATATACTGTTTATATATTTCAGTTCAACGGGTGTTTTATCATCTGCGCTCTCAGATGTTCAGCGCTTGCAGCCAGATAAATAGTAGTAGTTTTTATATCGGTATGTCCCATCATTTTTGACAAACTATAAATGTCGCAACCGCCCTCAAGCATCAACGTTGCAAAGGTGTGGCGCAGCTTATGAACACTAAATTGAATTTTTGATGAGGCTTTAATGTCATCGGTAAGGTGTTTCAGGCCATTTTCGGTAAAGCCCATATTCCGATTGAAAGAAACGAAGAACTCCGGGCAGGTCTTTTTCAAACGCTTCCGCTCATCTACATAACGTCTCAGACTTTGGGCCAAAGTGAAGCTCATGGGGATAATCCGATCTTTCGCACCCTTTCCCTGGCTGACAAAAATGGTCAGGTTTTCAAGGTCAACATCAGTAAGGCGCAAATGCAGCAGTTCACTTTTTCGCAGTCCTGCGTAAAGGAATGTTGCAAACATGGCGTGATTGCGGCATCGCAGAAATCGATTTTCATATGGGTAGTTATACACGCATTCCAAGAGCGTTAACGCCACTTGCTTGGTCAGTTTTGGTGGTAATCTTTTTTCTAATCGTGGTACTTCAATATCTGCAACCGGATTAGTTGTTATATAGTGGCGATCTACAGCCCATCTAAAAAACACCAACAGTGTTTTATGGTATGTCCGAAAGGTTGATGATTTCCAACTGTGCTCAATTCTGCCAGTATAAAAGTATGTCCGAATAATATCATCATTGATTTGGTCGAATGTGGTAGCACTATGAACCTTGCACAGATTGAGCACACAATCATGGTACCTACGTATGGTATCTTTTGAGTATCCTTTAATGACTTGGTAGTAGGTGGTAAATTCTTGCAGTGCAACTTCAATATACATTTCAGTTGTGGCGACCCACACAATGCACGGTGCATTTCACTGTACCCAAGAATATTCGCGGGAGCATCTCCTGTGAAGATGCGGTTGAACACAACCATGAAATTCGTGTTTTTCAAGAGAGGGATTTCATATAAGCCTTGTAAACAAAGGATATATGTGTATTAGTGGTGCCCCCAGCAGGATTCGAACCTGCGACCGTCTCCTTAAGAGCAATGGATAGTGGCATTTTTCTCAATTTATCATTATTTTATAAGGATAGAATTGAAAAACGGAGGAATATTTTCTTCGGATACAACAACCTGTTTAGCACACGGGTATTTACCCGTAACAGTGCAGTGTGTGGGTATTAATTTAATAAATAACAGGCCTAGTGAAATATACACCTCTGTATTGAGAGGGTCAACATCTGAATATGTTTTGCTACAGAATCTCTAATAATTTTGGATTGTAGAAAATTATAGTCTTTTTACTTTTTACCTCGTTAAGAATCCCTGCAACAGATAAGGCATTTAAGTACCTGATGGCACTAATAGCTATAACTATCCTAAAATGCAAGAGACTGTCTCAAAAGAACAGCCTCTTTGAATAAAATTTCATCAAGCAGGGTTGTTTGGTCCTGCTTTTTCCAAGTCTTTACACTTTTTACGGTATTTCCAATACCTGGGCAACCAATAATCGTGGGAATCAGTCATGATCCAATAATACTTTTTAAATGAGTTTTGGAAAACGAAGAGGGTCCATAGTAACGGAATTAGAAAAATCAAATTGGTGAGGACAATATTCCAGAAACAGAATGGTGGGTAACAAATAAATTGAGCAATGGCGTAGTGAAAGGATACCAGCAAAAGAATCTGTAACGTCAGGATGCCGAAAAAAAAGCTTCTACTAAATTCGGGCAAGAAATCCATTAGCGTTTTATTCCGAGGATTGAACGAGGCTTTGCCGAATATGTTTCCATACCGATGCTGCATAAATCTTTGCCGAATATTATAAATGACCAATTGATCGCGCCTGAAACCATAGCCGGTATTTAGAATCACCGTTGCCAGCATTGTCAGGATTAGTTCGGCAATGAAAAACGTGCCAAATAAATGGATTACAGAAAAGCTGACCAGCTTATCCTCCTTTTTATACGCATCAAAAAGAAATGCGGTTGACAGCGTGTTCGCATACACGTAACCATAGCCGATTAATACGGCCAAAATGGCAGACATGAACTGGATGAATATCACCTGCGCGTGGTTCTGGTTCGTTGCGAACTGATCGTTGAAAGAGGTAATAAGCTTATCCTCAACGCTATCTTGTTGTTTTGCCATTATCGGTTTGATTTTTGTCTTTTAATAGGGTTTCGCCTTTCACCAGCCAGGAAATGCCGAAGGCTGATAAAGCAACCGTTTCCAGTACGAACAGCGCCGCCCGGCCCATGAACTTTTGAAAATCTGCATTCAATAAACCTAGCATCCCAACCATTGCTATGATCATAATGATCCCGCAGGTACGGTAAATCGTGTTCCGCGCCCTTTTGCGTGGCCCAGGATGTTCCTTGTCAGTTTTGGTAAATAAAAAGAGCGCCATCAAGGCTAGGGTGACGAAAAGGCTGACGGCCGAACCATAATGTATTCCGTTTCTCAAGCTGTTATCCAAATAGCAAAGTACATCACATTTGATGCAAGCTGGCGACATGTTACAGGGCGAAAACGCAACACCGAATGCGCAAATAGCAGCGAAATTGCTCGACCATCGGTCCCATTTGTCAAAGCCCCTGTAGGTGTACAAAAACAAACCGACTGCGCATAGTACGCCCACCAGCAGGCTTCCCGCGACAGTATAATAATAATGGCTGATAGAGTCCTGTATCTGGGCACAATGGCCGAAAAAATAATTGATTAATATCAATCCAGGCGCCAGTACTAATCCCAAAATCCCCACGGCACGCCTGATCTGGCGGTACGACAGCACCATTTCGTTAGGGGGAGACGCATGTTGTTTTTGCATGATATTGGTT
>Ga0206981_10060_pt1 | contig 31682 bp, 26 predicted proteins | sample Alteio_BWMinCont_17_FD_153312 | JGI IMG/M metagenome (GOLD analysis project Ga0206981, IMG submission 153312) | Enriched cells from forest soil in Barre Woods Harvard Forest LTER site, Petersham, Massachusetts, United States -... | ecosystem: Environmental > Terrestrial > Soil > Temperate forest >... | reverse complement strand
TGGCTGCGCAGGGAGCGGGCAAACAAGTTGGGGCGATATCCCAGTTTCTTGGCAGCTCGTTCGATGCATTTCTTGGTGCTTGCGGGAATGTAGCGCGCCAGGGGAGCACTGTTGAGAACGATGGAGACGGTGGTGGAGGAAAAACCACTTTCCTTTGCAACGTCGCGGATTGTGACCATGGTGCTCTTCATGCGTGGCCAACGTTTACGTCAACCGCAGCCAGCTTGAATTCAGGCTGGCGCTGGCGGACACTACAGCAGAGAGTGAAACCAGTGTCAAGTTTAGGTTTGCGGTGTGCGGTGACTGTACTCCTGCTCGCGTGCAGCTACGCGGAGAGTGCGCCACCGATAGGGGTGGGCCAAACCGAATTGCCGGCTGCGAAATCGTCTGGAAATCAGACTCGGAGCGCTGATCCCAAGCAACTGTTTGAGCAGGGAGAGGCGGCTCTGAAACGAAGCGACCTGGCCACAGCAGAGCGGGCGTTTCGGGGAGTGTTGGCGGTGAATCCGGAGATGGCGGGAGCGTACGCCAACCTGGGCGTGATCGCCATGCGCCGGAAGCAATGGCCGCAGGCGCTGGAGATGTTGCACAAGGCGGAGCATCTGGCGCCGCAAGTGGCGGGGATCAGGCTCAACATCGGGCTGGTTCATTACCGCCAGAATGACTTTCGGGGAGCGATTGGGCCGTTTGAGTCGGTAGTGCGGGATGTCCCGGTCTCATATCAGCCACGGTATCTGCTGGGGCTGTGCTACTTCTTCAATCAGCGTTATGTAGAGGCGGCGAGCACTCTGGAGCCACTGTGGGCGCAGGCTTCCGACCAGTTGAACTTCCTGTACGTGCTGGGGATCGCAGCCAATAAGGCGGGACGGGCAGACCTGGAGCAGCGAGCGCTGGGGCGATTGGTAGAAACCGGCCAGGACACGCCGGAGTTTCACCTGCTGATGGGGAAGGCATACTTGAACCGGAAAGAATATGACGAAGCGATCACGGAACTGGAAGCTGCGGCCAAGGCTGCGCCGCAGCTTCCTTTCGTTCATTTCAATCTGGGCATGACGTATCTCGAGAAGCAGGACTTGGAGCGAGCGAAGGCGGAGTTTCTGAAGGATATTGAGATCGAGCCGGATGTGGCGTACGACTACGACCAGCTAGGACTGGTGTTCTATTTGCAGCAGCAGGATGAGGACGCAGAGAAGATGTTTCGCAAGGCGCTGCGGTTGGACCCGCAGCTTTCAAGTTCTGATTTCCAGCTGGCCCGAGTTTATCTGCGGGAACAGAAGTACCATGAGGCACTGGCGGCGATTGACGCAGCGAAGAAGCTGAGCCCGGAGAGCGAAAGTGTTTTCTACGTACGCGGACAGATTTTGCAGCACATGGGACGCACCCAGGAAGCCAAGAAGGAGATGGAGAAGTTTACCGCGATGTCGAATGCGTCGCGCGAGAAACGGCACCAGGAACTGGAGTCCAGCCCCGTGCCCGACCCCGAACTTACGCGGGAACCGCAGTAGGGACCGCGTTTTCTGGTAGACTGGCCGCGTCTGAACGGTCGTCCACAAAAACCTAGCCTACGGAGGACCCCCGGTTATGAAACGCGCATTGAAAATCGTTGCGATTGTTGTGGTTCTGCTGGTTGTGGTGGCGGTCGCACTTCCCTTCATTATTGATGTGAATGTCTTCCGTCCGACTATCGAGTCGGACTTGAGCACTGCGCTGGGCCGGCAGGTGAAGGTGGGGAGTCTGCGGCTTTCGATCATAGACGGCAGTGTTTCGGCAGACGATCTGTCAATCGCGGATGATCCCGCATTCAGCAAGGACCCTTTTATTCGCGCCAAAGCGCTGGGTGTCGGTATAGAGCTTATGCCTCTGATTTTCTCGAAGGAGTTGCACGTAACCGACTTGACGATCGAGCAGCCGCAGGTTTCGCTGTTGCATACGGCGGCGGGCAAGTGGAATTTTTCGAGCTTGGGAGGCAAGACGGACAAGCCAGCGGCAAGTAAAAGCAGTGTGAGCCCGGACTTGTCGGTGGGCAAGCTTACGGTCAAGGATGGCAGCGTTTCAATCGACAACATCAGCAACAAGACTAAGCCTCAGGTCTACAAGAACGTCAACATCACGGTGCAGAAGTTCTCCTTCACGTCGAAGTTCCCTTTTACGCTTTCGGCCGCGCTGCCGGGCGGAGGCGGTGTGAAGCTGGACGGATCGGCAGGGCCAATTGGCACCACTGATGCGGCGTTGACCCCAGTGCAGGCGAAGATCACGGTGAATGATCTTGATCTGGCGGCGTCGGGGTTTGTGGAGCCGGGGGCGGGGATTGCAGGGATGGCAAATTTCAATGGCACTGTGAGTTCTGACGGACGGCAGGCGCGGAGCAGCGGCACCGCCACTGTGCAGAAACTGAAACTCTCTCCCAAGGGCTTGCCGGCCGGGCGAGAGGTAGTGGCGAAATTCGCAACGGACTACGAACTGCAGAAGCAGGCGGGGCAATTGACGCAGGGTGACGTCACCATTGGCAAGGCGTTGGCGAAGCTGACCGGCGGGTATCAGATGGAAGGGGCATCGACTGTCTTGAACATGAAGTTGAACGCGGACAATATGCCGGTGGATGACCTGGTGGCCATGCTCCCTGCGATGGGCATCGTACTGCCCTCCGGTTCGAGTTTGAAGGGTGGAACTCTGACGGCGGACTTCACGATTGTAGGGCCGGTGGACAAACTGGTGATCAACGGGCCGGTCAAAATGGCGAATACGAAGTTATCGGGCTTCGACATGGGATCTAAGATGTCGGCGATTTCAGCGCTCACCGGGGCGAAGACTGGATCGGACACAACTATTCAGAACCTGAGCGCGGACGCGCACGTGGCGCCGGAGGGAATCAACACACAGAACGTAAATTTGAACATTCCGTCACTGGGCGTGGTCACGGGCAGTGGGACCATCAGCCCGCAGAACGCATTGAACTATCACATGGAAGCCAAACTCAGCGGCGGGGTGGGTGGCGGGCTGACGCAGCTTGCCGGGATGGGCAACAAGAGCGGAGGAATTCCGTTCTTCATTCAGGGAACGACCTCAGACCCGAAGTTTGTGCCGGACGTGAAGGGCATGCTGGGCAATCCGCTTGGGGCAACAGGACAGAATCCCGCAGGCATTGTGAATGGATTAGGTGGATTGTTCGGGAAGAAGAAACCGTAGCCGGAAACAAGACAGGATCCCTCAAGCTCCGCAGGCCGATTCGCTTGGCGAATCGGCCTGTTGCGCTCAGGGTGACAGATTGAGGGAGCATGGTTCGGATTCGTTACCGTGGTGTGCTGTTTGACTTGGATGGCGTTTTAATTGATTCCACTCCCGCAGTGGCAAGGGTCTGGAAGAAATGGGCGGCGAGACACGGGCTCAACCCAGAGGAAGTTGTGAAACGGGCCCATGGCCGGCCGAGTATCACGACCATCCGCGAACTGCTCCCGCTCGCAGACGCAGAGAGCGAAAACCTAATTGTGGAGCGGGCTGAGATCGAAGACATCGAGGGCGTAGTACCTCTGCCGGGAGCGCAGGAATTGTTGCTGGCGCTGTCGCCGGATTGCTGGACGATTGTGACCTCATGCACCCGGCCGCTGGCGGAAGTTCGGTTGTGGGCAGCGGAGTTGGAGATTCCCGAAAAGATGGTTACCTGCAGCGATGTGAAGAACGGGAAGCCACATCCGGAGCCGTATCTGAAGGGCGCGGCGGCGTTGAGGGTGGCCGCGGCCGACTGTGTGGTGGTGGAGGATGCTCCGGCCGGAATTCGCTCCGGCAAAGCGGCCGGTGCGCGGGTGATTGCGGTGTGCACCACGGCATCGGAGCACGAGTTGCGAGGAGCGGGGGCGGATTGGATCGTAGGAGGGTGTCTTGATATCGGAGTGGAGGGGGGAGAGTTGGTAATCGCGGTGAAGTGAGGCGGGATGGAACTCAACTGCTGTGGAATCCGTATATCAGATTGCGGGAAGTGACCCGGCCGGGCGCTTTTGAGCACACATCGCGAAACTGCGATACACTTTTGAAACGCGCGTTTAGTCTGCTGTTCGCAACGAGAGTCAGTGGAGTTGAGCCGCCGCGCCGGGGCCACATTACCAGCAGTGCACTTACCCAACTTTTCACGCAGGAGACCAAACCATGCATTTTGCACGACTCGCGATCATAGCTGTCGTACTTTGTCCGGTGCTGGGGCTGGCGCAGGAAATGCCGGCGTCCGATCAGGCCCCCAAGTTGGAGCACTTCGATCCCACCATGGTGGACCGTACGCTCGATCCCTGCCAGGATTTCTATCAATACGCGTGCAGCAAGTGGAACGCGGCCAACCCGATTCCTCCTGACCAAGTGGCGTGGGGAACCGCCAGCGGCTTGCAATATTGGAATGAAAACATCGTGCGTCAAGCGCTGGAGAAGGCATCGGCGCAGACCAGCGGGCGCAGCGACTTCGAACAGAAGATCGGTGACTATTGGCAGGCGTGCACTGACGAGCCGCAGCTGGAGACCGCCGGTAGCCGCGATTTGAAACCGGAACTGGAGCGTATCGCCAGGATGAAGAGCAAAGCGGAACTGGCGGACCAGGTAGCGCACATCCACATGATCACTCCGGGCGCCTGGGAGGCCGGCGACAACCAGACCGCGGCGGCGCTGCTCGGTTTCGCGTCGCAACAGGATTATGACGATGCCAGCAAAGTGGTGGCCGCCATCGATCAGGGCGGACTGGCATTGCCGAACCGTGACTTCTACGTGAAGGATGATGAAAAGTCGAAAGACATCCTGGCCAAGTATGAAACCCACGTGGCCAAGATGTTGACGCTGACTGGGGAGAACGCAACCCAGGCTGCGGGCGATGCGAAAACGGTGATCGCGATTGAAACCGCGATGGCCAGGGCGCACATGGACAATGTGGCGCGGCGCGATCCGAAGAATGTCAATAACAAAATGAGTTTCGAGCAGATACAGGCGCTGACGCCCTCTTTTGACTGGAAGAAATACACGGCTGACATCGGGGCGCCTGCGTCGGCCCCGCACTATCTGGTGAGCACTCCGGGGTTCTTTAAGGAGCTGGAAGTTTTGATCCAGCAGCACTCCGTGGCGGATTGGCAGGTTTATCTTCGTTGGCAGCTGGTGCACGGGTCAGCGCCGTATTTGAGCAAGGCATTTGTGGACGAGAACTGGGAGTTTTTCGCACATACGCTGTTCGGCGCAAAGCAACAGTTGCCGCGCTGGCGGCGGTGTGTACGCGCTGCGGATCGTGATCTGGGAATGGCGCTGGGGCGGGCTTACGTGGCAGCGGCATTTCCGCCATCGAGCAAGGAGCGAACGGTGGGCGTAGTCCATGACGTGGAACACGCGTTAGACCAGGACATTACTACTCTCGATTGGATGCAACCTGCCACCAAAGAACAAGCCAAGATCAAGTTGCACGCCATCGAGGACAAAATAGGGTATCCGAACCAGTGGCGGGATTATTCTTCGGTGACCATCACGCGCACAAGTTATCTGAACAATGTGCGTGAGGCGACGGTGTTTGAGTTCCATCGCCAACTCGGCAAGATCGGCAAGCCGGTGGATCGTAGCGAGTGGACCATGACGCCTCCGACGATCAATGCGTATTACGATCCGCAGCTCAATACCATCAACTTCCCTGCCGGGATTTTACAGCCGCCATTTTTCGATGCGGGCACGGATGATGCAGTGAACTATGGGGCCATCGGAATGGTGGTTGGGCACGAGATCACGCACGGGTTTGACGATCAAGGGCGCAAGTTCGATGCCCAAGGCAACCTGCGCGACTGGTGGACGGCGGCTGACGCCAAAGCTTACGACGAACGCGACGAATGCATTGCCGACGAGTACACGCAGGAGATTCCAGAGGCCGGAGTCAAGCAAAACGGACACCTGACCCAGGGCGAGGATACGGCGGACAACGGCGGCTTACGCATCGCTTTCATGGCGCTGACCAACAAGCTGCAGACCACCAGCAAATCCCTGGACGAGAAAGATGGAAGTGGCTGGACGCCGCGGCAGAAGTTCTTCCTGTCATACGCGAACGAATGGTGCCAGCAGTACCGGCCAGAATTGATGCGCACAGTGGTGTTGACGAATCCGCACTCGATTCCGAAGTACCGGGTGAACAATGTGGTTGCGAATATGCCCGAATTTCAGCAGGCGTTTTCCTGTAAAGCAGGAACCCCGATGGTGCGGGCAAAGCAGTGCAGAGTTTGGTAACAACATGATTGCAGGATGCCGCGCACTTACGTGCGCGGCATTTTTATGTGGCAGAAAGGATCACACGCGGGCAAGGTGGAGAGCGAACCAGGTCCGGCGATCGAACCAGGTGGCATCGAGGGAGAAGCCGGAGCTTTCCAGCAATTCGCGGACCATGGGCATGGTGTATTTGTAGCTGTTCTCGGTATGGAGACGCTCTCCGTTGGCGAAGCGGACGTCCAGATTCAGCGAAGCTAAATTCACGGCCTGCGGACGCAAACTCTCCAGGTAGATCTCCATTCGCGACTTCTCCGGATTCCAGATTGCAATGTGGCGGAAGAAGTCGAGGTCGAAGTTGGCACCCAGCTCGCGGTTCAGCCGGGCAAGAATGTTCTTGTCAAATTGCTCGGTGATACCCTGAGCGTCATCGTATGCAGGTACCAAAATAGATGGATCTTTCACCAGGTCCGTGCCCAGCAGCAAGGCATCGCCGGTGGCCAGTTGACTGCGAATCTGGCTGAGCATTTCCACGGCGGGGCCGGGATCGAAGTTGCCGATGCTCGATCCCAGGTAGAGCACGAGTTTGCGTCCGGGGATGCCGCGCAAGAAACCAAAGCCGTAGCTGAAATCCGCAACGACGGGGCGAACCGAAACTCGCGTGCACAGCGACTCCACGCGCTCACGGGCCTCGCCCAGCGCGGCGGGAGAGATATCAACCGGAAAATAAGGAACCCGTAACTGGCGGCGGGCAAACGCCTGTAGCAGCGTGGTGGTCTTGGTGGCTGTGCCGGAACCGAGTTCGACCACGGTTACGCCCGGCCTGACTTCCTGGGCAATCTCGGCGCCACGGTCGCGCAGGATCTCAAGTTCGATGCGAGTGAGGTAGTACTCGGGCAGGCGAGTAATCTGCTCGAATAGGGCCGAGCCGGCCTCGTCGTAAAACAACTTGGAAGGCAGAGTCTTGGGAGAGCTGGAAAGGCCCTGCTCAACGTCTTCGGCAAAGGACGGCAGCGATATGAGTTCTCGAGCGATCATTTGGCCAACCTGATTCCAGAGAATTGCCATCGGGCGTGCGGCGGAAAGAAATTGCGATAGGTAGCGCGAATGTGACTGGCGGGAGTAGCACATGAGCCACCCCGCAGAACGAGTTGATTGACCATAAATTTGCCGTTGTATTCGCCGATCAGGCCTTCGGCCGGTTTGAATCCGGGATAGGCCACATAAGGGCTTGAAGTCCACTCCCACACGTCGCCGAACATCTGGGGAGCGGAACCGGCGGGGCTGGGGTGGACATCGCCGTCTTCCAGGAAGCTTCCTCTTGCCGGGTTGCGGGCAGCGGCCACCTCCCATTCTTCTTCGGTAGGCAAGCGAGCGTTGCGCCAGCGCGCGTAAGCGTCGGCCTCGTAGTAGCTAATGTGGCAGACGGGGTCGGCGGGATGGACATGATTGAGGCCGCGCACGGTGAACTGCGACCATGTCGCATGGTCTTCCTCTTCTTCATTGCGCTCCCAGTAGAGAGGTGCGCTCCAACCTTCGGTGCAAACCTTGTCCCAACCGTCGGAGAGCCACAAGTCCGGCCGACGGTAACCGCCATCCTGCATGAAATCGAGATACTCAGCATTGGTGACGGGGCGAGAGGCCAGGCGAAACGCCCGTAGCAGGACTTCGTGGCGCGGACTCTCGTTGTCGAAAGCGAAGTCAGGTCCCTCGTGACCGATGAGGTGAATGCCTCCTTCGACCTCAGTCCAAGTGAGAGGGGAAGCAGAGGCCTGCGACGCTATGCCGGGCGCGGGTTCGGGATGCAGCGGGCCCGACCAGAGAGCGTGTTTGATGTCCGTGAGAATCAACTCCTGATGCTGCTGCTCGTGATTGAGCCCGAGTTCGACGAGAGTGCGTACTTCGTCCCCGGCATGGCCCAACAGCGCAAGTACGGCGGTGTCGACGTGCGATCTATAGGCATGCACCCGTTCCAGGCTCGGACGCGACATAAGCCCGCGCGACCCGCGATGCGGATGCGAACCGAGTTGCTTGTAATACGAGTTGAACAAGTACTGGAAGTGAGGGTCGAACGCCTGATATCCCGGCACATGCGGCAACAGGATGAAAGTTTCGAAGAACCAGGTAGTGTGCGCGAGGTGCCACTTGGTGGGGCTGGCTTCGGGCATGGATTGCAACATCTGATCTTCTGAAGAAAGCGAGGCGGTGATCCGCATGGTGGTTTCGCGAATCTCGGCAAAACGCTCACGCAGGGCCGTCCCCACGACGGCGGGAAACTGATGTGCGAGGCTGGCAGTCATAAATCACTCCCCATAGGGTTACGCCTTAGCGACCTGAGATGAAGTGGAACGACATCGTACTATTGATGCCGGGAAGAATCCATGCGGTCTGAAGAATTTGCGATCCTATTTTGGTGATTTGACGCCATATTGAAGAGATTCGCCATGGCCGGCAAAGTTCCGGAAGGGCAGGCTTTGTTTTCAGCCTGATGGAAGTGCAGGATCGAGGCGGTCCGGGTGGGCATTCATTGATAACTATCTTATTTACAGCTAGTTGCAGATGTTACCAAGGGGCCATTCGGAGGCACAGGTGGGCCATTCCGCACGAAGGGGGGGCGCAATAGTATGAGACGTCGGCAAAAGGAGAGATGTATGCATCAGGAAATGGTTCCCAGCAGCCTCCTGGTATCGCTCGCACACTCTTATGAAGAGGATCCGCGTCAGTTTGTGACTTTGCCCAAACCCGTGGTGGACTCCTCGTTGGCGCGCATGGCGGTAGCCGAGATGAGAAATCAGGGCTACCTGGAAGAACAGATGCGCGGAGTGGTCCGGCTGACGTTTCGCGGATACGAGTTCTACAAGAGCTAGTTTCCTCTTGCTCCTTCGGGGTTGGTTTGGTCTGACACTCGAACCCACGGCTTTCGCGCCGTGGGTTTTTTCTTGCGCCGGTCTTCGCGGACCGCTCGACCGGGCGATCTGGTTTTTCGAAGCGGGTAGTTAGCCCTCCAAGACGATGACCACTCGGACAGGGTTAGGTTACTGGTTTTGTCGACCGGACCATGTGATTACTGCATGCCCTTCTGGCACCTATCGCCGTCCCCATCGAAGACTATAATCCTCCACGTCGTTGGCCCATCGTGGTTCGGCTCGGAGTAAATCCGCCACCGTCATTCCGGAGGCTTCATGTCCGCAGAGACCAAGAAACGCTTCCATCGATTCAACCGTCGCAGATTGCTATTTGTTCTGGCCCTGCTGCCTTTCACCTTCTTCGTCACGACGCCGGGCGGAACACAAGCGGCTGCGACCGATCCGGGAGTGCGCGGCGCCGCCTCCGGAGCCGGTGGTCCGATCACTGGCTTGACCCCGATACAACTGATGTTCTTTACGGCGGGCCAGGCGGATTTTGAGCAGACCCAGTCCGTCACCGGCAGTGTGCCTAACACTGGTGGTGGCCTGGGGCCAAGGTTCAACGGAGAGGGTTGTGGTCAATGCCATTCCCAGCCGGCCATAGGCGGCACCAGCCCCCTGCCGAACCCTCAGATTGCCGCCGGGCACGACCAGCAGGCAACCAACCGCATTCCTTTTTTTATTGCCATCGATGGCCCGGTGCGGGAGGCGCGGTTCCCGATGACGACCGACCTACGCCATCCCGATGGCAGCGTTCACGACCTGTTCACCATCACCGGACGGACGGATGCTCCTGGTTGCAAGATTGCCCAACCCGACTTCCGCGCCGCCGCCGAGGCCGGGAACTTGATTTTTCGCATCCCGACCCCGGTGTTTGGCGGCGGGCTGATCGAGTCCATTTCAGACCGCGACATTGTTGCCAACATGAACTCTGATCTTGAGCGCAAGCGTGACCTGGGGATTTTTGGCCGGACCAATACTAGCGGCAACGACGCCACCATCACGCGTTTCGGATGGAAGGCGCAGAACAAATCGCTCGAGATGTTTGCCGGCGAAGCTTACAACGTGGAAGTGGGTGTGACCAACGAATTGTTCCCCAACGAGCGTGATGAAACTCCGGGCTGCCAGTTCAACGGTACCCCAGAGGACCTCACCAACTTCGATCAGCAGGGGACGGCGCTTCCCGCCGACATCATTCGCTTCGCCACCTTCATGCGGTTTCTCGACCAGCCTAAGCCTGCACCCGACACGGATTCCACTTCGCGGGGAAGACAGATTTTTCAGGAAATTGGTTGCGTGCTGTGTCACACTGCTTCATTCACCACCGGGCGATCGTCAGTTGCCGCGCTCACTCATATTCAGGCCAACGTGTTTTCCGATCTCCTTCTCCATCATATGGGGCCGGGGTTGGCAGATAACGTGAGCCAGGGGGCAGCTGGAGGCGACGAGTTTCGTACCGCTCCGCTGTGGGGACTGGGACAGAGAATCTTCTTCCTCCACGACGGCCGCGCTTCCAACCTGGTGAGGGCGATCCATGAACATGAGAGCGAAGGAAACATTCAGTACCGCGCCTCCGAAGCCAACGTCGTGGTTCACAGGTTCAGCAAGCTCCGGCCGCAGGAGCAGCAGGACTTGTTGAACTTCCTGCGCTCGCTGTGAGGCGGGAGCCTGACAGAAGCGGTAACACACGGCAGGTTGCGTCCGGCGATTACGGCGCGGCGAGGCACATTTTCGCAACGTGATCGGCAATCTCCCCCGGATCGGCGTCGGCAAGGTTGGTAAGGACAACAACCGTGAGTTTGTCGTCCACGTAACGGGAGATGTGGACTTCGAACCCCTGCCAGGCGCCGCCGTGGTCGAGAACGCGGTGGCCGTCTTTGTTGGCAATACGCCAACCGAAACCATAGTTGCCGGGATTAGACTGACCGTTGAGGAGTTTCGCGGGAGTCCACATTTGTTCGAAGCTGGAGCGGTGGAGGAGTTTCTCGGTGTAAAGCGCAGCGTCCCATTTCGCCAGATCCAGAATCGAAAAGTAGAGTGCGCCATCGGCGGTGGTGTTCAGTGTGGGCGAAACCCACTCCTGATTCTTGAGTTCGCCTTTAACCAAGCGGTATCCGGCGGCACGGTTGGGAACGATGTCGGCTTCGCTCATGACGCGAGTAGTGTTCATGTCTAGGGGCCGGAAGATTCGTTCTTGCAGGAAGTCTCCGTAGAACTCACCCGTGACCTGGTGGATGAGAATGCCCAGGGTCAAGTATCCGAGATTGGCATAGCTATAGTTTGTACCCGGCGGGAATGCCAGCGGGATGCCTTCGACAATCTTGAGCAGATCGGCTTCGGTGCAGTCTTTGCGGAAATCGAATTTCTCCGGATAGTCGGTGAACCCGGCGGTGTGGCTGAGGAGTTCACGAATCGTCACTTGATTCCAGCTTGCAGGAGCGCCTTTCAGATACTTCGTGATGGGATCGTCGAGCTTTATCTTGCCTTCTTCCACCAACATCATCACCGCGGTCGCGGTGAACTGCTTGCCTACTGACCCGGACTGAAAGACGGTTTCGGGCTTTACGGGCACCTGAAGTTCTACGTTTGAGAAGCCGTAGCCCTGGGCGCGGACGATTTTCCCGTCGCGCGCGATCAGCAGAGACAGACCGGGGATGCGCTGGCGCTGCATCTCGGAGTGGATGTAGGCGTCGATGGAGTCGGAGTTTTGGGCGAAGGCGGGGGAGACGAGAAGCAGGGCGACGAGTGAAGAGAGAATCTTCACGAGCTGGTCACTTGCGCTGCACGAGCGGGGACGTTCGCGCCTACATCGTCTGAAGCTCAAAACGTTATCCTGGCTGCGAGCTGGCCGATGCGCGGCGTAGCGCCGCGGAAAGTACCGGTGCTCGTGATCTGTCCGAACACGGGGCTGTTGATGTTGGTCGCGTTGTCGACAAACGTGGGTTGCGCGAACTCAGGGTGATTGAGAACATTGAAATACTCCACGCGAAATTCCAGGCTAACGCGCTCGGTGATGGCGGTGGTCTTGGCCAACGCGAGATCCATATTAGTCAGGTGTGGGCCACGCAGGGTGTTGCGGTGCAGACCGTAAGTCCGGTCGCCGGGGTTGTGCACGGGATCGAGCTGCGGGAAACAGGGATTGGCGTTGGCGGGTCCGCCGTCGAAGTAGTTGCTGTTTTCGAGCGGCACGTTAGAAAAACTGTTCGGATCAAAGTAGAAGTTACCGCTGACTGGAGTGTAGCTGATCTGGCATCCTCCGGTCGCAGGGTTGGTCCCGTAGGTGATTTCGTTGATGGTGCGCTGATGGTCGGGATTAAAGATAGTAAGCGGCCCGACCACGGCAGCGTTGCTCATATAGGGATCTCCGGCTCCAGAAGTTCCCGGATTGGTGGGATCGTAAATGCTAGGCAAGGATGCTGAAATATCGAAGGGAAATCCGCTCCGCCAAGTCACGATGGGATAGAGGCTCCAGCCTTTGGTCAGGCGTTTGGGGCCTCCGGTCCAGGCGCGGTCGAAAGGCAAATCCCATCCGCCGCTGAACGTTATGCGGTTGCGAACGTCACTATCGCTGGAAGCGTAGAAAAGGTCGGGGCTGTACGTTGGCACAAAGGCGTTGCGCTGGCGGAACCCGGAGGCGTTGTCCAGATTGTGGGAGTAGGTGTAGGCAAGAGTGAAATACACGGTGCCGATGGGCGAGTTTTTCGGTTGTCGCGTGAGGCTGGCCTCGAGAGCGTTGTAGTTGGCGTTGGAGACGTTCTGGAATTCTGGAATTTGACCGAAGCAGGGGATTCCGGCGGTGGTTCCGCAAGTGGCATTGCCAGGCGTCTGGTTAAGGACGCGAGTGGTCGTCCCCAAGATCATGGGATTGATATCTTTGAGCGAAGTGAGGCCGTGGGATGAACTGCCCACATAATTGGTCTCGAGGACTATGTCGCCGAAAATGTTTTGCTGCAAACTCAGGTTGTACTGGTAAACGTAAGGTGTGCGCAGATGTGGGTCCACGAAATAGACGAAACCGTTGTAGGTGATGGGCACGAACGGCGCGAAGGACACACCGGAAGAGGGCGGCTTCGAAGGGAAGGAATTAGTCACTCCCAGACTTGTGCAGTTCCCGTTCGAGTCAAAATTGCAGGCGTTGGCGAAGGGCTGACTCATGTAGGGCACCGGCGCGGTAACGGGACATATGGTGGAGGGAGAAACCGGAACACAGCTGGGCAAGTTATCCGGGGAGGTGAAGAACAAACCGGCAGTACTGACGAAGGGAGCCTGGCCGTTGAACTGGAAATTGTCTTCGGCTTTCAGGATGTCATAGAAAACGCCGAAACCGCCGCGAAGACTGGTCTTGCCGGAGCCGGTGGGGTCCCAGGCAAAGCCAAAGCGAGGGGCAAAATTGGTCTTGACCGGAAAGTTGACGCCCTTAGGAGCGCCGCGGTCCCCGGGAAAGACCAAGCCCACCGGAGCATTCACAAAGCGGTGAGATTGCTCCCCGGGAATGATGGAGAACGTGCGGCCCTCAGTGTCGCTCTTGGGAGTGCTGTATTCGTAGCGGAGTCCGAGCGTAAGCGTAAGATTCTTGCGGGCGCGCCATTCGTCCTGGGCAAAAACGTACGTGTTTTTTTGACGGATATTGGAAGGGGCCTTGCCGCCCTGGAAGTAGGAATCGGGGACGCCGAGTAGGAAATCGGCGTACGGGTTTCCACTAGCCGTAGAAGTGCCGGTGTCAAAGTCAAATTCACCGTTAATAATGAAGTCGAAGGCGAGATTTTCCTGATAAGGGGTGAAGCCGCCGCCGAACTTCCAATTGTGTTTGCCGCGCGTCCAGGAGACGGAGTCGGTCCAGGAGAAAGTGTTTTCGATGAAGCGGGTGGGACCATTCTCACTGTTTCCGATTAAGAGCCCGGTGTCGAAGAACAGGTTGGTTGGGCCGGTAGTGGCATCCGGAGTAATGCCGATTCCCAGCGTCGAAGGCGAGGGCAATTGTTTTCCCGGAATATCTTGCACGAAATTGCTGCGATGGCTCACAAAGTGGAATTCGTTGAGAAGAGTCGGCGAAAAGACCCGGGTATAGCCAATATTGGTGTAGTAATAATTGGCCACAGTGAGGCTGGGGAAACCGGGCACGCTGGCGAAAGGAAACGGGCTGGAGGAGGGCGTGCGGTTCAGACCTATGGTGGCAGCAATTTTGTCTTTGGCACTGAGATCGAAATCAAACTTGATGGTTAATTCGTCGGCATTGCTGAATTCGCTCAAGGTGGTGGAAAGCAGACCGCCGGGGGCACTGGGGACAAAGCCCGCTTTGATATAGGCCTGGGCAACGCTGTTGATCCGGCTGGGCGCGATGATGGCCTGATTCTGGAGGGCGGCGCTCGGTTGAAAAAAGGAATTATTTTGCAGAAATGTTACAACACCCGGATCCGGTCCGCCGTTCGGTCCCGACTGGGAAAAGTTTCCCTGCAATTCCAAAGGTGTCAATACGGGGGCGTCAACGTCGGGGACAGCTTGCACCTGCCGTTGTCCCTGGTAGGCGAGGAAGAAGAAGATTTTGTCCTTGACGATGGGCCCGCCGAGGGTGGCGCCGTACTGGTTGCGTTTTAGATCCAGACGCGGAAGTCCCTGCTGGATATTGAAGAAGTCATTGGCGTCGAGCACGCGATTGCGGAAAAACTCGAACAGGCTTCCGTGTAACTGATTGGTTCCTGACTTCGTCACCACGCTGATGATGCCCCCGCCGTTGCGGCCGTACTCGGCGGTGTAGTTGCTGGTCAGGAGGCGAAACTCAGCAATGGCATCAGGGTTCGGATCAAGAAGGTTGCTGTTGTCTAACAGATCGTTGTTTTGGCCGCCATCGAGCAGGAAGGTAACGGAATCGGTGCGACCGCCGGCGATGCTGAAGTTGCCGGCTCCGCCGTTGTCGTCGTTGCTCTCAGTGACGCCCGGCTGCAGCAGGGCCAGATCGAGGGTGTCGCGGCCGTTGAGCGGCATATTGGTGAGAGTGCGACCGGTCACCGATTGGCCTAGAGTCGCGTTTATGGTTTCCACGGGCGCGGCCTGCGCCCCTACTTCCACCGTCTGACTGGCAGCGCCGACTTCCATTTTGATATCGACGCGCAAGGCTTGGTTGATAAGCAGTTTGTATTCACTACTGACGACCGTGCGGAAGCCGTCGTGTTCCGCGGAGACCTTGTAGTTGCCGATGGGCAACGCGAGCACTTGATAGTAGCCGTCCTGGTTGGTGGACGCTTTCCGGCTCACCTGCGTGGCGGTGTTGGTGACAATCACTTGAACTCCGGTGATCACGGCTCCGCTGGGGTCGGTAATAGTGCCTGCGATTCTTCCGGTGGCGTCCTGGGCGAAGGAAAGTGCCGGGATCAGCAAGAGAGTGATGGAGAACTGCGCAACCTTCAACAGTTTCATGGGGAGGCTCCAAGTGTTCGCCACGATTATTGAAAAGCGGAATGGCTGGTGCTGCTGAGCATCCGCCTCAGGAGGCGTGGAGGATTCAGGAGATCACAGACCTGATTCGAGCTTGCCAGAATCCACCAGGCAGGCGACCTGCTCCAGGGTGTACGGCGCCGAGACGGGATCATTGACCATAAGGCTCTGTGCCTCTGGATGAAGTGCCTCGCATCTTGTCAGAGGGGGTAGCAGAAGTCAAGCCTCACCACGCGATCGCCCGCAGCTAGATCTTCTGGGTCTTCCAGCGGCCGCGCTTGAACAGGATGGCGCTGGCAGCAGCGATGGAGCCTTCGGCAATCACGATGGACCAGAACACACCGTTGGAGCGGAAACCGAGTGGGATGGCGAGCCAGTAGGCGAGGGGGATTTCCAGCAGCCAGAAGCCGAAGAAATTCACGATGGTGGGAGTGACGGTGTCGCCCGCGCCGTTGAAGGCCTGCATCATTACGAAAGCGTAGGCGTAGCCGATGTTGCCGTAACTGACGATGCGCAGACAAGAGGCACCTAAAGGAACGACGGCGGGGTCGTGGGTAAAGAGCCGTACGATGGGTTCGGCGAAGAACGCAAAGAACACTCCGATGGTGCCAAGGAAAATCATGTTGTAGAGTCCGGTGTGCCAGACCGCGCGCTCGGCGCGCTCGGGGTTCCTGGCTCCGAGATTCTGGCCGACCAAGGTGGCGGCTGCGTTGCTCAATCCCCACGAAGGCAGGAGCGCGAAAACTATAATCCGGATGGCGATAGTGTAGCCGGCGAGGGCGGCGGAGCCGAAAACGCTGATAATGCGCACCAACCCGATCCAACTGGTGTGGGCGATCACGAACTGGAGAATGCCGGTGAGCGAGACCCGCAGCAGGCGGAACAGAATGGTCAGGTTCACGCGAAGATGGCGGCGGAGAATGCGCAGGCGCTCGGTGCCGCGCAGCAGGCGGTAGAACTGATACCCGACGCCGATGCTGCGTCCCGTGAAGGTGGCAAGGGCTGCTCCGGTGACACCGAGGCGGGGGAACGGCCCCAGCCCGAAAATGAGGCAGGGATCGAGAATCAGGTTAATGATGTTCGAGACCCACAGCAGGCGCATAGCGATGGCGGCGTCGCCGGCGCCGCGAAAGATGGCATTGTTGAGAAACAGCAGCAAGACGGCGCCACTGCCTCCGAGCGCGATGCGTGCATAGCCGCTCCCGAGCGAGATGATTTCGGGGGATGCGCCCATCAGGCTGAGCAAGCGAGCTGCCCAAATCCAACATGGAATGCCGATGGCGAGGGAAACCAACAGGCCAAGCACTACGGCCTGAACAGCGGCCACGGCGGCTCCTTCAGGATCTTTTTCACCGATGCGACGTGCCACCATGGCGGTAGTGGACATGCCCAGTCCAATGCTAACGGCGAAGACCAGACTAAGCAGAGATTCGGTGAGGCCGACGGTGGCAACCGCATTGGCTCCGAGGCGTCCTACCCAGAAGACGTCAACCACGGCGAAGAGGGATTCCAGAACCATCTCCAGCACCATGGGCACGGCGAGCAGGAGGATGGCGCGGTTCAAGCTGCCCTGGGTGTAATCCTGGTGGGAACCACGGATGGCTTCGCGGAGAGAAGCCCAGAGGCTGGGTGGAGACGCGATGGCGGGAACCGAATCCATAGTTTATCTACAAGTTGTTCCTGCTCTCCGCTGGGTGAGCACAGTGAGAGCAGATCTCTTGGACATCAGAAAAGCGAAATGGATAACTCACATACAGGATGGCAAATTATAGAGGGTCTTGCGGATTGGTGTCCGCAGCGGCAAGCCGCCCGGTGAGCTCTCTGCAGAGCCAAAAAGCGTGTGGGGCAAGTGCTAGAATAGCGGCAGGCTTGCCACCCGTCTTGGGATCCTCTTGGTCCCCACGCCAGTAAGGCTGGCAAATTTTTGTTCATCTGCGCCATCCAAGGGGTCGAAAATTGGATCGAACCGCATTCCGGAGGCTTCAATGGCATCCTCGCTAGGCAAGAAGCATTCTCTTGGTACGGGCATGAGCAAATGGCAACGAGCCACCGGTTGGCATTTTCCAACCCGGCTTCCCTCTTTGGTTTTGTTTGTGATCTGCGCCGCAGGGCTGAGTTTCGCCACCGATGTTGTGACCTACCACAATGACATCTACCGAACCGGACAGAATCTCGCGGAGACTTTGCTTACCCAAAGCAACGTAAATTCGACGAACTTCGGGAAGCTGTTCACGCTTCCGGTGGATAACGTGATTGATGCCGAGCCCTTGTACTTGTCGGGAGTGGCTATCCCCGGCAAGGGAACTCACGACGTGGTTTATGTGGTGACGGAGAACGACAGCGTGTATGCCTTCGACGCCGACCAGGGCACGTTGTTGTGGCAAGTGTCGGTGCTGGGCGCGGGAGAAACGCCCTCAGACACGCACGGTTGCGGGCAAATCAGCCCCGTCATCGGAATCACCTCCACTCCCGTGATTGATCGCCATATCGGTCCGCACGGAATTATGTATGTGGTGGCGATGAGCAAAAAGGGTTCCAGCTATTTTCAGCGCATCCACGCGCTGGATGTGGCTACAGGCACGGAACAACCTGGATCTCCAATCACCGTAACGGCGAAATATCCGGGTACCGGCGACAACAGCCAGGGCGGGTATGTGATCTTTGATCCGGGACAGTATGCGGAAAGACAGGGGTTGCTGCTTCTCGATGGGGTTCTCTACACCGCTTGGACTTCGCACTGCGATCAGCGTCCCTACACGGGCTGGGTAATCGCGTATGACGCGCACACCGGACTGCAGACCGGGGTGCTCAATTTGACTCCGAACGGGAGCGAAGGCGCTATCTGGCAGGCGGGTGCGGGCATTGCATCCGACGGAAAATTTCTTTATTTGCTGGACGCCAACGGCACCTTCGATACCGAACTAAACGCGCAAGGGTTCCCGGTGAACGGGGATTTCGGCAACGCTTTCGTGAAGATTTCGACGAGCAACGGAACGCTCGCCGTGGCGGATTATTTCAACGCGTACAACACGGTGCAGGAATCGAATGCAGACGAAGACCTGGGATCGGGCGGGACGATGTTGCTGCCGCCGATGAAAGACTCGCGGGGTAAGACGCGTTATCTGGCCATCGGTGCCGGCAAAGACCAGAATATTTACGTTGTGAACCGTGACAACATGGGGAAGTTCAATCCGCAAAACGACAATGCGATTTACCAGGAACTGGACAATGTGCTCGCCGGGGGGGTTTGGGGCATGCCGGCCTTCTTCAAAGGGAATGTTTACTACGGACCGCAAGGCAACAACCTGCTGCAGTTCAGTTTCAGGAACGCCAGGCTCTCGACCGCTCCCGTGGCCAAGAGCGCAGCCAGCTTTACCTATCCGGGAAGCACGCCGAGTGTCTCGGCCAATGGATCGCGGAACGGTATCGTGTGGGCCATCGAGCACAGCGATCCCAACGATGTGCTGCACGCTTACAATGCCAACTCGGTAGCGCAGGAGTTGTACAACTCCGGGCAAGCGCCGAACGGGCGCGATCAGTTCGGATCGGCCAGCCACTTTGGCACACCCATGATCGTGAATGGCAAAGTCTATGTGGGAACGCAGAATGGGGTGGCGGTTTTCGGGCTACTACAACAAGGCAAGAAGAGGTGACTGAATCTGTTTGTGTGCAAAGCGGTCAAGCCCTCATCAAGCTTGCACGACGAGCGTGCTTTCACAAGGTTATTCACAATTGTTGTTGAAAAGTCGGGTGAGGTGGGAGGTCCGTTGGCAGAAAACGAAGCCACGGATGTCCACGGGTTTGCGAAAAGCTTAATCGCAGAGGTCGCTGAGAAACGCCGCGGAGAACGCAAAGAAGAACTTGGTCAAGTGAGAGGTTTGGGGAAAAAGGAAAAGGCCGTGATATTGGTTATGCTCTAGCCGTCAACTCCTGCGAGGGAGCTAGCGACGTGGAGTCATGCACCATCACGGCCTTCGATGTAATCACTGCTTTCGCAGTTCCCAACCCCGGCCACATCCTCGCAGAGTAGCCGGATTTTTCGGGTCAGGTCGCCCACCGAGTTGCCCCGGTGAGCAGATCACCCAGCTTACTTCGGACTGGCTAAGTTTTATTTAAGCCAACCCTTTCAGCCGTCGACGGGCGCGAAGTTAAATGCTAGGACAGGAATTGTCAACGCCGCATTTCGGTGCAACGTGGCTGTACGATCCACAGAGTTTTCCTATATGCAATCTCTTCTGCCGGGGTGCTTTAGGGGGCATAAGAGTCGAACGTCCCCCTTTTCCACAGGTTCTTGCACAAAACACAGCGAGCCGGAACCACAGTAGTTTCTTGACGCGGAGTGGCGGAGGCCGCATGTTAGTTCTGAGGCTCAACGATGCCGCAGTTGGTGGCGTATGTCGATGGTGGGTCCCTGGGAAATCCAGGACCGTCGGGGATCGGGGTAGTGATCGACGGGGCTGAGGGCGGTCGAATGAAGATTGCGAAGTGGGTCGGGCGGCAGGACAACAACGTCGCGGAGTATCTGGCACTGCTCGAAGCCCTGCAATGCGCGGTGTTGCTGAAGGCCGGCGCGCTTCACGTGTATTCGGATTCGGAGGTGGTAGTGAAGCAGATGATCGGCGAGTACGCTTGCCGCAGCCCACGTTTGTATTCGCTGCATTGGATCTGCCGTAAACTGGCACGCGGGCTGGAGTTCTCCATTTCCCATGTGCGGCGGGAAAACAACGCCGAAGCGAACGGTTTGGCGGGCGCCGCAGCGAGGGGCGTTTTTGTTAGGAATTCAATGCCGACCTTGCCCGCTCCACACGCCACACCCTAAGGCGCGTAACCGTAAGAAATAGCTTGAAGGGGCCTGAAAGAGTGCTGCTCCGCCCAACCCTGTCGCTGCTAACCACGGCATGCGAATTTAGTCCATCCCAGAGAGTGAGACGCCGTGTTTACTTCGTTTAAGCGCCGAGTGGTCAGCGCGGTTGTCCTGGCTGCGAGTGTGTGGTTGTCACAGGCGCAGGATACTGCCGCGCCGCCGGCCCAGCCCCGCAAGACCAGCACGCCCTACACCGGCGACTTGTCGATATTTGATTCGCCGGGGCGAGAGGACAGGCTCCAAATCAACCGCGTGATGGACATCCTGAGCATAAGTCCAGGAAAGAATGTGGCGGACATTGGAGCGGGATCGGGATGGTTTACCGTACGTGCCGCGAGGCGAGTCACGGAAACTGGGAATGTGTATGCCGTGGACATTAATCCTGAGGCCATACGCTACATCGAGAAGCGCGCGGAAAAGGAGCAACTGCACAATGTGAAACCGGTCTTAAGCAAGGCCGACGACCCGCTGCTTCCCACCAGCCATCGACGCAGTATTGCTCTTGAAAACCTACCACGAAGTGGATAATCCGGTGCTTCTGCTGCGGAACTTGCGGGCGTCACTGCGGCCGGGGGCAAAGATCGGAATCATTGATCGCAATGGCAACGGAGAGAATCACGGTGTAGGCAAGGATTTGGTTATCCGGGAGGTGGGGGAGGCAGGCTACGAACTGATCGCGCAATATGACTTCGTCAAGGGCGATGGTATGGATTATTTCCTAGTCTTCGTGGCGAAACGGTAGCCGCGCGGTCAGGGTTTGACATTCTCGGGTATGGGAATCCGGGCTTCGAATCGCTGGATGCCTTGCGGGCAACGTTTGTGGAACAGACGCTTCAGATCGGGAGTGAATTCGTGCAAGATATTGGTAGTGGCATCCCCGCTTAGAGTTTCTACAAGACGGTTCAGAGTGCCGTCGAAAGTACGGTCAGGCCGCGGGTAGTAGGCGTTCTGGAGTGCGCTGGTGAGTGATACTCCAAGAAACTCTGACTGGTTGAAGACGTCGCGGCCGTAGTCATCACGAGTGACCAGCACTCGAGTTGCGGCGTACCACGCGCGTGGAACCAACCCGCTCTTACCAGAGTAAAAATACCGTGGGTCTTCATGCAGCAGGCTTGCGAGCACGAAGTTTTGGATGAAGCGGCGGGATTCGACGTCGGCGAGAGTGGCCCCCATTCGCTTGCCCCAGCCTTGCATCCCGCCTCCGTATTGTGGCCACTGGCCCCACAGTTGACCCCAGGTGGAATCGAAGGCGGCGGAAGCGAAAGTGTAAGGGGAATAGGTCTGCCGCAGGACAAGTGTGAACTTGCAGTGACGGGACAAGGGAATGTACGCGGATGGAGCATCGGGGATATTTCCAGGACCGACCATGGGACTTGCCGGCGGCGTCTTCATCTGGCACGGGAGCGACGGTGTTGGAGATGGGGTCACCGGTTGCGTCAGCATGGCAGGCGGAGAGCTTTCGAATGGCATCGTAAAGTTGCGGGCAGTTTCAGTGTCCGCCGGGATCTCAGACAACTGAGCCCAGGCGGTCACCTGGGCCGTGGTTACGGCAACCGCCAGGAGCATTGCGCGGATGACCACTGTCTTTGGAGGGAGCAAAACACGTGTCCGCCGCGGGACACAGATGTGCGATAGTTTACACACTGGGGATAGCGAACGCGGACCTCGATGCTGGACTTGGGCCGGCTGAGCCAGCCCGCAAATGACGCTACCAGAGCCAGTTACCACAGGTTAGGTGTGCGCGCCTGGTCCCGGAAATCGGTACAGAAACCGGCTCAGACTGCGCCTCCACCTTGCTTAGTAGCACCCCGCTTGCCAACCCGCCAGAGGCCGATTCCCGACAAAAGCGGCTTCCCGTGCCGGAATCCGGTGGAAAACGAGGTGGCGGATTTCACATATAATTTATCGAACCGCCGCACAATTTCGGCTGGACGCGGGTTTCAATAGGGGGGCTTCATCAATTGGGAGAGACAATGGATGAAAAGGGTCCGGTCCGGCTGGGGCCGCGTGAGCAGCAAATCGTTGATTTGCTCTTGCAGGGCTGCGGTAACACGGAAATTGCGACCGTCATAGGGATGAATCGCCGGACAGTGAAAGCGCACTTCAATCGTCTTTTTCACAAGTTTGGGATCAGTGGCGGAATCAAGCGGGTAAAACTGGCAACTCTTATCTACCGGAGGCAGCTATGCTTGGAGAGCGGCGGGAACCGGGACGAGTTCGCAATCCAAGGGAGCAGCGCATCATCGAACTTGTTGCTCAAGGGCTCACGAATCGTGAGGTCGCGAAAGCGCTCGGAACCACTGAATACGTCATCAAAAACCATCTTCGCACCATCTACGACAAACTGGGGCTCTGGAACCGGGTCGAACTAGCGTTGTGGTACGAAGCCCGCAGGCAGGAAAACCTTACTTTCGGCGAGGCTGCGATCGGGACAGATGGTCGCGACTTCCCTCGCAGCCCCGAGTTCTGAGATCAACTAAGCAAGCCAACTAGTCGGCAACGAACGGTGGTTCAGCGACCGGGCCGGTTAGGTTGTCCAGCGCGAAGCGGGCGCTCTGATCTACGTACCAGTCGCTTACCATTTTTTGAACGATCTCCGGCCACTGCGGTCTTGATGGACTCTCGCGCGGGGTCGACGGCGAAACCGGGCGCGGCTTTCCCACCGGACGACCAATCTCGCGAATGTAGACCGGAGGACCGACCAGCAGGGCGATGCGCTGGCGAGGCTTGCTGTTCCTGATCTGCGAGGAAGCCAGAGCGGCCTGCTCAGAGTTCTCCGGCGCCGCCAGCAAGACCAGATCATAGGGAATGTTTTTCCAAAGGGATTTGGCCTTCTCCAGGCGACTGGCTGGGTGTACCTCGACTTCGTGGTTTCTCAGAATCGTGGCAAGGAGGTTTAGCCTCCGCAAGTTCTCGTCGATCAATAGAACCCTGCGGCGCTCACTAAAGAGGATCGTCATAAGAGTGTTCCTCCGGTGGTTCGAAGATAACGAGATAAGGTTGCGAACAGGTTGCAGGCAGGTTAAGGTTTGGTAAATCCGGCGCCCGGTCCCTCCATCCTGCGACGCAACTTTCCGGCCAGCCCAGCATCCACTCCATACAGGTTAGTGGAGTTCTCTTATGCGAATTGGATTGGCGTCGGCTGTCGCCCTTTGTCTGCTTGCCCGGGCTTGGACGCCGTTATCGACGCCCGGACCAGGAAAGGCCAGCGAGACCGCTGACCGCGTCCCCATCCTGGTTGAACTGTTTACCTCGGAGGGATGTTCCAGTTGCCCTCCGGCAGACGCATTCCTGCAAAAGCTTGATCGGCAACCTTTGGCGGGAGCGGAGATGATCGTGCTCAGCGAGCATGTGGATTACTGGAACCACATTGGCTGGAAGGATCCTTACTCTGCCCGCTTTTACAGCGACCGCCAAAGCGCCTACGCGAACCGCTTTAATCTAGACAGCCCGTACACCCCGCAGATGGTGGTGGACGGAAGCAGCGAGTTTGTGGGGAGCGATCCAGAACTTGCGAGGAAGGCCTTCGACCGGGCGTTGGCCGTCCAGAAGGTTGCGGTCCGCATGTCTGCAATTTCGGTTGATGCCGGAAACACTTTGCACGCGCATGTGGAAACTGGAGCCGTGCCATCCGAGGCGGACGTGGTGATGGCAATTGCGCTGAATCACGCGGAATCGCAGGTGTTACGCGGAGAGAATGGCGGACGAACGCTGACGCACACCGCCGTGGTCAGAAGGATGGTGAAGATCGGAACGGCACGGCCTGGGCTAGCCTTTGCGCAAGATGTTCAAGTCAAACTGGAGCCAGGATTGACGCGAGACAATCTTCGGATGATCGCGTTTGTTCAGGAAGTCCGTCAGGGAAGGGTCTTAGGTGCGGCGGTAGAGAGGGTCCTGGGGAATTAACCCTGAAGGGTCAGTGCCGGGCCCAATCGGGAAGGTTCACATAAGATTTGTCCAGAGCGGCGATCGACGGACAACCGAGAAGTCTGAGAGTACGTTCCAGGTCCACCCGCAGAATCTCCAAGGCGCGGGCAACGCCGGCGGGGCCGGCTGCGGCCAAGCCATAGGCATAGGCGCGGCCGCACAGAACGGCACGGGCACCAAGGCAGATGGCCTTAACAACGTCTGCGCCGCGGCGGATGCCTCCATCCATGAGCACCTCAGCTCGGCCGTTCACGGCGGCTACGACTTCCGGCAAAGCGCGCAGGGAGGGAGAAACGCCATCGAGCTGGCGGCCGCCGTGATTGGATACAACAATCGCTTCGGCCCCCGCGTCGAGGGCGTGGCGAGCGTCGTCAGCGGTTAGGACACCTTTGATCACGATAGGGCCACGCCAGGCGGCACGGATCCAACGCAAGTCGGCCCACGTGACGGTGGCAGCGGCGAGAGCGGCACCGATGTCCACAAGAGGCATGGGGCCCTGGCCGGGGACAACGACGTTGGGGAGTGGGCGGACGCCGCCATCGACCAGGAAGTTGGCCAACCAACCCGGCTTGGCCAGCACCTGCGGAAGAAATGGGAGCTTGGCGAACAGAGTGCCGCTGATGAGTTCCTTCATTCCGTTGCGAACATCACGCTCGCGCACGCCGGCCACCGCAGTGTCGATGGTCACCACCAGCGCGGAGAAGCCTGCGATGCGAGCCCTTTCGATCGAAGCTTCGGCCGCGCCGCGGCCACCCATTAGGTACAACTGATAAAAGACCGGACCTGAAGACGCAGCTTTCACGTCTTCCAGGCGATGTCCGGAAATGGTGGAGAGAATGTAAGCGGTTCCGACGGCTCCAGCAGCGTGAGCGGCGGCGACTTCTCCTCCGGGATGCATGAGGCGGCTGTAGCCGACCGGAGCCAGTAGGAACGGCAAAGCAAGATCAAGACCCAGAACGCGGGTGCGCAGATCGCATTGGGAGACAGCGACCGCGTGGCGCGGGCGCAGGGTGACGTCTTCGAATACGCGGCAATTCTCTCGCAGTGTGACTTCACCCTCGGCGCCGCCGTCCAGATAATCGAAGACAACTTTAGGCAGCCGGCGGCGTGCCAGAGGCCGGAAATCCTGGATGCAGACGACGCGAGGAGAAGCGACGGCGCGGGACGCTGTAGTCATCGGTGGATTCGAGGCCCTGTCGTGGTTCGTTGGACATCTTACATCGGGAGCAGCAGGATCAGAAACTGCCTCAGGAATAGTGTGACTCGAGGATCACGACTTCTTCTTCGTCGGTTTAGGCCTCAAGGTCTTGACGTACTCGAAGCTCATCGCCAGATACTTCTGCAGTTCTTTCGTATTCTTTAGCAAGGCGTCAGGGACCGCGACGTATTCCGCCATGACAGTGCCGTAGGCCTCAAACAGCGTGGTCTTATACTTCTTCAGAAACGCGTCACGTTGATCTTCGGGAAGGCGGATGGCCAAGCGCGATTGGTGCAGAAGTGTGAACATGTTGCCGTTCAGAGACGTGTAGGGATTGGCCGCGCCCTTTCGCTCAATCGCGGGAATCGTGGCGATGAGCTTCTCATAGAGAGCTACCTTGTCGGAAGTGATGATGTTTTTTTTCGGTGTGGCCATGACAGTCCCGCAATTAGCGTACAAGAATACACCGTAGGCGGATGTTGACCTCCGGACCCAGCAGCTGCTTGCCTGTCAGTTTGTTTTCCAGGAGTGAAGGCGCGTACACTTGCGATGCTTTTGGAGGGATTGATCATGAAACACGCTCTGCTATATTTCGGCGTTTTGTTGTGGTTCGTCGCTTCCGGGCTCGCACAACAACCGCAAGTGGCTCCTGCGCAGCATTCAGCGCATGCCGCATCGAGCCAGCCGAAACCGTCAGCAGACAAGCTCTGGGCCAATCTTATGGCTGGCAATGCGCGGTTTGTCGCCAGTAAACCGAAAATATATGCCTTGGCTTCACTACGCCAGAAACTGGCTTCCGGGCAATCGCCCCACGTGATCGTCCTTTCGTGTTCCGACAGCCGCGTTTCGCCGGAGTTGACGTTCGACCAGAGCCTGGGCGACCTCTTCGTGGTGCGCGCAGCCGGCAACATCGCCGGGCCCGTCGGGCTGGGTAGCATCGAGTACGCGGTGGACCACTTTCACAGTCCTTTATTGGTGGTGCTCGGACATCAGAAATGCGGTGCGGTGATCGCGGCGTGTTCGGGCGTGAAGATGCCCAGCCGCAACCTGGACGCAATCATGGACAAGATCGGTCCCGCCGTTGCTCAAGCCAAGACCTACGCCAAGGCGGACGATCTGGTCGAATCGGCCATCAAGGAGAACGTTCACCAGAGCGCCACAGACGTGCTGGCCAACAGCGAGATCATTCGGAACGCAGTGAAGTCAGGCAAGTTTAGCGTGATCGAGGCAGAGTATCAGTTCGATACTGGCGAAGTGGTTCGCCTGAACCTGCCTGCGGCTGGTCAGAACTAGCCAAAGATTCTGGAGGTTGAAAAGATGGTGGCCAGGGACGGAGTTGAACCGCCGACGCCAGCCTTTTCAGACCTAGGTCAACCCGAACCTACAACTACTTACAGGTTTGCGGGAGACTGCCAAGTACCTGCAAATACGTGTAAGTCGGAGCGATCATGGGCTGGGATCATGGGCTGAGTTCACAATTGAGTTTATTGCGCGGATTCTGTGTGAGAGGCACTTTCGGCACACGCAAGTTCATATAACCATATCCCTTGCGACGTTTCTGATTTCTCGTGCCGGAAAGAAACATCTTTGAGCAACTCCCGAGATGCCGACAGTCTCCCAACAGGCGGAACGGGACTATCCCACCGGACTTGTCCTTGCTTTTGCTTCCTAAACCTGCCCCGCGTGCGAATCGCTAAACTACACCTGCTTCTTAACAGCCGGCGGCTGATTTGAACTTAGTTCACGAATCGCTTTTTCGTAGTTTTCCGTCGTCGTCCTTAACTCAGCAGCGAGATAGCGGTGCAGACTACGATCGGGAGCGGAGGATTGTTGTTCGGTATAGGTCCTTAGTGCCTCTCGAGCATCGTTCATTGCTTTTTCGGCTGTTCTCACGTCTTCGATTGTCGACACGTTTTGTACGCCTCTTTCCGTCCCCCTGCTGGTAAACGAGACTCTCTACTTTTGGGAGCACACGCTAACATGATCTCAGGCACGCCACTGTGATGTGAGTCACAGGTGCTTGTGATCCGATGTACCGAAAGGGAATGCTTTCGGCTCCCAAGGGTCCCAACGCTTAAGCCTTGGCCTTAATAGCTTTCCCCGAAACGCCTTTGCCGGAGGCTTTCTTCGTGGCCGATCTGTCGGCTCGGGCTTTTGATACGGCAGCCTTCGCGCTGGCGATTGTGGTTGTTTTATAGATTGTCTGCTTCGCCATTTCGATAATTTTAAAAATCTACCGATCAATTTCAATACAGAAAATACTGTGAAGGGACACGGCCATTTGTGACTGCTCAAAATTGCTCAGATGTCGGAATGTTGGGTGGTCCACACTCCGTGAGGTGCTACAGCGCGACCGAATGGCGATATGCCCGCTTCGACCAAGAATATATGATCCAAAGTGAACAGTAGACACCCCCGATCTCGTGAAATCATGGGTGTATGGGTAAAAGAAAAACAAAAAAGCAATCGGCCAAAGCCACACTCGCCGAAGTCGTCAAGGAAATGGCGAAGCCGAGGCTGGCTGCGTCCGCAAGAGGGTAGAGTTCGGTTTTCTAGTCGTGAAGAGCGCCGTTGAGGAGTGAACCGTGAACTTGAAATGTATCGCTCGCGTGATAATCCATGAATGCTGTCTGGCAGTTTGAGATGCGGCGTTAGGGAAGTCCCAAACAGCCGGTGTCGCTGAACTGGACTGCTTGTGCCGAAAGGAAACGGTTTCGGCTCAGTTTCCGGTTAGCCGACACTCAGACGCGACTTGATCAAGCGTGGAGCGCCTGTCTCAGAAGGCTTCCCAGGAAGAGATACATGCTCTCGCTTAACTGTTCACCGTACCCTGAGCCTGTGCCGCGTGCGAATCGCTAAGCTACACCTTGCTTCTTTAACGCTGATTTGAGCTTAATTCACGAACCGCTTTTTCGTAGTTTTCCGTCGCCGTCCTTAACTCAGCAGCGAGATATCGGTACAGACTACGATCCGGCGTGGAGAGTTGTCGCTCGGTATAGGCCTTTAGTGCCTTTTGAGCCTCGTTCATCGCTTTTTCGGCTGTTCTCACATCTTCGATGGTTGCCATGGTTTTATGCCGCGCTCTCCTCACCTCGCGCTTTCAACAGCCCAGATTACGAACTGTTTGGTGCGAAAGTATGTGATCCGGGTCACGCTGCTACCAAGAGCCGTTTCGGCTGGTTTTGTGATCTTGATCACAGAGCTGAGTGAGCGTCGTCGCTGCGACTAGATACCTGTCTTGGCGAGAATTGCCGCCACGATGAATTTTGGGCAAACATGGCCCCATAAGCAAGGTGCGAGGTTTGTGGTAATTCCGAGTCCGATTCATCGGTTTACCCGAGAAGCATCAGTGCGACGGCCCGTCACAGTTGACGGTGACCCACTTCACGGCACCGAATCATCGCCAAGCTCATTCTCACTTGAAACCGTAGTTGAACATAGTTCGTGCGGAATTCCGCGATGGAGGCAGTTGGATGAAAACAATTAGGCGAGTGGTTGCTGTAGCGATTCTCTTGGGGGCTGTTTTTTTCGTAAACCTTGCGCAGGCAGGAGAAATAAAGGGTAAGGTATCAGCGGCCGGTTTGAAGTCAGCCGAGAACATCGCCGTCTACATCGATGTCATTCCTGGCAAGAAATTCGATCATCCAGTGGACCATGTATCAGTGGACCAGCGGAACTCGGTCTTCATACCGCACACCATAGTGATCTTGCGAGGCACCACGGTTAATTTTCTAAACAGCGACCACGTCGCTCACAACGTCTATTGGCCTTCGGTAGGCGGCGACAAGAAACTCCGGCATAGTTTGACCATTGTGTCGCCTGGCCAGGAGAAGTCGTTCGAATTCGACGACCTTGGTTCAGCACAGCTCCTGTGTAATCTCCACCCCGAGATGATGGCCTACATTGTGATTGTTCCAACACCATACTTTGCCCTGACCGGCGGTGACGGTACTTTCACGATCAAGGATGTTCCACCAGGCACCTACACTCTGAAAACGTGGAGCGAAGACGGCAAACCCACCACGCAGACGGTCACGGTGGCGGGTGCTACGACGAGCGTCGAGTTAACCGTGAACAAGTAGGGGATAGGGGTGAAGCGGTGACAAAGAACTGCCGACATCTGACAACCCTGGTAGGGATGTTCGTAGTTGCATCGTCCGTGATCGCTCAAACGACTGGGAACAGAGATCCTTCGGTAACGGCCGTGGAAGGCGAAAGCTGGATTCGTCACCTCCACAGGCCGTTCAACGAGGGCACAATGGGCAAGACCTGGGCCTTAGGGCCCGCTGCGCCCGTCCCAGGGGATACTTCGTCCTCATGGCAACTGGACCTATCGCCCGGTTACGGCGCGCAAGTCATCACGCTGCATGGTTCGGACCTATATCGGCTCAATTGCCGGGGATGCCACGGAGAGCTTGGCCACGGCGCACCCCCGGAAATAGGTTCCGTTATTGGCCCGGTTCAGGCGACCTCGGTCGCAGTAACCATGGAGCGAATGAAGAAGGCCGGCCGGGAAATGAGCCGGTCCGACGCGACCGCCATGGCAAAGGAATCTAAGGTCCTGTTGCTGCAGCGGCTCCACAGTGGCGGACAAGACATGCCGCCGCCCAACTTGACCGATGCAGAGATACGCTCCCTGGTCCCCTACCTGGAACAACTTTCCGACATACCCGGTGCGGAAAAGAATCAGGTCGCAGTAAGGGAATCGTCCTTACGTGTGGGCGAGCACATCGTGAAATCCACTTGCCACATCTGCCACAGCGCGACCGGGGCGAACCCCAGCCCCGACCAAATCCTCAAGGGGGAGATTCCACCGCTCTCTGCCGTCATAAGGCGAGTGAACCTCTCCAGGGCGGGTTTATTCCGAATGATCAGGGTCGAGCCCTTCAATTGCAATAACTGCTTTTTCTTGAAATCAGAGAACAGGCGGCTGACCGTCTCGCGGGTGGTGCCAATCATTTCCGCGATTTCTTCATGCGTCAGTGTCAACTTCAGATGCGTAGGCTCGGTCGCATTTCCCGCACCGGGCGACCAGGACAGTAGCAGCTTGGCAAACTTCTCTGACGGTGAACCGGTCAGTCCGAGTGTGCGGATCTCTTCGTGGGCCGCATAATAGTTGCGGCTGAGTTGCTCGGCGACTCGTACCGCCACCTCTCCATATTCGCGCAGGAATTGCAGGAGCGCATCGCGGGCGATGAAATTGGCCTGGCCCGGCTCCATCATCTCGGCCGTTACCTCATAAGGCCGATTGGAGATTGTCGCGTTCAGGCCCAAGACCTCCCCAGGGTCCGAAATCTTGGTGATGATGGTTTTGCCCTCGCTCGAAGATGTGAAAAGTTTGGCTTTTCCGGCACAGAGCACGAATACTCCGCGCGGCTGTTGCCCCTCGATAAAGAGCATGGTGGACTTCGGATAGATCGCGGTGGACTTGATGTCATTCAGTTTTTGCAACGCATGCACGGGAAGATTGCAGAATAGATGCTCCTCGTGCACTGGGCAGGAGAGGCAGTTGTCGATGATACTTAAACCGTAAGGGGCACGCATACAGCACCGTCTGATTCAGCGCAATTGTAGCACCTAACGTGTGATTGGCATCACGAACAACCGTGATCTCGGCCACCGCTTTAATGGGTTCGCTGGCACAGAATCAACAGGAACAGCGACGTAAGATTACGCTCCTGAGAATCAGTCGGCGGAGTAGCAACCACGACTTTGGGAGAACCCAAACAAGCGCCGAAGTACTTAAATGGAAAACGAACACCAGTACCGTGTTGTAGCTTGGTGGACTTCGGGACAAACCGGTCTCGCCAAGTCCGATTCGGCTCTTAACGCGATTCACTTCACTGCGCCACCGCAGTTCGGCGGTCTCGAAGGCAGGTGGACACCCGAAGACTTGTTGATAACTGCGCTCGCGAGTTGCTTTACCACGACCTTTCACACTATCGCGGTGTACTCGAAATTCGAATACACGGACTTGGCAGTGGAAGCGATCGGAACTGTCATCAAAACGGACAGCGGGTATGCCTTCCGCGAAATAGTCGTCCGTCCCAGCCTGACGATTCCTGGTGAGGAGCAGCGGGGCGGGGCGATTAGTCTGTTGCATAAGGCCAAGACGCTGTGTCTGGTCTCACGCGCATTGGCAACCGCACAG
>Ga0206981_10025_pt1 | contig 31742 bp, 31 predicted proteins | sample Alteio_BWMinCont_17_FD_153312 | JGI IMG/M metagenome (GOLD analysis project Ga0206981, IMG submission 153312) | Enriched cells from forest soil in Barre Woods Harvard Forest LTER site, Petersham, Massachusetts, United States -... | ecosystem: Environmental > Terrestrial > Soil > Temperate forest >... | reverse complement strand
CAGTAGTACAATCACCGGTAACCAGGCGAGTATCCAAAACCGGGGTTTTGAGTTTTCACTAACCTGGAAAGATCAGCCTACTAAGGATTTTTCATACTCATTCAGCGGTAATATCGGTGTAAATAATAACAAAGTACTTAGCGTAGTTACTGGTAAGAATCCGATATATGCAGGTGGTGATGGCATTGCCAATGGTAATTTAGCTACCCGTACTGTTGTAGGCGAGCCAATTGGTGAGTTTTATGGATACCAGGTAACCGGTGTTTTTCAAACAGCGGCACAGGTAGCTGCTTCAAATCAGAAAAGCGCGCAACCGGGTGATTTTATTTATCAGGATCTGAATAATGACGGATCAATTGATAGTCGTGACCGTAAGGTATTAGGGAACCCTAATCCAAAGATCAACTACGGCTTTAACACAGCGTTTACCTATAAGCAATTTGATTTGACTATTGATCTGCAGGGTGTTGCCGATGTGGATGTATACAATGCTAATTTGGGTTACCGTTTTGGTAATGAAAATTTTACCCAGGATTTTTACGATCATCGCTGGCACGGGGCCGGTACATCCAATACTTATCCTTCAACAAATATTGGTACTAATGATAACTCAAAACCAAACTCGTTTTTTGTTGAAAGCGGCGCTTATTTCAGGGTACGTAATGCACAGTTAGGTTATACTTTACCGGGCAATTCACTCAGAAAATATGGTGTGCAAAAAATAAGGTTTTATGCCAATGCCCAAAACGCAATAAACATATTTGGGTATAAAGGTTTTACGCCTGAAATTGGCGGTGGCGTAGGTAGTTTAGGAATAGATGCAAGTGTTTATCCATTGTATGCTACCTATAATTTTGGTGTTAACGTTACTTTTTAATTTGAATAACGATGAAGAATAGTAAAAAAATATTGCAGAAAGCACTCGGAATAAGCTTTCTTGTATCAATAATAATATTCCAGGGTTGTAAAAAGAGCTTTTTGGATGTAAACCCTGCGGGGAATGTGGCAGCAAGCCAATTTTGGAAAACCCAGGCAGATGCTACACAGGCTGTTAGCGCAATGTATGCCAACCTGCATGAGTGGACGAATATTGCTTTTGCCCCCATTGCTGTTGAAAGCATGGGATCAGACGATGTAGTAAAGGGCAGTACCGCCGCTGATGCCGCATTTATGAACGATTTTCACAATTTTACAGCAAACTCAGGCGAAGGTCAGATCTCTGATTTTTGGGGAGGTGAGTATAAAACTATCAACTTTGCTAACCAGATTCTGGATAATGTACCCGGTATTAGCATGGATGCTACGTTAAAAGCAAGATACCTTGCTGAGGCAAAATTTGTAAGGGCATGGGCCTATTTCAGGTTGGTAAGGGCTTTTGGCGATGTACCGTTGCGTTTACATGTACCTAAAGGAGCATCTGAATACAATATTCCGCGTACACCTAAAGCTCAGGTTTGGGCTGCTATTGAAACTGATTTAACAGATGCAGCCGCCGTATTACCGCAAAGTTATGGTACGGCTGATGTTGGCCGTGTTACCAAAGGCGCTGCATTAGCGCTGCATGCCAAGGTGGCTATGTACCAGAAAAAATGGAGCGATGTATTAAACTACACCAACCTGGTAATGGGTTTGGGTTATTCATTGTTTCCAAACTATGAACAGATGTTCAGAACCAATAACAAGAATAACGTTGAATCAATATTTGAGATCCAGTGTTTGCTGATCCCTAATAACCCCAATGCATCAAATTCACAATATTCACAGGTGCAGGGTGTTGATGGTTCAACCGGTGGTGGTTGGGGCTTTAACGTTCCAAGTGCTGATTTGGCTGCCGCCTATGAAGCAGGTGATCCCCGGAGGGATGCTACCATTATTTTCAGGGGCGAAACAACACCCGAAGGTGATGTAATACCTTCTTCAGGAAACAGTACAATGTATAATCAAAAATCATATGTGCCTTTTAGCTTATATGTCTCTGGTTTTAACGAAGGTTGCCAACAAGATAAAATAGCTTTACGTTATGCCGATGTGTTACTAATGAATGCAGAAGCTAATAATGAGTTAGGAAATTCAGCTGCGGCTTTGATCCCATTAGAACAGGTTAGGGCACGTGCAAGGGGGGGGAATAACGCTATATTGCCAAAAGTAACTACTACTGATGCAACTGCATTACGTACTGCGATTTATAACGAAAGAAGAGTAGAGCTAGCTTTGGAATTTGATCGTTATTTTGATGTGATCCGCCAGGGCAGGGCGGCAGAGGTGTTTGGCCCAAGGGGATGGAAAGCAGGCAAGAACGAAGTTTGGCCTTTGCCGCAAAATGAAATTGATTTAAGCGCAGGTACCTTAGTTCAAAATCCTAACTATTAATTATTATTAAAAAATATAAAGAGATGAGAACAATAAAAAATATATTTATGGCAGGTGCCACGGCAGCTGCTATAGTTTTCACCATATCCTCATGTCAGAAAGGTTTTGATGCAAAATCATATGCGCCATCAAAGCCGCTGCCTAAAATTGAAGGCTTTTCAAATTCAAAGGACATAGCGGCCGGAAACCTTGTTGCTTACTGGCCTTTCAACAATACACTTACCGATAGTGTTTCGGCGACAACCGGTGTAGCAACAGGTACCAGCTTTACCACAGGGCTAATTGGAAAAGGATTGCAAGGGGCTGCTAACGGATATGTAGTAAGTGATGTGCCCGCAGGCGTTAAAAACCTGCATGATTTTACGGTAAGTCTTTGGGTAAAAATGCCTCAAAATACAAATGCGTTAGGTGTTTTTTGATATAGATAACGATCAAAGCGGTGGCCCTGGTTTTTGGGGAAGCCTCGCTATATTTTTTGATAACGGTGGTTCAGCTACAACCGGCGTATTAAAAGTACATGCATTTAGCATTACAGGAAGCCCCTCGGGAAAAGATGCTTGGGAAGGTGGTTATACAGTTGCCAATCCATGGAACACCTGGATAAACATAATGGTAACATATAGTGACGCAACCTCAACCGTTAATGTTTATTACAATAGCGGGCTTGCAGGAACCAATACAGTTAACGGTTTTGCGCCGCTTGACTGGTCAAAAGCTAAAAAAATGGTTTTTGGAACTTTGCAATTTCAAACTACACCATCACTTACGGCTAATACCGGCTCTCAGCCATGGGCAGGTTATTTAACAGGGGCAATGGACCAGGTAAGAATTTATAATAAGGCCTTATCAGCTTCAGAGATAAGGGGTTTATACGGTTTGGAAAAAGCCGGAAGATAATACAGTTGATTGATTGTGAGGTTGCCTGGGTAATCCGGGCAGCCTCTATTTTTAACCTTAACAAAAGCCATCCGGTATTTGATCCAGGCATGCGGTATATTAAAATTTATTGGGGAATTGTGATGTTGATGATATTTATATCGTGTGGTAAGCAAAATCAGCCAGCTCCATCGCTGCCCGGTACAAACCATCCGGCATCATTCAGCTACAACTCATTAAAAGTTAACGGCCTTTATAACGGCTTTAACTACACCAATATAAATGTTAAACCGGTTATTAAAATTTCATTCACAGTCCCGGTAAACCATACTTCGGTAGCAAATAGTGTTAGCTTAAAAACTAAAGCGGGCGTAGTAACTACCTATAGCACTGCCTACGAGAATAATGACAGTACTGTTGTTATTAGTCCAACAACGTTACAACCAATTACCCAATATTCTCTTGCGGTTTCAACTGACCTACAATCTTCAAAAAATGGATCGTTGCAATCGGCAGTAACTGTGCAGCTAACTACAGCTATCGACTCAACCAATAAATTACCGGTAATTTCTGACGATCAGTTACTTGATTTGGTGGAAAAGCAGACCCTTAAATATTTCTGGGATTTTGGCCATCCTACCAGCGGCATGGCGCGCGAGCGCAATACCTCCGGTGATGTAGTAACCACCGGTGGCACAGGCTTTGGCGTTATGGCTATTGTTGCCGGGATCAATCGTAATTTTATAACCAGGGCTGATGGTTTGGCACGGATCCAAAAGATCGTATCGTTCCTGAAAAACACAGCACAAAGCTTTCATGGCGCTTTTCCGCATTGGATGAACGGCGCTACCGGGGCAGTTGTTCCCTTTAGCGTACAGGACGATGGCGCGGATTTGGTTGAAACAGCTTACCTGATGCAAGGCCTGCTAACCGCACGCCAGTATTTTAATGGCGCAACAACGGGTGAAGCTAACCTTACTGCAGATATTAATACCCTTTGGAATAATGTAGAGTGGGACTGGTTCAGGCAAAGTAATCAGAATACACTGTTCTGGCATTGGAGTCCTGACTACGCATGGTCAACCAATATGCAGGTTAACGGTTGGGACGAAGCGCTGATAACTTACGTTTTAGGGGCATCGTCAACTACGCATGCTATCCCAAAAATTGTTTACGATAATGGTTGGGCGCTTAATGGCGGCATAAAAAATGGCAATACTTACTATGGCGTTAAGCTGCCTTTAGGGCCGGCGCAGGGTGGGCCGCTGTTTTTTGCGCAGTATTCATTTTTGGGAATAGATCCCAATGGTTTGGCAGATGCCTATGCGAGCTATGATGTGCAGAACAAGGCGCACACCATGATAAACTATAACTATTGTGTAGCTAATCCTAAAACCTATAATGGTTACAGCGCCGATTGCTGGGGACTTACTGCCAGTGATATCCAGGATGGCTACACTGCAAGCTCGCCAACAAATGATGTGGGTGTAATTGCACCAACTGCCGCAATAGCATCTTTGCCTTATACACCCGCACAATCAATGCAGGCCTTGAAGTTCTTTTATTACAAGCTGGGTGATAAAACCTGGGGACAGTATGGGTTTTATGACGCCTTTAATTTAACCAATGTTTGGTTTGCCGATTCATACCTTGCTATTGATGAAGGACCAATTATTGTAATGACAGAAAACTACCGGAGCGGCTTATTGTGGAACTTATTTATGAGCTGCCCCGAAGTAAAAACAGGAATGAAAACACTGGGCTTTACCAGCCCTAAATTATAACAATGTGTGGCTGTGCGAATATGCAGATATTAAGACAGAAATGAACGCTGGCGAAGCTAAAGTCTCCCCGTTAACCAGCGGAGGAGATTATTCACGGATGTCTGTCTTTAATCGGCGTTCATGAGGGCTACGCCGTTTAGAGAGGGCTAAAAAGCCAGGAGTTAATATAATAACGAACAACTAACTATAATGAAGAAAACTATCCTTCCCCTTTTAATTTTGCTATCCACTTACTGCATGGCTCAACTGCCTGCTGTGAAAGATGATGGCATTAAACCTGTAGGAATAATTAAAAATCTTACAGATAGCGCCCTGCTTGATGTTGTGCAACGGCAAACATTCCGGTATTTCTGGGATTTTGGGCACCCGGTAAGCGGCATGGCGCGTGAGCGCAGCAACGTTGCCTATGATTATGGCACCGAAGTAGTTACTACAGGTGGCTCGGGCTTTGGCATTATGGCCATGATAGTTGCCGATAACCGCAAATGGATCAGCCATGAGCAAGCGGTTAACCGAATGCTGAAGATATTGATGTATTTAAGTAAAGCCGATTCTTTTCACGGCGCATTTCCGCATTGGCTTAATGGCACAACCGGAAAGGTAATTCCTTTTGGCCGTAAAGATGATGGAGCCGATATTGTAGAAACATCATACCTGTTTGAAGGGCTGTTATGCGCGCGGCAATATTTTAACGCCGATAACCAAAAGGAAGACCGCATCCGCGGTATGATAAACGGTTTATGGGGCGATATGGAGTGGAGCTGGTTTACCCGGGATGGTAGGCCGAACTTATACTGGCATTGGTCGCCAAATAATGGCTGGGCTATGAATTTTGCTATCCGCGGTTTTAACGAATGCCTGATCACATATGTTTTGGCAGCATCGGCAGACAGGTACCCGGTTGGTGCAAACGTATATCATGACGGATGGGCACAAAGCAACTTTTTTATTAATGGTAAAACTTATTATGGCCATAAACTGCCATTAGGTTTTCCGTATGGGGGGCCGCTTTTCTTTTCGCAATATACTTTCCAGGCGCTTAACCCTAAAGGTTTAAAGGATGAGTATGCCGATTACTGGGAGCAGAATTTGAACCATACCCTCATCAATCACGACTATTGTGTTGATAACCCTAAAAAGTTCAAAGGCTATGGCGAAAACTGCTGGGGATTAACCGCAAGCGATAATTTTGAGGGTTATAATGCCCATGCACCAAATAACGACCTGGGCGTAATAACACCGACTGCTGCATTATCGGCATTTCCGTATACGCCTGAATACTCCATGAAAGCGCTTCGTCATTTTTATTATGACATGGGCGATAAGATCTGGGGCGATTACGGATTTACCGATGCTTTCAGCGAATCGCATAATTGGTATGCAAAATCGTATCTTGCAATAGACCAGGGACCAATTGTAGTAATGATTGAAAATTACCGCAGCGGCCTGATCTGGAACCTGTTTATGAGCTGCCCCGAAGTGAAGAACGGTTTGAAAAAACTGAACTTTCAAAGCCCGGCGCTGAATTAAAAAAACATGTCATTGAGCGCAGCGTGGCAACCGCGAACTATACAGGACGAAATGATAAGATTTATGCCTGCAAAGCGCGAATGCATGGCGGCGGGCTGTGAGGACACAGCCCTCGGGGATAGTTAGTTATAAAAAACACAATATGTCATGCCGTCCGACCAGTTGGCGGACGGCATGACGTTGCGGGACGAAAAATATTTGAACCAAAATGAAAAGGTATCTCATTTGCATATCCATTTGCTTGTTGCTGGCAATTACCTCATCCATCGCGCAGCAAAAACAACTAACTTATTGTAACCCCATAAATATTGATTACGGGTACACACCCATCCCAAATTTTGCAACCGAAGGCAGGCACCGCGCCACGGCAGACCCAGTGATAGTCATGTACAAGGGTGATTATTACTTGTTCTCAACCAACCAATGGGGCTATTGGTGGAGTCATGATATGTACCACTGGAATTTTATTTTCCGCCATTTTTTAAGGCCAGAGCATAAAGTTTATGACGATCTGTGTGCACCGGCCGTTTGGGTACGCGGCGATACACTGATGGTGTTTGGCTCAACTTATTCTGCAAATTTCCCGATCTGGATGAGCACTAACCCAAAGGCAAATGAATGGAAGGAAGCTATCCACGAGTTTGAACCCGGTGGCTGGGATCCCGATTTTTTTAGCGATGATGATGGCAAGCTGTATATGTATAACGGCAGCAGCAATACTTACCCGCTCTATGGGGCCGAGATAGATCCTAAAACGTTTCATTTAAAAGCCTATCGTAAAGAAATGTATTTCCTGCAGCCGTTCCGCTATGGCTGGCAGCGGTTTGGGGAATATCTGGATGATACCTTCCTTGATCCGTTTATTGAAGGAGCGTGGATGACCAAAAACAATGGTAAATATTACCTGCAATACGGCGCGCCAGGTACCGAGTTTAGCGGCTATGCCGATGGAGTAGTGGTAGGCGATAGTCCGTTGGGTCCGTTTACACCACAGAGCATGCCCTTTAGCTATAAACCCGGCGGTTTTGCGCGGGGAGCAGGACATGGAAGCACTTATACCGATGCGTGGGGCAATTACTGGCACATAGCCACTATAGTTATAGGTGTTAAAAATAGCTTTGAACGCAGGCTGGGGATCTGGCCTACAGGTTTTGATAAAGATGGTGTGATGTACAGCAATACTGCCTTCGGCGATTACCCAACTTATTTGCCCGATGGAAAAGAAGATCATCTGAAAAGCCGTTTTACCGGCTGGATGCTGCTAAACTATAGTAAATCGGTTTGGGTATCATCAACCCTGGGAGGCTACCTGCCAAATAACGCGGTTGACGAAAGTATAAAAACCTACTGGAGCGCCAAAACCGGTGATGCCGGCGAATGGATAATAACTGACCTGGGTAATGAAAGCACCGTAAACGCTATCCAAATAAATTATGCCGACCAGGATGCAACCATTTTAGGTAAAGCAACAGATACCTATACGCAATATAAGCTGTATTACTCATCCGACAACAAGAAATGGAAAGTACTGACCGACAAAAGCAAAAATAAAACCGATGTGCCTCATGATTATATCGAGTTGCCGTCGCCCGTAAAAGCGCGTTATATTAAGCTGGAAAATGTACACATGCCAACCGGTAAATTTGCCATCAGCGGTCTGCGTGTTTTTGGCAATGGCGGCGGCAGCAAGCCCGATACCGTTAAAAGCTTAATTGTATTACGTACCGAAAAAGATAAACGCAGCGCCTGGATAAAATGGCAAACCGTTGATAATGCTTTTGCTTATAATATTTACACAGGTACGGCTCCCGATAAGCTTTATAATTGCATAATGGTACATACCGCTAACGAATATTATTTTAAGGCGATGGATAAGGAGAAGCCTTATTACTTCCAGATAGAAGCCATTAATGAGAACGGAGTGTCGGAGCGGACAAAGGTTATAAAGGTGGAATGAATATTAGAGATTAGAGGCCTGTGATTAGAGATTAGGAATAAATTTCGCTTCGTATAAAGCTCTTATTGGAGTTGTCTCCAACAAGCAGGATGATGCCAAATGTATACAAAAAGCAGTCGGACATAACACGTAAAATGGCACAAACCAGGGTATTGCGTTTGGTTGGGAGATAACTCCAACAAAGGCGTAACTATTGGATATCATTAGACTTAAAAAACAAATTTCACCAAACCTATTATTAAATTTGGCATATTAGGCCACAATTATTTAATGGTTTTAAAGTTTGATACCTATGAAAAAAGCAATATTTATACCTGTACTGCTGTTTATCTGCCTGTTATCGCCGGTTTTTTTAAAAGCGCAAAATAGCTCATCTTTTGATCGTGGCTCATACATTGTGAAAGGAGATACCCTACCTTACCGCATCCTGTTTCCCCAGGATTTTGATCCTGTAAAAAAATATCCGTTAATCATAGTGCTGCACGGCGCAGGCGAACGGGGTAATAATAATGAATCGCAATTGTTATATGGCACCAAGCTATTTTTAAAGGATACGATTCGCCAAAAATATGCTGCCATTGTAATTTATCCGCAGTGCCCTGCAAACGGGTGGTGGGCCAATAATAAATTTGAGGAGGATTCAGTGACCCATAAAACGAAATTTGTTTTCCTGGTTGGTGCACCACCTACCAAAGCTATGAAGAGCCTGCTTGGCTTAGTTGATCAATTTTTAGATAAGCCGTACGTAAATAAACACCAGGTTTACATTGGCGGCTTGTCAATGGGCGGAATGGGCACATATGAAATTATTGGCCGCAGGCCCAAAGTTTTTGCCGCAGCATTTGCCATTTGCGGTGGTGATAATACCAATAATGTAAAAAAATATGCTAAAAAAGTTCCGCTATGGATCTTTCATGGTCAAAAGGACAGCGTTGTTCCCTACGAACATTCCGAAGCTATTGTAACAGCCATCAAGGAAGCGGGTGGCGAACCCTTATATACCCTTTATCCCAATGATGACCATAATAGCTGGGACGATGCGTTCAGAGAGCCATTGCTGATCCCGTGGTTGTTTTCGCATAAGAAGTAGGGCGAAAGATTAAAGCAGAAAGCTAAAAGCGGTTTGCTCCGCACGCCTAAGTGTTCACACTTGAACGGGCGGGGAGGGTGTATAACTTGCACTAGCGGTTGTGCACGGTGTGCGGTTGCCGCGCTCGCAATGACAATTTTTAGAAAAAGATAGTAACTATTCCTTCGGTTTTGGCGGGATGAACCTGGGCTTATAGGCAGGTTTCTTTTCGGTGTTTTCTGCTGGAGGCAGTGTGTCCTCAACAGTTGGGGCATCCTCTTTTGCTTCAACTTTCGGCTTTGGCGGTACAAACCTTGGTTTGTAGGCCGGCTTTGCTTCGGTAGTTTCAGGAGCCGGTGGTAGCGTATCATTCACAGGTGCTGCACCATCTTCAGCCTCAACTTTTGGCTTCATTTTAAATCTCGGCACAAAACCGACAGGTTTAGCTGCAATATTTTCAGCAGGTGGGATAACAGGTTCACTTGCTGCAGGCAATTCGTCCTTTTTATCTTCCGTAACGGGTTTTGGAGGAGCAGATGCCCTGAATTTGGGTGTAAAGCCAATTTTGGGCGACGGCGGAGTTTGCGTGTCTGTTGGTAACTCTTCCTTTTTATCTTCCGGAGGAGGGGGAGCAGCAGCAGCTCTGAATCTTGGTACAAATCCCGTTTTAGGGGCAGCAGAAACGGGAGAAGCTTCGCTTAGGCTTTCAGTTATCGTTTGTTCGGCAAGTGGATTTGCGATGTGTGGCTTTTCGGTTTTAACTTCAACCGCCAGCGGAAATTGCCGCCTTGTTTTATTGAACCAGTATTTTTTGGTATGATCAAAGCTTTTCTCACCCATTTGTTCGTAATGCGCTTTAAATTCGGAAAATAGCGCCGGCTCTGCCTTTTCTAAGGCAACCAGGTCAACTCTTTTCTTTTTAAAAAACTCATCGAAGGTCATGTTGTTGATTTGAAAATTTTAGGATTTGAAGATTTGAAAATTGTTTTGATCTGCAGATTTAAGAATTTTCAAATCTTCAAATCAACACATCTTCAAAATGATACATCAATATCCAACTTATTAAAATGGATGCCCTTATCAGTTTGCGTCCAGTCTTCACGTTCCTCATCGGTAGCATTCAGCAGCTTTGGGAAAAAATCCAGCGGAAAAACCTGCTGTTTGCCATTGTCCTTTTCAACCAAAAGCAAACCATTGCTAAAGGTTACTTTAACTTTTTTTTCTTGCTTACGTGAGGTGAATAGTGGCATGTTTTTTTATTTCGGAAGTCGGATGTTCGATTTCGGATTTATTTTTTTGTTGTCAGAGTGAAAAAAGAAGCAATCTTTTTTGAACCATGATTTTTAAGATTTAAAGATTGCCATGATGCAAGGTTTTTAAATAATCCTAAAATCCTTTAATCAAGTAAATTATGGTTCAATTCCGAAATCGAAAATCCGACTTCCGAAATCTAACTACTCCGCCATGTTATGGTACACCGCCTGCACATCATCATCTTCTTCCAAACGGTCAATCAGTTTCATAATATCAACAACCTGTTCTTCGGTAACTTCGTGGAATGATTGTGGCACACGCTCCAGCTTGGCCGATTTTACTTCGATGCCAATTTCTTCCAGCATTTTCTGCATCTTACCAAAATCTTCAAAAGCAGTGTGGATCACGGCTATATCGCTGCCGTTTTCGTCTGCTTCAACAAACAGGTCTTCAAGGCCTGCATCAATCAGTTCAAACTCAAGCTCTTCCAAATCGCGGTCGCCAGGCTCAAAGGTAAATACAGATTTACGGCTGAAAATAAAATCAAGCGAACCGGTTTTACCTAAAGCACCACCATATTTTGTAAAATAGCTGCGCACGTTTGCAACTGTACGATTGGTGTTATCTGTAGCTGTTTCAACTAAAACGGCAACACCGTAAGGTGCATATCCTTCGTATACCAGTTCTTCATAATCTTTTTCATCGCGGCTGATGGCGCGTTTTATAGCAGCCTCAACTCGGTCTTTAGGCATGTTAACCGCCTTTGAGTTTTGTACCGCAGTACGTAAACGCGAGTTGGTATTGATATCGCCACCACCGGCTTTTACAGCCATTACAATTTCTTTCCCTAAACGGGTAAACTGCACTGCCATTTTGGCCCAGCGCTTAAATTTTCTTTCTTTACGGAATTCGAATGCTCTTCCCATTGTTAGCCCCCCGGCCCCCTGAAGGGGGAGGTTTAATTTAAATTTATATTTATAATCAGTCCTTTGTTCCCCTTTAGGGGTTAGGGGCTCTAAATTACACTTTTTAAGTTAATTAGCATATCCTCCGTCATCTTAGCCAGATCATATTCCAGTTGCCAGCCCCAGTCTTTTTGGGCATAGCTGTCATCTATGGATTTCGGCCAGCTATCTGCAATTGCCTGCCGCGGGTCGCTGTCAACGTAGCTTATTTCAAAATCAGGGATATGTTTTTTAATTTCTTCTGCCAGTTGAACAGGGGTAAAGCTGATTCCTGCCAGGTTGTATGACGAGCGGATGCTTAGCGTATCAGCCGGTGCATCCATCAGGTTAATGGTTGCCCTTATGGCATCATCCATATACATCATCGGCAAGGCCGTGCCTGCTGATAAAAAGCTTTGATATTTGCCCGTTTTTAAGGCTTCGTGAAATATATGCACGGCATAATCTGTAGTGCCGCCGCCCGGATTAGCCCGCCAGCCGATCAATCCCGGATAACGGATGCTTCGTACATCAAGCCCGTATTTTTCAAAATAATATTCGCACCAGCGCTCACCTGCCAGTTTGCTGAAACCATAAACGGTGTTAGGGTCCATTACGCAATATTGCGGTGTGTCATGCTGTGGCGAATGCGGCCCGAAAACTGCAATGGAGCTTGGCCAGAAAACTTTGGCTACTTTAAACTCAACAGCAAAATCAAGTACGGATAGGAGGCCGGTCATGTTAAGATCCCAGGCTACTTTGGGTTTTTGTTCGCCTACGGCAGATAGTATGGCTGCCAGCAGATAAACCTGGGTAGGACGGTGCTTCTCAAATATATGGTGCAGGTTGTCCCTGTCGAGCACATTGGCAATTTCATGCGGTCCGCTGTTGCGGATGGCATAAGCCGGACTTTTAATATCAGAAGCTATTACGGCTTCGGCCCCGTGGATATTTCTTAACGCTTTTACCAACTCGGTGCCAATTTGCCCGTTTGCCCCAATGATCAGGATCTTTTCACTCATACATTTGTCAGTTAGACGGCAAAGGTAAAAATTTGGTGGAAAATGTTGCAAGGTTGTAAGGTTGAAATGTTGTAAAGTTGTGCTGCCGCTTTATTGGTATAATAATGTAAGAGTTGTTAGGCTATTTTAAAAGCTAACTTTACAACAACTTTAACATACTAAAAAGGTAGACCAACAAGATTATCAAGTCAAAAAAAAATCGCATCTTTGGCTAATTTTTAATTATTTAATAACAAATAAAACAAATGAAAGTCGCAGTAGTAGGTGCCACCGGGCTGGTAGGCACTAAAATGTTGCAGGTTCTTGAAGAACGCAACTTCCCCGTTTCAGAATTAATTCCGGTAGCTTCCGAGAAAAGTGTTGGTAAGGAAATCACTTTTAAGGGTAAGCAGTACAAGGTAGTTTCTGTTGAGGATGCGATAAAACAGAAGCCCGACGTTGCGATATTTTCAGCGGGGGGCAGCACATCATTAAGCCAGGCGCCTCTTTTTGCAGCAGCCGGTACAACCGTTATTGATAATTCATCAGCATGGCGCATGGATCCTACCAAAAAACTGGTAGTGCCCGAGGTTAATGCCGATGTTTTAACTGCCGAAGATAAGATCATAGCAAATCCAAATTGCTCAACCATCCAAATGGTAGTGGCCTTAAAACCGTTGCACGATAAATATAAAATTAAAAGGGTAGTGGTGTCAACTTACCAAAGCGTAACAGGTACCGGTGTAAAGGCCGTAGAGCAATTATTTAACGAGCGTAAGGGAATAGATGGCCCTAAGGTGTATCCTTACACCATCGATCTTAACGTGATCCCCCAGATTGATGTGTTTACCGAGAACGGTTATACCAAGGAAGAAATGAAAATGATCCTGGAGACCAAAAAGATCATGGGCGATGACAGTATCCAGGTAACTGCCACTACTGTACGCATCCCGGTTATGGGCGGCCACTCAGAATCAGTAAATATTGAGTTTTTACATGATTTTGATCTGGGCGAAGTACGCGAGCTATTGGCAAAATCGCCGGGCATTGTTGTGGTTGACGATATAGCCAACCTGAAATACCCGATGCCGCTTGATGCCCACGACAAAGACGAAGTTTTTGTAGGCCGCATCCGCCGCGATGAAAGCCAGGAAAAAACGTTGAACTGCTGGATAGTATCAGACAACCTGCGCAAAGGAGCTGCTACCAATGCCGTGCAGATAGCTGAATATTTGGCTGCTAAGCATTTGATTGGGGCTGTTGCAGAGGTTAGTTAATTAGAGACAGGAGATTAGTTTCCTGGCTTTTTGAAATATAAATGATAGGGATGATCAGGAGATTATCCCTATTTTTATTTATCATGATTGATTTGAAAGAACTCGTAGAGACGCAATGCATTGCGTCTAATTGCGCAATAGTAACAAATAGCCTAACCCGCGAGATTTGCATACAGGAGACGCAATGCATTGCGTCTCTACAAGAATCCTAAATCATCATTATAACTTTCTTTTATATCGTTTCATTATCTTTGGAACCATGATCTCCTTTGCTCACCGTGTTTTTATGGAAGTTGCTGCCAATTTGAGTTTCTCGAAAGCGGCGCAGGTGTTGTTTGTAACGCAGCCTGCCATCAGCAAGCATATAAAAGCGCTGGAAGATCAGTATAAAGTACCCCTGTTTGAGCGAAAGGGTAATAGCATTTCGCTAACTGAAGCTGGCCAAAAACTCAACGAATACCTGCAGCAAGCCACCGAAATTGAACGGAAAGTGGAGTATGACCTGTCGGTATTGAGCAGCTTATCGCAGGCTGCCGGGCATTTGCGATTGGGAGCCAGTACCACCATAGCTTTATATATTTTGCCATCTATATTATCCGGCTTTCAGCGGGAGTATGCCAATGTTGATGTGCAGCTGGTTAACCGGAATTCGGAATATATCTTAAATGCGCTGCTGAACCACGAGGTGGACATCGGCATCATTGAGGTTGATAATAAGCTGACCACGGTATCCTACAAACCATTCATGAGCGATGAGGTAATCCCGGTGTGTTCGGCTAAAAGTCCGCTGGCGGGGAAATCACTTACATTGAAGCAGTTTGTAAAAACACCGCTTGCACTGCGCGAGCGTGGTTCGGGTACGTTAAATGCTTTGTTAAAATCATTATCCGGCCTGCATATTAAACCGGCAGATTTGTCCGTAAAGATCCGCCTGGGTGGCACAGAAGCATTGAAGAACTTCCTGCTGGCTGATCAATGCCTCGGTTTTATGCCCCGTCCTTCAATCATCCGCGAACTTAAAGAAGGCGACTTGGTTGAAGTACCTATTGAAGGTTTGAAAATAACCCGCGATTTCTTTTTCATCCGCCGCAAAGGAACTGAGGATTATGGGTTGACGGGTAATTTTATCAATTATGCGTTGCAGCATATCATGGAGTGATCTGAACCGGGATTAAGCAGATTTTGGGATTAGATTGGATTTCTTATCAGCGTTCGGGCATCGTGGCAATCCTTAAATCCTATAAATCCAGGTTCAGACACACTATTCTATTTTTCTTAATATCCCTGCTGCAACCGCATCAGTTGGCTCATAGGCGTTTGAGAGCACAACAATGGCAATGTTCTTTTCGGTATTAAAAGCTAAAAAGCTGTTGCTGCCATAGGTTCCGCCGTTATGGAAATAATAGCTTATTCCGTTAACCGCGATCACATGCCAGCCTAAGCCGATTTTTATATCTTTAGTAAAGGTAATATGATGGGTTAGTTCAATAGCTTTTGAAAGCGAATCAGCGCCCGGGTGCATATTGGCTTTGGCATATCTCAACAAATCATTTACGGTTGATCGTAATGCGCCGCAGGGGGCCAGGACGTCAAAATCCCAGGCAAGAGTTGGGTTTCCGTCCGAATTGTAAACGGATACAAAGCGCGGCGAGATCAGCGGATTTAAATACTGTGCCGTGCTGAGCATCCCAAGGGGCCTGGTTATTATTTCGGAAATCATTTGTTCGAATGGTTTCCCGCTTACATATTGAAGAATTACGCCCAGCAAACCCACCCCCAAATTTGAGTAAGCATATTTTTCGCCAGGCTTGCTGTTAAGTTTGCAGGTTTTTAAATAGCTGTACATTAACTGCTTTGTATAATCTTTGTAAGGATTAAACGGATCCGTCATGCTATCCTTCAAATTATCAGGAACGCTTGTCAACCCTGAGGTATGGTTGATCAGATTTAGTAATGTAATATCTTTAAGCGACTGGTTAACTGCAACAGAGTCCGGAAGGTACATGGTTATCGGATCGGTTAATTTAACTTTTCCTTCGTTTACATACCAGGCCAGCAAGGTTGCCGTAAATGTTTTGGTGATGGAGCCGATCTCGAAAAAGCTATCTGCATTGGGCAGTTTACCGTTGCCTCTTTTTGTTTCGCCATATTGGTAGATATGCGTTTTGCCATCTTTAATGATACCTATGCATAAGCCAACTGTATTTGCTTTTTGAATATAGGTGCGCGCAACCGTATCCACCTGCTTATCCAGATCTGATAACATAGGGTTTGATGTGGGTACCAGCGCAGTTTTATTATTGGCAGGCTCAGTATATGGCTTAAAAATAAAGGTCTCTAACTTGTTTTTTTGATCGAGGCTTATAAATATCTGCAGCGTTACGCTGTTGAATGCAGCTTTATAGGTAGCCATGCTGTTATTTACAAAGCTGATCAGCGCCGTTTCCTTCATTTCGCCCAGCGGGAAAAGTTGTTTAGCTGCTACATCAGCCCATCCCAGGATGCTGATCTCTTTTTGAAACGCATCGCCCGTAAGGTTATAAACGGCATCGGCATTCTTTTCATTAAAGTACTTTTTAACCAGTGCAAATACCGAATCCACTCTTCGCTGTTGCAGGGTTTGGGCTGATGCGGTAACAGACATGGCAAAAAATAAAAGAATGACGATTGCTGATCTCATATTTAGAATTCCGCACTATAACGTAAGAAGTAACCGATAATGTATTTTACGGTGTTTGCCCGGCTAACAAAAACAGTACAGCCATGCGGATAGCCACGCCATTTTCTACCTGATCAAGTATAATAGACTGTTTGCTGTCGGCCACATCGCTGGTGATTTCCACACCGCGGTTAATAGGGCCGGGGTGCATCACGATGATCTCTTTATCCAGTGAGTCAAGAATCTGCTTATTTAAGCCGTAAAGCATGGTATACTCCCTAAGTGACGGGAAGTATTTAATATCCTGGCGTTCCAGCTGGATGCGCAGCATGTTGGCAACATCGCACCAATTGAGGGCTTTTAGTAAATTGTGTTCAACCTTTACACCTAAAGAACCTATATATTTGGGGATCAGGGTTGTCGGACCGCAAACCATAACCTCGGCGCCGAGGTGTTTAAGGCATAATATATTTGACAGTGCTACGCGCGAGTGCAATATATCGCCCACAATAACCACTTTTTTACCGGCCACATCACCCAGCTTTTCGCGGATAGAGAAAGCATCAAGCAAGGCCTGGGTTGGGTGCTCGTGTGCGCCATCACCAGCGTTTACTATCTGGGCTTTTACGTGTTTTGAAAGGAAGATGCCAGCACCGGCATAAGGATGGCGCATTACCACCATATCAACCTTCATAGCCAGGATGTTGTTTACGGTGTCTATCAGCGTTTCGCCTTTGCTAACGGATGATGACGATGCTGCAAAGTTTACCACATCGGCGGATAAACGTTTTTCAGCCAGCTCAAATGACAGGCGTGTACGGGTTGAGTTCTCAAAAAATATATTAGCAATAGTTACATCGCGCAGGGAAGGGACCTTTTTTATCGGCCTGTTTAAAACAGTCTTAAAGTTATCCGCAGTTTCAAAAATTAATTGAATGTCTGCCGGGTTTAAGTCCTTAATTCCTAAAAGATGTCGTGTGCTTAGTCCTGCCATATTTGATTTCGGATTTCGGATGTTCGATTTCGGATTTGTTATTTTGATTTCGGAACTCGATTTATTTTATTCTACACCATGTCATTGCGAGGAACGAAGCAATCGCGAACTGTGCAGGTCCGCCCTGTAAATCGGAGTTTGCTTCGTACCTCGCAATGACGCGTGGTTATTGATTTATCTATATATTATTTTGTGTCAGATATTAATGTTATCCTGTCCTCACCGTCGGTTTCTATCCAACTTACCACAACCTTTTGTGATGCAATGGAATCTACTTCAATGCCTACATAATCCGCTTCAACCGGGATGTGCCTTGAATAACGGCGGTCAACCAGTGCCAGCAGCTCAATTTTTTCCGGGCGGCCAAATGCCTGCAGGGCATCCATTGCTGCGCGGATAGTGCGGCCTGTCCAAAGCACATCATCCATCATGATCACTTTTTTGCCTTCTATAATGAAATCTATTTTTGTTTGATTGGGTACCAGCTGGTCGCGGCGACGAAAATCGTCCCGGTAAAAGGTAATATCGAGGTCGCCTTGCAAAATTGACTTGCCAGGCAAAATTTTGCGGAGCTCTTCGGCTATGCGTTTAGCAAGGTAAATACCCCGCGGCTGGATGCCGATAAGCACAGATTCAGAAAAATCATTATGATTTTCTATTAACTGACGACATAAACGCTGTAATGTTATTTGAAATTTTTGACCGTCGAGCAGTGTAAGATTTTGCATCGTAAGGGTGGATTTGGGCAAAGGTAATAATTTTTTAGAGATTAGTTAATTGGAGATTAGTTAGGGATAGAGATTAGTTAATTGGAGACTAGAGATTAGTTGTTTTTAGTCGGGAAGTCAGTAAAGTAGGGAAGTTCGGAAAATGGAAGAACATAAAACGATAATCTCACCCTTTTGGGGTGATGATTTTTTTGAATGCTAAAGTTTATACTTGTGTGAGTTTTGCTCATAATTAACAGGTGTGCAAAATATTTCAAAATAAAACTATAATCTGTATCTTAAACACGTTTTAACCGATAACATAACTGACCTAATTTATGAACCTTTTCAACAAAAGCTTTTTGGCAGCAGCTTTGGTTTGCTGCGTATCTGTACAGGCCTTTTCACAGGCCGATAACGCCCCCGAAAATTTACCAACCGATTATTTGACCCCATCATTTCATGCGGGCCGCAGGCAGGCGCTTCGCGATATGATGCCCGCAAACTCCGTAGCTGTTATTTTTGCCTACCCCGAGCGGGTTTTCTCTAAAGATGTTAACTATGTTTATCACCAAAACCCCGATCTGTATTATTTTTCAGGGTATAAAGAGCCGGACGCTGTTTTGCTGGTATTTAAAGAGGTTCAGGCTGATGGCGACAGTAGCTACAATGAACTGTTTTTTGTACGTCACCGCGATCCGCAACGTGAATCATGGACAGGCAGGCGGCTGGGTGTTGCCGGTGTAAAAAACAAGCTTGGTTTTAAACGTGTTTACAACAGCGATGAGTTTGCAAAATTCTCAATCGACTTTAAAAAATTTAAAACAGTAATATATGATGACCTGCCGGATGATGTAGGTGGTGGCGGAGCGGGAAGCCTTAAGGAATTGCTCGGCACTTTTAAAGCAAAAGGCGAGATTCAGGATGTTGATAAAGGGTTGGTGAATGATTTGAACCTGATCAGCAGGTATGCTACCCCCAAAAATATTGACCGGATAATAGCTTATATAAAACCACGCGTAAGCCAGGATGCTTATAAAAACAATGCATTGATACAGGAGCTGGTTAATAAACCTGATTCGGCAACATTGATGGATGTGAAAGCCAAAATTGACGCCAGTCCGTCGGGCTTATCGCTTTTTGAAAAGTTTACAACTGAACTGCGTGGTGTTAAGACCCCGGAAGAATTAGTGCTGTTGAAAAAATCGGTTGAGATATCGAGCATTGCACACGCCGAAGCTATGCGCGCGGTAAAACCCCAAATGGGCGAACAGGAGCTGGAAGGTATTATGTTGTATGTGCATAAGCATTATGGTGCCGAAGATGAAGGGTACCCACCAATTGTGGGTGCCGGAGCTAATGGCTGCATTTTACACTATGAAGAGAATAGCGCTACCAAAGTTAACAACCAACTGGTGTTGATGGACGTGGGCGCCGAATATCATGGCTACAGCGCTGATGTTACCCGCACATTTCCTTCAAATGGCAAATTTACCGAAGAGCAAAAGGCTATTTACCAGATAGTATATGATGCGCAGGAAGAGGTGTTTAAATTGTGTAAGGATGGTATAAAATATGGCGACCTGGAAACCAAAACCCGCGAGATCCTTTCTTCCCGCCTGATCCAGTTGGGTATTATTAAGGAAGCAAAAGATGTAGGCAAATATTATCCGCATGGCGTATCGCACCACTTAGGTTTGGATGTGCATGATAAAGGCGAATACGGTGGCAATTTAAAAGCAGGTATGGTAATTACCGTTGAGCCGGGCATTTATATCCCTGCAGGCAGTCCGTGCGATAAAAAATGGTGGAACATTGGGGTAAGGATTGAAGATGATGTGCTGATAGGTAAAACCGAGGGTACTGTATTATCAATTGATGCGCCACGCAAATGGCAGGATGTTGAAAAAACAGTTGCCGAGAAAAGTATTTTTGATGGCGGGAGGCTTTTTCCGGTGTTGAAGTAGGATTATTTGAATTCCGGATTGTAGAGACGCGATGCTTCGCGTCTTAAACTTTGCATCTCAATCAACCAATTCAATAACTTGCATGTGGGAGACGCAAAGCATTGCGTCTCTACATTATTCCCTTTGATAGATTGGTTAACGCCTCTATCGCTTTCTCCGCATCTTTTTTCGCCACAAAAATATGATCATGATAATAAGCTGCCACAACGTTACAGCTTATTCCTTCGTTTCCAAGGGCTGTTGAAAATGCTGCCGTAAGCCCAACGGCTTCTAATGATGAATGAATTGTTAGTGTGATCCAGGCGGCAATATAGGAGTAGCTAAGATTTAGTTTATCCGCCAATGCTTTATTCAGTATCACTGTCCAACCTTCATCTTCTTTGAATAAACTAATTATTTCATTCGGATTGATACCATCTAATGTGGTTACGGTGCAAAAAACATAGTCGCCTTCATTTAGCTTTGGGCTCATGGTTTTTAATAATGCTTTAAGATCTTTTTCCCCGGGCATGAAATTAATTTTTATGAGATATAACTAGCACCGAAAACCCAACTACGATAAAAACTAACAAACCTAAAAGAAAGAACGCCATGAGATTGTAAATAACATTGTAAATGTATTTGTTCCAATTGCGGATTTTCAAATAAATATAGCCGGTGTAACTTAATATACTGATTATCGCACAAACAATCAGAAGAAATATTAAAACAGGATAAGGTATAGAAAGCCGATTAAAATTTGCGCCGAACATTAGAATAGGAAATATGAAGCAAAAAATAATAGCAAGCGCATAACTTCGCGATGTATTGAATTTTGCCAATGTTCCCTTCATATTTTAAATATAAACAATAAAAACAAAAAAGCCCTCTTGACTAATCAAGAGGGCTTAAAGGAATTAAAATTTATTTAAAACTTATTCAGCAGCTTCTTCTTCAGAAGCTTTCTTTGTTGTAGTAGTAGCTTTGCGTGCTTTGTTTTCGGCACCTTCCATCTGCTCTTTCAACTGTGCTAATACGCTCAAATCACCTAAAGTTGATTTCTCAACTGATTCTTTCACTTTTTTCACAGCGTTGCTTGCAGATTTTGCTTCCTTTTTACGGGTTTCAAATTCCTGAACACGTTGCTCGGCACGGGCTTCTTCCCAAATGCGTGAGTGAGAGATAACAATGCGTTTGTTTTCCTTGTTAAATTCAATGATCTTGAACTCAGCAGCTTCTTCAGCTTTTAAGCTCTTGCCATCTTCTTTAACCAGGTGCTTGGTAGGCGCAAAGCCTTCAACACCATAAGGTAAAGCAACAATTGCACCTTTTTCAGTTACTTTTAACACGGTACCTTCATGTATTGAATCAATAGTGAAGATGGTTTCAAAAGTATCCCAAGGGTTTTCTTCAAGTTGTTTGTGGCCTAAGCTTAATTTACGGTTCTCAACATCAAGCTCAAGAACAATCACGTCTAATTTTTCACCAACTTTAGTGAATTCATTAGGGTGATTTACTTTTTTAGACCATGAAAGGTCGCTGATGTGGATCAATCCGTCAATTCCATCTTCCAGTTCAACAAACACACCAAAGTTGGTCATGTTTTTAACTGTAGCGATGTGTTGGGTGCCAACTGCGTAGCGCTCAGCAGCATTTTGCCATGGATCAGGCGTTAATTGTTTAATACCTAAGCTCATTTTACGCTCGTCGCGGTCAAGTGTTAATACTTGTGCTTCAACCTCGTCACCAACTTTCAGGAATTCCTGAGGGTTACGTAAGTTTTGTGACCATGACATTTCTGATACGTGGATCAAGCCTTCAACACCTGGGATGATTTCAAGGAATGCGCCGTAATCAGCAACAGTAACAATTTTACCTTTAACCTTTGAGCCGATCTGTAGATTTTCATCTAATGACTGCCAAGGGTGTGGAGTAAGTTGTTTTAAGCCTAAAGCGATACGTTTTTTCTCATCATCAAAATCAAGAACAACAACATTGATCTTCTGATCTAATGCTAAGATTTCGCGTGGATGCTCTATGCGGCCCCATGAAATATCGGTAATGTGTAATAAACCGTCAACACCACCAAGGTCAATGAATACACCAAAGTCGGTAATGTTTTTAACAGTTCCTTCAAGTACCTGACCTTTTTCAAGACGGGCAACAATTTCGGTTTTTTGGTTTTCCAAATCGTCTTCGATCAGCACTTTGTGCGATACCACTACGTTTTTAAACTCGTGGTTGATCTTAACAACTTTGAACTCCATTGTTTTACCCACATAAACGTCATAATCCCTGATAGGTTTAATGTCGATTTGTGAACCTGGTAAAAAGGCTTCAACGCCCATAATATCTACAATCAAACCACCCTTAGTTCTGCTCTTAACAAAACCAGTGATGATCTCATCATTGTCTAGTGCAGAATTAATACGTTCCCATGATTTTTGAGTTTTTGCACGTTTGCGTGATAATACTAACTGACCGTTAGCATCTTCCTGCGACTCAACAAAAACTTCAACGGTGTCACCGATCTTCAGATCAGGTGTATCACGGAATTCAGATACAGATACCAAACCGTCAGATTTAAATCCGATGTTTAATACCACATCTTTGTTGTTAACATTTACAACTGTACCGGTGATGATTTCGCCTTTGGTGATTGAACTGAATGTTCCATCATACATTTTCTCGAATTTCTCACGATCAGTGTCGCTGTAATTGCCAAACTTTTTCTCATCAGCGTCCCAATCGAAATCTTCGTTTGCAACAGTGATTTTTGATTTGATCTCTTCGATCGAAATTGAATCAGCTTCTGACTCAATAGTTTCTTTTTCACCAGACGACGTAATCGTGTCCAGTTCAGCTTCTTTAGCTTTTAATTCTTTTTCTGCTTCCTGTTTTTTTGCCATTAAATAAATTTTCTCCTTTTCCCAATTTCTTAATTGGGATTGCAAAGGTAGGTATATTAATTTTATTTAGAAAAGAATATTTTAATGTTAAATGCTGATTTTTAAGCGTTTTTGCTGGGAAAACGGGCTTTTAAGATGCTTTTTTGAAATTTGGAGCAATATTGAATTGATCAAAAGAGTATTAAGCGCAATGATTATTTACTGAATAAACCTCATTTTAAATAATTCCAAGCAGCAATGCCATTCTTTTTTATTTGAAGAATCCCATATAAAATAGCAACCCCTGCCAACCCGAATAAAGATCCCAAAGGGGAGATCCCTACGCTAATATTCAATAAAAATGTAAAGACGCCAATTATTCCAAACCCGTAAAACGCTATCTTTTTCCACGATAATAGCATTATTGAAAAAGTGACATTTAACATTCCAATTAAAGTGAGTGCCATCAATGTAACAGAGGAAAGTTTTGACCCATGCATTAATCCATTTGCCATTAAAAAATATACCAAGGAAACTATAGCATTTGAGACTAACATTATAATTAGCCATGCTGTTACACAACCATGTCTTTCGGGGGGTGATAAAACAAAGTCATTTTTTAGGAGATTTTCTGTTTCTTCAAAATTAGGTTCATTTTCTATTTCGCTCATATGGGCATAACTGTTTGGTAAAAAAGGTAAGGTAATAATTTTAAATTGTAATAAGCTTTTCCTCTATCTCATCAAAAATAGACATGAAATTATCCAGCAAAGTTTCCCGGTAGCTTACCAACACCTTATTAATCGCCGCTTCATGCTGCGGGGTAAACGGGTCCTTCCAAACCCGCATGCAAATTCTTTTTAAAGCGTAGGCTATTTGATGTGTTTCGGTATAAGTAGATAAATAGCGGCTTTTTTTAAAGTCTTCAAAAAATTTAAAGAACCTTGCAGTGTCCTTTAGCCCGGCAAAAGTTAAAAATTTATCTATTACGGGAATTCTGCATCCATTCAGATGATCATAAAAACTATCTACTGTAACCTTATTGGTAGTTAACAACAGGTTATCTAATAACAGCTCAATTGCAATATGGCCCAAAAAGAACGGTTTTACAGGCGAACCTTCAATTGCAGGCAGTAATAATTTCTTCAATTCATGCGAGTGAAGAAGAAAAAAATCAGCCGAATGAAAATAACGGTCAACTTCCAGGTGTTTGTTCCACCCTTTTATTATGGAGTTTACGGAGCTATCGGTATGGTGCAGTTTTTCGGGATGAAGTACAATTGTTTTATCGGCATTTTTTAAAAGATCGGGCAATATCGTTCCAAGTATATGGTAACAATTATCAGATTCTCTGTCGAAATAAAAATGAGATAAAAAATTCATAATAGCCGCTCTGCAATGATCCTGTTAAACCCAAAATACAATTTTTTTATGATTTCACTGATTTTAAAATATGATTTCACCGATTTTAAGATTTGATTACACTGATTTAATAAAAAATGTGATTTCACTGATTGTACTATGATTACACTGATTATTGAAAAGATTTTTATTGGTGTAACGTGATTTTATAAATTATCAATATATCGAATCAGTGTAATCTCTTTTTAATCTGCACCATCATTAACTAATAATCGGTGAAATCATTTAACCATCGTTGAAATCAATTATTATATTTGCCCCTTTTGAATTGAACACATAATGAATTTTGTTGAAGAATTACGCTGGCGGGGTATGCTGCATGATATCATGCCCGGAACTGAGGACCTGTTAAATAAAGGTATGGTATCAGGTTATATTGGTTTTGACCCAACTGCCGACTCACTGCATGTGGGCAGCCTGGCGCAGATCATGACCATGATCCACTTTCAGCGTGCAGGGCATAAGCCTTTTGCATTGATTGGCGGCGCTACCGGTATGGTTGGCGACCCATCTGGTAAATCGCAGGAACGTAATTTACTTTCGGAAGATGTGTTGCAATTAAACTTAGCGGGTATAAAAGGTCAGCTTGAAAAGTTTTTAGATTTTGATTGCGGCGCAAACAGCGCTCAAATGGTAAATAACTACGATTGGTTTAAGGATTTTACATTTTTAGATTTCATCCGCGAGGTTGGCAAGCACATCACCGTAAATTATATGATGGCCAAGGATTCTGTAAAGAAGCGGCTTGAAGGTGAAACCGGTATGTCATTTACCGAATTTACTTACCAATTAGTTCAGGGCTATGATTTTTACTATTTATGGAAAAATCATAATTGTGTATTACAAATGGGCGGATCGGATCAATGGGGTAATATAGTTACCGGTACCGAGCTTGTTCGCCGTAAAGGTGCGGGGGAAGCCTTTGCGCTTACTACCCAGTTAATAAAAAAATCAGACGGAACCAAGTTTGGTAAAACCGAAGGGGGCAATATTTGGCTTGACGCTGAAAAAACCTCGCCTTATAAATTTTACCAATTTTGGTTAAATACCAGCGATGCCGATGCTAAAACCTATATCAGGATCTTTACCTTGTTTGACCGGGAAACAATAGAAGCTTTAGAAGCTGAGCAGGATGTGGCACCGCACTTAAGGGTACTTCAAAAAGCATTGGCAAAAGATATTACTGTTAGGGTACATGGTGAAGCTGCTTATGAAAAAGCAATCAAATCCTCAGAGTTTTTGTTTGGGAATGTTGGCATTGAGTTTTTAAGCGAGCTGAATGATGAGGAAGTACTGGCTTTGTTTGAAGGTGTGCCTAATTTTAACATCAGCCTGAATGAATTGCAACAAGGGATAAACGTAGTAGATCTTTTGGCCGCTCATACTTCAGTTTTTCCGTCAAAAGGCGAGGCAAAGAAAATGATCCAGGGTGGTGGCGCTGCTATCAATAAGTTGAAGATCAATTCTGTTGATGATGTTTACAAACCAGATACATTAATAAGCGGCAAATATTTAGTAGCCCAAAAAGGGAAGAAGAATTATTTTTTAATTGTTGCTGAATGATTTTATTTTACGACAAAATGTAATTATATTTGTACGTATGTCGTATAAATCAAAACATAAGGATTCCCCAAGTATCGTAAGCGAGCCAATGGTAGCTCATGGAATACAAGGTACTGGCAACTCTTTTTATAATTTATTAGGGGGCGTTCAATCATTGAAGCTCTCTAATGATTTTGATTTGATCAATATAGCCCGCCAGGGTTTTTCTAAACATATTCTGCTGGCTTTAGCAAAAAAAATATCGCTCAATATCCAGGAACTGGCAAACATCCTGCACATCAGTGAGCGCACCTTACAGCGCTATGACAATGATGACATTATAAAAACAGAGTACGCCGAAAAGGCCGTTGAGCTTGCCCGTTTGTATACCCGCGGCGAGGAAGTATTTGGCTCCATTGATAAGTTTAAGCTTTGGATAAAAGCGCCAAGTGTTGTTTTTAATGGCGAGGCCCCGGTTACTATTCTTGATACTTCAGCCGGCTTTGATATGGTATTCAGGGAGTTAGGCCGGATTGAGCACGGTATTTTTGCTTAATCACTGATGATACTTTACCGGATAGGGAAATGTATATATGCAGATAACCTGAGTGGAGAAGGCGCTCGTCTTTATGGCGGCCGCTGGAACAGTGAAGGCAAATCGGCAGTATATCTGGCCTCCTCCTGTTCGCTGGCTATGTTAGAAGTATTGGTTCATTTGCAACCCTTAATGATCCCCAATGATTATTGTGTTGTTGAGATAGAGGTACCAGATAGTAACATTGCCCCAATTAATGTTGACGATTTGCCCGATAACTGGAAGGACGTTTCGCCGCCGGCGATATTAAAAGCGATGGGCAATAACTTCCTGGCTAATAAAAAGCATTTGATGCTGAAAGTTCCATCCTCTATTGTACCAATTGAATATAATTACCTGCTAAATCCAATGCACCCTGATATGAAAAAGGTTAAAATAGTAAAGAAAGAACCTTTTGATTTTGATAGCCGGTTGGTGTAGTCATTAGTCATTAAAACGCTTTTTAAAAAATGACTAATGACTAATAACAATTACAAATCACTCAGTAAATCCAACTTTTTATGATTATACTCTTCCTGCGAGATCAATCCGTTGTCAAACAGCATTCTTAATTTTTTAAGTTTTTCTGTAAGCTCATCAGGTTTCGGAGCTTCATGTACTATAGGTGCGGCAACTGGTACCGGTGGGGGAGCCTGAACGGGCTCTGACTCAGGTGTTGCTAAAACCGGGGTAACCGGATGCTGTGATGCTAAACGCGATGCGTTTTCAAACTGGATAGCTCCTGATTCGGCACGTTTATCTTCCAAATCACGTAAGCGGCGGGCTTCGCGTTCTGATTCTTTGCGCTCCTGCGCGTATTGGTATAATTTACGGGCCTGTACTTTGGGCAGGTAATCAACACCCATTTCGGCGCCGTTAGTGGTTTTTACACTGAAAATGGCGCCAATGATCTCTTCTTTGGTATAAACGTCAATAATATCTTTCCAAACAAAATCAACAAATTTTATAGTAAGGCCAAGGTTGGCGGGTGTGAAAAATAAGATCCGTTTGTTGGTTAAGGCAACACAATCGGGAAAAAGGTTTACTATTGGCTTTTTTTGAACCGCAATGTATAATATTTCTTCGCCGGTTGTAAGCAGGTCGGCAAGGCGCAGGTATATTTTTTCAACCGCTTTTGGATCCTGTTCTTCGTTCAAAAATTTCTCGATCATTTCAATACTTTATTAGTACGGTGCAAAAATAATAATATTATGTTAGTAGCAAGTTAAGTTTTAAGCTATCAGTAAATTACAGCCTCTTATATCCGAATTATCAAACCTGCCCAACACTTCGAATGACCCATCGGGATAAACCTTGCCCAGATCCTGCGTGGCTATAAAGGAGCAGGAATTTATGTTGGCCAGGTCTATAATGTTTATTCCGCCGGCTTTGTTGTTTTGCAGTAGTTCCAATGGGTCATTTGGATCCCGGGTAATGATCTTCATCCATGGCGGGCAATTGAAAATACCTTCACCTTTTGAATAGGCCTGCGACAGCAGTTCGGTCATTCCATATTCAGAATGAATAGCAGTAACGCCAAAGCCATCGCATAATTGCTGGTGCAGTTCCTCACGGATCATTTCTTTGCGACGGCCCTTCATGCCCCCGGTTTCCATCACTATCAGTTGCGGAAAGTTTATAGTATGCTGTTCCACAAAATCAAGCAGTGCAAAGGTAACACCAATTAAAAGGGTCGGCTTTTGGGCTTCCTGTTGTTTTTTAAGCTGATGATATAGCTCTTCATGGTTATATAAATAAAAGCCGCTATCCGGGTTTTTGGATTGTTTGATCAGGTCATCGGCCATATATATCAATGACGAGCCTTCACGTTCCAGGTAGGCTGGGAGCAAGGCAAGGACGGTATAATCTTCAATATCGCCATAAAATAATTTGAAGGCGGCGCGAAAGCTTTCGGTATACCAGCTAACATCTGTTACCAAATGTCTGCTGGTAATCATCCCTGTAGTGCCCGAACTGGTAAAAGTTACTTCTGCATTAGCATTTGAACTTACCACTGCGTGCGATTTAAAGAACTCAACAGGTAAAAAAGGAATCTGCCAGATGGTTTGAATCTTAGCCGGGTCAATATTTAAGCCTGAAATAAAATTATGATAAACCCTGCAATTTTCGGCCTGGCGCCTGAAGATCTGCAAAGCAGCATAATTAAAGGCTTGCTCATTGTTTATTGAAAATACCTGCTGCTTATTCATCGGGGCAAAGATAATGATTTGATGATTTGTGAATTTGATGATTTGAAAATGAAATTAAGTCAGCAAGTTTCGGGTTTGTTGGGAATGATGCTATGCGGAGTTTTGTTTTATAAAACTCTTAAAAGATGAACAAGTTTAAAATTGTACCGCTTTCAAAAGCTTACGCACAAAAGATCAGGTTAAAAAAGGAGGATGATTTTGGCCATTCGGTTACCGAAAAGGTTGCCACAGGAGCGGGGCCATGCAGGGTTTCGCTTAAACCATTTAATAAAGGTGTTGATACGCGGATCTTATTAACACACAGCCCTTTTGAAATTGATAATGTCTATAATCAGCCCGGGCCGGTGTTTATAAACGGGGCAGATGTTGAGGAGTATGCCGATGTTTACCACTTTCCACCGGAAATAAAAGCCGACAAAAAAAGTTTTCCATTATCCCTTATCGGATACAATGATGAGCAGCAAATGGCGTTTACCCAATTAGTAGGCGATGCGGATGTTGATGAGTTGATAGGGGAGATTTTTGAGCAGCATGCTGATGTAAAATACCTCCATGCCCGCAACGCACAGGCCTGCTGTTTTATATGTAAGATTGAAAGGCCCGAATAAAAAGATTGCAGAAATTATACAAACAAGGCACAGCTTTTAAGGTTATAAAATAGAGATTTGCCTAATATTTTTAATTATCTACTATAAAAACAACTTATGAAAATTTTAAAATCAGTGATGCTTCCATTTGTATTGAGTGTCTTTTTTATAATTGGTTCAGCATTTACCGATGGCAGTAAGGAAACAGAACGCGTACACAATGCTTCAAATGTGTTAAAGGACTTTGGGAAGATGAAGGAAAGCATCCCTCACGACCTGATATCTGAATGCGAGGGGATTGTTATTATACCTAAATTAATAAATGCCGGTTTTGTTGTGGGTGGCAAACGCGGCAGGGGGGTAGCTATGGTAAAGATGGACGATGGAAAATGGAGCGATCCTGTTTTTGTTACTTTAACAGGTGGCAGCATAGGCGCACAAATTGGTGTACAATCAGTCGATTTGGTTTTGGTGTTCCGCCATAAAGGGGTGCTTGCCAAAGTTAAGAATGGCGACTTTACTGTCGGCGGTGATGCTTCAGCGGCGGCAGGCCCGGTTGGCAGGAGTACCTCAGCTAACACCGATTACAAGATGGATGCCGAAATCTATTCGTATTCACGCAGCCGTGGTTTATTTGCCGGGGTCAGCATAAACGGGTCAAACCTGGCAATTGATAAAACAGCCAATGCCAATTTTTATGGTAATGATTTAACCTCAAAGGAGATTTTTGATATGGACAAAAGTAGTTCAGAAGCTGTAAAAACGCTGAAGGCATCGTTGGTAGCTTTGTAAGCTGAAAGCGCAAAGCATAAAGGCGAAAGCTCTATAAAAAGCAAGCCCCGGCACATTGCTGGGGTTTGCTTTTTTACATTTATTCTGTTTTTGCAAGCGCTCTTTTCAGCAGCACACCGGATAACGCTGACATCCCACCAACAATACCCCCAATTAATGAGGTTATTAATAATAAAAAGATCCAGTTTGGGAGCTGGAAAAGTGTTGCCACATGCTTTGCCAGCATATTATCATTCGGTACGGTTTTAAAAAGCGCCAATATGGTCCACACAATAAACACGCCCCCAAAGCCCGACCAGAATGATTTTGCCGGTGTTTTACCAATAAATAATGCAGGCAAAAAGGCAGCTATTGCCACTACCCACCAGGGTAAAAAGTACCCACTGCCAAAAGTTAATATCAATATGATAAAAAATAGCATAATGTTGTTTTTTAATTTAACAATTATGTCATGCTGAACTTGTTTCAGCACCCCATATGCTAAGTCTCCGTTTTGCAGGCGGAAATGTCCTGTGGGGTGCCGAAATAAATTCGGCATGACGTTTATTTTGAGTGACCTCTATCTCTTCTCTAACTTCAGTGTTGATTTTATTCTTCCTGAAGTCTCATCCGCCGAATTTAAAAACAGCAATTCGTTCAGCTTACCATCTTTCCAGGTATTAAACATATTCTGGTAAAAGAAGCTGCCCGGATTACCTGACTCACCGCCAGGGAAAACGCCATAGCCTTTTACTGTGGGCCCCATTTGCACCACCATGCGCCATGACGGGCCATTGTTGTTGCGCAAAGCATTAATTACACCGCCTTTGCCACCTGCAACAAACTTGCCGGTGCCAAATCCCGGCAGATTAGCCATGTGGTTTATAAAGGTTTCTTTTACCTGTCCCCATTGCCATTTTTCGCCGGGTTTGCCATGTTTTTGCACCAGTTCATCTACCGCTGTATAAAACGAATGGCTTACCATATCGCCACATGTTTCCTTTAAAGTGGTTTTTGTATTGTCAAACCATTTTGATCCCGGGTCCGTTAATAGCAACTTTTCAGTTTCATCATACGACGGGTATTTCAGGTAAGTGCCTTTAACCTTGAACTTATCACCCCAAACCAAATTGTAAAAATTATACCACCAGCTATCAAAAATACTGGCGCCAATTGAGTTTGCCGCATAGTGTTTATCCCATTTTTTTATGATTGCCAATGCCTTTATCTGGTCTTCGCTTAATTTAGTTGGGTCAATGTATTTAAGCATTGTTGGTAACACATCCTGCGCCAGAATGCTATAGTTGTCACTTTGCATTATGCGCATACTATCTACGGTTGCTTTTTGCATTGCTGATAGCCTGTCGTTTATGCGTTTAC
>Ga0206981_10058_pt2 | contig 31803 bp, 31 predicted proteins | sample Alteio_BWMinCont_17_FD_153312 | JGI IMG/M metagenome (GOLD analysis project Ga0206981, IMG submission 153312) | Enriched cells from forest soil in Barre Woods Harvard Forest LTER site, Petersham, Massachusetts, United States -... | ecosystem: Environmental > Terrestrial > Soil > Temperate forest >... | reverse complement strand
TGGCCGTTATTATCAATCTCAATACCTATTGAGCAGCTGTTCATGTCAGTAACACTGCCCCATTTTATACAAACAGATATCAGCCCGCAATTAACGCAGCTTGATTTGAATGTGCTGTATAACGTGTATCAGAAATATTAGCCCCCTGAAGGGGCGTTTTGATTAGCATTAAGTATTATTATTTAAGGGATAATCATTCCCCTTTAATGGTTAGGGGCTTTCCAGCTATCCTTTAATGTAACCGTGCGGTTAAACACAAGGTTGTCTGCTGTTGAATTTTTATCCAAAGTAAAATATCCTTTACGCATAAACTGATAACCTTTACCGGGTATTGCTGCGGCAAGGTCAGCTTCAATGTAAGCGTTAGATAATACCTGTAAGCTATTTGGATTTATGTAATCTTTAAAATCGCCATCCTCGTTTGACGGATCTTCAACTTTAAATAAACGGTCATACAAACGCACTTCGGCAGTTTTGGCATGAGGTACACTTACCCAATGAATAGTACCTTTAACATGGATCCCGCTGGTATCATTTTGTGATTTTGATTCCGGGATATAGGTACAATGGATCTCGGTTACATTGCCATCTGTATCTTTTACAAAGCTATCGCATTTAACAATATAAGCGCTTTTGAGGCGCACCATCAGCCCTACACCAAGGCGGAAAAACTTCTTTGGTGGTTCTTCCATAAAATCATCACGCTCAATCCACAACTCATTGCTGAATGGAATGTCCCTGCCGCCTTCACCGCCTTCAACCTCGGGGTTATTTTCGCTGAAAAGGGTTTCTGTCTGGCTTTCGGGATAGTTGGTGATCACCATTTTTATTGGATCGAGCACTGCCATGCGGCGCCATGCTGTTTTGTTCAGATCCTCGCGGATACAGAATTCCAGTAAACCCACATCTATCATATTCTCGCGTTTCGCAACACCAATGCGCTCACAAAACTCACGGATTGAGCCTGGTGTATACCCCCTGCGGCGCAAACCGCTAATGGTTGGCATCCGCGGATCGTCCCAGCCATCAACCTGTTTTTCCTCAACCAATTGCAGCAGCTTGCGCTTGCTCATTACGGTATAGTTAAGGTTTAAACGTGCAAATTCATATTGTTTTGACGGGAAGATCTCCAGTTTTTCAATAAACCAATTGTACAAGTCGCGGTGCGATACAAACTCAAGCGTACAAACAGAATGGGTTATCTCTTCAATTGCATCTGATTCGCCGTGGGCAAAATCATACATTGGATAGATACACCATTTATCACCTGTGCGGTGATGGTGTGTATGTTTAATGCGGTACATCAACGGATCGCGCATCAGCATATTTGGAGAAGCAAGGTCAATCTTTGCGCGCAGTACTTTTGCGCCATCGGGATATTTGCCTGCTTTCATATCAGCAAACAGCTGCAGGTTTTCTTCTATACTACGACTGCGGTACGGGTTTGGCGTACCGGCTTCGGTAGGGGTACCTTTTTGTGAAGCTATTTCTTCAGCTGTACTGTCATCAACATAAGCTAGTCCTTTTTTTATCAGGGCAACAGCAAATTCATAAAGCGTATCAAAATAGTCAGACGCATAAAGCTCATTGGCCCACTCAAAGCCAAGCCATTTTACATCGGCTTTAATGCTGTCAACATACTCGGTTTCTTCTTTGCTGGGGTTGGTATCATCAAAGCGAAGATTAGTTTGACCGCCATACCGCTGTGCCAGGCCAAAATTTAGGCATATGGATTTGGCATGCCCAATATGCAGGTAACCATTAGGCTCTGGCGGGAAACGGGTAAGCACTCTTTTACCGTTTTTGCCGGCCGCTAAATCTTCTTCAACTATCTCTTCTAAAAAAATTTAATGATCTTTCTTCGCTCATGGTGTAATTAAGAATTGGCAAAAATAAGAAATTCAAGTTGGTTAGACTAACGTTATTGAAAAGTGGGCGTGTTTACCCTCCCTACGGTGAATAAGTATAATTTATGTACAAATGATGACATAGCAAACCACCAGTCATTTTGAGATTGGGTATTCTCTAATTAAAGTTATGCCCCATCCTTTGTATTATCAAAGGATGGGGCATAATTGATTTTCTGTGTGTTTATCCTTTAGGACTTATTATAAAGGGTTACCTAAATACACCACTAAATTATTTATACTTTTTGCTACAACGGCCACCTGGTCCTGTGCTTCTTTCCAGTTGCGCTGTTCAATTGCTTCGCGGATGCCTGGCAAGGTTTTTACGCCATAGCCGGTATAAAAGCCGGGGGCGTAAATGGTATGCCTGTACCATGGGCGGCGGGGTAAGCCGTCCGCAGACAGTAATTGCTGCTCAGCGTGGTATAATAGTTTGTTCAGCTTATCATTATTGCCATTGGTTTGTGATGCAGCTGTCCAGCTTGCTGCCAGTTTATCAGCAACTTTTTTAAGGGTATCAACCGCAGTTTTTAAAGCGGTAAAATCAAGCTTTGGCACACTATCTTTTGCAACCGGAAGCTGCTCGTGTTTTGTTGGATCGGCAGCTAAGGCAAAGTCGTTTGTTTTTATCAGCTGGTTATCCATTGCGGTGGTCTCTCGCATTTTATCAACCAGCTCATTTAACTCAGTAACATATTTATTAATGGTGGTTTGCAGGTTGCGGAAATCAAAAGGCAGCAGTTCGGCATCGGCCATGCGCAAAACAGCATGCCCGGCAGTTTGTGCTAAAGCAACACCGTATTTAAATGATGAATCTTTAAAACGGCGATAATCATCATATGAATCATAAATTGAATGGTACTCACCACCGCCATCTTCTCCGCCAAAGCCCAGGTCTAATGTTGGGATGCCCAGGTGTTGTAAAAATGAGGAGTAATCAGATCCGGAGCCTAATGATTCCAATTTACCACCCTTTCGGTCTAATATTTCTTTTTTATCTTTTACTGATGACGCACTAATTAATTCGTGCGCTCTTTTACGATCGAACACGCTTGCATTAGTTTGAGGATCAATTACGTTTTGCGTTATCTCGTCCATAAAAGGTTCCAAAGCCTGTGAGCCGCCAGCGCCTAAAAATCCACGCCCGTTACCATCAGAGTTGATATAAACAACCGCTTTTTCCTGCAGTTCCTTATCATGCCCTTCGGCAAATTCTGTTGAGCCCAGCAAACCCGGCTCCTCGCCATCCCACGAGCAATAAATTATGCTGCGTTTTGGTTTCCAGCCACTTTTTAGCAGGTCGCCAAGCGCCTTAGCCTCATCAAGCATGGCTGATTGGCCACTTATAGGGTCACCTGCACCATTTACCCAGGCATCATGGTGGTTGCCGCGCATTACCCATTCATCAGGCCATTTAGTGCCTTTTATTTTTGCTATAACATCATAGGCAGGCACCATGTCCCAGTTAAACTCCATTTTTAAGTGTACCATTGCCTTTCCAGGGCCAACATGATAAGTTATAGGCAAGCCACCCTGCCAAGCCTGCGGGGCTACAGCGCCATCCAATGCGGCCAGCAATGGCTGGGCATCGTGATAGCTGATAGGCAGCACAGGGATCTTCAATATGGTTGGGGCATCTTTTCGGTCTAAGCGTTTGGCATCCTTAGTAGCGCCAACTCCGGGTGTAAGCGGGTCGCCGGGGTAGATGACCATATCCATCACGGAGCCGCGCTGAACGCCGTATTCGTTCTTATACGCACCTTTAGGGTACACGTCTCCGGCGGTATAACCATCATCCTTAGGGTCTGAGTAAATAATGCAGCCTACAGCGCCATGTTCGTATGCCACTTTAGGTTTTATGCCGCGCCATGAACGGCCGTATTTGGCTATCGCAATTTTACCTTTAACATCAATGCCTAATTTGGCAAGGGTTTCGTAATCCTCAGGCAAGCCGTAATTTACAAAAACCAGTTGCGCGGTTACATCGCCATCTGCGCTCCAGGCATTATAAGTTGGCAGTTGATTAGCCTGGTTTGATGTTGCATCTTCAGTCAGTGCTGGCTCTTTTAATAGGGCCGTATATTTTGTTGGACCAGTAAGTTCAAGTACCCTTGTTTTTGGGGTAGGGAAAAGCACCGTGTAAGTTTCAAGATGTGCATCAAGCCCGTAGCTCTTGTATTTCTGCAGGATCTTTTCGGCCACAGCCTTGCTCCCCGGTGAACCTAAATTATGCGGAAACCCGGCAAGTTCTTTAATGGTTTCGCCAATTCGTGGTGCACTTAATGAGGCATCAAAAGCTTGTTCGGTTTGCAGCTCTTTAGCTGCCGAAGCTGCTGAAAACCCACTGATAGTTTTTTGCTGGGCACTTGCTGCTGTAGCTATAGCAATAAAAGTAAGGGTAAGGATTTTTTTCATATTTACAGGAATGTATGTGATCCCGTGAAAATAAGAAATTTAAGGCTAATTAGCAATTGGGACCAGGATTAAGGGATTAAAAGGATTTTAAAAGCCATGAATGAAGCATAGCCTGATTATTAATGCAGCTGACAGGCATCCGCATATCCAGGAACCAGGATTAATGGATTAGAAGGATTAATAAATTCGCCCGGCAATTTCCACAATCCAAAGAATCGCTAAAATCCCTTAATCCCGGTCACAAACTCCATCATTGCCGCACCCGGATCTTCTTGTTTCATAAAGTTCTCACCTATCAAAAAACCGTTAAAGCCTGCGGTTTTTAGCTGTTTAATGGTTTCAGGATTGCTGATGGCGCTTTCTGAGATCTTTAAAAACTCCGGCGGGATATGCGGAGCCAGTTTGTAAGATGTTTCAACAGATACTGTAAAATCAGCCAGGTTGCGATTGTTTACGCCTATAGCATCCAGGTTGGGGTTGATGCTTCTTTCCAGCTCTTCCAGGTTATGCACTTCTAACAATACATTTAGACCCAGATTTTTCGCCAGCGAGGCCAGCGTTTGGATCTCAGCAGGGGTAAGGATAGCGGCTATCAACAGGATAATATCTGCCCCTAATGATTTAGCTTCAATAACCTGGTATTCATCAATCATAAAATCTTTACGCAGCACCGGAATGGTATTTGCATTGCGTGCAGCAACAAGATCTGCCTTTTTGCCCATAAAAAAATTACGGTCGGTTAAAACAGACAATGCCGAAGCGCCCGCAGCAGCGTAACCATTGGTGACCGCCTTAACGCTCACCTTATCGTTAATGATCCCTTTTGACGGTGACTTTCGCTTAAATTCAGCAATAATGCCCGTCCTCTCCGGATCAAGCAAAAAGTCTTTGAATGAATAACAATCCCTGTGAAAAAAAATCCGATTCTTCCAGTTTGGTGTATGAGGTACGGGCCTTGGCAGCCTGTACTTCGCGCCTTTTGTTGATGACGATTTTATCTAAAATGTTCATGCCCCCTAACCCCCTAAAGGGGGATTTTTTGATTTGCAATTTTACTACTTATTTTTCAATACCTGCCACCACGTTATTTTACTCCCCCTTCAGGGGGCCGGGGGGCCAACCAATTTTGCATTAACTCTTTCCCATACTCAGTCAATATTGATTCCGGATGAAACTGTACACCGCGAACATCGTATTGCTTATGGCTTAATGCCATTAACGAGTTATCGGCTTCATCAATTGCAGTAACAGTTAATGAATCAGGCAGCGCATTCCCATCAACCACCCATGAGTGATACCGACCCACTTTAAAGCTTTCCGGTAGGTCGAAAAAGAGCTTCTCCTGTTTATCAGTTACCTTAATAGGTGTGGCAATGCCATGCATCGGCTGACTCAAATTATAAAGTTTTCCACCAAAAACCTCGGCTATGGCCTGCTGACCAAGGCATACGCCAAAAATACTTTTTGTTGGCGCATACTTTTCAATTACCTCCAGCAGCAAGCCGGCTTCGCTTGGGATGCCCGGACCCGGTGAGAGGATAATGCGGTCATAAGCGGCCACATCATCAATATTAAATTTATCATTCCTCCAAACCTCGCATTGCAAACCTATTTCGTTTACCAAATGCACCAGGTTATAGGTGAATGAATCGTAATTGTCAATTATTAAAATCCGGCCCCCCGACCCCCTAAAGGGGGAGGAAGAACTTATGTTATTATTATCTTTCATTTCTTTATTTAAAATTTAACTCCTGTTCCCCCTTTAGGGGCTAGGGGACTTGACCTACAGCTCCTCCGCCAATTCTATCGCTTTCCTTAACGCTGCTATCTTGTTATCAACTTCTTTTAGTTCGCTTTCTGCAATTGAGCCGGCAACTATGCCTGCGCCGGCCTGGTAATGCAGGGTGCTATTTTTGCTCAAAAATGAGCGGATCATAATGGCATGATTAAAATCGCCGTTAAAACCTAAAAAGCCTATTGCCCCGCTGTAAAAGCTGCGCTTGGTTTTCTCATTTTCATCAATGATCTCCATGGCGCGGTATTTTGGCGCGCCGCTTAATGTTCCTGCCGGATAGGTATCGGCAACTACTTTAAATGATGATACGCCCGGGAGCAGCTTACCGCTTACATGCGATACCAGGTGGATAAGGTGCGAATAGTATTGAACTTCTTTAAAAGCTTTAACCTCTACTTCGCCACAATGGCGGCTAAGGTCGTTGCGGGCCAGGTCAACCAGCATTACGTGCTCGGCAGATTCTTTTGGATCATTTTCAAGCTGGCGGGCTATTTCGGCATCCTTTTCGTCATCACCGCTGCGCTTAAATGTGCCGGCTATCGGGAATATATTGGCTACGCCATTTTTTACGGTGATCTGCGCCTCGGGGGATGAGCCAAAGATCCTGAAATCGCCATAATCAAAATAAAACAAATAAGGCGATGGGTTTATCGACCGCAGCGCGCGGTACACATTAAATTCATCACCCAAAAACTTTTTAGAAAAACCGCGCGACGGAACAATCTGGAATACATCGCCGCGGTAAATATGCTGTTTCATTTTTTCAACCACCGCCATAAACTCTTCATTGGTAAGGTTTGATTGTTCTTCATCCTTACTTTCAAAGTGATACTCAGGGAAGTTTTTATTGCGGATCAGGTCGGCTAATTTTTCGAGGCCATTGTTGTCTGCTTCGCCTTCGGGCTGATTATGGAAAATATACAGCTCATTTTTAAAGTGATCAATGGCTATGATATACCTGTAAATATGGTATTGCATAACCGGGATCTTGCGGGCGGTATCGGCACTTTGCTTCAATACGATGGTTTCAAAATGCTCCACTGCCTCATGAGTAAAATAGCCGAAGATGCCATTTGATATTATTTTACCAGGGATAGGGTTAGTTTCAAAGCTGGCAATAAATTCATTGATCTTGCTGATCAGGTCAAAGCTGCCGGGAGCAAAGTTTTCTACACCGCTATCAGGATAGGTTACCTTAAGTGCGCCATCATTTAAAACAAAGCCGCTTATTGGTTCACAGCAAACATAGCTCATGCTATTTTCGCGGCTGTGATAATCCGAGCTTTCCAGCAGCAAGGAGTTCGGGAAAACATCACGCAGGCGCAGGTATATGCTAACCGGTGTTGTGGTATCGGCAAGCAGTTTTTTTTGTGTTGTTATAATTTTATATTTCTTCATGTTCTTTAAAAATGCCTTAAAACAAAAAAACCCAGCGAATGAGGTTCGCCGGGTTTCCTATTTAGGTTTACAATTGATTAATCGATCAGATCAAAAAGTTAGCCGGCTGCCAAAATTAATTGGTGCCACCAGCTGTTAGTATGATTGATGTTGATCATTACGGTCACAAATTTATAAAGAAAATTGAATTAGCAAATTTTTTCTGCATTTTTTTCTGATCATGAACCTAAAACAGGCAAATGACCGGCCATTATAGTAGCCACAATTATTAAAAACGCTATGATATAGTATATTGCCACAGTGCGGTGTTTGCTCTCGGGCAATATTATCTTTTTTGATTTGCTGTGACCAATTGTTATTAAAACAATGGCAATAATCATCCCTACCCAATGCTCAACGGTAAAATAACGGGTAACATCATTTTTCATGGTATCACGGTTAAACGCAACAAGTGGACTTATAAAAAATAGTACAATGCCGATTAGCAATTGTGTGTGAGCCGATATAAGGGCAAATAAATTGATCTTGCGGTTAAGTGGCGTATAAGGTTTTTGGCCAAGCCAGCCAAGTAATGACTGTATAATGGCAACCAGTACCAGTATAAATACGATATACCTGAATCCGGAGTGGAGTTCTTTGATTATGAGATAAGCATTCATCGAATAAAAATTTATTCGAATATACGTTTTTAGTATTAAGTCAATAGGTAAGTATTAAATCATTACACAAACTAAAGAATTTTCACCACAGGCCAGGTGGGCCTAATACGTTTCGCTTAAAGGAGGGATACTATTACGTTCAGGATTTTTCCCTCTTTTTTCTTTTTTCTCCTTTTTTTCTTTGGCGGCAAAAAGAAATTTAATTTTATCCCAAACAGCCATAATAGATTCTTCAGATATAAAGTGCGAGGCCTTTTGTGAGATCAGACCCACCAAAGATTTTATAAGGAAATTAGAATTTCTGAAAAGGGTTTTATTAAGCATAAAAGGCAAAACAAACCTGGATATTAAACCAACAATGTCCTGTTCAAAAAAACCTTTGGCTCTTTCGCCATTAATGCCTGCTATCTTTGGAAATAATGAATATAAGGTTGAAAGGGTGGCGGAAAGACTACTAAAACGCATGCCAATTGCCACACTTTGCTCCTGTTCCAATTCCTTTAAACGGTAAATCTCGCTCCGCAAATCGTCAATATTTTTTATAGGCATGTCCATTTTTGTTAGTTTTTGAAAATTTTACTAATAATTGCGTTAACAATTGGTTTCTCCATTTTTTGCTTATAAGCCTTTACAACCAGCGCAATTATAAAATAAATGGCAGCAACACATCCAAACCCAATCCATGTGGCGCCAAATAAACTACCCAACAAAAATGCCAAAGTAAAACTAGCGAACATGAATGCCAATACCATACTTATAAAAACAGCAACATCGGCAATAAGGCCTGCCGCAATTGATGTGCCTCCTTCAATGGCCTGGTACTTTGCCAGTTTAATACGTGTTTCAGCATAATCTCTTAGCTGATCAATAATAGGTGGCGGTGTTGTTGTTTCTTTTTCGGCTTCCATTTTTTTAGTCTATAGTCCATGGTCTTAAGTCGGAAGTCAGTAACTATTTACTAATGACTTCCGGCTTAAGACTCATGACTTATTTATGCATGTTCCAGGTCATCCTGGTATTCTTCTTCGGCGCTGCTGATTTTTGATTTAATGTTATCAACAACCTTATCTTTTAGATTAATAAGATTTTCAATTTCGGCCGAAGCCGTTTCTTTAATGGAATCGCCAAGGTTTTTTAATGATTCGGCAAGTTTATCACGTGTTTCGACGCCTTTATCGGGTGCAAATAATATGCCTAGTGCCGCTCCTGCCGCCAGCCCTACCAGCAATGCGACAAATACTTTTGAGTTATCGTTCATATACTATAAATTTTTAAGTTGGATAATTGTTTTGATTATGATTAAATATCTTGCCAAATGTTACCAAAACGGACTTTTTGTCGTTCAATTGCCCGTATATACAAATATAGGCAGTTCATGGCTCATAGTTGATGGTTCATGGTAAAAAGTTCATAGTTCATGGGAAAAACCATAGCCATGAACAACCCGTGCTTCCGGCTATGAACTATGAACCATCAACTATGAACTTCTCACCCATCCGGCCCCGTTCTTATCCGTTCAAGCCTGTCGGCGGCCATGCGGTTGGTTTCATAGATCTCCAATAATAATAAAAAGTAGGATAATAATAATGGACCGAATACCAACCCCAAAATTCCAAAAAGCGGGATCCCTATAAAAACCCCTATTATTGATATAATTGGATGTGTATTACCCACCCGTTTGTTAATTATCATCCTTAATACATTATCAATATTACCGATGAACAGCAAGCCGTAAGCCATTAGTAAAATGCCCTTTAAACTATGGCCGCCAGCTATTAAAATAATACCGGCCGGTATAGTTAAGGTAGGCGCCCCAACAACAGGTAAAAACGATATAAAAGTGCCTATAACGCCCCAAAATATAGGGTCGGGGATGCCAAAGATCCAGAAACCGTTAGCCAGCAGGGTTCCCTGTGTTAATGCAATTATACCCTGGCCCAATACATTTGAATAGGTGGAGTTACGTAAAGCAACGGCAAACTTTATAGCATGCTGCTCGCGAAATGGGGCATATTTTAACAATCCGGTTTCAAATTCACGCATTTGGGTGAACATAAAATAGAGCAGAAAATACATTACCAGCAGCGTAATTATAATTTGGGCCGCACTGCCTAAAATAGAGGGGAATAATTCGGTTGCATAAGCGCCCAGCTTTTGAAGTGTATTTTCGGCAATATGCGGCTGGTTAAAGTTATACCCGGCATAATCGTCAATTTTTGTAACCCACTCCTGCAAATTAAACGAATTTTTATTAATGCTCCCTATTTTGCCTACCACCATAATGCTTAATGCCATCAGGGGGATAATGATCACTATAAGCGATGTTAAAATGATCATTACTGCAACCAGCGTTTTGTTCCAGCCTTTATTTTCGACAAAATGCAGGTAAACAGGGCGAAATATGGTGAAAAGAACAATAGATCCTAAAATGGAGCTAAACAGGCCACTTAGCGCATAAACCAAAAAACAGCCAAGCACTACTATGGCTGTAAGTATAATATTATTACGCTGCTTATAGTTAAAAATTGACATTAAGGCCTAAATTATACTTTATAAACGCAGGGGGAGGAAAATGTTTTGGGCTTAAGTTAATAAAGTTGTTGTAAAAGTTGTAGTTGTTATAAAAACTGAAATGAAGATTATTGTAAGTATAACGATTCCGGAAATATTTTTTACCCTTTAAACATTTACAACCTTTATAACACTTACAACTTCAGTCAACTTCCCGAAGCAACCCATCAATCTTAGCCGAACTAAGTGATATGGAGTCGAGATAAAAGATGCAATCGGCTGAGGGCTCGGGGATCTCGTAACGCAGCTGCTCAATGGCAAGTAAAATATTTGAAAGCTGATTTTTAACATCATGCTTTAATGCCCGCATTGCCTGATTATTAACGCCTGCGGATTGTGTTTTTTGAACATTTGCAGATCCCTTCATATCACTTAATATTAATAGCCTTCATTTTATTATACAAAGTTTTGCGGTCAATGTTTAATATTTCGGCAGCCCTGGTTTTATTGAAATTAACTTCCCTTAACACTCTTAATATAGTTTCATATTCGGCCTCAAGGGCTGCATTCTTTAAATCGTGTCTGTTTTCCTTTATTTCATGCGTTTCGGCAACAGGTGTATAATCATACACGGGCATTTTAAAGTTTGAAATTTCAAGAGGCAGGGCCTTCATGGTTATTTCGTTGCCTTCGGTAAGCAGGGTAGCCCGGCGTACCACGTTTTTCATCTCGCGGATGTTACCCTGCCAGCGGTAATTCATGAAGCTTTCAACTACCTCGGGCGAGAACGAATTCACATTACGGCCAAGCTCATGGTTAGCAATCTTTAAAAAATGATCTGCAAGCAACATTATATCATTTCCGCGATCACGCAAAGGGGGGATAAATATGCTGAATTCATTAAAACGATGGTACAGGTCTTCCCTGAACTTCCCTTTCTGGATCCCATCCTGCAGGTTCTCATTTGTAGCTATAATAATACGTACATCAAGGTTAATTTCTTTTGTGCTGCCTATCCTTTTTACTTTTCGTTCCTGCACGGTTCTTAACAGAGCGGCCTGGATCTCGTATGACAGGTTACCCACTTCATCTAAAAACAAAGTGCCGCCATTGGCCATTTCAAAATGCCCTATCTTGGTATATAAAGCACCGGTAAATGATCCCTTTTCGTGACCGAAAAATTCGCTTGCCGCAAGCTCTTTGGTAAGCGAGCCGCAATCCATTGCAATAAATGGCTGATTATAGCGCGGGCTGTTTAAATGGATGCTTTTTGCAACCGATTCTTTACCTGTACCGCTTTCGCCCAATATAATAACACTGTAATTGGTTGGCGCAACCAGTTCTATCTGCCTTGTAAGCTCTTTGGATACCTTACTGGTGCCGGTTACAAATTCATTAGCAAAAACCTGCTTTTTACTTTCGCGGCTCGATCTGTCGTTACTTACGGGTTCCGCCTTATCCTCAACCAAAGCATAATGGGTTTCTATAGCTTTGGTAATGGTATTTAAAATTTCATCGGGGTATAAAGGCTTCGTAATATAATCGTAAGCCCCCATCTTTATTAGTTCAACGGCCATTTTAATATCAGAATAGCCGGTAATGATGATCACCCCGGTTTTAGGATATTGCGTTTTGATGTTTTTAAGCATTTCGCGGCCATCGGTATCCTCCAGCCTGAAATCACATAGTACCAGGTTAAAATCTCCGTTTTTCAGATACTCCATACCAATACTGCCGGTTGATGCCGTAGTTACATCAAAGCCATTACGCGTTAAAAACTTTGAAAGTAATAACGCAACATTAACTTCATCATCAATGATGAGTATTTTCTTCATAAAGCAATTACTGTTTATTAATAAAGGAGCTTTTTATCAGGTTAAATAACGTGTTAGTCCGCTAATTTATAAATTTAATACCATCATACGTTTTTGAATGATAAAAAGTTATATAAAGCAAAAAAAGGAGGCAGAAAGCCTCCTTTTTTATAGGTAGATGTAAGTGGGAAAGAGCCAGGAATCAAGATAACAAGAGTTAAGACAAAAGAAAAGTTAGTAGATTACTCGTCTTTCCTGGTTTTAATTTATTTTCTTGATTCCTGACTCTTGATTTCTTGACTCTTTTTCTCGCTTCTTAATTACAGTCCAAAAGCATAAGCAACACGTAAACCAAAGAAGTTTACTTTGCTGTCATCAATATTGCTGTTGAATTTAGTAGAGGCTTCGTACCTTACACCTGCATCAATAAAGTTTTTGCCACCAATCGGGAACTGGTAACCAATCTGCGGAGCATAAACAAATGCTGCTGATTTATCAAAACCAACGTCAGATTTGTTTAAAGCAAAAGCAGCACCGGCTTCACCCTGTACATAAAAGTGAGGTACAACGAAGTATTTTAAACCGGCTTTTACTGGCAACAATTGAATGTTGGTAGCATCAAGGCCTGAACCTGCTATGTTCTTTTTACCTTGTATGCTGTTGTAACCTGCGTTAACAGTAACAAACAAGTTTTGTGCAATAGGGAGGTCTGCCTGTACTGAACCACCAATGTTCCAGTTGTAAGAATCTGATAATTTACCTGTCGGGATCCCCGCGTCAACGCCTATGCTTAAAATTACTCCGTTTGATGAAGTTGAAGTTTTGGTGGTAGATGTGGTTGATGTTTGTGCTTTTGCACCCAGGGTTAAACCGGCGAAAGCTAAAACTAAAGCTGAAATTTTTAATGTACTTTTCATGACTATATGTGTTATTAAATTGTTGTGTTTTTATAAACACGGAACAAAGTAACAGCACAAATTAACACGATTTTTCATCCTATTGTCACGATTATTCAATCGTTTGATTAACAGCGAATTAATTTTTGACCATTGGGGTATAATAGTCAGGACAATGTAAAAATCAACTTATTTTCCTTTAAACTCCGGCTTCCGCTTCGCTAAAAAAGCGGCCACTCCTTCTTTAAAATCCTGGGTTCCGAAGCATTTTCCAAACTCTTTAATCTCAGTTTCAAAGCCGTTCACATCATCATGTGTGCCTGCATTTACTGCTTTTATCGCTGATGCGATGGCCAATGGGGCTCGTAAAAGGATCTTATTTAAAATCTCTTCAGCTTTAGCTAACAGCACTTCCTGGCTTACTACATGGTTAACCAACCCGTATTGATGCGCTTCGGCAGCGGTTATCATATCGGCCGTCATTATCATTTCCAAAGCCTTTCCTTTGCCAACAAGTTGCGGTAAGCGCTGTGTGCCTCCATAGCCCGGCACCAATCCTAAAGTAACCTCAGGCAAACCCATTTTGGCGTTGTCAGAAGCTACACGGATCTGGCAGGCCATGGCCAACTCTAATCCCCCTCCCAAAGCAAAACCATTAACTGCTGCTATTACAGGCTTATTGCCATTCTCTATCAAATCAAAAACGCTTGTTTGCCCATGTTGTGCCAACAAGCGACCGCCTTCGGCATCAAGTTCAACAAATTCTGCTATATCAGCCCCGGCAACGAAAGCTTTTTGCCCTGCACCTGTTATAATAATGCCGCCCACGGCCGGGTTATTAAAGGCATCAGTAATGGCAATATGCAATTCGGCAAGAGTCTCTTTGTTAAGCGCATTCAGTTTGCTTTCGCGATTGATTATAATATAGCGGATGCGTTCTTTATTTTCTATCAGTAAATTTTGGAATACCATAATGGGCGGGTTAGAAATTACGGTGCTGATGCACCCAATCAGTTATGTATTTAACAATATCGTGTGTAGTGGTGCCCGGCGGAAAAAGCTCGCCTACACCTATTTGCTTAAGCGCATCCATATCATCCTGCGGGATGATCCCACCACCGGTAAGCAGCACATCGTCCATCCCTTTTTGTTTAATGAGGTTGATGATCTTCGGGAAAACCGTCATGTGCGCACCTGAAAGAATAGAGATGCCAATAGCATCAACATCCTCCTGTAAGGCAGTGTTTACCACCATCTCGGGCGTTTGGCGCAAACCGGTATAAATAACTTCCATACCCGCATCACGCAGGGAAGTAGCGATTATACGTGCACCACGGTCATGGCCGTCAAGCCCTACCTTGGCAACTAAAACACGAATGGGGCGATTAAAGGGTTTGCTCATTTAAAGCGTATTGGTTGGCTGTAAAAGTAAGAAGAAAAATGTGAAGAAGTTTGATAAGACTGAGCAGGGAGGACGATGGATTTATCTTTCGCTTTTTTCTACATTCATTATCATTAAAAATTGGAGATGAACTCTTTGGCAATAGTATTAAACAGAAATGCCCGGAATACTCCGGGCACTTTTATAACATACTTTAAAAAATCTCCTCTTTCAGGAGTAAGGCTTAACGCCATGCTTTATATTGATTGATCAATCCATTGGTTGATGAATCATGCGTATTCACTTCGTTATTATCTTTTAGCTCAGGTAATATTTTACCAGCTAGTTGCTTGCCAAGTTCCACTCCCCATTGGTCAAAGCTATAAATGTTCCAGATAATTCCCTGTACAAAGATCTTATGCTCATACATGGCTATTAGCGAACCAAGGCTATGCGGCGTTATTTTCTTTAACAGGATAGAGTTTGTTGGCCTGTTGCCTTCAAACTCTTTAAACGGTGCTATCTTTTCTATTTCTTCTTCGGTTTTACCCGCTTTTTTCAGCTCATCAACAACTACTTCGCGGGTTTTACCATTCATCAAAGCCTCCGTTTGTGCAAAGAAGTTTGACAGCAGCATATTGTGATGCTCGCCCAGTGGATTATGTGATTGCGCCGGCGCTATAAAATCGCAGGGGATCAGTTTTGTTCCCTGGTGAATTAATTGATAAAATGCATGCTGGCCATTAGTGCCGGGCTCGCCCCAGATTATAGGGCCAGTTTGGTAATCAACAGGTTTCCCATTTCGGTCAACATGTTTGCCATTGCTTTCCATATCGCCCTGCTGAAAATAAGCGGCAAAGCGATGCATGTATTGGTCGTAAGGTAAAATAGCATTGGTTTCTGACTCGAAAAAGTTATTATACCATATGCCAACTAAAGCCAATGCTACCGGCAAATTTTGTTCAAGCTCAGTAGATTTAAAATGATTATCCATAGCATGAGCGCCATCTAAAAGCTGGGTAAAGTTGTCATATCCTATGCTTAATGCTATTGATAAACCAATTGCGCTCCATAAAGAATAGCGACCGCCAACCCAGTCCCAAAACTCAAACATATTTTTGGTATCGATGCCAAATTTAGCAACACCTTCCGTATTGGTTGAAAGCGCTGCAAAATGTTTAGCCACATCAGCATCCTTACCACCACCTGCAATAAACCAGTCGCGGGCGCTATGGGCATTACCCATGGTTTCCTGCGTAGTAAAAGTTTTTGACGCTATCAGGAATAGCGTAGTTTCAGGGCTCAATCCTTTTAAAGTCTCCACTATGTGCGTACCATCCACATTTGAAACAAAGTGCATGTTAAGGTGGTTTTTGTAAGCCTTTAAAGCTTCGGTCACCATTACCGGCCCCAGGTCTGATCCGCCTATCCCAATGTTAACCACATCCGTTATTGTTTTGCCTGTATAACCTTTCCATGTACCGGAGATGATGGCTTCGCTAAAAGCTTTCATATGCTCAAGCACGCGGTTTACATCAGGCATTACATCTTTTCCCTCAACATAAATAGGTGTATTGCTACGGTTGCGCAGGGCAATATGCAGCACCGGCCGGCCTTCGGTAACGTTGATTATTTCGCCGCTGAACATGGCTTCAATTGCCTTATTTACTGAACACTCCCTGGCCAGTTGCATCAACAAGGCTACAGTTTGCTCATCAATGCGATTTTTTGAATAGTCAAGTAAAATGTCTTCAAATTGCAGTGAAAACTTAGTAAAGCGTTGATTGTCAATTTCAAAAAGCTCTTTTAAGCTTTTTGATACAATATCAATGTAATGGTCAGCCAGGTATTTGTATGACTGGGTGGTGGTAAAATCGGTGTTTGGCAGCATAATTGAAATGATTTTAAGCAAAAGTAATAAGTTAAATACTTAGAGCGGTATTAAAACCTAAAAGTATGACATCGAAGTGTTATTTTAATCTAAAAATTGGGTCTTAATAGTGTTACTTAAACACACCATACATAGTGTTTGTTTTACAATAAGCCAATTGTCATATTTTTAACAGAATTTGCATATTATTTTGAAACTCAAAATAATTATTTGATATATTTGCGTTGGTAATAAATAAACCGAGTTTTTTTATCAAATTATTAATCTGCTTTAACTACACTATACGATGTTTGAAAAACTGTTTATGCTTGTCAAAAATAACGCCGGGACGGCTGTTATTGACAACCCTGCGATCCCTGTAAAATATCATGAAGCGGTGATCAACGAGGCTTCAAGTTCTATTATCGAGGTTTTAAAAAACCAGCTGGAAACGGGTAAGATAAAGGAGCTGATCAAATTTTTTCAATTTTCGGGCATTTATAATAATTCACTGGTATCAAGCATAATAAATAAATTTGCCAACAAGCTGAATAATTTTTACGGCATTGCACCAGATTCGGCTTTATTTGCTGCTAATTCGCTAATAACACCTGTTATGGCTGAGCTGGTTAAAGAATCAAAAGATGCAAAGAATATAGATTTTGGCTTAAGTAACCTGATTTCAAAGCTAAGTGGTAACCGCACCGATATGAGTGCGCTGGTTAACCAAATGATGGTAGCATAAGGTTGTAATAAGTTATAAAAGGTTTAAGGGTTGTAGCGATTGAAAGCTTTACAGCCCTTTTCTTTTATCCAAAAATGTGATTGCAGGGGAGTAATGAAGAGCCAATGCATGGCGGCCATGGATATTAACAATATAGCCAGGGTGCGTTTACAAACCGGTAATTTGACTAATCTTTAATCCCGTTTTGTTCCTTAAACATTGTGCTGAAGGATTTTTCTGCAACCTTTGGCATCTCCTTATAATGGCCCCAGGTTTTTTTGAAGAAGGTGCGGAGCATAATGTTTTTTGTTTTACCGCTCAAAAAATCTGTAAGCTTACGACTGAGCATTCCTTTTTTCCAAAGCGACCAGCCCCATTGTTCTTTTGTGGTTACCAGGTGTTCCTGCACGGCATCACGGCGGTTAAGCAGCAGCATTTTATGGATTTCAATTTTCACCGGGCACACTTCAGTGCACTTTCCGCACAGGCTTGAGGCATAGCTTAAATGCTTAAACTCTTCCATGCCGGCCATATGCGGGGTTATAATGGAGCCGATAGGCCCGCTATAGGTAGTTTCATAAGTATGGCCGCCTATGTTCTTATACACAGGGCAGGCATTAAGGCAGGCTCCGCAACGGATGCAGTATAAAGCCTGGCGCTGCTCCTTTTGGGCAAGCAGGTTGGTGCGCCCGTTATCAAGCAGCACCACATACATTTCATCAGGCCCGTCAGTTTCCTCAGCCTGGCGCGGACCGCTTAAAATGGTGTTATAAACCGTTAAGTTTTGCCCCGTGCCATGTGTTGCCAGCATCGGCCAAAACAGGTCGAGGTCAGCCATGGTGGGGATTATCTTCTCTATTCCAACAACTGCAATATGTATTTTGGGGAACGACGTGCTTAAACGCGCATTTCCTTCGTTTTCAGTTATGGCTATACTGCCCGTATCGGCAATTAAAAAATTAGCGCCGGTTATGCCAACATCGGCCTGCACATATTTATCGCGCAGCAGCTCGCGGGCTTTTTGGGTAAGCTGTTCGGGTGTAAAATCAAGCGGGGTGCCAAATTTTTCATGAAACAGCTTTGCAATATCTTCTTTGGATAGATGCATTGCAGGCGTAACAATATGGTAAGGCCTTTGCCCTAATAATTGCACAATATATTCGCCAAGATCGGTTTCTAATGATTCGATGTGGTGGTGTTCCAGAAACTCATTCATCTGAATTTCTTCGGTAACCATTGATTTTGATTTTACAACGGTTTTTGCACCAGCTTTTTTAATAATATTAAGAATCTCGCGGTTAGCTTCTTCGGCATCATTTGCCCATATCACTTTGCCGCCACGTTTCTGGAAATTTGCTTCAAACTCTGGCAGAATCTTGTCCAGGTTCTCCATTACTTTCCACTTGATCACATGCGCCTTGCGCTTAGTATTCTCGAGGTTAATGATCCTTGATAATCCTTTATCTACAGCAGTATCATACTTACCAATATTGTAATTGATAATACGGCGATGATCCATGTCAAAAGCCTTATCTTCCGAGGTAACCAAGAATTCTTCAGCTGTGCTTCCCATATTTACGAAGGTAGGGAATTGTTGATTAAGTGAGCAGTTGATTGGGTTGATTAAGTTAAAATTTTATACTTTCTTTAGATCTCCCTCTAATAGAAGGGAGATCTGAAGTTTTTTAACTTAATCAACTCAATCCAACCTAATCAACCACTCACCTATTTCTTAGCATCAACCACCGGGCGGTTATCGGCATTTACAAGGTCCCAGGCTGTATAAAATACCAACTGGGCACGTTTAGCTAATAGTGGAAAGTTGATTTTGCTTACTTCATCGCCGGGCTGGTGGTAATCAGCATGTACGCCATTGAAATAAAATATAATGGGAACGCCATGTTTGGCAAAATTGTAATGATCTGAGCGCTCATAAAAATGATTAGGGTCATTCAGGTCGTCGTATTTATAGTCCAATTTTAGCTTTGTATAAGTGTTGTTTGCATTCTCTCCAATCTTGTGCAAATCGGTGCTTAACATTGATGATCCAATTACATACACATAATTCGCAGAATCAGGCTTACCTATATAATCAAAGCCAACACGGCCAACCATATCAATATTTAAATCGGTAATGGTGTTTGCCAGGGGGATAACCGGATGATCGGTATAATATTCAGATCCAAGCAATCCTTTTTCTTCACCTACGTTCCCTAAAAACAGGATACTGCGACGAGGACCGTGACCGTCTTTTTTCGCTTTTGCAAAAGCTCTTGCAATTTCCATTATGCTTGTTGTGCCTGATCCGTCATCATCAGCGCCATTATTCACCATATCTTTTGAACCTGCCGGCATTAAACCAATATGGTCATAGTGCGCAGATATTACCAGCACTTCATCCTTAAGCTTAGGATCGCTACCAGGTAAGTAACCCAGCACATCAACAGCTTTTACATCTTTACTTTCATTAGCGTATGAGGTTGAAATGTCAGATTTTATGGTTTGTGTTTGCGGCGCGCCGGCTGCATCAATGGCAGCTTTTAATTCAGTATAGGTTTTGCCTGAATTTTTAAGAATCTGATTTGCTACTTCCGGGGTTATATTATAGGCAACAGCAGGGGTTTCAACCGGGCCATCTTTTTTTATGGATAATTGCCCGGCACCTATCTGGCTACCAAATCTTTTTAAAATATCAGCAACGTTTGGACCTACTGCCAATATTAGCGCTGGATTTTTACTTCTTAAAAATTTAAGGCGTTTTGAGCGAATAGTGCTCCATTCTGATTTTTTATCCGTACCGGTGATCTTTGACACGCCATTGTTCATTGGCTCGCCGTCATTAATGTATAGTACTATTTTGCCGGCTATATCAACCCCTTTTAAATCATCGTAATTATCAGATTCAATACCGTAGCCAATAAAAACAATTTCACTTGCATTTAAAGTTTTTGCAGGTGCGGATCCGCTTGCATAAAAATCTGTTCCGCTTGTGAATGATTTTCCGTTTACGGTAAAAGCGCTCACTTTAAATGCATTTTCAACCAATGGAACATCAAGGAAGTAAGAGTTGCCGTTTACAATAGGCTGCAAGCCTATTGATTTAAATTCGTCGGCAATGTAATGAGCCGCTTTATCGGCTCCGGGTTTGCCGGTTTCACGGCCTTCAAATGCATCTGAAGCTATGATGCTTAAATGCTTTTTGGCCAGTTCAGCACTAATAATTGGCGCATACTTCATGGCAGTTGGGTTTTGCTGTGCGCAAGCCCCCGTTACCAGGCCAATTGAGGCGATTGTTAGTAATAATTTATTCATAATAATGGGTCAGTTTGTTTTTTAGTTCATGGTTCATAGTTGATGGTTCATGGTAAGAAAGCTTTAGCAGGAAATCATTCCGCAATCGGCATTCTCTCAGCCCCTCTAAATCTTCTCCGCTGGTTATCGGAGAGACTTTATATTCGCGATTCAAAACTTCCGCAATCGGCATTCCAGCTTCCGCATTCAAAAACCTTTCGCCTTTTACCTTTCAGCTTTCACCTCAAATCAACAAGATATTTTACCCACCCTTGTTGCATGGCGGCCACCTTCAAATTCGGTGCTCAAAAATATCTCTACAATTTTTTTTGCTTCATCAATGGAAATATGGCGGGCGGGGATACATACGATATTTGCATTATTGTGGCTGCGGGCCCTGTCGGCCAATTCTTCATTCCAGCAAATTGCTGCGCGGATGCCCTGGTGCTTGTTGGCAGTAATAGCTACACCATTCCCGCTGCCGCATACTAATATCCCAAAATCAAAATCACCGCTTTCTACAGCCAAAGCTACAGGATGGGCAAAGTCGGGGTAGTCTGCCGAGGCATTGGAGTAGGTTCCGAAGTCTTTAACTTCTTTTACATCCAGCGCTTCAATAAGCTCTTTTTTATAGTCAAAACCAGCGTGATCAGCGCCTATGGCAATCTTTAGCCCTTTATTCATAACATCAAATTTAATGATTATTGTAAGGGGCTAAGGTAAAATTTTTGTTGGAATAAAATGAATGTGAGATTGATGTGCGGATGTGCGAATATGCAAATGTGCGGATGAAAAAATGACTTGGAATGGCTACAAACACAAATGTGCGGATTAGCGAACCTAAAGGTCATTCGCACATCCGCACATTCAAAATTCGACATTACACTTATAGGTTCATCAATTCTTTCTTCTGGCGTCGTTTTTCAACGCTTGCGGCAACAAATATACTTAGCTCATATAAAAAGAGCAAGGGAATGGCCACAACTGTCATGGTAAGTGCATCAGGTGTCGGGGTTACTACAGCAGCAATTATTAAGATAATAACTATGGCGTAACGGCGGCTGCTGCGCATCAGCTTAGGTGTTAAAAAGCCAAGACTGGAAACTATATACACCAAAATGGGCAACTGGAAAACCACGCCGGTAGCGAGTGTCAAAGTAGATACTGATGAGATATACGAATCTATATCGAACAGGTTTTGGATACTTGTACTAACTATAAAGCCAGCTAAAAATCGGATAGATAAGGGTGTGATTATAAAATAGCCAAACAGTACTCCCAAAATAAAAAGGAGAGAGGCATAAAATACAAAACCGGTTGCGGCCTTTCTTTCTTTTTCGTGAAGGGCCGGTTTAATAAACCGCCACAATTCCCAAAACAAGTAGGGTATACCTAAAACAAGCCCTATCATTAAGGAGGAATTGATCTTCAGTGTAAATTGTCCGGCCATCTCTGTGTTAATCAGATTAACATGGATACTATTTACACAAAAGTCTTTTGCATCAAATAATGATGGTAATATGCCCTGAAATACTTCACCCATATCGCACATCATCCTGTATGCCCAAAAACTGGTATGGGTGGGCGCCATTATTACATGCTCGAAAATTTCGTCGTAATATGCATAGGCTGCAATTGCAAATATAACTACGGCTAAAGCAGCGCGGATAAGGTGCCACCTTAAAGCCTCCAAATGCTCAAAGAATGACATTTCACCTTCTAACGTGTTCCCTTTATCTTTTATAGCTTTGATTAGCTTACTACCTATGTTTGCCATTGTTGAAAATAAAAAACCAGCTTAAAATGCCTGGAGCAATATATGTTTAATTTTTGACCCCCCGGTTTCACTTATTCAGAATATTCAAAGGTTTCCATAAACTTAGTGGTAAAATTACCAGCCCTAAAGTTAGGATCCTGCAGTAGCTTTAAATGGAAAGGTATGGTTGTTTTTACACCTTCAATTACAAACTCACTTAATGCACGGGCCATAGTGGCCAGGGCTTCATCACGGGTTTGAGCCATACAAATAACTTTGGCAATCATTGAATCGTAATTTGGTGGTATTACATAGCCGGCATAAACATGGGTATCAATACGCACACCATGGCCACCCGGTGAATGAAAGTTGGTGATCTTTCCCGGTGATGGGCGGAAGTTGTTAAAAGGGTCCTCGGCATTTATACGACACTCAATTGCGTGCAATATTGGTTCATAGTTTTTGCCTGAGATAGGGATGCCTGCTGCAACCTTTATCTGCTCTTTTATTAAATCGAAATTTATAACCTCCTCGGTAACGGGGTGTTCTACCTGGATTCGGGTATTCATTTCCATAAAATAAAAGTTCCGGTCTTTATCAACCAAAAACTCTACTGTTCCGGCTCCTTCATATTTTACAGCCTTTGCACCTTTTATGGCAGCTTCGCCCATTTTTTTACGCAGTTTTTCTGTCATAAAAGGAGAGGGCGACTCTTCAACCAATTTTTGGTGACGGCGCTGGATAGAGCAATCACGTTCGCTCAGGTGGCATACTTTGCCATATTGGTCGCCAACAACCTGGATCTCAATGTGGCGCGGGTCCTGTACATATTTTTCAAGATACATGCCATCGTTACCAAAGGCTGCGCCTGATTCTGCACGGGCACTATCCCAGGCATTCTCAAACTCTTCATCTTTCCACACAATGCGCATACCCCTACCACCACCACCGGCTGTAGCCTTTAGGATAACGGGATACCCTATTTTTTTTGAAATGCTGATGCCTTCCTGTACGCTGGTTAACAAACCTTCTGAACCCGGGATACAAGGTACGCCGGCCTTTTTCATGGTTTCTTTAGCCGAGGCCTTATCGCCCATGGCATTTATCTGTGCGGCAGTTGCCCCAATAAATTTAATGCCATATTCGGCACAAATAGAGGAGAACTTTGCGTTTTCTGATAAAAATCCATAACCGGGATGAATAGCATCGGCATTGGTTAGTTCTGCTGCCGATATAATATTCGGTATGTTTAAATACGAATCGCGGCTTGGAGGGGGGCCTATACAAACAGCTTCATCAGCAAAACGTACATGAAGGCTGTCTCTGTCGGCAGTTGAATATACAGCTACGGTTTTTATGCCCATCTCCTTACAAGTGCGAATAATTCGCAAGGCAATTTCTCCCCGGTTAGCTATTAATATTTTTTTAAACATGTTTTTAATTTGAAAATGTGACGATTTGAAAATTTGATGATTCGAAGATTTAATAATGCATTAAATCATTTTCAAATCTCCAAATTAACTAATCTTCAAATTACATTGGTTCAACCAAAAATAAAGGCTGGTCATATTCAACCGGCGATGCATTATCAACCAGTATTTTTACGATACGGCCTGAAACTTCCGATTCAATTTCATTAAATAATTTCATTGCTTCAATAATGCAAAGTACGGTTCCTGGTTTTATCTCATCGCCAACATTTACAAAAAGCGGTTTTTCAGGGCTTGCTGAACGATAGAAAGTACCTATCATCGGCGATTTTACAGTTATGTAATGTGATGTATCGGCAACAGGGACTGCTAAAGGTATTGCTGCAACAGGTGCTGCGGCAGTATGGGCAGCCAATGGTGCAGTTGAAGCATCAGGAACAGTTGCGTTCACAATAGTTGCAACCTGGTTGGTTTTTATTGTGATCTTAAAGTTTTCCTGTTCTATTGAAACTTCGTTTACTCCTGATTTGGAAACAAAGCGTATAAGATCCTGAATTTGTTTAATATCCATGCCCGGGGGTTAATTGGTTTTGATAAAGTTATATGATAATGTGCAGATGTGCAAATGATTGATGTGCGGATATGCAGATTTCAAATGTGCAAATGCTTTAATTAATTAGGGTTAACAGTTAGTCGTAAACAAATAAACAAAAGTTATTTAACAATGTTCGGGATTGTGAAGTACAAATATGCAGATTTCAAATGTGTGGATGGAAAAATCATACCATCTTTTTTATTTCATGTTCGCACATCTGCACATTCAATATTCGCACATCAATAAGCCCACTTTAAATAGATCGATCCCCAGGTAAACCCGCCGCCAAAAGCAGCCAGAATCAGGTTATCGCCTTTTTTAAATTTATCTTCCCACTCCCACAAACAAAGTGGTATTGTTCCGTTGGTTGTGTTACCGTATTTTTCTATATTGATAATTACCTTGTCGGCAGTAACACCGGTACGGTTAGCAGTAGCATCAATAATGCGTTTGTTGGCCTGGTGTGGTACCAGCCATGCTATATCCTCCGCCACAAGGCCATTACGCTCCATTACTTCGGCGGCTACGTCAGCCATTTTGGTTACTGCAAATTTAAATACGGCCTGTCCTTCCTGGTAAGCAAAATGTTCGCGTGCATCAACAGTTTCATGCGTAGCAGGCTTAACCGACCCACCTGCCTTTTGGTGAAGGTAAGGTACGCCGGAACCATCGCTTCTTAAAATGGAATCGATAATGCCATTGCCTTCGTCATTTGGCTCCAATAAAACTGCGCCGCAACCGTCACCAAAAATAATACAGGTGGCACGGTCTTCGTAATTGGTTATTGATGACATTTTATCGCCGCCAATAACTAAAACTTTTTTATGCTTGCCACTTTCAATAAACTGCGAACCTGTTGCAAGCCCGAATAAAAAGCCGGAACATGCGGCCTGCAAGTCATAACCCCAGGCATTTTTGGCTCCTATTTTATCTGCTAATATATTGGCCGTAGCAGGGAATACCCGATCGGGGGTGGTGGTGCAAAAAATGATAAGATCAAGCTCATCGGCACCGATACCACGTTTTTTTAATAATGCTTCAACAGCCGGAACGGCCAGGTCTGATGTGCCTAAGCCTTCACCCTTTAATATTCTCCGCTCCTTAATACCGGTACGGGTGGTTATCCACTCGTCATTAGTATCTACCATTGTTTCCAGCTCCTGGTTGGTTAGTATGTAATCGGGCACATAACCATGTACAGCTGTAATAGCAGCATGAATTTTACTCATTTTAATTTTTTTTACTGAAAAGTGTTTTTGGTGTGCTGATTTATTGATTTCAAATGTGTGGAATAAAATTATAAAATTATTTTAATTCGCACATCTGCATATCCCCGCATCCGCACATTTAATAAGCCCACTTTAAATAAATTGACCCCCATGTAAAGCCACCGCCAAAGGCAGCTAATATCAGGTTATCGCCTTTTTTAAATTTATCTTCCCATTCCCACAAACATAAGGGTAAAGTTCCGTTTGTTGTGTTACCGTATCGTTCAATATTTATAATTACTTTATCGGGGCTAACACCTGTACGACTGGCTGTAGCATCAATAATACGTTTATTAGCCTGGTGCGGTACAAGCCACGCAATATCATCGGCTTTAAGATTATTGCGATCCATCACTTCGGCTGCAACTTCGGCCATATTGGTTACGGCAAATTTAAATACTGCCTGCCCCTCCTGGTATAAATAGTGTTCGCGCTTGTCAATGGTTTCATGCGAGGCCGGGCTCACTGAGCCGCCTGCCTTTTGATGTAAAAACGGAACGCCTGAGCCATCGCTCTTTAAAACAGAATCAATAACGCCATAACCTTCTTCATTTGGTTCCAGTAAAACAGCGCCGCAGCCATCACCAAAAATAATACAGGTTGCACGGTCTTTGTAATCAATCATTGATGACATTTTATCACCGCCAACAACTAAAACTTTTTTATACTTACCGGTTTCAATAAACTGCGAACCGGTTGCAAGGCCGAATAAAAATCCTGAGCAGGTGGCCTGCAGGTCATAACCCCAGGCGTTTTTGGCGCCAATTTTATCTGCCAATATGTTTGCAGTTGCGGGGAATACACGATCGGGAGTGGTGGTGCAAAAAATGATCAGGTCAATTTCATCAGCACCAATGCCCCGTTTTTTTAACAAGCCATTAACAGCCGGAACTGCCATGTCTGATGTGCCTAATCCCTCTCCCTTTAAGATCCTTCGTTCTTTGATGCCAGTACGAATGGTTATCCACTCGTCATTGGTTTCTACCATCGTTTCCAGCTCGTGGTTGGTAAGTACATAATCAGGTACATAACCATTCACAGCTGTAATAGCAGCATGAATTTTATTCATTATAATATTTTTTACTGGAAAGCCAGTTTAATTTTATCTGTAAGACCGCTTTCAACCATGTTTTTAGAAAGCAGCACCATGTTTTTAATAGCCTCGGGGTTTGATATGCCGTGGCCTACAACAACGGGGGCATTTACGCCCAATATGGGGCTGCCACCGTATTGTTCATAATTAAACCTGTCGAAAAATTCGTCTTTTAACCTTCTTTTAAGGCTAACTACATAAAACGATTCAGCAAGCTTTAATATTACATTGCCGGTAAAGCCATCGCAAACAAAAACATCAGCATGATCACCAAATAACAGGTCGCGGCCTTCAACGTTACCGGTAAAATTAATCAATTGCGATTCTTTCATCAATTGCCAGGCTGCCAGGCTAAGTATATTACCCTTCTCCTCTTCTTCGCCGATGTTTATTAATGCAACACGCGGATTGTTAGTGCCATAAACATACTGTGCAAATAAGCTGCCCAGCACACCAAATTGCACTAAATATTCAGGCTTGCAATCGGCATTGGCACCTACATCAACTAAAATACCCAAACCGCCTTCCAGTTTGGGTACAAAACTTGCTATTGCAGGGCGCAAAATGCCGGGAATGGCTTTTACACTAAACATTGCACCTACCAGCATAGCTCCGCTATTACCGGCTGATGAAAATGCATCAATGCCCCCATCTTTAAGCAATTTAAAACCGACAGAAATACTTGAGTCAGGTTTTTGAACAATGGCTTTTGTAGGGTGCTCACCCATACCTATCACCTCTGTTGTATGAACAAAGTCGAAATGATCGGGGTTGAAATTATTTTCCTGAAGTATGCTTACGGTCTGATCTTTGTCGCCAATAAGCACCAATTTCTGGTCGGCAGATAATACTTTATAAGCTTCAATTGCCCCTAAAACGGTTGCTTTGGGAGCGTAATCACCGCCCATAATATCTAAGCCAATCTTCATACCAGAAAATTAAACTTAAGCTACAGCTGCTTTCTCAATCAGTAATTTACCGTTGTAGTATACATTGCCATCAACAGTGTAAGCTCTGTGTGGTAAATGTACAGCACCTGTAGTTTTGCAGGTAGTTAAGGTTGGCGCTACGGCATTATCATGCGTTCTGCGTTTATCTCTCCTTGATTTGGATATTTTGCGTTTTGGATGTGGCATAAAACCTGGTATTTATATTTTATTTAATCTTTTTGAGCGCGTCCCACCGTGGGTCTGCCTGCTCATTTTGTTCAGTATTTGCCGAAAGCTTATTTAAGCTATCAAGCATTTCTTTATCACAAAAGGAAGTTTTCCCTTCGTTGTCACACACCGTAATAAATGGCAATGCAACGTTTATGTATTCATATATCAGCCCCGCTATATTGATCTCATGATCATTTTTAGTAAGGACGATGATCTCTTCATCTTCACCAATTTCCTCTTCGCTAAACTTTGCTACCTGTTGTTCGTGTATATCCACCTGTTGCGGATATTGCGCCAAACACCTGTCGCAGTTTGCATCAATTGTTCCGGTGATCTGAAAATTCAGGATAATCATAGTTTCCTGTCTTTCTAACTCTACCTGGCAATTTAAGTCTGCTTTTTTAACCAGCGAATATTCAAACTCGTTAAAAAAAGCATCATTAATAATGTACTCAAACTGGTGCTTCCCCAGTTTCAGGCCGGTAAAGGGAATCGAAAAATTTCTTAGCGATTTCAATGAGCAACAATTAGCCTGCAAATGTAAGGATAAATATGATAATTGAAAAGTGTTTTTTTAAAACGATTTTAAGAGCATTGATTTCCTGAAATCAGTAGCTCTTTTAATAATAAAGGCCCTTATTTAAAGGGCCTTTATTATTAATGGTTGATAGGAGTGGATTAAAAATTTGGTTTATTAACGTCCCACCATAAACGGGTGCCACCGTTATCAGCGCCATTCAAAAGTTTTACACCACCTTGTACCCCGGCAGTATTTGTTGTATACTCGCTTAAAGGATAAGGTAAACGGCGTACCTGTATTTTAGTATCAATTGTTCCGTTACTGTTATTGTTTACAACAGGGAACAATTTTGGATAACCTGTACGGCGGAATTCAGTCCAGGCTTCCTGCCCTTCGGGAAACATGGCAAGCCATTTTTGGGTAATGATACGCTCAAGCTTTGTTTCATTACCGGCAGCCGGGTCCCATTTTATGGTGATGGCAGATAATGCAGGCGAATTATTAGTCGCGTTTTGCGGATCTACATAAGCTACAGGAGTACTGGTTCCATCGGCAATAAAACTTGCTGCTCCTGGGGCAACACCATATTGCGTCATTGAAGTTTGGATGCCTGTTTCATAATCAGTTTGGATATCGCCGGCACCAGCCCATCCTCTCAGAGCAGCTTCAGCTTTTAAGAACCAAACTTCTGCGGCAGTCATAATCAACTGAGGTGCGGCAGCAGTAAATGTATTGGTAAAGTTATATACTGAATAACCAGAATAAGCCGGTTTATTCGGGACATCTGAGCCAATTCGGATCCCTATATATTTCCCTGCATAGCTGGCTCCCGGGAAAGTGAAGGTAGGATCAATAGGCGTAAAATATTTGGAAATACGCGGATCATTATATCCTACCATGTATGATTGTATGGATGCGTTCATGGAATTATCAGTATAGCTGGACGTTATTACGAAATAATCGTTTTGCCCGCTTCCGGCAATAGCTGCGTCATCTGAAAAGTCTGAAAGTAAACCACCTGCTGAACTTAAGGCTTTTTCCGCCTGTGCCTGGGCAGTTGCAGGGTCAACCTTTACAATATGCATAGCCAGGCGCAGCCTTAATGAGTTAGCAAATTTTAGCCACTTAGTGTAATCGCCGCTATAAATTACATCTGAGTTTGCAAAAGGGGTCTTGCCCGGGTTGGCTGCTATATAAGTTTGCAGGTTTGTTGTTGCGGTGTCAAGCTGCAAAAACATTTGCTGATAGATACTTTGCTGATCATCATAAGGTATGGAGATTAAAGATGAACCAACCTTACTGTACGGGGCCGGTCCAAATTTGTCGGTTACCCTATCCATCGCTTCAACTTCCAGTAACAATGCAATTGCCCAAAAATCAGGCAGGGAGGTTTTAACTCCTATAGGTGCTAATTTGTTTTTAATGGGGCCTAAGATTTTTGTATAGATCTGGTTAAACGCGGTTTGGTTCCAGCCATCAACAAAAACATAGTTCATATTATACAATGTTCTGCCAAAAGTTTGCGGAGGGCATGAATAACCCGCATATGCGTCAGCATTCAGGTTTTGTGCCACCTGGTAATTTTGAAATATTTGCTGCTCGATCGGGATAAATAGTGTTGGGACTTTCAGGTCCTTATTAGCAATACCGGTTTGATCGGTATTATATTTCTCGAAGTTTTTTGTACAACTATTTAATCCTATTAACGTCACCAGGCAAAGTGCAATCAAATACAGATTGCCTTTGAGATATTTATTTAATTTATAATTTGTTTTCATTGCTTTTAATTAAAGATGTACAATTAAAATATAACATTCAGGTTCAGGCCGTAATTACGTGTTGCCGGCTGATTAAATACGTCAACACCGCCAAGTCCGTTTGCAGTTGATGAGGTAACTTCCGGGTCGTAAGGCGCCTTTTTATAGAAATAAATAAGATTTCTACCTGTAACAGAAAGCTTTATAGATTTAATAGCAGCCGTTTTAGAAAGCTTATAATTATATCCTAAAGCAACTTCGCGTAAGCGCACTACTGTAGCGCTGTAAACATACTCGCCTAATGCCGCGTTACGGCCGCCGATAGAAGTATACCATTTTTGAGCATCAATAGTAGTTACATTATTACCAGTCGGATCAACACCGTTTATTTTTACACCGCCGGCATCTCTTGCATCACCATACGCTTTTGATACACCATAAGCATCCAGAATAGATTGCATAACAGATACTACCTGTCCGCCAAATTTGCCATCAACCAATAGATTTAACGAAACGTTTTTATAGTTAAAACTGTTGTTCCAGCCTAATTGGAATTTTGGTGCAGGGTTTGCTATTTTGCTAAAACCAGCGCTTAATAAAGGTAAGCCCTGGGCTGTAATCATTACCCGGCCCTGCGCATCGCGCTGTAACGTTTGGCCCCAAATATCACCAAAGGATCCGCCTTTGGCCAGGAAAGACTGATAGCTGTTACTATTAGTTAGCTGGAAAGTGTTTATACCATCTTTTGAATCCAGATCAATAATTTTATTAACGTTTCTTGAACCATTAATCGTAGTGTTCCAGTTAAAATCGCTGGAAGTTACAAGGTTGTAGCCCAATGTAAATTCAATTCCCTGGTTTTGAATATTTCCGGCGTTTACATATCCGGCGCCATATAACCAATCAATCCCTGTTACTCCGCCAGCGCCTTCAGGATATGGCGGAGTAACAGGGATTGATTGGTTATAGGTATTTGATTTATAATAAGTAAAACTAAAGCTTAGCTTATCATTCAAAAACCGCAAGTCAGCACCTAATTCCAAAGATTTGGTTTTTTCAGGTTTAAGGGCTGGATAAGGAGGCCTGTTGGATAAAGTTACTCCGTTTGAACTTGGAGGATTATTAGGATCGGCCGCATTATTAACAGGGTTTGATGCATATTGCTGTACTGTATTACCAACCTGAGCATACGATCCCCTTATCTTGGCATACGAAATCTCCTGAGGTAATTCAGTCATTTGGTTTAAGATGAAAGATAAACCTGCTGATGGATAAAAGTAATGGTCGGTTGGTGTAAATGCAAGATTAGATGACCAGTCGTTTCTGCCCGTCAGGGTTAAATATACCCAATTCTTATACGAGAGATTTGCATTGGCAAATATGGCTTGAATTTGATTATGATTATTAGCAAGTGTATTAACGCTGTTTGCTGAATTTATACCTTGCGCTTTGTTAGAAACCTGGATGTTTTGAATAGTAAACAAATTATAAATTAAATAAATATCTCAAAGGCAATCTGTATTTGATTGCACTTTGCCTGGTGACGTTAATAGGATTAAATAG
>Ga0206981_10057_pt1 | contig 32291 bp, 25 predicted proteins | sample Alteio_BWMinCont_17_FD_153312 | JGI IMG/M metagenome (GOLD analysis project Ga0206981, IMG submission 153312) | Enriched cells from forest soil in Barre Woods Harvard Forest LTER site, Petersham, Massachusetts, United States -... | ecosystem: Environmental > Terrestrial > Soil > Temperate forest >... | reverse complement strand
CTGTCGGATCGATCGGGGAAAATCGGGAAGAGAACATCGAAGACCAATCGAGGAGCAATCGTGCCCCATCAGAGTCAGTCGAGATCTGGTTTCATTCGTCCCCTGCCACTGCTCACGCTGGCAATGGCGATCCTTCTCTGCACCGGAATCGCCCTTGGTCAAAGCGCAAAGCCTAAATTCCACGTGGTTGCAATCGCCGAAGCAGGCGGCATACACAAGCCCTTCGTCGACGCAGCAAAAATATGGCTTGCCAAGGAAGCGGCACTCGATGGTTTCTCCATCGACTACATCGAAAACACCGACCCCATCGACGATGCATTTCTATCCAAATATCAACTCTTCATTCAGCTGAACTATCCCCCCTATGCCTGGAAACCCGCAGCCGTCGATGCCTTCAAAAAATACATAGAGCAGGGCCACGGCGGATGGATCGGCTTTCATCATGCAACCCTACTCGGCGAGTTCGACGGCTACCCGATATGGCCCTGGTTCTCAACCTTCATGGGCGGCATTCGCTTCACCAAGTACATTCCGACCTTTGCTTCCGGAAAGGTGATGGTCGAGGATCCTTCCCATCCCGTGATGAAAGGTGTGGGCAACCCCTTCGAAATCGAAAACGAAGAGTGGTACACCTATGACAAATCGCCCCGGCCCAATGTTCATGTGCTCGCCAGCGTCGACGAAAGTACCTACTCCCCGCAGACCTCAATCAAGATGGGAGATCATCCGGTGGTGTGGACCAACGAGCACTACAAGGCAAGGAATGTCTACATCTTCATGGGACATCACGGTGAGCTCTTTCAAAATCGGGCCTTCACCACGCTCTTTCACAACGCAATTCTTTGGACCGCCCAGCAATGACCTACACCTCGTCCGCAAACCCGGCGCTGCATTTACCCGGATGATGCTATAGGTTCTTGAAAATCAATAGCTTAGAAACAACGAAGATTGTAAGTTCTCATTTGAGCCGGTTTCAACCGTGAAAATCTAGACTTTATTAATCTACATAAGAATGTGCGGGACCCTCGAAATCTGCCAGTGTCTTCTCCCCCACCTCGCACCACTCCCTCACCGCACTGGAAATCCCGAGAGCGTCACGCATCGAAAGCAAACGCTTTCTCTCAAGGTGATCTTTTTTTTGATAGTTTGACATGGATTTGATCTTGAATTCTGTGCAAATTTCTAGTAGCGTCCACATATCGAAGATTTGACCCGAAATGAGCCATTGACGGGCAGTCTGAAAACAACGTTCTCCACAGCCCTAATGAAGAGGTGCAATGTACGCCTTTTCGTAGACCCAATCATCTTTCTTTACAAACCTAATAAAGGGGGCACTTACATGAAACGTTTGTGTTTATCCATCGTCCCGCTGGTCCTGTTTGCAGCAAGCCTTTCCGGCATTGCGCAGACCGTAACTGGAGCCATCCGCGGCACCATCACAGATTCCAGCGGCGCCATCGTTCCCAACGCTAGCGTTGTCACAACAAATACGGAAACAGGAGTAAGAGCGGAGGCCACGACAAACCAGGCCGGTGAATACTCGATCCGATTCTTACAAATTGGAAAATACACTCTGGTAGTCGAGGCAAACGGCTTTGACCGAGCAACCTACGGCCCGTTTTCTCTCGAAATCGATCAAACTGCAAAGATTGATATTCCCCTCCACGTGGGCTCAATCAAGACATCCGTAGAGGTATCGGACCAGTATCAACCAATCCTGAACACAGAGAGCGCAACGCTCGGTGAAACCTTTACCGCGAACACCATCAACAGTGTTCCACTCAATGGCCGCGACTTTACTCAGCTGACGGTCTATACGCCTGGCGCGGTCTCCCCCGGCTTCAATTCGTATGGCGGCATGGACTCGACCGAGCGGGCCGTCGATCAGGGCAACGAAGTCTCTGTAAACGGCAACCGTCAGGAGTCGAACAACTACCTGCTCGACGGCCAGGAGATCAACGAGAACATCAACAATACGCTCGGCTATAACCCAAGCCCGGATGCGTTGGAACAGATACGTGTCATCGCGTCCAACGCTAACGCTGAATTTGGGAACGTAAATGGCGGCACAGTTCTCGCGGTCATGAAGAGCGGCAGCAATTCGTGGCATGGCAGCGCCTTCGGCTTCCTCAAGGACTACAAGCTGGATGCCAATAGCTGGAGTAACGACAATGTCATTGGTCCGGCCACACCCAAGAACCCCTATACAACGAGTCAATTCGGTGGAACCTTCGGGGGGGCGATCATCAAGGATAAGCTGTTCTTTTTCGTCGACTACGAGGCTCTCCGGTCCCACACCGCCGGACTCACCACAGCCAGCGTAGCTCCTCCGGCGTTTCGCACGGGCGACCTATCGGCGCTTTTGGCGGCCGGCATTCAACTCTACGATACAACTACGATCGATCCTGCCACAGGTCAACCGAAGGCCTACGCCAACAATCAAATACCCATCAACAATCCGGTCGCTCAGTACTTGTTCAGCAACTCCAAAGCGTATCCACTTCCAAACCATCCCGCCAGCGACAGTACGGGAATCTACAACAACTTCATTGGACCTTCAGGCAGCTTTTCGACAAACGATCAGGGAGACGTGAAGATCGACTGGCATCTGGGCGCCAAGGACGCCATGTCGTTCCGGTATTCCCAAGGCTATGCAGCGGATGGCATCACTGCCGACCCGCTTCCCGTCAATTTCCCGATCGCGAACAACTATCCAGATCATTTCTTCGATGCCAACTGGGTTCGCAGCATAACTCCTGCGATCGTAAACTCGTTCACAGCAAATTACGGGCGCATTCGCTTTAACAATGGTGTTTCTACCGATCCGAGCGGCATCTTCGGACTTACGGGAAACAAAGTCGTTGGAATCCCAGGCAATCCCCAACAGACTGCGGGATTCAGTGCTCAAAATTTCAGCGTTCAGAACGCTGACAATGCACCGAGCCAATTTGGTACAAATCCGACTCCGGAGATCTTCATCGATAACATCTTCGGATATTCCGATAATCTTACCTGGCAAAAAGGCCGTCATCTCTTGAAGTTCGGCGGCGAATTCCTTCGCTACGAGCAGAACAGCTTCTATCCAGGCAATGATGGAGAATTGGGAGCATTCGCATATTCCGGTGTCTATTCCTCCAATCCTTACAATGGAAGCACCCCCTCCCCGTTCGCAGATTTCATACTAGATCGAGCGAACGACGTACAGATCGGCGCCGTTACAGGCAGAACGGGTCAGCGCCAATGGCGTGACGGCATCTTTGCTCAGGACGACTTCAAGATAATGCACAATCTCACGATCAACCTTGGCCTCCGCTGGGAGTTTGATCAGCCCATCTTCGAAGTCAACAACAAGGAAGCCAACCTTAACCTGCAAACAAGTCAGATCGAATACGCAGGAGTGGATGGCAATAGCCGCGCTCTGTACAACCCTGTCTACACCCAATTCCAGCCGCGGATCGGATTCTCTTATCAGCCACAACCGAGATTGGTAATCCGCGGGGGCTACGGCATTTCGAGCTATCTAGAGGGCACGGGCGCCAACCTGCGGCTTACGCAGAATCCTCCGTTTCACACGGATTTTGAGCAGGTAGGAACAAGCCCTTCCGCCTCTTCCAAGACCACACCGTATTCACCAGGTGTCTTCTATCAGGCGTCTAACGGGTTTCCGACGACTCAGGTTCCTACCACCACCTTCTACGCATGGCCTAAAGATCTTAAGCCGTCCGTTACGCAGGAGTTCAGCCTCACGACCGAATACCAGATTGCAAAAGAGTCTACCTTCCAGATCGGCTATGTCGGTATCCTGGGCCACCATCTCACGGATCCGTACTGGGGCAACCAGGATCCCGCAGCAGGTGTTCCGGGCCCATACGACAGCATCGTCGGCGAAGGAGGCGTGCTCAAGATTACTCAGACGGAGTCGGCAAGCAACTACAACGCATTGCAAGCTGTCTTTAGGCAGCACTTGACCAAAGGCCTTGAATTGACCGCCAACTACACCTACTCCAAATCGTTAAGCGACGACATTGGGTTTTATGGCGTAAGCAATAACAACAGCAATCAGTATTATCAGCAGAACGCATACGACATGCGGTCTGAGTGGGGTCCGGCAGGCACCGATACCCGCCAGAACATCTCTGTCACAGGCGTCTATGACTTGCCGTTTGGTCGAGGTAAGTTGATCGGTGCAAACTGGAATCGGATCGTTGATTCCATTGTGGGCGGTTGGAGATTGAGCGGCGCTCAGGTCTACTATTCCGGATTCCCGGTGACCGTAGCTTCTCCGGCAAACTATTCTTCAACCGTACATGCGTTCACAGGTGCGGCGCGCCCGAACCAGCTTCGCCCTCTCCACGTCACCGGTCGCTCCATTACTGCGTACTACGGCACCGGGGTTCAAGGAACTTCCTGCGGTCCTAACCAGGATGATGGAAGCTGCGTGTACCAACAACAACCAAACAACGGCTTCGGCGCTCTTCGTCCTGGCTCACTCCGCGCTCCCAGCTTTCAAAACATCGATATGTCGGTCGCAAAGACATTCAAAATCTGGCGCGAACAACGGTTCGACTTCCGTGCAGATTTCTTTAACACTTTCAACATTGCCAACTACGCTCAGCCAGACAACACCATGACCGATAGCAACTTCGGTCAGATCACCGGAACAGTCGACGGCAATCGCTCAGTTCAACTTTCACTCAAGTATGCCTTCTAACAACCGCTCATCGATCTAAGTATCGAATTGCGACAACATCAACGTTCTTACATCCAAGCGGCAGCCGCAAAGGCTGCCGCTCTTTCTTGCTCACGAATGCGGCAAGCTGATCGCATATAAATACCATGCCGAATGAGGAAGCCACGTCTCGGTCCAGCGCCAATCCTCATCCTTCCCCGTCACCGCAAACCCCTCGTTGAAGGCGATTCCATCCTCATCGTGCAGTCCCGAAGTAATGCCGTTGATAATTCCGCCCGGGGGGCTCGTGTATTTATAAGATTTGAAGAACATATAAGCAGCATTGTTACGTCCGCTCCCCATCAGCATCGACGTATCGAACGGATTGCGCCCCAGGATCCAGTGCAATTGGTTCCACGCATACGTACGCAGTTGCAATTGAAACTCCGGCTGGTCTGCAAACAGCGGCATCGCCAGTCGCGCCGCGGCCGCAAGTGACGAAAGCCTCGCATTCTCTCCCTGCCACCACGGCGAAGCCTCCGTATCGTGCGGAAAGAAAAATGCGCTACGCAGCTTCCCTTCCCGCGTGCGAACCAGTTGCCGCGCATAGCCAAATGGATTGTTTACTTCGGCAGTTACTCCAAGCTCAAAGCGCAGCGAGCGCGCCACAACTTCACGGACCTTCTTCTGCTCTTCCGGCGATGCGATCTGCGCATACTCAATCAAACTGATAACCGGCAACCCAGCATCCGAAGGATGGAAGTAAGGTCGCGTGCCATCGTCCGCCCTCCAGAAATCATGCCATTGCCCTGACGCAGTCAGCCGCGCCATCAATCTCGCCGCGCGCTGCGTAGCCGCTGCGCGATACACGTCCTTATGCGAAGCGCCATACAACTCCGTCGCCGCCATGAGCGCACAATAGTCGTCGAGAATGTTCTCCGCTCCATCGTTTACGACTTCGCGATTATGCGCATCGAGAAACTGAAACGCATCCTCTGCAGTGTTCAGATATTCTCGCGGCGTGTAGTCCCCATCGACAGGCATCGTACTCGCCAACGCCAGAGCGGCAATCGCCATGCCTCCGCCGGCGCGGAAGCTTGCCTCGTAGGCATGTTTCCCCTCCGCACGCGCAATATTCTCCGTGGAGTCCGAGGTATTCGTCTTGATCTGCGTGCGCCAGTTGGGATTGCCAATGGCGCGGTCCTGCGCCAGTTTCTCCTTGCCCGGCGCAGCGATCGTCTCAAAGAATGACCCATTCGGCCGCTTCATCCTCACCAGAAAGTCAGCCCCATACAGCCCTTCATCCAACATGCGCCGCTCATATTCGCTGTAATTGTCATCCTTGCGTGCCAGCAGCGCTTGATAACTCTTCAACAAGCTCCATGCAACCAGCGGCACCTGCTGCGGATTGAAGTAAGAAGTCGGGTTCTGGTGCGAGAGATGAATGCCGTAATCGCCCGTAGCGTCATACCATCCACCATGCACATCGACAAATCTGCCTGGCTCGTCAGGCAACGCCAAATGACGATCTGCCTGATCGATGAGCCCACTCGATCGCTGGCCTTTGAAGTAAAAGATCACATTTGAGAGCGTGTTGCGCTCTAGAAGGTCGTCGTTGATTTCAAAAGCGCAGGAACTCACTTCTGCATCTTGTGTGCGCACCTCTATCGAGTAATGACCTGCAGTCTGCCACGCTGAAAAATCCGCGGTCCAAAATACACGGCCATCCCACGACTTCACCTCTCCCGCAACTGCCGTCTTTCCAGACCATACCGTCTTTCCGGTATCCACATCGACGAGGCTGAACTGCTGCGGGCTATCCTGCGCTGAACCGACCAGCACCGCCTGCTTCGGTGCACGCAACTCATAGCCGACATGATCGACAAGCACCTGTACCCTGCCCAGACAAGCCTGGGACGAAACAGCACCCAACGAAATCGCCAAGAACAAATTCAGTTTACGAATAACTTTTCCTGCCTTTCTTCAATGGCCCGTTTTACATTTGTGGGAGATACAATGGAGTCGAGCTTCCACAGGCGAGAGTCTCGCTTCGCACATTTAGTTTAGTGACTGGCTTGAATCTTTGGTACGTTTATTTAGGAAGTACACACATGTTAAGAGTTCACCTTATCGCCGCCGGTCTAGTTCTCGCCGCCCAGTCCGTTGCCGCGAATGCATACGCAACACCCCCAAAGGACATGGTCGTTGCCTATGTCTTCCCGCAAAACTCCGCCTTGCAACCCGGACAAATCGATGCCCAGAACCTGACCCGGATCAACTATGCCTTTGCCAACATCGAGAACGGCCGCATGGTCACCGGCTTCGCCAAAGACGCCGAGAACTACGCGTTTCTAACCTCCCTCAAGCGGCAAAATCCCACACTCACCGTACTGGTTTCCGTCGGCGGCTGGCTCTGGTCGACCAACTTCTCCGATATCTCGCTCACAACGCAAAGCCGCCAAGTCTTTATCGACAGCGTAATGGACTTTCTCTCCCACTACGATCTCGATGGTCTGGATATCGATTGGGAATACCCCGGCATGGCCGGCTCCGGACATCCCTTCCGGCCTGAAGACAAACAGAACTTCACGCTCCTGCTCAAGGAACTGCGGGAGCGGTTCGATCGCCAAACCCACAAGACCCATCGCCAGCTCTATCTAACCACTGCCGCAGGAGCATCGAACGAATTTCTCGACCACACGGAAATGGCCAAAGCGCAACGATATCTTGACACCGTCAATCTCATGGCCTACGACTACTACGAGCCTGGCTCCGACAACATCACAGGCCATCACGCTCCGCTCTACACCTCGGACGCCGATCCAAAGAAAGTCTCCGGTGACGCCTCCGTCAAAGCATTCGAACAAGCCGGTGTTCCCGCGGCAAAGATCGTTCTGGGCCTTCCCTTCTACGGCCACGTCTGGGGCAACGTTCCAGACCAGAATCACGGACTATTCCAACCAGGCAAACCAATACCCAACGCCTACGCGCCCTATAGCGTTATCGTGACGACTATGCTGAATTCCGAATCGAGCCAGTTCATACGATATTGGGATCCGGTTGCGTTCGTACCATATCTCTATAGCGCCGACAAACAGGTCTTTGTATCATACGAAGACCCTGAATCGATCGCCGCCAAGGGTCGCTATGTGCAATCCCATAAGCTAGGCGGAGTCATGTTCTGGGACTACTCCAGCGATCCCTCAGGAACACTGTTGCGAGCCATCAATACTTCTCTTCACGAACCGAAAGCCGAGGGCGCAAAGACTAAATGAGCACAATTGCAAAAGCACCTTCGACTTCAGGAACGATTGCGGCTCCCCGCGTCGTCTCCATTGACATCTTCCGCGGCCTCACAATGGCTGTGATGATCTTTGTCAATGAGCTATCCGGCGTAAGAGGCTTACCTTGGTGGACTTATCACGCACCTGCAGACATCGACGTAATGACTTACGTGGATATGGTGTTCCCTTTCTTCCTGTTCAGCGTAGGCATGTCGCTGCCGCTCTCGGTCTCCCAAAGATTGAAACGCAATTCGTCGTTGCCCGCTCTCTGGATGCACGTGCTGCTACGGTCTGCGAGTTTGCTGGCGCTGGGACTCATCCTTGCCAACGCGGAGAAGGCCGACCCAGCGCACATGATCATCTCCGGTGATACCTGGGGATTGCTCGGCATCCTCTCGATGGCTCTCTATCTCAATGTCTATGTCAAATCAGAACGCTTCCCGGCTTACTCTACAATCCTTCGCATCGTGGGCCTCGTGGGAGTTGTCATAGTATTCGCGCTTTTCAGGCGTACAACGCATAGCGGAAACGTAGCGTGGATCGATCCATCGTATCCGGAGATACTCGGGCTCATCGGTTACAGCTATCTAGCCACAGCTATCCTGTACATCCCCACGCGCCGTTGGAAATGGGCGTCCGCAGTCTGGTTTGTTTTGCTGGTTGCACTATGCGTTTTCTCCACAGCGAAGATACTCATTTTTCCCGATAGGCTCCCACTGTATCTCTGGCCATTTGGCAATGGCGCCATGACCTGCATGATCATGGCCGGCGTCGTTACATCGACAATCTTCCTCGGCACCAACCAAAGACCGTCTCCGCGTCGAGCCATCCTCATCGCTGCCGGATTCGCAGTTCTCACGCTTGTCGCGGGCAAACTTTTCACTCCCCTTGGTATCTCGAAGATTCGCGCGACACCAACCTGGTCTCTCTACAGCATCGCCGCAAGCGTCTTGCTTTTCATGCTTCTCTATTGGGTCTGCGATGTGAAACGCCAGACGCGTTGGGCTGCCCTCTTTAAGCCCGCGGGCTCAAATACCCTCACGACCTACCTGCTCCCCGACCTCTGGTACTTTCTTCTGGCCTCCCTCGGGATCACATTTCTTGAGTCGCACTTCAATCTTGGTTGGCCTGGTGTCGTGAAGACTGTTGTTTTCACCCTCTTTATACTCGCCGTCTCTGCAGTACTCACGAAGCAGAAAGTTCGTTTGCAGCTCTGATGCCTCTGAAGCCTTGCAAATCGCGCCTCGGCCACGACATGGCAGGCTTTGCCATTCGATGTCGCTCTTAAGATAAAATTGGTCAATCTGCAAAACATAATCCATGCGTCAAGTTTCGATCGAGTCCAAGTGAAGAAAGAACGAAATCAAGTTGGCAGGCCTTCTCTCCTTCGCCACACAAATGCACTAACCATCCTGCAGTTGCTGCGCGAAGCCGGATCGTGTTCAAGAGCGGATCTCGTGCGGGCATCGGGCCTCAGTGCGCCGACCGTGACCAAAGTTGTCGCCGATCTGGTAACCGCAAATCTCATCAAGCCCCTCGGCGAGGGTGAATCAAGCGGCGGCCGTCCTCCTGACATGCTCAGCTTCAAAGCTGAGCGAGGATGTCTTCTCGCCGTTCAGATCACTTCAAGCCATCTTTCATTTCTTCTCGCAGACCTGAGTGGGATCGAATTGGATCATCTACAGGTATCGCTTGCAGACCGGAAAACAACCCCCGAAGCGATCTGTCAATTGATTGGACAAGAAGCGAAGCATCTCTTGGCCAGGCATAAGAAAGCTCGCAAGCAACTGCTCGTTGTCGTAGTCGGAGTTCCTGCCATCGCCAATGTGGATGAGGGCGTCGTCGTATCGATTAGCACCCTGGAAAACTGGCGCTCCGTCCCCCTGCGCAGCCTGCTTCTCAAGGTAGTCGATTGTCTTGTCATCATCGAAAACGACACGAATCTCGCAGCTGCCGGAGAGCGATTTCGCGGCTCTGCTCAGACCGAAGATACTTTTATCCTCGTCAACATTGGCGCCAACGTCAGCGCCGGCATCGTTCTCGACGGTAAGATCCACCACGGCGCACAGTGGTCCGCAGGAGAGATTGGTTATCTTCGCCTGCCGGATGTATCGGGCAGGCATCCTGCTCTACACAATTTCGGCGAACTCGAAAATGTCGTTTCCAGTGCTGGGATCCTCAACAGTTGGAAGAAGTCCGCACAGCCCAGCCATGATGCAGCAGACGTGGATGTGCGTGCGGTCCTCAATCTCGCCACATCAGGCGATCCTCTCGCTCAATCCATCATTGAACATCGAGCCGGCATTGTCTCTGACATCCTCGTGAACTTGTCTCTCATCCTCAACCCCGCACTAATCCTGTTGGACGGAGAAGTGGGTAGCCATCCAGCAATCTTGAGCTCGGTAAATAAGCATCTCGAGCAATGCGAATTTGCAGTCACCAGAATTGCCGTTGCGAGCCTCGGAGATTTCGCCGTTCTCTGGGGAGCAATTGCCGTCGCCCTCGATGCAATCCCTCTGGTCCTGCTTCCGCAACCTTTGTCATAGTTACGGGCTATGCTGCGCGGCCCGCTCTATTCCCATACGCAACGGCGGCTATGCTACCGTGGAATCTCAAATGAAGACGTCAAATCAATATTCCCGTAGAGACATCCTCCGCAAATCGGCCATAAGCGCAACTGGACTTTGCCTGCTTCCTGCTAGCCTCGCGATCGCAGAACAATACCCTTCCAAACGCCCGCTCCCCAATGCCCGCCGCTTCCGCAGCAAAGCGGTCGATGCGAAGATTGAGTCGGTAGCCGCAACTATGCGCGATCCAGAGCTAGCCTGGCTCTTTTCGAATTGTCTTCCCAATACTCTCGACACAACGGTGACCACCAGCACCTTCCAGGGGCATCCGGACACTATCGTGATCACCGGCGACATCGACGCTATGTGGCTGCGCGACTCCTCCGCGCAGGTGTGGCCGTACCTGCCCTTCGTCTCCGCCGACGCAGATCTTGCAACCATGATCCAGGGGCTCATTCGACGGCAAACTCGCTGCATCCTCATCGATCCCTACGCCAACGCCTTTCTCGCCGACCTCAACAGCAAGGACACATTGTCGTGGAGTAAAAGCGACGAGACGCAGATGAAGGCCGGTGTCGGCGAACGCAAGTGGGAAGTCGATTCCCTCTGCTACCCAGTTCGGCTCGCGCATGGCTATTGGAAACAAAGCGGCGATACCAGCCCATTCGATGCAACATGGATCGAAGCCATGCATCGCATCGTTACAACATTCCGCGAGCAGCAGCGCAAGTCGTCACCCGGCCCTTATTCCTTCCGGCGCACGTCGGATCGCCCCACTGAAACCCTCGGCGCAGAAGGCTTCGGCACCGCCTCGCATCCGAACGGTCTCATCTATTCCGGTTTCCGTCCCTCCGACGACGCCTGTACATATCCGCTGAATATCCCCGGCAACTTCTTCGCCGTACAAACGCTGCTGCGTCTCGAAGAAATGTTCACTGAAATAGCGCACGACTCAACCGCCGCGCGCGACGCCAATCTGCTTGCAGCAGAAGTTGAAAGCGCACTGAAGCAATACGCAAAGAGCCATCATCCGCAAGCCGGCGAAATCTGGGCCTACGAAATCGATGGTTTCGGCAACGCACTCTTCATGGACGACGCCAACGTCCCCAACCTGTTAAGCCTGCCCTATCTCGGCTGCTGCTCCCAATCGGACGCCGTCTATCAAACAACGCGCCGCTTCGTGTTGAACGATGCCAATCCCTACTTCTATCGCGGCTCGGTTGCCGAAGGCATCGGCGGCCCGCACGTCGGCCAGAACATGATATGGCCCATGTCCATCATCATGCGCGCCCTCACCACCCACGATGAACAAGAGCAAATACAATGCCTGCGATGGCTGAAGAAAAGCCATGCCGGCAGCGGATTCATGCACGAAAGCTTCCACAAAGATGACGCCGCTAAGTTCACCAGAGCCTGGTTTGCCTGGGCCAACACACTCTTTGGCGAACTGATTCTCACCATCGCCAAAAACTCTCCGCTAATGCTCGCGCGCTCATCCTTCTGACATGCGCGTCGCATTCGCCAGATCCGCCAACGTATCTACATCCACTTCGCCGCCATCAAAGCTCACTGTCTCCAGCAAGCATCGAGGATTACGCATGAGACCTCGCGCCCCTTCATCTCCGCGTAGACCCACCAAAGCCTCGAACTCACTCGCAGGAAAAATCGCAGGAATCCCTGCGATGTCCGCATAAGTAGACGCCACAATCGCCGGCTCCGATCGTTTATCGAATGCAGCGGTGAGTCCGCGCAAATGCTCAGCCGTTAACCGCGGCTGATCGCACACCAGCAATAACGCAGCCGTCGCATCCGGCAACTCCTGTTGCAGTGCAACGATTCCAGCGCGAATCGAAGAAGCAATTCCCTGCTCCCAATCCGGATTGAAAACCGCATGAACGCCGGTCAAATCGACCTCACCTGTAATAGCTTCACGATGCGCGCCCAGCACAACAAAAACAGGGCCAGCGCCTGACTCCATCGCCACGCGAACAGTCCTGCCCAGCAGCGTCTCATCCTTAATGCGCACCAGTTGCTTCGGCTGCCCCAGCCGTCGGCTAGCTCCGGCGGCAAGGATGATCGCAGGCACAGGCATCCCATCAGTCTAGCTGAAACCGCAATACCTCTTGACCGAAGGCTCATGCGCATCCGACACTAAGGCTTCCAGACGAAATTTCCATCTCAGGAGAATGCGTGACCAAGAGCGGCGCACCGGCAGATGTGTACCCAAAGGATGAAATGAATCTCGACGCAGGCTACGGCCTTCACAAAGGCGTCCTGTCGCCCATCGAGACCCTCGCGCAATCCGTCTCCGCCATGGCTCCGTCCACCTCGCCGTCGCTCACCATCCCCCTTGTCTTCGCACTCGCCGGCAACGGCACCTGGTTCGTCTACTTACTCACCACAGCAGCCATGCTGTTGGTTGGCTTCTGCATCAGCCGCTTCGCCCGCATGTCCGCCTCGCCCGGCTCTCTCTATACCTACACCGCAGATACACTGCGGCCATCGCTCGGCGCCATCGGCGCATGGGCATTGCTCCTCGCCTACGTAGCAACGGGAGCCTCAGTCGCCGGCGGTGCACTCTACTACGGCAACATTCTGCTCACGCAATTCTTCGGTTCGAACCCACCCGCACTCGCAACACTCGCGCTCGTATTCATCATCACCGGCGCTGTCGCCTACCGCGATGTAAAGCTCTCCGCAGAGATGATGCTGTGGGTCGAAGTCGTCTCCGTCAGCCTCATCGTGATCGTGCTCGCATTGCTTCTATCGCGATACGGTTTTCGCATCGACATGAACCAGCTCCGGCTGAAAGGCGTAAGCATCCCTCACCTCGGCCCCGCATTGGTTCTCGCCATGTTCAGCTTCGTCGGCTTCGAGAGCGCCACCACTCTAGGCGGAGAAGCGCGCGAGCCACTGAAAACGATCCCGCGCGCTGTCATTCAATGCGCCATCCTCGCCGGCGTTTTCTTCATGCTCTGCGCTTATTCCGAAGTCCTCGGCTTCCAGGGCGAGACCGGCAAACTCAGCGACTCCACCAGCCCCTTGCATGTGCTGGCAAGAAAGGCCGGAGTCTCGCCTCTCGGCACCGCCATCGACTTCGGAGCCTTCGTCAGCATGATCTCCTGCGTGCTGGCCTGCACCACCGCCGCCTCGCGCGTCCTGCTGCGCATGTCCCACAGCGGCCTTATTCCTGATCTCTTTGGCCGCACCCACAAAAAATTCGGCACGCCCGTTGCCGGCGTCGTCATCACATCAATAGCCATGTTCGCGATGACCGTTTTCCTCGCTCTGCGCGGCGTCGGCGGAACCGACATGTACGGCTGGCTCGGCTCTATCTCCGTCTTCGGATTCCTCACCGCCTACGCGCTTGTCGCCGTCGCGCTGCCCTTTGCCCGCAAAGCGCTCGGCCAGCACTCGCTCACGATCACCGTCATCAGCGGATTCACTGTGTTAGTCATGATCGCCGGCGCCATCGGCAGCATCGATCCATCACAGCCCGCACCGGTCGTCTGGTTTCCCTATATCTATCTCGGTTATATGGCTCTGGGCATGATCTGTTTCTTGCTGCGCCGCAAGATCGTCCATGCACGCAGATCTGCTTCGTGAAAGATTCTAAGCCTGCTCTTCTCTATCCACCTGCAACATAATCAGCATCACAACTCCAACCACCACGAACATGCGGAAGGCAGCCTCCTGTCCATTCCACGTGTGCGACTGCCACATCAGGAACCACTCCGCGCCCACGGACAGAAAAGCCACCAGCCACATCATCATGCTCAACGTGAGCGCAATCACAGGAATGCGCTTGGCCGCATTGAATTCGACAGCAGGCTTGCGCAGCGCCCTCAGCAGCGCAATAGTTCCCCACCAGCATAGGATCGTCGTAACCATCTCCCAGGCAATAACCGAGAAATAAAAACTCAAATGCCAGAAAGGCGCATCGAGTGCGCGCCACATCCCTCGATTGCCAGGAAACGTCGAATCCATCATCAGCACATGCCGCACAAACTGATAATTCGAATCGAAGTCCGTGATGTTATTGAAGACCACCAGCGAATAAAAAAGTGCTACGCCTGAGAGCAGAAGCAGCTTCGCAATACGAGTTATCATTTCGATTTCCTGACCGGTGCAAATGTCGTGAAATATGCAGTAAGAGCAGCAAGCGTAGCATCGTCATAGCCGGAATGCGCGGGCATCTTTGCGCACGGCTGAATGGATTGCGGCTTGCGAATGTAAGCCTCGAAGCGAGTACCATCCGTTGCCGCCCACGCCGCCAGCACCAGCCACGACCGCGAAGCCCGTTCTCCGCCTTCCCCGTAAAGACTATGGCATCGATAGCAATCCTGGCTGGCGATCCGGTAACCCTGCCACACCTGCGAAGTCTTGGCCCAGTTACCCTCTGGATGGATCATTCCAAAGACAACCGCCTCCGTCCGAAAATCAAGCCGCGTCACGCCAAACGGAATCTGCGCCTCATCCTTGTGCGAGAGAACAGAAAACGACGGCTTGAACGTTGGATGCGAGATCAGAAACGGCCCCAGTGGACCGCCATATTCAGACATAGGCCACTTATCGCGTAACTGCACGTTGATCTTCAGCACTAGGATCGGATGATGCGCGGCAAGATAGTCGCTCGGATAGTTGGAGCGGTACTTGTCGTAACAAATCGCCACGATCATATCCGAATGATCAGCCTGCCCAAACATCTTCGCCAGCACCGTCAGCGGAACGCCGGATATCTCCGTTTTTCCTTTGAAATTCGTATCATCGGAGATGGTGTATGTCTCCAGCGGAAGCGCCAGCAAATCCTCGTAGCGCACATAACGCACAGTGCCGCGAGCGAGCCCAGCCAGTTCACCGCCAATCTCCAAATCTCCGGGTGAACTGCGCGCCGTAAGCAAAGCAGGCTGCTCGGAAGAGGCAGGCGCTGCGATGGGCGATGTTGGTGCTGCCAGAATCAACCGGGGAACCGAAGAAGCTACGATCCATAAACTCAACATCAGCAGCAGCATGGCGCGACCGGACATGGCTCATCCTAGCCTGAAGCCGGGCAAGTCCCCAAGAAAAATCCTGAGCTTGCCCGATACCCCTGATCCGATGCACACGGACCACATGCTAAATTCATTTCAAATGACCCCGGAACAAAAGCTCGAAGCAATGGGACTCACCCTTCCCTCACCTCCCTCGCCAGGCGGCAATTATCTGTCGGCCAAGCAGGTCGGGCCGTTGATTTATCTAGCCGGCGTAATCTCCACCAACACCTCCGGAGTCATGACCGGCACCGTCGGCCTCGACCGCACCGTCGCCGATGGATACAGCGCCGCGCGCGCCTGCGTCCTGACCCAATTGGCCGTGCTCAAGCGCGACCTCGGCACCCTCCAACCCATTGCGGAGATCGTCTCTGTCAACGGCTATGTCAACGCCGTTGCTGGTTTCGAGGATTCACCGGCGGTGATTAATGGCGCCTCCGATCTATTGGTTCAAATCTTCGGCGAAGCTGGCAAGCACGTTCGCGCCGCAGTCGGCGTCAGCGCGCTCCCTAGAAACGCAATCGTAGAAATCCAGATGACCGTCCGAGTCGAACCCGCATGACCCTTCACACACTCAGCGCCGAACCAACTCACTCCGTCTGGGATCGCACCCTCGAGCCTCGTCTTCACATCGAACCCGGCGATCAAGTGCATTTCGAATGCGTAGACGCCAGCGGCGGCCAGGTCCACCCGGCCATGACGGTCGACGAATATCAGCACATCGATCGCACCCGCATTCACGCCCTCACCGGCCCAGTCTGGATGGAGGGCGCAGAGCCCGGCGATGTCTTGCAGATTGATGTCCTGGCAACCCAGCATCGCGGCTGGGGATGGTCCAGCATCATCGAAGGCCTCGGCTTCCTCAAAGAACGCTTCCGCACGCCCTACTTATTTCATTGGCAACTGGATGGCAACGAAACCCGCTCGCTATTTCCAGCACTCTTGCCCGTCCGCCCATTCCTCGGCGTCATGGGCGTAGCCCGCGCCGAAGATGGCTCCTTCCGCACCCGTCCACCCGGCCCATTCGGCGGCAATCTCGACGTCCGCGAACTCTGCGCCGGATCGAAGCTCTACCTCCCCATCTACAACCACGGCGCGCTCTTCAGTTGCGGAGACGGCCATGCCGCGCAAGGCGATGGAGAGGTCTGCATCAACGGCATCGAGTGCCCCCTCGACGTAACCCTCGGCTTTCATCTGCACAAACAGCATCCCCTCGCCGGCCCTCTCGTCGAATCCAGCGAAACCGTCGCCTCCGACGTCCGCGGCGATGCGTGGGTCGTCGTAGAATCCGCCGAAGATGCCGCAGCGGCAGCCCGCGGAGCCACCAACCGCATGATCGACCTCCTCGTCAGCCGCTGGGGGTTCAGCGAAGTCCATGCCTACATCCTGTGCAGCGTCGCCCTCAAACTGCGCCTCAGCCAGGTCGTCAATGAGCCCATGTATACAGTCAGCGGAGCGATCGGCAAGAGCATCCTGCCGGAGCGCGAGCTCTTCGTATGACTATCCCATCCCACGAAGTGAACCTCCCCGAAGTCATCGCCGAGCTGCGCGAGCTCTACCCGCGCTACGAGCAGGCGCTCGTCTCGAACGATGTTGAAACCCTGGTCGCCATGTTCTGGGCCTCGCCCCACGTCATGCGCTTCGGCGTCACCGAAAACCTCTATGGCCACTCAGAGCTCGAAGCCTTTCGCAAATCCCGCCCCTCCGCCAATCTAGCCCGCACCGTAAAGCGCCTGGAAATTGTCAGCTTCGGCCACGATTTCGCCAGCATCACCCTTGAATTTGAACGGGATACACCCAAAGGCGTCACCCGCGGCAGGCAAAGCCAGGTCTGGGTTCGTCTACCCCAGGGCTGGCGCATCGTCTCCGCGCACGTCTCGCTCCTGCCGGCGATTTGAGCCCATTCGTCACTTTTTGCAACCCACGCACGAGCCCAGAATCCATTGCATATCGAACTAACACTCGGCAACCCCGTCTCGTAAATTTTTCATTGATTTCCGCGGTCCGTGGGGTATTGTATTGGTAACCCCGCAGAACTTTCACTCGCGGTACAACAGTCGAGAACCACTCGCATCGTCTTATCCTTCCCTTTTTGATCTGCCGACGACGGCAGATCGGTGCATTATCCAATGGTCTTGAAGCGATTCAGGATCACTGGGATTTCCCTATTTCGTGAGGCCATGACTTGATTTCTTCATTTCGTCTAAATCCATCGTCATTCGTACGGCTGCTGTTTCTGTTGGCGGTCGCAGCGCTGTGTACCGCTCCCTCGCCGGCACAGCAAACCCTCGGCGGCATCACCGGTTCGGTCTCCGACAGCTCGGGCGGTGTGATTCCGAATGTCGAAGTGAAAATTGTGGGCGAGCAAACCGGTCTGACGCGCACTGTAAAATCCAACGGATCAGGCGAATATCTCTTCGTAAACCTGCCCATCGGCACCTACACGCTCACCTATACGCTCGAAGGCTTCGAAGTGCAGAGCACGCCGCACATTACAGTGCAGGCCGACCGCACCGCAACCGTAAACGCCAGCCTCAAGGCCGGCTCAAAGTCCGAGACCATCGAGGTCGATGCCTCCCCGCTCATGAACGCCGTGGACACGACCAATGGCTATGTACTCGACAACGCGCAGATTGAAACCGCGCCCTTACCTACCGGCAGCTTTACCGGCCTGGCCATCCTCTCGCCCGGCGTCGACGCCGAACTCCCCGGCGGCACCGGTGCACTCTCCGGCCTCGGCAACCAGCCCATCTGGGCCAACGGCCAGCGCGACACCTCCAACAGCTTCTCGCTCAATGGCGTCGACGCCAGCAACCTCTTCAATGGCAAGAGCACCAGCCAGGTCGGTTCAGCCCGCGTCATCAACTCCACCGGCACCTCCACTAGTGGAGGCCCGGGCGGCGTCATCCACTCTGAAGCGTCCATCTATCTCTCCATCGGCGACGCCATCCCCACGCCAGCCCCTGAGACCATTCAGGAAGTCCGCGTCAACGCCTCCATGTACGACGCCCAGCAAGGCGCAACCTCCGGTGCCCACATCGATCTCAGCACCACCTCCGGCACCAACGACATCCACGGCACTGCCTATCTTCATCGCGGCACCAGCTGGCTCAACGCCGCCCCCTTCTTCTTCAATCAGGACACCGACATCCCCGACAACAACAAAGTTCCCCAGCTCCACCGCTATACCCTTGGCGGCACCGCCGGCGGCCCCATCATCAAGAACAAGCTTTTCGCCTTCCTCGCCTACCAGCATCTTCACGTCTCGGACCAGGAGATCGGCGACTCGCTCCTCGACGTGCCCGTCGGCCTGAGCGACGACCGCTCCGCCTCCACCTTGGCCGCCATCACCAACACCTACTTCGGCACCGGCATCACCGCGGCTCAGATCGACCAGACCGCACTGGCCCTGTTCAACTCGCCAGCCCTGCCCGGCCAACCCGGCAAGTGGCTCATCCCCAACGCTACCTACCAGGGCAAGCTCAGCGCCGCCCACTTCACCAACGCCTTCATTCCTGGCACCGGTCGCTTCACCGGCGATCTTGCCGTGGCTAACCTCGACTACAACGCTACCGCCAAAGACAACGTGGCGCTCAAGTACTACTACCAGCACGATCCCACGCTTTCACCCTACGCCTACTCAAGCGTTCCCGGCTTCACTGAACACCTCGATTCCGGCGCGCAAGTCTTCTCCGTCATCAACACCTTCCTGGTCAAATCCAACCTCAGCACCACAGAAACTTTCGGCTTCCTGCGCGAAAAGATCTGGGGCGACAATGAGCAGGCCTTCGGACCCAACTCCATTCCCGGCGGCGCAGCCGGCAACGGCTCTATCAACGTCTTCGGCTCCAATTACTTTCCCGGCGTCTCCGTCTACAACGTGCTGGGCAGCAACCAGCCTTCGGGCGTCAGTGAAGCCGTGCTGAACATCGGCCCCAACGCCGAAGGCCAGTCCGCCAACACCGGCGTCTTCCAGAACCGCCTCGCTCCCTCCGCCAACGCCATCTGGACCCTCGGCCGCCACACCGTCACCTTCGGCGCCAGCTATAGCTACACCCAGCTCAATACTATCGACAAGCGCACCGGCACTGGCACCGTCGCCACCGACGACTTCAGCCAGATGATTCAGGGCTTCGTCTCGCCGGGCAGCGCCTCCACCGGCTTCTTCGTCTCCAGCTTCCTCCAGGGTGACGCCAGCCGCTACTATCGCGCCAATCAGCTCGGCATGTACGTCCAGGACAAGTACCAGATCACCCCTAGCCTCTCCCTCACCGCCGGTGTACGCTACGACTGGGACGGTGGCTTCACCGAGAAAAACGGCCGCCTCTTCAACTTCGATCCCAGCCTCTACAGCTACAACGCCGGCTCCGACACTATCGTCAATCCCGGCCTGATCATCGCCGGCAACAACGCCAACGGCACCAAGGGCGTCAGCGATACCACCCTCACCGGACGCCAATGGGGCATCAGCCCCCGCGTCGGCGCTGCCTGGCAGCCCGCCATGTTCCATCAGAAGGTCGTAGTTCGCGCCGGAGCCGGCATCTACTACGACCGCGGCGAACTCTTCAGCTACTTCTCGCCCGGCTACGCCATCGGCACCGTCACCGGTGGACCCTTCGGCGTCAACCAGCAGTTGCCCTTCGTCAACGCCTCCACCTGCCCCTACGGGTCGCAGTCGCTCTACAACTACTACATCGTCACCTGCGGCGGAAACGGCGGCTTCGGTCCTCCCACCGGCCCGCCGACCGCCGAGACCGGCAACCTCGAAAACCCCTACGGCACCACCCTGCTCGCTCCGCCCAACAGTCCCAAAGCGTCGGACCTTACCAAGTACCTGCCCAACGCCTACAGCATCCTCAACTACAACACCGGCGCACCCGGCGTCACCAACAACGGTGAGCCCATCTCGCTCGGTGTCTATGACCGCACCAACAAGCTTCCCTACACCTACAACTACACTCTGGATATTCAGTGGCAGCCACGCAACGACATCGCCATCGAACTCGGCTATGTCGGCAACCTCGGACGCCACCAGGTTATTCCCGTCCCCATCAATCAGCCCAATATCGTTTCCTCATCCAACCCCAGCCTGGCCGGAACCGCCAACGCCCAGAAGTACAGCTATGGCTACACGGTTGAAAATCCAGCAACTTTCTCACCGCTTGCGCTGCCCGACGGCACCAGCTATCTCTCCAACTACGAGGGTGGCAACGTCGACCTCCGCGTTCCCTACATCGGTTACGCGGCTGAATCTATCGGATACAAGGCCGCCGGTGTCGACGCCTATAACGCCCTCCAGGTGCATATCGATAAGCGCATGAGCAAAGGTATCCAGGTCGGTGCCTCTTACACCTACTCCCATGCACTCGATGAGCAGAGCGGCCTGGGCCTCTTCTACAACGGCAACAATCCGCTCAACCTGCGCAGCGGCTACGGCTCCGCGGACTTCGACCGCACCCACGTCATCAACTTCAACTACGTCTTCAAACTCCCCGACCTCGCCAACATCCACACGCTCCAGGGCAAAGTCGTCGATGGATGGTCCCTCGTCGGCCTCACCGTCCTGCAAAGCGGTCAGCCCTACAGCATCATCGACTTCTCCGGAGCCGTCGGCAGCATCTACTACTCCACCGCCAACGGCATCACCAACCCCATCGTCCCCCTCAATTCCAGTTGCACCGCCAAGAGCGCCAAGACCGGCGCTTCCGGCGCTTGGACGCTCTTCGGCGGCAAACCGGCACTCAACGCCGCCTGCTTCACTCTTCCGGTGCTCCCTGCCGGCGGCCTCGGCGGCGCCATTCCCAGCTCAGATCCTTACGAATCCGGCTTCACCACCGGCCAGCGCAACATCTTCCGTCAGGATTTCCAGAAGCGCGCAGACGTCTCGCTCATCAAGGTCCTTAGCCTGAAAGAGCGCTACAACCTCAAGTACACCTTCGACGTCTACAACCTCACCAACACCACAAGCCTCGATGTCCCCGGCAACGAAGTCACCCAGAACGCAGGCTACAACGCCTTCCCCGCTCAAGGAACACCGGTCCTGCCGGGCACCTGCGACGCCAACGGAAACGGCACCGTCAGCGGTAGCTTCTACAGCTGCCCCAGCGGACTGGGCGTCGTCACCCACACCATCGGCAGCCCGCGCCAGATCCAGATGTCCCTGCACCTCACCTTCTAATCCAACCATCCTCGCAACAGGCATAAAAGGACGGCTCTCAACGGAGCCGCCCTTTTGTCTTGTCACACTCCACAACCTACTAAGATGTCAGCGTTACCGAGAGCGTTTGCACGAGTGTGTTAGCGAAAGCAGATTCCAGTTCCGACGAGCTCTCGAAAGTCTTGCCCTCAACATGCCGGGCCGGAAAGTTAAACACCTTTTCAGACTCCGCAAACGGCCAAGGTTCCAGCCGAAAATGCCGGGGGCTCATCGGCAACACGCGCACCTCCGCAGTGCCGCCCTCACAGAGCGGCAGCGGATGCAACAAATCCGCCGGAGCTTCGAAAGCCACGCACGTCAGCAGCGAAAGATTGTCGCATGCCTGCAGCAAACGAAAATGCTCGTCAATCCTCTCCGCCGCTTTCTCTTCTGAACTCAGCGTCGAATCCAACGCAATCGCCGCCCTCAGTTCGCCTTGATACACGCGCTGCCCATCCAAAAAAGCATCCAGCAACGGCAACTGCTCCGCACCGATCGTAGACCGGTCCGCATGAGCCGTCAGCAGATTGTACGTATGCAGCGCAACCAACAGCCCTGCATACGGATCGCTCTCGGCAATGATCCGCACAGCACGTTCGCGCACCGCCAGATAATCGACCAGATCTATCTCTTCAAAAGCAGAATACTTCCCCACCAGCTCAGTCGAAAACGCAGAAGGCTTGCCCTGCCGCGTGATGCTCGGATGCGCATCGCGCACAGCCCATCCATCGTCATGCGCGGCAATCCCATACAGCACCCGAGTCCGCGGCTCCGGCCTGCGAAACAACGCATTCCCCCATGCCGCTGCAAACTCCCCCGCCAGCCGCGCATGATCCGGATGCGTAATCAACCACCATCCGTTCTTAGACTCCATTCGAAGCATCGCAAACTCCATTCAAAACAAGCGCGAACACCAAATCGCGCCTGGTCTTTCACACTCACACTTCACACTTCACACTCGCACTTTATTCAGGCACATCCGACCGGCTCGACTCATGCCAGTTGTGCAGAAAATACCACTCCAGAAACATCCCAATAAAGAAGAAGACAAACCCCAGCACCGTAGCCGCAAAGACCAGCGCAAACAGATAGTCCGTCTCAAGCTGCGCGCTCGCATATGTAATGGAGTAGCCCAGCCCTCCCTCACCCACGCGGCTCGATCCTGCAAACAACTCGCCGATAATCGCGCCAATTACAGCAATGCCCGCTGAGATACGAATCCCCACAAACAGATTCGGCAGCGCATGAGGCAGCCTGAGTTTGAAGAGTATTTGCGCAGGACTTGCCTTGTGCATCAGAAAAAGGTGGATAAGATTCTCCTCCACGCTGATCAGCCCCTGCGTCGTATTCGCGATAATCGGAGCCAGGCAAATAATGAAAGCAATCAGCGCGACAGAGTAAACCCCAGTGCCGGCCCACATGATGATAAGCGGCGCGATAGCAACAATCGGCACCGTCTGCAACAAAATCGTGTACGGAAAAACCAGCCGCCGCAGCCATCGCCACTGCGCAAACAACAACGCAATTCCAACGCCCGTCACAATGCTCGAAACCAGCCCCAGCGCCGCCGCCTCGGTTGTCAACAGCAGCGATTGCACCAACGCCGGAAAGCGATTCACAACCGCCGTCGCGACAATCAACGGCCCAGGCAACATATAAGGTGCAATCTTCAGTTCAAGCACCGCAACATGCCACAGCGTCAACAATGCAAGCAGCACCAGCAAGCTATTAAGCGCAAACCAGAGATGCCTTCTCATAACGCATCTCCTTCAACTTGGCTAGCTTCCAACGTGCGTACCTCTCGCAGTAATCGCGAGATACGCGCGACCTCACCCTCATACGCCGCAGTAAGCCGTGTCTCCGCCGTCCGCGGCCACGGCAACTCCACCGGAACAACATGCGCCACCCGCCCCGGATGCGATGCCAGAATCACAATGCGCGTCGAGAGAAACACCGCCTCAGCCACCGAATGCGTAACGAACATCACCGTCCAATGATGCTCCAGATACAGCCGCAGCAACTCCTCATTCATCCGGTCGCGGCTCATCTCATCCAACGCCGCAAAAGGCTCATCCATCAGCAGAATGCGCGGCCTGCTCACCAACGCCCGCGCAATCGAAACTCTCATCTTCATTCCGCCCGAAAGCTGCCGCGGATATCGCTGCGCCACATGCGTGAGCCCCACCAGCTCCAACATCTTCGCAACTTTCTCCCGCCGCGCCGGACGAGCCGCATGTTCCAGCTCCATGCCCAATCCAACATTCTGCTCCACCGTGCGCCAAGGCAGCAGCGTCGCATCCTGAAAGATAAAGCTCATCAACTCGCGCGCATTCGCCGGGGTCATGCCATTCACCGCAATTGAACCGGCACTCGCAGGCGTAAGCCCAGAAACCAGCCGCAGCAGCGTAGACTTCCCGCATCCCGAAGGCCCCAGCAGCGAGACGAATTCTCCTTTGTCTACGCGCATAGAAACATTTTGAAGCGCCAGCGCCCCGCTGCGAAACTGCTTGGTAACACCGTCCAGCGCAATCTCCGCCACAGCCGGTTTCACAACCTCCGCGCCTTCGATTCGGCTCACCATGCGGACGCTCCCGCAACCGGCAAATGAAGCGCCGATGGATGCTCACTCGTGTGCACAATCTGCTGCGTAGAGCGCCGCCAATTCCAGTTATCAGCATCCGGCGGCAGCACATCACTCGAAGAGTTGCGGTCATACAGCGGAAACGCAGAACTCGCAATCTCCAGCCGCAGCGATTCCCCTGCCGCAATCACCACAGAAGTAGGCTCCAGCGTAAACTCCCAGCACCGCACCTCATCCGCCCGATATCCAGAATCACGAAATAACCAATCAGACCGCGCAATCCCAATCGAAATAAACTCCGCGCGCCCAGCAGCAGTAACGCGAACCAGCTTCGCCGTAAGATCGGCATGAGCCGCCGAAGTAGCAGCGTACAAAGTCACTCTCGGTTGCCCAAAAACATGCATAGCATCCGCCGCAGGCACAGTGCTGTACACCAGCAAGTTATTCCCCATCTCCAGCGCCGCCTGATCGTACGGCCCACTCAACGACTGCATTCCACCCGGAGCCAGCACCGCAACCTCCGGATCGTACACAAAGACATCGCGCGGCTCTGAATGAGCAGCTAACTCACAACTTAGAAGCCCATCGCCCTTACGTGAGTTCGCATTGCCCGCGCTATGCAAATAGAGCGTGAACGGCGCATCCGCAGGCCATTCATCAGCCGCATGCCATTCATTGGCACCAAGAGCAAAATGCCGAACCCGAGGCTCCGTAGCAAACTCACCCGCATCCTTAAGCCAATGATTGAACCATCGCAGCAACAGCGCATCTGTATCGAAATTCGCCGCGGCGCCAAGGTTCTGATCGCCCACTCGGTCGCCCCACGGAATATGCACCCATGGCCCAGCCAATAGATACTGATTCTCCCGCGCAAACTCCGAGCCAGCCTGTTTACGTAGTGCTGTGAACCCGGCTATCGAACCTTCAAGATAAGTGTCATACCACCCCGAGATGTGCAGAGCAGGCACCCGTATCTTGTCCAGACCTGTGCTTATATCCAACTCACTCCAATAACTCTCACCTTCACCATCCGGAGAGAGATGCGCCATCCAATCCCGAACATAACTAGGTAGTTCTGTATCCGCAATCGCTGGATGCTGCGCATACGGCACAAACCCCGCCTGCGCCCGCACATTGACCCACGCGCTCTCCAGCAGGTCGCTCGCAACGCGAAGTCCAAGCCGCCGCGCATCCTCGCGCAGCATCTGAATTCCCCAGCCCAACGTCGAAGCCAGCCGCAAAGCGCCCTGATGATAGAACCAGCCATGATACAAATCCGCCGCCGTCATATGCGGTGCAATGCAAACCAACCCTTCAGGATTCTCCGCCGCTGCCAACAACTGCGTCGATCCCTGATAAGAAAATCCATACATTCCAATACGTCCGTTGCACGCCGGATGCTTCCGCAGCCAGGCAATAGTCTCCGCCCCATCGCGACCTTGGTGCCGAAAAGGATAGAACTCACCCTCCGAATCGCCACGGCCGCGCACATCCTGGATAACAACGTGATAACCCTGTCGCGCAAACCACACTGGATGCGCATACACCACCGTCGACGCAATATCGCGCCCATACGGCTGGCGCATCAGCAGCGTGGGCCACGAACCTTCATCCTTCGCCGGATAATAATGATCTGAAACCAGAGCCACGCCATCACTCAACGTGCAGCGCACGCTCCGCTCCAGCCGCACTCCATTGCCGCAGTCGATCAAGCTATGCTTAGCTCTCATTCATACCTCAAGCATCATGCCGAGGCACAAAGTTATACATCGCCACCAATACTTCGGCGATCTTCGCTGCCGAAGCATTCACCCACTTCTCGCCATTCTCCGCAGTCGCCGCCGCCGGATCGCCCATTACCCCGCTCGGCGCGATATCCCGTGTAAGCCAGGCAAAATTCGCACTCGAACCCTCCGGTTTCAACAACTCCTGCTTGTCCACACGAGCAATGTAATTCGAGGTGTACTGATCCGTATGCACTAACTCCGGCGTACCATACAAAAGAAATGCAGTCTCAATCTCACCCGCATGAAAACCATACGTCCGCTCCTGCGCGCTCACACCCTCAAACCCCGCTCCAACAGCGCCAAACAGCGAGAACGTTTGCAGTCCAAATTCAGCCCGCAGATCGCGCGCCATCACATCCACCAGCGAAGTGTTGCCTCCGTGCGTGTTGAATAGCGCAACTTTCGTGAATCCTCCAGCAGCGATACTCGCTCCAAGATCGCGAATCACCGCCATAAAGGTGCTTGCCGAGACCGAAAGAGTCCCAGGAAATCCAATATGCTCATTGCTCTTGCCATAACATATCGGCGGCAGTGCATAAATAGGCAAGTCATCCGGCACTAACTCCAGAGCCTTCCCCAGCAGCAGATTGTTGCATAGCGTATCCGTGGCCAGCGGCAGATGATGCCCATGCTGCTCAACCGCCGCAGTCGACAAAATCAGCAGCGTAGATTCACGCGGCAACGCATCCACCTGCTTCCAGGTCAGGTACGCAAAGTTCCGAGAATCAGGAATCCATGTCTTCACTTCTCTTGCACCTCAGGATGAAAGCTGATCATCTTTCCAGGATTAAGCAACCCGCGCGGATCGTACTTCTGCTTGGCCTTAAGCTGAATGTTATCGGCGCGAAACCGCCCGCCATCTTCAACATAATTCACATGCGGATTGGCAATAAACACGCCTATCTCACGGCAATACGCAATCATCTCGTTCAGCCGTTCCTCCGTCGTAAACCAAACCAGCGGAATCGCTCCAGGAACAATTACACTCTCGCTATTCTTCATAAATTCGATGTGAAATAAAATTTCTTTACCATACCGCTTACGCAGCAAGCGAAACTGCTCCATACAATTCGTCGGCGAGAATCCAGCCTGCAGATACGTCCATGTAGGATCGGCCTTCATCGCCCACAGGGTCGTATGATTCCACGTATAGTCGCTCAACAACGGCTGCGTCCGCGGACCGACATACGCTCCCGTAAAAGTAACTGTCCCCTTCGCACCTATTACAGCCGCACGCAATAAATCAACCTGTGAAGCGGCAATCATGATCAAAACCAGCGTCTTATCATGCGCCACCACTTGCTTCACCGGAGTAAAGAAAGAAGGAATCGGCCATTCAAACACCGTCACTAGCCGTTTCGTCCATGCACTGCCTTCAGCAATTTCTTTCGCAAAAAGAAATCCCTCATCAAACGTATCGAAAGCCGCCGTTACCTGCGCCCATTCCACCGCCGGAGTCAGCGCAAACCAGATGCGCGTAAGAATCCCATTTGTTCCCCATGCATGAAGAATCTCATGCACCGCAGCTCCCTCATGCAGCACCACGCGCGGCTCTTTCTCCATCGTCACCACTTCAAAAGCGCGCACCGTATCGAAGTCCCGCAACCCTCCATGTGTAACCGAGCCGATGCCGCCCGACCCACCCGCAAGAAATCCACCCACAGACGCTTTCGCCAGTGTTGACGGATACATGCGCAGTTCCCACCCTTGTTTATTTGCCTCAGTCTCAAGCACCGCAAGCCGCAACCCCGGCTGGCAAACTGCAACTCCATCCGGAGTAATTGCCTCCAGTTTGTCCATCAGTGCAAGGTCCATCACAATCCCGCCATGCAACGGAATGCACTGCCCATAATTCCCGGTTCCCGCCCCACGTACCGTGAGCGGAATTCCATGCTCGCCCGCATATCGAGCAATCGCAATAACCTCGTCTACATTCACCGGCTGCACAACAATGTCGCCGCGCTTCGATTGCAGTTGCCTTTTCAGGACCGGCGAGTACCAATAGAAATCCTTAGAGAGCCGCTCCACCACAGCGGGAGCCGTGATAACTCGCACCGCATCGGCGATAAGTGCAGATAGTCCTGCAGCCATATCTTCACGCATCAATCAACAACCTCAGCTTGCTTGGCAGATTTCGATTTCCGCGTCGACCACGACCGAAAAGCCCGCAGCATATTCGGGTGAGTAAACAAAGCGTAGCACTCCTCTCGCAGTACAGGACCATCGACCTTGCAGCGCATATCGCTCCGTTCGGCAACCTCCGTCGCAGCAATCTGAATCTGCCTGCAATGCCGATTGGCATTCTCGATAGTCGCCCCATACACCACGCGATCCAGCCCCGCCCACAGCGCCGTGCTCATGCACATCGGACAGGGCTCGCATGTCGTGTAAAGCGTGTATCCGGAGAGAGATATGTTCTTGAGCTTTTTCGTAGCCAGTCGAATAGCCCGAACCTCAGCATGAGAACTTGGATCGAACTCCCGCGCCACCGCGTTCAACGCCCGCAGCAGCAGCTTCCCGCTTTTGCTGTGAACGATCGATGATCCGAAGGGTACTGGGCGATCGGTATCGAGTGATCGTGCGGTATATGCCACAAGATCAGACATGCGCGCGATATCGAAGCTCTCTTGCGTTGCCGAGGCTTTCTTGAGTCCCATACTCGAACTTAGCATGAAGACCCTCGTTTGACCTTGACGAAAATTCCTACGCTCCAGAGCGAACCGGCTCACTAAAATACAGGTATGGACACCGGCATGGATCTGCGCAACAAACCAATCCGCGAGCTTCGACACGATTTGAAAAATGCGGCTGAAACGGGTGTAATCGAACATCTCGCGTTTATGGCGCTGAGCCACGCCGATGAAAATCAGGGCCGCAACACCTACCTCTGGCGCGATACCGCGTGGACCCTCGAAGAGGCTCGACGCGCAGAAGAGCAGCCTGCCGACCCACGGTTTCCTTTACGAGGAACCCCCATCTCCGTCAAGGACTGCTTCGACCTCGCCGGCTCACCCACAAGCTGCGGAACCAAGTTTTACCGCGATCTCAACGGCATCGCTGAACACGATTCCTGGCTCGTAGAGCGGCTGCGCGCGGCCGGCGCCATCATCACCGGCAAGACGCATCTGCATCCCCTCGCCTACGGCATCACCGGCGAAAACCCCGACTTCGGCGACTGCCTCCAGCCCGGCAATCCCGGCGCACTCACCGGCGGCTCATCGAGCGGAGCAGCCGCCAGCGTCATGGAAGGCTCAGCCATGGCCGCCATCGGCACCGATACCGGCGGCTCCATCCGCGTCCCCGCCGCCCTCTGCGGCCTAGCCGGCTATCGCGCTACACACGGTCGCGGAGACTGGCGCGGAAGCGCCCATCTAGCTCAATCCTTCGACACCTTCGGCTGGCTCTTTCGCGAACTCGAAGACGGCCCGTTGCTCGGCTCGATCTTCGGTCCAACAGAACCATCCTCGGCTCAAACTCCAAAGACCTTCGCGGTCATCTCCAACGACTTCCTACATGATTGCGAACCGGCAATCATCGAGCGCTTACGCCAATGCCAGCACGAACTGGAAGCTCTCGGCCTCACCGCTACCACCGTGCCTGTCAAATGGTGGAGCGATTCGCGCGACATCTTCGCTCCCATCCAGGCATCCGAAGCAGCCCGCATTCATGCCGGACACTACGCCCACTTCGAGCCTTCCATCCGCGAGCGTCTCGAATGGGGTGCAAACCTCAGCGACGACACAATCGCCTATCTTCGCCTGCGTCACACAGCCTTTCGCGACCGCATGGATGCCATGCTCTCCCAACATCAGCTGCTGCTCATGCCCGCATCTCCTGTCGTTCAATTGACCGCCGGAGCTGACCACAGCCAGACTCGCGCACGCCTCCTCCGCTACACCACGCCCGTGAGCCTCGCAGGAATGCCTGCTGTCACCATTCCCTTCCTCGCCGATGGAAAACCCTCCGGCGGCATGCAGCTAATCGCCGCGCGCGAAGACGACGCCCGCCTGCTCGCCATCGCAGCCCAACTCGGAGCCGCGCGCAAATCGCGAGGCTTATAACCTGCTCCATCGTGGTAACGTCTTGAACAAGCAGGTCGCACTCGACCCACCGAAATCAGTCACTCAACACATGCAGCGGAGTTCTACGTGAAGCGAAGAAATTTCATACGCGCAGCAAGCTCCCTGGCCGCTCTCTCGGCATGGGCCGCGGTTACCGGATGCAAACCCAGCGCCACAGGCACGGCAGCCAACGGTCTGATCCCCATCCGCCTCCAGGCCGACTGGTATCCCCAGCCCGAGCAAGGCGGCTACTTCGCTGCAGTAGCTGAAGGCTTCTATCAGGCCGAAGGCCTCGACGTAACCATCCTGCCCCTCGGCCAATACACCAGCGCCTTGCAGGTCGTCTCAAGCGGTGGCGCGGACTTCGGCCTCGGCGCCAGCGATCAGATACTCGAAGCGGTCTCCAACGGGCTGCCACTCATGGCTATCGGCGCAACCATGCAGCACGATCCCCAGGCTGTGATGGTTCACAAAGATTCGCCAATCCAAACCTTCTCCGACCTCGAAGGCCACACCGTCGCCGCACAACCCGGAGCCACCTGGTTCCGCTACATCGTCCGCAAGTACCACCTGAAAAACGTACGCGAAACCCCCGCCACCCACTCCATCGCCAACTTCCTCGCCGACCCCAGCTACATCCAGCAGATCTTCGTCACCAGCGAACCTTACTTCGTCACCAAGGCCGGTGGAACCTTTCGCACCATGCTCATCAGTGGAGCAGGTTACGATCCCTATCGCGTCTTCTTCACCCGCCGCGACTACATCGAGCAGCATCCCGAAATCGTAAGCAAGTTCGTCCGCGCCACCATCAAAGGCTGGCAAGAATACCTGCGCAATCCCGGCCCCGCTAACGCCATGATCCTGAAATCAAACCCAGCCCAAAACCCCGCCCAGATGCAGTACACTCTGCAAGCCTTGAAAGACGGCAGCTTCGTCACCGGCCCCGACGCCTCTGGAGCCGACATCGGCAAGATGACAGCAGCCCGCTGGGCCGCCAGCAACGATCAACTTACATCGCTCGGAGTAGTCCGCAAGCCCATCGATCCAGCGACGGCTTACACATTGAAATTTCTGGCTTAGAGAATGAACGGACTAATCGATAAGGGCTGCGATTTCTGACATCTCAACCTGATGGTTCGTGCCAGGCAGCACGAACAAGGAAGCCTGAGCAAGCTGACCCGAAGCATAGTGGTAATAGCTTGCGTCTCTTGGATCGACTACCCAAATCGCACCAATGCCCATCGCCTCGTAGTCGGCCAATCGTTCGAGTACGCGGTTCATCCGATCCTCTGGCGACAGAATTTCAAACACGGCTAACGGCGGATGCGTAATGATCTGCTCAATTGGTGCTTCGCGACTCAACAGGCAAACATCAGGCACGCGGTAACGGGTTGGAGCAACGCGCACTCGCAATTCCGGTCGCGCCCTGATGCCCCACTCCTTCTGCCGGAGGGAGAAAAACGTTACTAGAATTGCCTGCCATGCTGAGTGATCCAACTCGCCCAAAGGCCGCTCCTCAACCTCTCCGTCCACGTAGTCGCAGTCGTGCTCGTAGTCTGCCTGCAGGTAGACCTCAACCGGAACACGCGTCGCCGTAGTCGCCATAAAGCCGCCTCACATTGATTGTACGCCGCATGCAATTTCTGGTGAATCCGGCAGCAACGCAATTGGCCTCAGTACCGCCAGCTACTCAAATCCGCCCCAGCCGGAGCAGTTTTCTCAATCCGTTCCAATATCTTCGGCACATACATCGTGTTGTAGTGTAGCCGCGACAAAGCATTGGGTAGCGTAGGATCGCCATTCCAGCAATGCTCCGCGCGGGGCCCATATGCCACCTCTCCGTCATACGGAGGATCGGTCGTGCTCTTCAAAAAATCTTCCATGCGATACACAGCGTCGTTCAGAAAATACGTATCATCGCTGCCGACATACAAATGCAGCTTGCCCTGCAACTGCGGCCCCAGCGTCTTCCAGTCCCGCTGCAAAATCGCATTCAGGTCATAGTGATCGTGCCAATATGCCGCAACCTTGTGGTCGATCACGCCCGTCGCCTTATCGAAGATCGGCTGCGGATACCCATCCGCTCCCTCCGGCGAATATACCGCCTGCCATATAT
>Ga0206981_10056_pt1 | contig 32293 bp, 21 predicted proteins | sample Alteio_BWMinCont_17_FD_153312 | JGI IMG/M metagenome (GOLD analysis project Ga0206981, IMG submission 153312) | Enriched cells from forest soil in Barre Woods Harvard Forest LTER site, Petersham, Massachusetts, United States -... | ecosystem: Environmental > Terrestrial > Soil > Temperate forest >... | reverse complement strand
CCCAGGTCAACGTTGATATCTGAAGCGCGGGCTTACCTGTAATCCCGTCATAGGCATGGAAAACGATTACGTCACCCTCTGGCCGCAGCAGAATAGATTCTCCGCCCGGGCCGATCCATCGGCTGTTGGGTGCGAGGAGTTGTGTGCCCCCGCCTTTGAGCATTGGATTGCCGTCTACGTCTACATAGGGTCCGGTGGCTTGGCGCGAACGGCCAACCATCGTTCGGTAGTTGCTTCTTGTGCCCCGGCAGCAAAGATCGAAGGAAACAAACAAGTAATAGAAATTTCCGTGACGAACGATAAACGGAGCTTCGATGGCTTGCCAGTCTGCAGGAAGATTGGGTTTCAGTGGTTCCGGTAGATCTGGTACGGCTCGAGTAGCTAACGAATAAATTGTCGAATCGGTAGTGGATAATTTGCCTGTAGCTGGATTAATGCGACGCATTTTGATGCCGGTCCAGAAGCTGCCGTAGCTCAGCCAAGGCTGGCCTTTCGTATCGAGCACGATGTTCCGATCGATTGCGTTGAAATCATCGCCGTTCGCCGATTTTAATACCAGCCCTTCGTCGTTCCAATGGTATTTGGGGTCTTTTGGGTCGAGGGTTTCGTTTGTCGCCAGAGCGATGCCGGAAGTGTTGGTGCCGAAGAGTGAATAGGCGTAATAGAGGTGATATTTTCCGTTGAATAGAGAGATATCCGGCGCCCACAGCTCTCTGGTCTTCGGACTAACCTCGTGAATCCATGTAGGAATCTGATCGAAAACATGGCCGCACAGTTTCCATGCCAGCAGATCGTTGGAACAGCGAATCGGGAACTGCCCCTCCGCAGGTTTTGAGGTTGTAGCGAAGACATAGTATGTGTTTCCTTCTTTGGCGATCGATGGGTCGTGAGTGATAGGGTAATCTCCGCTGAGGATGAGTGCCTTAGGTCCTTGGCAGAGAAGCGCGTGCGTCAGTAGCAGAAGCGAAACGCCAGAGAACAGGCGGGAACAGCGCATGGAATTTGTCTCCGTTGGTTCAAAATCTGTAGAGGCAGGTAAAAACTGGTACTCCGGCAAACGTTTACTCTGCGGTATCCTACACCTGTGATTTGGCGAAATGCAATGCGACTTAACGCCACGACTGCGCCGGAAGGAGTCGCAGGCATGCAGCAGTTGAAAATTGCTAAACCTCGTTTCTTGCAATGGCGTGGCAGAGTCGTGATCGGAATTACGGTTTGCGTTTCTTGCGCTGCTCCGGCCCAGGTAGCGACGAGGCCGCAACTGCCACCAGAACCATTCGCGATTGCCGGGGATGTGCCATCGCTGGCTTTACTGAAAGCTTCGGAAGCTGAATTGCGTCTTGAGCTTGAACGGCATCCAGAATCTGCGCCAGCGCTCTACAAGCTAGGCCTGGTGTTGAGGCAGGAGAACAAGCCGAAGGAATCTCTGGAAACCTATACACGGGCCGCAAGCCTGCAGAAGCCGGATGCCGAGCAGCTACGTTCGGTCGCATTGGATTATGTTCTGCTGGATGACTATCCCGATGCCATTCATTGGCTCCAAACAGCCCTGTCTTTCGAACCAGGCAATGTAGAGGTTCTGTATAGCCTGGGGCGTTGTTTCTACACGCAAGGGGATTACCGCAAAGCCGAAGCGTTGTATCTACGAGTGCTTGCAATCGATCCCAATCATCTCAAGGCAGAAGAAAACCTTGGGCTGGTTTATGACGCTGAGAATCAACCGGAGAAGGCCGAAGCAACCTTGCGCATCGCAGCTAACCGGGCTGCCAAACAGCCGTCTGATGAGTGGCCATTTCTAAATCTCGGTTCCGTCCTTGTGGATCATAACCGTGCCGCCGAAGCAGTTCCTGTCTTGCAAATCGCCACAAAAATTGCGCCAAAGTCTGCGCCATGCCATGAAAAGCTTGGCCGCGCTCTTGAGAACAGCGGAAACGCTACGGAAGGTGTGAAGGAACTGGAAATAGCTGTTCAGCTGGACCCCAGAAATCCGGGATTTCACTTTGAATTGGGCCGTGCCTATCGCCACTCAGGCGCGCAGGAAAAAGCCCGAGCCGAGTTTGCCCTGAGCCAAGAGCTTAATGCGGAGCGCGATCGGAAATAGAATCGCTCAACGAGCTACGGCTGGTGGGTGTTGGCAGCTGGATTCAATGCGCCGGATGGTATTGGCTCGTCAACCTGAATCTGCCAGTCTGCCTTCACATTGGTGAGAGTCTGCACGATTCCGCTTGGCCAGCGAATCTCGATGCTGGATGCCACTGCGGAGGCGCCCAGCCCAAAGTGAACTCGCGGATCGCTCGCCGAAAGATACCCGCTCGCGGTTGTCGCCGTAACCCATTGTGAACCCTGAGGCGTAGTCAGCTTGACGACAGCGCCGATGCCATCCCGGTTGCTCTTGTGTCCGGTGAGATGAAGCGTTATCCAATGGTTCGCAGAGACGGTTTCATTGTGCAGAATATGCACGGGCCCTCCATTCGTGCCGACCACGGCGTCGATACGTCCGTCATTGTCGATATCGCCGATCGCCATGCCTCGCGCGACCCAAGGCTCATGAAAAATGCCACCGGAGATCGAAGACACATCGACAAATTTCTTCCCGTCATTGCGTGCCAGCAGCATGGGTTCGCGATAGTGAAGCTGCGGCGATACCTTTTCGATCGTATCGAGATCATGGCCCTGAGCGATCAACAGATCTTTCCAACCATCGTTGTCGTAGTCCAGAAATCGTGCGCTCCAACCAGAGTGCAGCAAAGTCATTGCTCCAATGCCATTGGAAAATGAGGCATAGTCGAAAGTCCCGTCTTTTTGATTCAAGTAGGTTGCATATCTCTGGTTGGCAAGGTCGGTCACTACAATGTCCGGCCATCCATCGTTATCGTAGTCGGCAAAATCTACGCCCATACCGGCATAAGTTTGCCCCTCTGAACTCACTGCGACCTCAGTCTCCAGGCCGACTTCTTCAAAGGTTCCATCCGGCTTCTGATGAAAGAGGAATTCAGGCATCGAGTCGTTGGCAACGTACAGATCAATTCTTCCATCACGGTCGTAATCGGCAATGGCAATCCCCAGAGCTTTCGCCGGTTTGTCGAGGCCTAACTTGTGCGATACCTCGGTGAAATGGCCCTTGCCGTCGTTGTGATAGACGAGCATGGGAATCGCTTCGAAAACATCCGGATGACAGTAGCCGCGATAGCCTTCACGGTGTTCGCCGCACCACATATCGTCCCAATCCCACTTCACGTAGCGCGCAACAACGAGATCGAGAAGTCCATCATTGTCCAGGTCAACCCACGCCGCTGAAGAAGACCAACCGCTGCCGCCGACATTCGCCTTCTCGGTCACATCGGTGAAGGTGCAGTTGCCGTTGTTGTGGTAGAGGCGATTGCCGCCATACGCAGTTACGAATACATCCTCATATCCATCGTTGTCATAGTCCGCAATGGCAACACCCATCCCGTACCCGACACCCTTGAGCCCAGAGCTCTCAGTAATGTCCTCGAATGTTCCATCCGCTTTTTGGCGGTACATTCGATTCCAATACTCGGGGCCGGTCTTTTGCGGAATCGAACCTTTGGGTTCGGGGTCAGAAAATGGCGCGCCGTTTACCAGATAAAGATCGAGCCGCCCATCGTTGTCGCAGTCGAAAAGCCCGACGCCCGAGCCCATGGTCTCGATCAGATATTTGCGTGAAGTATGCGGCGCCTGGTGCAGAAAATGCACACCCGATTTCTCCGTAATATCAACGAAGCGTCCGGGGACCTGAGATAAAGAAGCAGGCGCCGACGCAGTCTTGGGAGTTTGTGCGTTTATCTCTGCAATCGAGACGAAACTGAGCCAGCACACGAAGGCAGTCATAAGTAGGGGCAACGCCCGCGCTAGCTTCATTGTGTTTTTCAGTACTCCTCTATTCTGAGACGAATTCGTGCCATGAACCATCTTAAGTCGTGCTACAGGAAGTCTATGGTGTTTGCTCCGCGGCCGAGCCGGTTCCGGAGGAGACGGCTTTCAGTTTTTTCAGTTCGTCTGCTGCGTGCTGTGCATCCTGTTGACGATGAAGTGACTGATACACGTGTATCAGTTGGAAATACGCGCCTTGCTGGATGTACTTGGACGGCTCTTCATGCAGACTCTTTTCAAGCAACGTCGCCGCCTCATCCGCGTGCCCAGCCTGGGCCAGACCGAGGCCGAGGTAGTAGTCCGTCGGCGCCGCTTGCGCATGTGCCTCTTTTGCTTGACGCAGGAGCGAAACACCCCTCTCCGGATCGCCGCTCAGCACCTGAAGCCTCCCCAGGTTGTACAGTGCGATCGCATTCCGGGGATTCAGCTTCAATTCCATTTCATAGACATGGGTTGCATCGTCAGGACGGCTCAGGTGCTGGTAGACCTCGCCAAGCGCTTCGTACAGATCGGCGTCATTGGGCTGCTTCTCGATCGCTTTCTGGTATTCAGCCACCGCGGCTTCATACTGCTTTGACTCAGAATCAATCTCTCCGAGAGCACGATGCACGCGCCATGAATCGGGATCGAGCGCCGTCAGCGCGCGATAGCTTTCCTGCGCCACCTGAGCATGGGCGCGGCCACGATAATCGAGGACATTCGGATCTTTGGGGCTGAGCGAAGCAGCGTGATCGAGAGGTTCCACTGCTTTGTCTGGACGACCTGCCCCCAGTTCAACGATGCCCAGCCATGTGAGCGCCTCCACGTTGTCAGGCTGGGCCTTGACCTCCTGCCGGAGTGACTCACGGGCGGGGTCTAACAGATGCGCCTGATATTGGGCAATGCCCAGAAACATATGTGCGCCCCGCATATTGGGGTTCAACTCCAGGGCTTTTGCCAAGGCGCCTGCGGCGTCGTCTGCCTTTCCCTCGCGCAGCTCAGACATCCCCAGTCCAAGATATGCATCGGGCAGCGCCGGGGCGGCTGCAATTGCCTGGCGAAAAAAAACTTCCGCGTCGGAAGGCTTACCCTCATGCATGGCTGCTGCGCCATTCTGCAAAAGCTGCATCGTCGCTGCATCAGGAGTTGCAGGAACTGTCTGCGCATGAAGAGACGCGAAGAGAAGCGCAAGAGTTGGGAAGAGTGAAACTAATAAAATTTGTTTACGAGAGAACATACTCATCACTCCGGCACAGATCGATGCGGAACCCTCCGCAGCGTCTAAGCTCAATCCGACTCGACGTTCGGGTCTAACAGAGACGGACTTGGTCCCTAGTATGCGACTCTACACGCCGTTCCATCGAGCGCCAAGTATGAGCGTACGCTTCGCTTGCGACGAGTTGGAACATCTATTGCGCGAGACCGACACGCCGCACCAGATCGTCAAAGCGTGGGTCTGCACGCAAAGGATCGAGGCAGGGATCGATTCTGAGATAAATAAGGCCTACATCATGCGCTTTATACGACTCTTCAAGCCATTTGAATGCTTCCTGTTTTTTGCCCATGCCGGTATACACCAGCGCTATCTCGTATCTGCCAACACCATCTTTTCTCACGTACTCTTCAAGTTGCGCAATCGTCTTGCGAGCTGCGCCCAATTGTCCGGAGCGGGCATATGTATTGCCTAAATGTCCCAGTGAATCCGGCCCATTACCCGACTTCAGGAACTCACGGATAGACTCCGCGTACATGCCTTTTTCAGCATAGACGTCGCCCAACAGAAAGCTCCAGTCGGGAGGATTGATCTCCAAGGCGCGTACTCTTCGAATCAGCGAAAGGGCTTGATCATATTGACGTGAAAAATAATAGATGAATCCCTCAAAGTGGAAAGAGCGTCCGGAAACCGGATCGAGATCCACACCCCGCTCGACCTCTGCCAGAGCTTCGCGCAACTGGCCGGTCCGTACCAGGTAAAAAGCATATTTCTGATGGATGGGAGCCGAATTCGGATTGAGCTCCTGGGCCCGGTGGAACTCTGTCGCGGCAGATGCCCAATCCCAATCTCGCGTCATCGCCGCGTTGGCGAGTTCGGCGTGAGCTTCGGGCAATGAAGCATCCAATTCGACCGCTCTTGCCGCCTCGGTCTTCTGCTTCGAAAATGCCTCCGTGTACGGCATCCGGCCCGATTCACCCATCCGGCCGTAGCAAACGGCCAATTCAGCATGTGCCTGTGCATAGTTAGGATTTTTATCGAGCGCCTGATGGAAATAGTTGATTGCACTCTTGCAATCGTCCGCATCCAATTGCAGCATTCCATGAAGATATAAATCCTGGGCTTGCGGGTCGATTGGACGTGCGCGGGCAAGTCTGGCCTGTTCCTGCGGCGTCTCCTTGGTGCTGATCTCGTCCGCAATTGCCTGCGCCACTTCTCCCTGCCACGCAAGCACGCTTGTCATGTCGCGAGCGTATGTTTGAGCCCAGATGGGACGGTCGGTGCGCGCATCGATCAATTGCGCACTGATGCGAACCTGATTGCCCTCACGCAGCACCCCACCCTCAACAACTCCGTCCACGGCCAGTTCATGGGCGATTTCTGGCAGCGTCTTTTTCGTGCCTTTGTAGCTCATTGCCGATGTCAGGGAGATAACGCGGAGTGTAGAAACCTGGCCCAGGTCGTTGATCAACTCTTCCGTCATTCCGTCGGCGAAGTACTCCTGCGCAGGAACGCCGGAGAGGTTCTTGAGCGGCAGGATCGCGATGGAGCGAATCCCCCGCCGTGCCTGTGCATCGTCGTACCACTTGAAACCCGCGAAGCCGATCCCGGCGAGGAGGATCAAGACGAGCAACGTCCCTGCCAGCATACGAGGAGAGAACCGCCATTTCGAAGAGGGAAAAAGAGGAATTGCATTCCCCACATGCAGCTCATCATTCTTGTTAGCCTGTTCCTTCCCTTGAGCTGTCGTTTGCTCCTCGGGAACAAGAGGCTCGCTGCGCGGATGAATTGCTGTCTCCGGCGACTCAAAAATGAATCGCGGTACATAGGATCCGATCGGGATTTCGATGCGGAGAGGGTGCTTTCCTTCGGTTTCAAGGTAGTACTGCGCAAGCTTCTTGCGCACTTCAGTGGCTTTGACGCGGACCACCGAATCGCTTCCCGTATCGTAGTCGACCGAGCGCCCGAACATCTCTGCGCCAATCATCCGCTCGCGCAGCCGATCGAGCTCTCCGTCCAGCGCGTGTCCCACAATCAGATGGAGAAAATCCTGGGCGCGTTTGCTAGTTGCAAAGGCATGGCTTGCTGTCACCTGTTTGAGGTGATGCCGCACTAGATCGATCTGTTGGGGACTGAGTACTTCCGGCTCCCGAGCCCAGGATGGATCGGCTGTCAACATATCGCACCGGATTCCCTTTGATGCGCCACTATATCACCGCTGCAAAGACGGCCTCAAGCGGACTGCAAACGTGACTTCTAGCGGGCAACAAACGTGGCCTCAAGCGGATAATATCATCGACCGCTGAAACAGCTAAAGCTGTGCAAAATAGAGCGTTAAGTAGAACAAACGTCCCAGCAAGCCGTTAATAGCGTTGCACGTCCCAGAATTTGCTGATGGAATCGCCATGCTCTTCGACTGGGCAAGATACTCTTCCTCAAAACGGACAGCAGTTGAAGTGTGAATCTGGGCCAACAATAAGCAAAGGCATAAAGCCCGGTAAAGTGCCGGAGCATTAGCAGGACCAGATGGGTAATCGTTTTCTCAGGATACACATCGCAGACCATGACACGAACAGGATGAGCGCAATGCAAGGAAGATCCAGCGTGTCGTGGGGAAATCTGAACAGAACACTTTGTACCGACGCATTTCAGGAGGTTGTATGAGTAAGTCTCGAGACAAGAACAATTTAATCGGCTTTCTGCTGTTGGCCATTTTGGCCTTTTCTGTACGATCTTTCGCGCAATCAACGCGCGGCGAACTAGCGGGAACCATCACAGACTCTTCAGGAGCGGTGGTTACGGGTGCAAAAATTGAAGCCACCGGTATCGACACAGGTATAAAGAGCACAACCGTCACTACCTCTTCGGGCGCATATCACTTCCCCGAACTGGCGATCGGCCGGTACAACGTTAAGGTAACCGCAGCGGGCTTCGCGACGGAGACCCGAACCGGAGTCCAGATCACAATCAACTCCACGACACCTCTCAACGTGAGTTTGAAGGCCGGAACGGTCTCGGAAAACATTACCGTCGATGCCAGTGCCCCCACCCTCGAAACTCAAAGCTCCGACGTCAGCGGCACAATCTCGCAGCAACAGATTGAAGATCTGCCAATTGCCGTCGCCGCAGGCGTGGGAGGCCTTAGATCACCCGAAACCTTCACATTTCTTGTACCGGGTACCACCGGACCCGGCTCAGGTGGAGGCCAGGCCGTCAACGGCCTCAATAATAATGGTGTCTTCTTCGCCAAGCTTTCCGGAGGCCAAAGCTATGGTGCCGAGGTAATGCTGGATGGCGCCAGCATCACGCGTAGCGAGAACGGCTCCTCCTTCGACGAGACCTCTCCCTCTATTGAGGCGCTTCAGGAGTTCAAGGTCACCACGTCCAGTCCAACGGCAGAATTCGGCCGCACCACAGCCGGGTTCGAAAGCTTCTCTACCAAATCCGGAGGAAACACTTTCCACGGAACCGCCTTTACCATCATTAAGAATGCTGCCCTCGACGCTAACCAGTGGTTTAACAATGGTTACAAGGTGACCGAATGCACCCCGGGCACAAGGTGCCAGTTCGACCGAGGCCAGGACAGCAAGTTCAACTACGGCGGCACATTCGGCGGGCCGGTTCGAATCCCGAAACTCTACAACGGCCACGACAAGAGCTTCTTCTTCTTCGCTTGGGAGCAATACAAGCTTCAGTTGGGCGGGGTAGTCCAGTCCACTGTTCCCACCACTACCGGCGGAACCACCGGAGCGGGTGAAATCGGAGGAGACTTTTCAGCCGTGCTAGGTGGCCCTACCCAATTGATCAACCCCTGCACCGGTCAGGCCGTCTTGCAGAATCAGATCTTCGATCCGGCAACTACCCAAGTGGGAGCGGGCGGAGTTCTGTGCCGCCTCCCGTTCGAGGGAAATATCGTTCCTTCGACTCGGTTCAGCAGCGCTGCAAAGGCCCTGGTCGCAGGATTGCCGGCGCCCAATCAGGCTGCCACGCCGAATCCGCCGTATGGATTCTTCAACAACTACGTGCAGTCTTCGGTATCTCCGACACAGAATACGACCTACACCATTCGCATCGACGAGTCCGTTAATGAAAAGAACAAGATCTTCGCCTCGTACAGTTCGCGCGACAACTTCAGCGTGCATGGCAACACCGACTTTCCCGAGCCCTTCAACAATGGCTCCTATCCGCAGGATTTCCAGACGCACTACACCCGGGCTGGTTGGGACTACGTAATCTCACCTACGCTCTTGAATCACTTGAATCTGGGCTACAACCGGACCAATAGCAAGAACTACTCCAACAATATTGGCTGGAAGACGACGCTGACCTCGGTGGGCGCTCCAAACTTCTATTCAAGCGCCTTTCCGCTCGTCAATTGGGATGGACTGGATTCCTTCAGCGGTTGGGGTGTAGGCAACAACTCAGACAATATCGATAACGGCATACGCGTGAACGATAGCATCAGTTGGCAGAAGGGAAGACACAGCTTTAAGTTCGGCGTTGACTGGCGCCATCAGCAGTACTCCACCATCAGCGACACCATTCCGACAGTGAATTTCCTGCGCAGCGAAACGGATGTGGCGGCATTGGCCGGTATTCCGCAATTCCAGAGCGGCAACAGCTTTGCCAGCTTCCTGCTTGGCGAGGTCGACAACTCCAACCAGACTGTTTACAACAACGCTCCTCGATGGAATTCGCACTACTACGCTGGTTTCGTCGAAGACGATATCAAGATCAGTCCCAGCCTCACACTTAATCTAGGATTACGTTACGACGTCGATGTTCCCCGCCATGAAGCGCACAACGACACCTCTGCTTTCAGCTTTACCGCACCCGATACGGCAGCCGGAAACTTGCCTGGCGCTCTGATCTTCGGAAAGACATGCAATTGCAACAGCGCCTGGGCAGAGACCTGGCGCAAGGATATTGGACCTCGCGTTGGCTTCGCCTATGTCCTGCCTGGCTCCAACGGGAAACTGGTTCTGCGCGGTGGCGGCGCCCTCATCTATGGGCCTCTGCAGTACAGCGATTTCGGTGGTGCGATGACCCAGGGTTACACGCAGGGTCGTGGCGTAGGCAGTAACTTTACGGGCCCCGGCACTGCCGGCGGCTTCACACCTGCCTTCCAACTCGACAGTGGATATGCTCCCTGGACCCCTGCCTACTTTGCACCCAGCACCGATCCTACGCAACTCACTGCCGAGGGAGGCCCTGGAACCTTCACTGCCGTAGGTGGCGAAGTCATTCAGCCCATTTATGGCCGGCCGGATATGACCAGCAACTGGAGTCTCCAGATTCAAGATGAACTGGCGCAGGATCTGATCTTCACTTTGGGCTACATCGGGCAGACCGCGCAAAACCTGCACTCCGGCGATATGACCAACTTTAACAACATCTCGCCCAACGAGTTTGCACGAGGCGACCAGTTGAGCGATCCTCAATTCAACATTCCAGAGGGTGGCTCCAACAGTGGCGTCAGCGCGCCTTACGCCACTTTCCTCGGCCCCTTGGGACAGGCGCTTCGTCCCTATCCGCAATATGACTACATTCAGGGCGATTGCTGCCTTGAAAACATCGGTCATTCATCCTATGAGGCGATGGTCGCGTCACTCAACCGGCATTTCCGGCAGGGTTTCAACCTGCAAGTCTCCTACACCTGGTCTAAGAATGAGACTGATGCTGACTCAGCGATTCCGTTCAGCTACGACGGTTCACGGTCGCAGAGCCAGAATTCCTCCGATCATCACGCAGAAAAGGCCGTCAGCATTCAGAACCTGCCGCAGCAACTTTCCATTAGCTACCTGTACCAATTTCCGTTCGGCAAGGGACGTAAATTCCTGAACAGCAATCGGGCCCTCGATCTGCTGGTTGGCGGGTGGGAACTGGGCGGAATTCAGCGTTATTCAAGCGGTCAGCCCCTTGATTTTGGCTGCGCGACCGGTGTTCCGTATTACCAGAACTGCTTCCGGTTCACACGAGGCCCCGCGGCGACTCCCGGTGGATTTGCCAGCGCCGCTTATAGACAAAACAAGAACAAGCCTAACTTCTTCAACGGAGGATCATGGTTCAAACCCGCATATCGGCCTGCGGGCGCAATCTCCCCGACAGACCCTGGTGTGCCCATGTCCGATGCCGCGTTCGTAGATGAAAATCGTGAAGGTCAGACCAACGACGCCGGAGTGTACTGGCTGCGCAAGCCCTCCGCTTCCTGCAACGACGGCTGCTCCCTCGATCCGTTTGTCTTCGGCACGGGCATTCCTCGCGTGACCGAAGAAGTCACCGGTCCGCTCTGGAAGTCCGAGGACTTTAGTTTGATCAAGAACTTTACCATCACGGAGAAGGTGAAGTTCCAGTTCAAAGCCGAAGCCATCAATGCCTTCAATCGCCATCGCTTTGCATTGCCGGATGTTCAGCCGGGGGATTACAACAGCCCGAGCGGCTTTGGCATCCCCACTGCATCCGATATGCTGGCGCGCAGTTTACAGGTCACGGGTCGTATCAACTTCTAGACACTCCACCTTGCAGCGCCCTGGTTTACGCCAGGGCGCTGCAAGCATGTATCGAAAGATCCAGGTCGTCTTGAAGCCCAGTTCGTCTTGATAGGATGAGAGTCGTGTCTGGCCATCCCATGGCGGCCGCTCCAAGCTATGTTTGCCTCCTTATTCATGCTCGCGCTTCTTTCACAAGAGCCGCGACCCACTGCAAGGGAGACCCCGCAGACAGATACGTCGATCAAGGCGAGCCAAGCGCTTCTACAATCGGGGAAACCCAAGGAAGCTCGCGAGTCCTTTGAATCGATTCTGAATTCCGATCCCAACAATGTAGAAGCACAACAAGGCGAAGTTGCTGCCTGCGAGCGGCTGGCACTGGACGCACGTCAGGCCGGCGACATGGACGAAGCGTTGCAATCCCTCTTGCGCGCTCAGGGATTCGCGCCCAAAGATCCGCGGCTACTCTACGACCTTGGCATTCTGGAAGACGAGATGCAGCTATACCATGACGCCGACCAGACACTGGCTTCGCTACTGCAACTCCAGCCGTCCAATCCTCAGGTGATGTACGCTGTCGCGCGTGTAAAGCTGGATCTCGGCCAATTAGCTCCAGCAGAAGAAAAGATGCAGGCCTACCTCAAACTCCAGACCAACGACGCCAGCGCTCACTACGGGCTAGGGCGGATCTATCAATTAGGGTTGCAATACGATAAGGCTCGTGCAGAATTTCAACGCTCCATCGAACTACAGCCTGTGCAGACCGAAGCCTACTATCAGTTAGGTGATATCGCTCTCGGCCAGGGAGCTCTTGATGAAGCGATCGTCTATTTCAGCAAAACCCTTAGCCGCGATCCCAAACACGGAGGCGCTCTAGCCGGAACAGGACAGGCTTACTTCAAGCAGAGGCAGTATGCGCAAGCGAAGGACTTTCTAGATCGAGCCGTAGCAGCCGCACCCGACTATCAGTCTGGTCACTACTATCTGGGTCTAACCCTGGCACGCCTCGGACGCAAAGAAGAATCGCAGCGTGAATTGGATCGAGCCACAAAGCTAGCCGAAGAACAAGCTAAGAAGGATCGCGGGCTTCATTTGAACCCCTCGCCCGCCAATCCCTAGCTAAGGTTCGCAAGTTGCTTTCTGTACGATAAGAACTGAGGGGTGACGAAAGTGACGATCCGGCTCAAGGACATTGCAGACGACCTGGGAGTCTCGGTCGTTACGGTATCGAAGGTTCTCCGCGGCAAGACCGACATCGGCGACGAGACGCGCCGCCGCGTCCTTCAACGCATGAAGGAGTTGGACTACCGGCCCAATATGCTGGCGCGCGGTCTGGCCAGCGGCCGTACTCAGACGGTCGGCCTCATCGTTCCTGACCTGGTACACCCGTTCTTCGCTGAGTTCGCCAAATCTCTTGCCTCCGTGCTACGGGCCAGCCAATACGCGTTAATCCTCGCATCATCCGAAGAGGATCCAGAAATTGAGGAGCAGGAGATTCGAACGCTCGCTCTGCGCGGGGTCGATGTATTGCTGTTGGCCTCATGCCGAGTCGGATTGCGTAGCGCATCGCAGGTTTGCGACGCGAAAATCCCCTGTTTGCTCGTCGACCGAAATCTCGCTGTGACCAAGATGCCGTTTGTCGGCTCCGACGATGTGCGCGCAGGGGAACTCGCCACTGAACACCTCATCTCCATCGGTCGGAAACACATTGCGCACATAGGTGGCCAGGAGACTAGTCCCTCCGTTGACCGCGCCCGTGGTTATGCGAACGCCATCTCCAGGCACAAACTGAAAGTGCTCGAAGCGTATATCGTTCGCAATAGTCGTATAGAAGAGGGCGGAGACACCATTGGCTTTCAAGCGATGCAGCGGCTCTTAAGGCTGCGCAGCAAGCCGGACGCAGTGTTTTGCTACAACGACCTGACGGCCGTCGGCGCGATTGAAGCGGTTCTGCAGGCCGGTCTGCGTGTCCCGGAAGACGTCGCTGTGATTGGCTGTGGCAATTTTCGTTACGCCGGTTATCTCCGTGTGCCCCTGAGTTCGATCGATCAAAGCACCATGGAGCTTGGCCGTCTTGCAGGTGAAATGGCTCTCGAACTCAGCAGCCAACCCTCCGCCACTCCATGTTCAGCCCTGCTGCAACCATCTCTCGTAGTGCGCGCGTCGACCCAACGGCAATAGGGATCGAGCCCAATATAGTGTTTCGCCTTTCCTTCGGCGAACTCGATTCATACCGATTTCACTTGCCAAACATTGCTTAAATCCCTTATCGTTAGCGCTAACGTAAGACTTCTGGGAAACTATTCCACTCAAGGAGAAACATCATGGCAACCGTGATCGCAAACCACGCGCCCTTAAGCGCTGATATGGAAGAGTGGGACGAGTTTCTCCAGGGCCGCTACCGGGAAGGCAAATCGGAGGAGGAGTTTCGCCAGTATGATGCCGAAGCAAATCCTGGCGTAGCGAACTTCTACAAGCTGAACCACGAAAATCAGACCTTCGACTACGTCACGCAAAAAGAGAAGCAGTATTTCGGCCTGGATAAGGGCGACAAATCCCTATGGGACGCGGCGGCATTTCTCAATACGCTGGTCGACGACAGCGATCCCGACACGGACCTGACGCAGATCGAGCATCTCCTTCAGACCTCCGAAGCCATTCGCGCCGACGGCCACCCGCGCTGGTTTGTGCTCGCCGGCTTTGTGCATGATCTAGGCAAGGTACTTTGTCTTTGGGGCGAACCGCAGTGGGGCGTCGTTGGTGACACATTTCCGGTTGGCTGCGCCTATTCAGAGCACATCGTGTTTCCAGAATACTTCGCTGGCAACCCCGATCTCCACCATCCCGAGTATTCGACCAAGTACGGCATCTACGAGCCCAATTGTGGACTGGATAAAGTTCATCTTTCCTTCGGGCATGACGGCTACATCTACGAAGCCATGAAGAACTACCTGCCCGAAGAAGCTCTCTACATGCTTCGCTATCACTCCTTTTACCCGGCTCACAAGCACGGAGCCTATCGTCACCTGATGAACGACCACGATGTGGAGATGTTTCGCTGGGTCAACGAGTTCAACAAGTACGACCTTTACTCGAAGGGCCATGCGAAGCCGGATATGAAGGCGCTTAAGCCGTATTACGACGACCTCTTTGCAGAATTCTTTCCCGAGAAAATCGCCTGGTAATTTATAACTCGTAAAGGTAGTAATGATAGCGCACTATAACTGACCCCAATCTGGACCTCCTACAGGTCTTTTCTCTCTCTAACACCAGTTGACCGTGAGTATCTCTGGCCGGTCAGGGGATTGAGAGATACCGAAGACGGTGCGCTCGAGTGGCTTTTCCCGAAGGAAAAGCCACTCCGCAGAGCCTCAGAAAATCCGCAACTACATCTTCTCCATTGACAAACACTGAATCTGCTGCGATATTTGCTCAATTCTGAACGGCACTCCCCGTGTGCTTTCTAATTGCCAAGTTCAGAATCCATGTCAAAGCATCGAGGAGACCGAACGATGGCGTACACCGCGCCGCAACTTCTTTCGATGTCCCAAAAGGATCTCGACGACCTATTCTCCGCCAGTCCCGCTGGCGACATCCCCAATGGCGAAGCCAAGGGAACCGCGATCATCGCTCCTGGTACAGTTTTCAGCTCCGAGATTGCATCTCTGATTAACATCTTCACGTGGCAAGGCAAGACGTTTGATGCTGCGCACGGAACCCTGAGAAATCGGATCCTCGCCTTTGGGTTGGACGCAATTGTTGCCGAAGTCTACAAAGGTGCAAGTCTTTTCGATAACAAGGAATGCATCGTCCTTGACTACTCGAAGACGTCGATCGTCGCCGAGCATGTACGGGATGAAATCCGTCTGATTGGACCGGGAGTGTACCTGGGGCTTGTGTATTGGAACACGACCAAGGCCATTCACTTTGCCCTCCAATTTCCAGTCGCATGACCGTCGAACTCAACCCGGATCGCCCGATTCCCAAGGCCAACACGGGCTCGGCGCTCTTGAACTGGTTGAACGACACCTCGATATCTCTCGTCCATCTGGAGCGCCGCTTCGACCCATTTGTGCGCCCCGCGTTCGACGCGATCCTTCGCGGCCCACTCACCCGTCTCGCCACCGCGTTGATCAACATGAGCCGGCCAAACGAAGGCCTCGGCATCGCAGAAGAAAAACCTCTTCCAGGCGAAGAGGCATTTGTTGATTCAATCATCAACAGCTTTCAAGAGCAATCGAAGCTACTCTGGAAGCCGGGACGGTACGAGCGTGGCGGCAATACAAAGACCCACGGCATCGTACGGGCTGAATTTATAGTTCACGACAACCTGCCCTCTGAATTGCGCCACGGCATTTTCGCAGAGCCGAAGACTTACCGTGCGTGGGTTCGTTTCTCGGGACCAGGGCCATACATCACTTCCGATATCGACGACGTCGGTTTCATGAGCATCAGCATCAAGCTCATGGGCGTGCCAGGCTCAAAGTTGATGGAGGACGAAAAGTTTACTCAGGATATGTTTGGCGTTTCCACTCCCACCTTCGTAACTCCAGATGTGATAGCGAATGCGCAGTTACAAGTAGAGAGTGTAAAGAACGCATCGATCTTCTATTTTCTTAATCTCCATCGTCATCATGTGTTGGATCTGATAATGCAGTCGCTCTGGATCAAGACGCAGAGCAGTCCCTTCGAGGCGCCTTACTTTAGCTGTGTTCCGTATCTACTGGGCGAAGGACAGGCAATGCAATACTCTGTGTGGCCGAAAACGAAACGTCGTACGCACATACCGAGCCTTCCGTTTCGTCCGCCCGACGATTACTTGCGTGATGCGATGATCGCATCCTTGATGCAAGAAGATGTCGAACTTGATATTCGCTTACAACTTCAAACCGATCCGCATTTGATGCCTATTGAAAACAGTGCAGTCTACTGGCCCGAGAAGCTTTCACCTCGAGTGTCAGCGGCCACGTTGCGCATTCCAAAGCAGACCTTCGCTTCCCCGGCGCAGTTAGATTTTGCCCGGCAGCTTACCTACAATCCATGGCACTGTATTGCCGAACATCGCCCTTTGGGCAATCAAAGCCGCGCGCGGCGCCGGATGTATCAGACGCTTGCAAATTTGCGGCAAACCATGAATGCAACTCCGCACTACGAGCCGACCGGCGACGAAGTCTTTGAGTAACCTGCCATGACTCCACAGTCTAGCTTCATGATCCTGGCCACGATCCTTCCGGCGCGCGAGACGGAGCTTCGTCAGTTGCTTGCGACCATGAATCACGAGCCGGGAGTCTTCAACCCCGCAAACACACTGATCCCCTTTGGGCAATTCAACACGCTTCATTTCGCCCGTATTCTGATCCTCGACGATCAGAGTACGAATGACATTACTGTCTATGGCATGTCTCGCGTAGATTATCCCATCTATCTCGCAATCCTCGGAGACTGTGACGGGCCTGCGGACCACTTCCTTGCGAAGATGGTCGAAATCGCCGGTACTGGACTGCGCAGTATTTTCACGCACTGCGATGAATTCACGCCCGGCGCCGATCTGCTTACCTGGGTCAAAGCTCACAATGTGTCTTCGGCTGCCAACTACGTTAACTGGATTGGGCGAACTGTGCGGCAGGTCGGTGAAGAAGAGGCACTGCGTCAGGCAGTAGAAAAGTTCCTTCAAGGAAATTCTCTTCGCACTTTGCAACTACAGCAACAACGCGTTGTGCTAAAGAAATTCGTATCCACGGAGCAGCAGGCCGGTCGGTTGCGTCTTACATCTCCTGAGAAGACTCCCATAGGTTGGAGGCTTCAAAACGTCATCCATCTCGTAGGCATGCCGATTCTACTGCTCATCTTCTCGCCGCTTATACTTCTTGCCCTTCCGTTCTTCTTGATTCAATTGCGGCTTCTTGAAACGACCGACCCCGAAGTTGCGCCGCGCGTTGACCCCGCGCACGCGAACCTGCTTGCATCGCTTGAAGATTATGAAGTTACCAATCAGTTCAGCGCAATGGGAAGTATAAAGCCCGGCTTGTTCCGTCGCCTTACGATGATTCTTGTGCTCGCGGCCATCGACTACACCGCAAGGCATATTTTCAACCGGGGAAGGCTCGCGCGCGTGACCTCAATTCAATTCGCGCGCTGGGTCTTTCTCGATGGCGGGAAGAGGGTCATTTTTGCCAGCAATTACGATGGCAGCCTTGAAAGCTACATGGACGACTTCATCAACAAAGTCTTCTTCGGATTGAATGTCGTCTTCAGCAACGGTATCGGCTATCCCCGAACAAGGTGGCTCATCCTGGACGGCGCAAGAGACGAGCAGACTTTCAAGAACTATCTCCGCCGCCATCAAATGCCTACGCAGGTTTGGTACAACGCATACCCCGGTCTGACTGCACACGACAAACATCGCAATGCACTTATTCGCGCCGGACTTGAGAATGAATCGATGACGGATTCAGAGATACAGGAGTGGTTAGCGCTCTTCTAACATAGATTGCGCAAAGAAGTGCTTAGGGATCTGTCTACGGCGACAAGGGAGAACTTATGAAAATGATCCAGGAAAGTCTTCGATGACTGAGACAAGCGCGAGCGTCGCCGCAGTGGACTTCAGTGACATTCAGGGCATCGTGCGCTTCGGATATGGGCAACTCAAGGATGCAATATTCCTACTGCTTAAAATCCGTGATGCCGGAGCTGCATGTTCATGGCTGAAGAATGCTCCGATCACGACGGCAGAGAAGTTGAGCCATGCGCCTACCACAGCATTGCAGGTTGCCTTTACACGCGAGGGATTACAGGCACTTGGGCTTGCAGAAGACGTACTTCAAGGATTTTCTCCTGAATTCCTTTCTGGAATGGCAGGACACGAAAGCCGCTCCCGCAGGCTCGGTGATATAGGCGCAAGCGCTCCGCAATCGTGGCGATGGGGTGGGCCGGGCAAGGTGCCTCATATGGCGGTCTTGGTCTATGCCCAGAGGGGCTCACTGGATGAATGGGTGCAAACAATTCAAGGCCCCGCTTGGACCGCCGCCTTCGAGGTACTCGACTGCTTGCCAACGTCGGACCTTGGCGGCGCAGAGCCCTTTGGCTTCCAGGACGGCATCAGCCAACCAACGCCGGATTGGGGTCGCGTACGGACGCCAGCAGTCGATGAACTGGAGTATGGAAACCTCGTTTCCCTCGGTGAATTCCTGCTCGGCTACCCCAATGAATACGGCAAGTACACCGAGCGGCCTTTGATCGCCGCCAACGCGCATGCAAGCTCGGTCTTATCTCCGGCAGAAGATCAACGGGACAAACTGGATTTTGGCCGCAATGGTACGTTCGTAGTCCTGCGCCAGTTGCAGCAGGACGTGCGCGGCTTCTGGCGTTTTGTGGATAAGCAAGTGGCCTCCGACCCTCGAGCACGTGAGACTTTGGCTGAATCTATGGTCGGTCGCAAGATGAATGGAGACGCAATTCTTCCCCCAGGAACGCAATCCATCGTTGGGATTGATCCGAAAACGGTGGCTCAGAATGAGTTCACCTACGACACGGACAGCGATGGCGTTCGATGCCCCTTTGGCGCACACATCCGGCGCGCCAATCCACGCAACCCTGATTTGCCTTCATCAAATGGATGGCTAGATAAGATGCTTCACACGCTCGGCTTCAACAACCCAGGCTATCGTGACGATGTAATTGCTTCGACTCGTTTTCATCGCATCCTCAGACGCGGTCGCGAGTATGGGCCGGCGCTCTCCCCAGCAGACGCTGTGGCCGACGGCCCAGATACGGCGGAACACGGAATCCACTTTGTCGCTGTCGTAGCAAACATTCTGCGCCAGTTTGAGTTCGTTCAAAACTCCTGGATGATGAGCACTAAGTTTGACGCAATGACGGAAGAGAGCGACCCACTGTTAGGCAATCGCGAAGCAGTCGCAGGATGTCCTTTCACCAATACTTTCTCAATTCCGCAGGAAACTGGAGTCCGCACCCGCATTGTGGATGTGCCTCAGTTCGTCACTGTTCGAGGCGGTGCATACTTTTTTCTACCCAGCATGAGTGCCCTGCGCTATTTGGCCTTGGTCGGGGCAACGAAGGTATCGGAGGGTTCATGAAGAGAATTCGCATTCCCTGGCTGGTCGATATTGTTCTTTCAAAGGACGCCGCCGAAATCGAATCCTTTGCGCTGAACCCAAAGCTTGATCGCGCCTATTCGAATCGAACTATTCTGATCAATGGGTTGATTCTTCGACGGGTTCGTAAGGTTTTGCAATTCGGCGGGAAACCATTCCCGACCGTCTCTCCTAAAGACGCGGAGGATCGTGCTGCGGCGCAAAACGTTCTGTGGCAGAGCCTCAATGTACTCGCTGCAAAGTTTTCCTCCGGGCCGGATGAGTTGGAAAATCTCGCCGCCTATGTTCGTGGCGTTGGACCCGATGATGCGTGCGGTCCTCTGGTTCAGCAGGTCGTCGGCAGATTATTCAATCCGGGCTTTATCGCGACACCTGCAAGCTGGGAATCGGCATTGATTCTCGATAAAGCCCCACGCACTGTCAACCCATTCTTGCTTATATGGTGGGCGATCACCGGCCGGGTCGATGCTGCAAAACAGCTTCTTGCGGAGATGGTGGGAGGTGACCTCGCTGGAATTCACGCCATCGGCATCGCGCTCCACAACATTGTAAATGGCGTTGATCTCATGAGACAGCTCTACAACGATCGGATGCAGCGAGCCTCCCTCTCTGCACAAGCCGCTGCGAGCGGCTGTCTCTTTGCTCCGGCAACCGTCCTTCGACAGCCAACAGCATCGAGCAGTTCAGACGAAGGCGAACTCAACACCGGGACTCTAGTAATCCTCAGCCTCCAAGCCGCCAATGCAAACGTGCCGAACAAAGACGTGGCATTCCTACGGCAGTCGTGGAGCAGATGTCCGGCAGAGCAATGGGTTCCAGCAATGCTCGAAGGTATTTGGAGACGGGCATGTCGCGATACTGCGCAGAGTCCAGGAAACGGCAATGCAACGGCCTGCCCGTATGCCCCACAAAATCCCCTCTAGTCGACGCTATCAAACCTTATCAAGTTCTCATACGACCGCAAAGATCGCGTCGGCAATGCGACGTAGGGAGCCGTGATCGCGCGGCAGCTAGCATCCTGCATTACTCGATGCGGAGCGCCTGCATCGGTTCGATCCTCGATGCGCGAATAGCCGGCACAGCGCAAGCTAGTATCGCAGTAAGTAGAAGGCAGCCGACCATTCCAGCTAGCACCACTGGATCGAACGGACTTGTCCCATACAAGATGGATCGGATCAAAGCGCCAGCCGTTGCGCCGCCGGCTAACCCGATCAGCAACCCTAAAAAGACCGGTCGCAGCCCATCGAAAAACACAAGTCTAAGCACCTCAGCCTTCTGCGCACCCAGCGCGATGCGAATTCCGATCTCTGCGATACGCTGCGTGACAAGGTAGGAGAGAACTCCGTAGAGTCCAACGCCAGCAAGAAGCAAAGACAGTCCAGCAAATGCAAGAACCAGCGTTGCACTGAAACTTTGGCTGGCAGTCGTTTGGCCAAGTATCTGTTGCATAGTCAGGACATCGTACACAGGCAAAGCCGGATCAAGCGAAGCCACCTGTTGTTGAATGGGCACGGATAGTAAAAGCGGATCTACGGCTGAGCGCACCACAATCGTTGCGCTACCCGTCTGATCAGGAATGCCCGAGAGAATAGGGAAGTACATCATAGCCTTAACCGGTTCGGCCACATCATAAAGAGTATTCCCAACAACCCCAATAATCTCGAAGCTCTCGGTCTTTGTGCCCCACGCTGTGTTGACATGCCGTCCAATAGGGTTGTCCCCGAATAAAAACTGATCCGCGAATTTCTTGTTAATGATGATGAAGTGATCGTTGGTGAAACGTTCATGCTCCGTGAAGAAGCGGCCGCGAATCAACGGAATCTGCATTACAGCGAAGTACGAAGGATCGGCCGTGCGGGTCATCGCGTCGTTCTGAATGTTGAAGCTCGGTGAGGGATGCTCGGTGATAGTAAAAACGTTGTCGCTTTCATAGCCTCCGCCTGGCGGTGTGGAAACTAAGGCGGCCGCATGTACGCCGGGAATTCTGCGCACACGATCCAGCAGCGTCTCATGAAAAGCGACAACCTTTGTTCGTGTATCGTATTGCTTTTCCGGCAAGCCGTATTTCACCGTGAGAACATTCTCTGTGACGCAGCCCAGCTCAGTCGTGCGAAGGTGAATAAAGCTCTTGAAGAGCAAACCCGCCGACACTAGCAGAATCACAGTCAGTGCAATCTCTGCCGTGAGCATTGTCTTGCGCAGAACAGCGCGCGATGCGCTGCCGCCAATTGACCGCGATGACTCCTGCAGCGCTGCGAGGACGCCCTTGCCGGTCGAGGAGATAGCAGGAAGCAAGCCTGCCAGTAGCGTAGTAAGAAAGATAAGCCCGATAGAAAATGCCAGAACAAAGCCGTCCAGTTGAATTGCGTCGGCGCGCGGAAGATCGCGCCAGTGACCTGCAAGCCACCGTGTCGCCAGCATAGAAAGCAGCAGTCCCAGCAACCCTCCCACAATGCAAATAAGCAGACTCTCGGTCATCTGTTCGCGAATCAGCGTAAGCCGGCTGCCGCCCAGTGCACCGCGCACTGCGACCTCCTTACGTCGAGATGCAGCTCGCGCCACCAGCAGGTTCGACACATTCAAACACGCTATCAGTAACATGCATCCAACGGCACACAACAGCACGATCAGGGGCGTCTTCACATCCCGCACCACATCGTCGATCATGGGGCGATAGACGGCGTCTTCTGCCACCGCCGCCGATGCGTGAGCCAGATGCATCTGATACTGCAAGGCGCTGACCTCTTTCGTCCCAGCCGCGGCGCTCACGCCGGACTTGAGTCGGGCCACCACATGGCTCTGGTGACTGTCGTGCTTTGCGTAGGCCTCAGGTGAAAAGGTTTGCGCATACGGTACCCAGAGTTGAACCTTAGCCTCGGGATAGGTAAACCAGCTCGGCAACACCCCAATGATTGTGTAAGGTGTAGCATCCAGGTGAATCTGCTTTCCCAGGATAGAAGCGTCTCCAGAGAATCGTCTTTGGAACAAGCTCCACGAGATCATGACGACGTGACTTGCTTCGGGTTGATCTTCGGCAGCGGAAAAGGTTCGTCCAAAAGCAGGCTGTACTCCAAGAAGCGAAAAAAGACTAGACGAGCCTCCCGCAGCCTCCACCACTTCCGGCAACTCTGCGTGTTCGCCGGTGAGGTCAAATCCGTACCACCTCCATGCAGCCATATCCTGGAAGCCGTGAGTCTGTCTCCGCCAATCTACAAAATCGCCTGAAGAAACAACGTTGAATCCATCGCCGCTGTTTGAACTTGAACCTCGGAAGTGTTCATACACCATCACCAATTGGTCAGGATGTTGAAATGGCAACGGCTTCAGCAGTACCGCGCGCACAATCGTGAAGAGCGAAGTGGTCGCGCCAATTCCCAATACCAATACGAGAATGGAGACGAGCGTAAAGCCCGGCGAACGCATCAGAGTACGCGCTCCATATCGTATGTCGCGAAGAAACGTCTCGAACCAGTTCCAGCTCCATGTGGCCCGAGCCTGATCCCGCAGCACTCCGGGATTGCCGAAGGAACGCACGGCAGCCGCCCGTGCCTCGCCAGGCAGCATGCCCTGGACCATGTTTTCCTTCACCTGTTGCTCAAGATGAAACTGCAGTTCCTCGTTAAGTCGCGCTGTCTCCGTGCTGCGGCGAAAAAGCATCCGCATTGAGATTCTGATTTGCTCAAACCAACGCATGTGCCCCTCCTGCTTGACTACGCGCTTTCTACGACGAGATTGATAGCGCCCGAGAGCCTGCTCCAGCTCTCCATCTCACGCTCTAGCTGCGTACGCCCGGCCGCGGTAAGCGAGTAGAATTTGGCAGCACGGCCTGTTTCGGTTTCGCTCCATTTAGCCTTGATCCAACCCTGCTGCTCCAGCCGGTGCAATGCCGGATAGAGAGAGCCCTGCTGCACCTGTAAAACTTCGTTTGAAATCTGCTGAATCCGCTTCGCGATTGCCCAGCCGTGCTTGGGTTCGAGTGAGATCGTTTTGAGTATCAGCAAATCCAGAGTACCCTGAACAAGATCGCTTGGCTTTCCCATACTACGACTATCTACACTATGGCGTTGTAGATAGTCAACAATGAGCGCAGCAGGGATGATTCCAATTCAATATACCGATCTGAATTTATGACGCTATTCCTCGCCGAGGCATTGCGCACCTGGGCCTGGCGGAAATAGAATTCCCCCGAAGCTGAAGTACAGTCCAAATCGCGAGTAAAGCGATCTTCTACGTTGCATGTTTGACCGGGAATGCTGTGATTTGGGTATGATCTGCTCTGGAAATGCTAAGTAGGATTGATCTCAATCGATAGAGTTTTTAAGGAGGCCGCTTGCATCGTCGCTGGGATGTGTCTTTTTTCTCGCTTGCTTTGGCAGGTGTTGCTGTATTAGGTCTGTGCAGCCGCGCACAGGCGCAGGCAGTCGGCAAGGATGATCTGCCGCCCGCGCCCCATGCCAAGCAGATTCATCTGAAGCATGTGCTGGTCATCGGCCAGACCAAGGGTTTTGAGCACGATTCTGTGTCGGCCGCGATGGCTACCGTCTACAATCTGGGCAAAGAGAGCGGTCTGTGGGACACGATGCTGCGCACCGACACAGAGCTTCTCACCAAGAAAGAATTCAAGGGTAACAATGCCAAGAATCTGAACTACTTCGATCTCATTGTCTTCGCCAGCACGACCTCTGAGTTGGACATGGATGACAGCCAGAAGGTGGACATGCTTTCATTCATCCACGATGACGGCAAGGGCTTCGTCGGCATTCACGCCGCGCTTGACACCAACTACAAATGGCCGGAATACGGTGAGATGATAGGCGGCTGGTTCGATCAACATCCGTGGATGACCTTCCAAGCACCCATCGTCAATGAAGATTCCGACTTTCCCGCCACGCGGCATTTTCCGAAAGCATTCGTGAAGTTCGACGAAATCTATCAGCCCAAAGCCTGGTCGCGCGAAAAGGTAAACGTGCTTCTCAGTCTCGATCCATCCAAGCTGAACTACGAAAACAATCCGCGTATTCACCGCATGGACCACGACTTTCCTGTCGCTTGGAGCAAGATGTATGGCAAGGGCCGCGTCTTCTATTCAACACTCGGACACACTGAGGAATCGTGGGACGATCCCGACATCCGCAAGATGTACTTCGAAGCAATCAAGTGGTCGCTGGGTATGACCGAAGGAAGCGTCACCAGTCATCCGCACCCCGCTCAAAGCCACTGACTCTTTGCACTGAATCAGGTAAAACTGAATTCGAAAACGGACAAAGACTGAAGACTATGAAGAAAATCGGCATGGGGCTGATCGGCCCCGGTTTCATTGCAGCGCATCACATCGACGCCGTTCGACGTCTGGGAGATGTAGATGTTGTGGCCATCGCTGGCTCCTCGCAGGCGTCCGCAGACAAGAAGGCGCAGGAGTACAAAGTGGAGCGCGCGTATGGCGACTATCAATCGCTCATCGCCGATCCCGACGTGCAGGTTATCCATAACACCACGCCAAATCACCTGCACTTTCCTGTCATCATGGCTGCTCTGGCCGCGGGTAAGCATGTTATTTCAGACAAACCGCTGGCTATCAACCCCGAGCAGGGCCGTACTCTACGTGATGCTGCCGTTGCTGCTAAAGTGGCGAATGTTGTCACCTTCAACTATCGCGGCAACCCACTTGTACAGCAGGCGCGCAGCATGGTCGCCAGCGGTGAGTGCGGCCAGCTAAGCTTTGTCCACGGCTTCTATCTTCAAGACTGGATGACTGATCCCAACGTATTCTCCTGGCGCTCCGATCCGGCCAAGGGAGGAGCAAGTTCGGCGCTCGGTGATATTGGCTCGCACTGGTGCGATGTTGCTGAACATGTATCGGGATTGAAGATTATGTCAGTTCTCGCCGATCTCACCACGGTTATTCCAACACGCTATTCGGCAGGTGGCTCTGCGGAAGCATTCTCCTCGAAGAGTGGCGGAGAACGCACCCCCGTCGAAGTGCAATCCGAAGATCTCGCCAGTGTTCTGCTACGCTTTGAAAATGGAGCCAAAGGTTCATTTTCAGTAGGCCAGGTTTTGCCTGGCCACAAGAACGATCTGCAGCTCGAAGTAAATGGTCGCAGCCTGTCTCTCAAGTGGAGGCAGGAAGAGCAAAATGAGCTCTGGATCGGCCATCATGACAGGCCTAATGAAATCATGGCCAAGGATCCATCGCTCGTATTGCCGCAAGCGCTTCGCTACACGCATCTGCCCGGTGGTCATCAGGAGTCATGGGCAGACGCCTTCCGCAATCTTATGGCCGACGCTTATGCATGGATTCGCGCAGGAGCCACACCCGACACCAAGCCAGACATGCTACCTACCTTTGAAGACGGCTATCGCTCAACGTTGCTGATCGACGCAATGTTGCGCAGCCATGCAGCGGGCGCCGTATGGCAATCGGTCAGCCCAGCAGTCTAAGACAGAGGACAACGCAATTACAAAAGAAGGAGCAATACAATGAAACTGGGCGTGTTCACACCCCTGTTATCGAACCTGCCGCTGGACGATGTGTTGGCCAAACTCAAGTCTCTCGACATCCACACCGTCGAACTTGCCACCGGCAATTATCCTGGCAATGCCCACTGCGACCTCGGCATGTTGGAGGATGCTGCAGCGCTTGATCGTTTCAAGGGGAAGCTAGCCGATCAGGGCGTAAATATCAGTGCCCTGAGCTGCCACGGAAACCCACTGCATCCCGATCCAACGCAGGCCAAGGTCGCGCAGGAGATCAACCGCAAGACCATCTTGCTCGCAGAGAAACTCGGCGTCACCGAGATGGTCGATTTCTCCGGCTGTCCCGGTGACTCTCCGGAGGCCAAGAATCCAAACTGGGTCACCTGCCCCTGGCCGCCGGAGTATCTTGATGTTCTCGCCTGGCAATGGGACAAAGTCGTCACCCCGTTCTGGACCGAGCGAGCCAAATTCGCAGCCGATCATGGCGTCCGCATCGCCATCGAAATGCACCCCGGCTTCGTCGTCTACAGCCCCGAGACGCTCTTGCGTTTGCGGGCCATAGCCGGGCCATCCATTGGCTGCAATTACGATCCCAGCCATATGTTCTGGCAGGGAATCGATCCCATCGCAGCCATCCGCGTCCTCGGCGACGCTATCTTCCACGTCCATGCCAAGGACACGCAGATGTATGCTGCCAACCTGCCGCGTACAGGAGTCCTAGATACCAAACCCTACACCGATGAACGCAATCGCGGTTGGATATTCCGCACCTGTGGCTATGGCCACGGCGCCGAATGGTGGAAGGAGTTTGTCTCCACGCTGCGCATGTACGGGTATGACAATGTTCTTTCCATTGAGCACGAAGATAGTCTTATGTCTCCAGAAGAAGGCCTGACACGCGCCGCTCAATTCCTCAACGAAATCGTCATCAAAGAAAAACCCACCGCTGCTTGGTGGGTCTAAACATCTCGATCTGAAAACAGGAGCGGCTCTCGAACAGCAGAGCCGCCCGTTTCTATTTTGATCGAAGAAACGCGATCAAATCAGCCAAATCTGAATCCGTTAGATCCGGATGTGGCGGCATAGGCGGCTTGGCGTCCGCAATACCTTCCTTTGCCACCTTGCGTACCTTCACCTCGCCGTCCTTATCCACAATTCCGATCAGTGATGGGAAGATCGGCGGCAGGCCGGCGCGGGTCGGCTGATGACATGCCGAGCAATCGTTGGTGTAGAGCACCTTGCCGTGGGCTTCATCGCCCTTGGGAGCAGCTTTCTCAGCAGGCTTATCCGCTGCTGGAGACGCAGACTTCGTCTGACCATCCTGAGAAGGAGGTACAGCCGACGCAGTCTCCTCGCCTTTAGCACCAGTTGCCAATGGTCCCGACGCCTTCTTTCCTTCGGCCAATGGAGCGGATGCAGCAGCGAGGGAACTCGGAGCCGGCGCAGACACGCTCGAATCGTCATCGACCGACACATCCCACGAATCGAGAAAATTGTGCGAAAGGCTAGCTCGTTGCAGCAGGTCGCTCATCCGCGCTGGAGTCACTCCATGTGGCACATCGGCAGGCGAAGCGCTCTGGCTCAGTTGGAGCGCGCGAATGTACGCTGCAATCGCCCAGCGATCCTCCGGTTGCAGTTCGGCCGAATAATTCGGCATCGCGCCGTAGCCGTGCGTCATCACCGAGAAGAAATGCCCCAGCGGAGCCTGCCGCAAGCGCGTGCTCTGAAAGTTTCCCGCAGCATAATATCCACGGCCAACGATCGCGCCTTTCCCATTACCCACCCGCGAATGGCAAGGTGAACAGTAAATATTGAAGCGCTCCTGTCCGCGTTCGAGCACCGCGTAAGTAGCTGCGAAGGGCAATTCGCCTCCTTCAGCTCCGTTAACCAGGCCTGTTGTCAGATAGCTCGCACCCACCCGCTCTGAACGCGCAACCGTGCCCGTAACCTGCTGCCGCACCGAACGTCCATCGGAGAAAAAGGCTGTGCCTCTCTGCGGGATCATCTTGGGCTGGTTGTGCATATCCTGCCTGCAGCCAGACATTGCGGTCAGCACGACCACACACGCGCCCGCAATCTGCAAGCACCTGAACCGTTGTTTCATCCTGTCTCCTCAAGAGGAATGAGTTGTCTCCCGTACAACAGCCCTTATGATTCAGATGCACCGGGGAGTGCCATTGCGCACAAGCGACCCCACCAGTATAGCGAGTGAAGCGGACCGCTGTGGCATGCCCTGAGCAGGCGAGCGTCGCACGCCACTAATTCCAGCCAGAAAAACCGGTTTAGATGGTTCTGAGACGACCGCGTACCGTGCAATTACTGCGACCATGTCGAGACGATATAATTGTCTCCGATCAGAATCTGCCGGTTATTTTCATGCCTGCGCCTGAGGGGTTTTCTCGCGGGCCCGTAAGTGGCTGCCAGATTGGCCGATTAGATTGGCCGATTCATGATCGACGGGGCGGTGTATGGATTGTCAATCCGTGCGCCGCAGCCAGAACAGGGATTTTGCTTTTCGTTACCTTCGCAAGACAGTCAAATAGTGGAGCAGTTCAATCCGAATGAAAACATTCTTGGGTATGCAGCGATTTCTTGCAGGTTTGACCCTCGCAACTGCGGCAGGGTTCTTTGCGCTTTGGGTCATTGAACCAGCGGTTCACGCGGCCGGCAGCGGACAGGCAGCAGTTGCGCCTGCCGCTCCCGCCCATGCCGCCACTCCGGCTGAAGCCGGGGGCCTGCTCTTTCAGCAGAACTGCACCTTCTGCCACGGCCGCGACGCTATGGGCGGAGAAACAGGCCCCGATCTCACGCGGTCGCAGCTCGTACTCGGCGACAAGGACGGCTCCAAGATATCCGAGGTGATTCGCAATGGCCGCATTGAAAAGAAGATGCCGCCTTTCGCCTTCTCCGACCAGCAGTTGGCATCGTTAGTTGCTTTTATTCGCGAGCGTGTAACCGCAGCTGCGGCTATGAACGGCAAACGGCGCGGCGTCGAAGTAGCCGACCTGCAGACCGGCAATGCCGAGTCAGGCAAACAATACTTCGACGGAGCCGGCGGATGCTCCAAATGCCATTCGCCCACAGGCGATCTGGCCGGCATAGCCACCCGCTTTCAGGGCCTGCGTCTCGAAGAGCGTATGTTGTATCCGCGCGACGTCAAGAGCAAAGTCACTGTGACGCTTCCCAATGGACAGACGGTCGCGGGAACGCTGGCGTATCTCGATGAATTTACGGTAGGGTTGCGCGATGCCAACGATACCTATCGTTCATGGGCGACTGCCAACGTGAAGTTCAAAGTCGATTCGCCAGTGGAAGCCCACGCCGAACAGTTTCCGAAATATACCGATGCTGATATCCACAACCTGATGGCTTATCTGCAAACCCTGCGCTGAGATTGAAGCGTGTTGAATCCACATCGCACGGAGAGGTTTGCTGACGTTATGAAGTTGCACAAACATTCATGGGCTCTTGCGTTCGCCGCGCTCGCTCTAGTTATCGCGGCTCGTCAACCGCTTTCTGCGCAGAATCTCGATAACTCAGAGATACTTAAACCGAAACCCGATAGTTGGCCGCTCTATCACGGCGACTACTCGGGTAAACGGCATAGCAGCCTCACGCAGATCACGCCGAAAAATGTCAACAAGCTCAGCGTCGCCTGGGCCTTCCAGACCAACCAGAGTTTTGAAATCAAGTCCTCGCCGATTCTCGTCGACGGCGTCCTCTACTTCACCGTGCCCGACCAGATCTGGGCAGTCGATGCGCGCTCCGGCCATCGGATCTGGCACTTCAGCCAACCCACCAAGAAAGGTTTGCATATCGGCCATCGCGGTGTGGCTATGTTGAAGGGCTGGCTCTACTTCACCACGACAGACGCGCATCTGATCTCCCTCAATGCCAAAGATGGCACCGTGCGTTGGACCAAAGAAATCGCCGATGTGGACAAGGGCTATTGGACCACCATGTCTCCCCTGATCGTCGGCAATCACGTCATCGTCGGAGTCTCAGGCGACTTCGATAACTTAGCCGGCTTTCTGCGTTCTTTCGATGCTGAAACAGGTGCGACGCAATGGCAGTGGGACAGCACGCCTCCGGTAGGCACGCCCAACAGCACCACAGGCGGCATGACGTGGATGACCGGTACCTATGACCCGGAACTTAACCTAATTTACTGGGGTACTGGAAACCCTACGCCGGTTCTCAATGGCAAGACCCGCCCCGGCGATGACCTCTATACATGCAGCATCGTCGCTCTCAATCCGGACACAGGAAAACTCGCCTGGGGCTTCTCCATCTCGCCGCACGATACCCATGACTGGGATGCCGTAGAAACCCCTGTCCTCGTCGACGCAGACTTTCACGGCCAGCCGCGCAAGATGCTCATGCAAGCCTCGCGTAACGGCTACTTCTTTGTCCTCGATCGTACCAACGGCAAGAGTCTGCTCACCACTCCATACGGACCGACTAACTGGGCTCTCGGCGTCGATAAAGAAGGCCATCCGATCCCCAATCCAGACAAGGAACCTTCGCCCGACGGCCGCCTTATCGCTCCTGACGAGGGCGGCCTCACCAACTATCGCGCTCCCAGCTTCGATCCAAAAACCGGCTTATTCATTGTCGATGCGCATCCAAGTTACAGCATCTACTTCGCCAAGCCTGCCGACGGTGCCTATGGCTGGGCAGGCGCCGACTATGGTCTTTGGGGCAAAGGCGTCATCGACGCAATCGACTATCAAACCGGCAAGATTCGCTGGACCCACGATCTTGGTGGAAACGGTTCAGGAGCCGGCGTACTCACAACAGATTCTGGCCTCACCATCACCGGAGATGGTTCAGGAAACGTACTCGCACTGGATACCAGCAACGGCAAGACGCTGTGGCACGCAGGCACAGGCGCAGGCATGGAGAGCTCTCCCACCACCTATGAACTGGACGGACGCCAGTACATTCTCACCGGTAACGGCAGCCTTCTCTTTGCATGGGCCTTGCCGCAATAGCTTTCTGCAATAAGCGCCGCATTGCATAAGAACCGCTGACAAAATCCGCACCGATGTATTTCGTCTTTCGTCAGCGATGACTCACCATGTCTTCTTGATAAGCGCGTCGAATGCAAAACCGCCATTCGGGTCGCGCGTCGCGCTCAGCGCCACGCGCGGAGAAAGTTGATATTGGCCCTGAATCGTCTGGCTTTGCGTCGCACCCACATTGCTCGAAAACGTAACAAACAGATTGCCTGTAACCCGCTGCTGAACCGTAATATTTGCGCCTGTCTGCCCTTGGCTTCCTCCGCCCAGCACAGGATTGATCGACAGTTGCGAGATGCCCGCAATCTTTGAAACGCGGCTCGTGACCTGGCTGCTCACCTGCGACGCCACCACCTGGGTTGGATTGGTCGTTGTTGCTGCCTCTGTCGTCTGTCCGAATGCCAGCAAATTTATGATGTCGGCCGAAGGCAGTGCAGGATCGGAACTATAGTTCGTCCGCAGTTGATCGACCGGCCCATTGAACCGCAGGTACACATCATATTGCTGAATCGTAGTCTTGAGAGAAACGTTGAGCACTGGCTCTGTCTCTGAAGGGTTGACAAATTCAACGGTTCCGCCATTCAGCAGGAAACGATCACCGTTCAAAATGATGTCGCCGCTATTCAAATTGACGCGCCCCAGTATGACGGGATTCGATGCCGTGCCTCGCACTTGCAAATTCGTCGATCCTCCAATGCTCAGTGTCCGGCTCACCAGATTGACGCTGCTCGTAGAACGTACATTCACGTTGAGCCGAAGGTTCTGGCCGAAGCCCTGCGACGGTGGAGCAGCGGCGCCGCCTGAGAACTGACTGATGAAATTGTTCAAATCGAATGCTGATGTAAACGAGACATCGGATAAATTAACTGATCCATTCAGCACGGCGTTGTTAGTAGTTCCTGCGAGCCTGAGATTCGCATCGATGCCTTCGCGCATTCCTTGTGGATATAACACACGAATTCCCTGCGCCGCGAGTCCCAGATCGAACTGGACGCTGGGCCGCAATGTAACACCTCCTTGCGCCGTGAGTGTGCCTCCGCCGACCGTGCCTTGAAATTTGGAAATGCTCAACCGGTCCCGCGTCAGCGTGAGTGTTCCATTGCCATG
>Ga0206981_10055_pt1 | contig 32702 bp, 31 predicted proteins | sample Alteio_BWMinCont_17_FD_153312 | JGI IMG/M metagenome (GOLD analysis project Ga0206981, IMG submission 153312) | Enriched cells from forest soil in Barre Woods Harvard Forest LTER site, Petersham, Massachusetts, United States -... | ecosystem: Environmental > Terrestrial > Soil > Temperate forest >... | reverse complement strand
TTACCTTAAATGAACAAAAACTAAAGGAACAACGCGATGCTGATGATAAAAAGGCATTTGAAGAAAATAATCTGCGCAGGGTAGCAATGGGCTTACCGGCTTTAAAGAAAGGGCAAACCCGTCCGCGTAACGAGGACCTGGATTTCTTAAAACGTGAAGCAGGCCAGATCCTTACAGATTATATAAGCCTTGATAATAAATTTACCAGCACAACAGCGCCTCAAATATCTAATTAAACAGTGTTTAAATATTGTATAAACAGATCCCGGTTAAAGCCGGGATTTGTTGCATAGATATTGAATGTTGCATACCTGCTCAAAGTGTTACGTACCTACGGCACGCTAAATTTTTTACAATTACATTTTCTACCAATATTAGGCTCCTAAAGGAGCCACTTGTATGGCGGCAATAGGAAAGGATAACAGGGTTGATGCATCTCTAAACCAAATTCTGACCCCATCGGGGTCTGATATTGGTAGAAAAAAGAGAGACAAAAGAGTCCGTGCCGTAGGTACGTAACACTTTGAGCAGGTATGCAACATTCAATATCTATGCAACGTCATTATTAATTTTAGCGGAATTAATTTATCTCCAAAATCTTAGCTTTGGTTTTAAATTTACAAAATCTACTCCACATGAACATCCTCCACATCCTCAACGGTGATTCCACCTTACACGGCTTTGAGCAAACCGGCCTTGACGGCGATGTTATGGTTTGGCGCGAAGTGCTTTCAGAAGGCCCCCTTGAAGAAAATATTTCATCAGCACACTTCTGGCGAAACCGCGAAGATTGGATCCGCAAAACTTTTAATGAGACCAACGAAAAATATCAGTATAAAATGCTCGATCAGCTTACCAGGCTAGGTGAGCAATATGACGTGATAAACCTGTGGTTTGAATTCGATCTTCATTGCCAGGCAAATTTGCTGGGTGTTATTGCTTACCTGGAACAAAAGACTGATCTGTCTGCGCCTGCTATTTATTTGATTTGCCCGGGTGATTTTCCGGGTAAAGATGATTTCAGGGGAATGGGTGAACTAAACGGCGAAGAACTGGAATATCTTTATGATAACATAAGAGAACAGCTGAGCGAGAATGATTTTGCCATAGCCGCGCAAGCCTGGAAAGTTTATGTAGGCCGGGATGCTGAAATGTTAAAGGAGTTTTTAGCAACTACTACCTTCTGGGGTAGTCAGCATTTTTTAAAACCGGCGTTACAGGCGCAGCTTAAACGCTTGCAAGTAAATGAACAGGGACTAAATTACATTGAACAAAAGTTGCTGGAAATTTATAATTACGGCGTGAGGACGATACCGGAGATTTACCTGGAATTTTGGAAAACAGAAAAGATCTATGGCATGAGTGATCTGGACATTGAAATTTACCTGAATGATCTCCGCGATAAAAAATTCATCAATTAAATGCTTTGATCGATCATCTCTTCCAGCTTTTTTTCATCAAAACCATAGCCGGAATAAACTACCGTTCCGTTTTTATTTATCAGCACCATAGCCGGAAACCCGGAGATTCCGTAATTCTTTTCAATCTCATTATTGCCGGTTAATACATCATATTTTACATTATGCTTTTTTACAAAAAAATCGATCATGTTTTTTGTATCGTGCGAGTTTACTGCGAGTAATTTAAAATTTTTGTCTTTGTATTTATTGTATAAGGCATTGAGCAGGGGCGTATCTTCAATACAATGGCCGCAATCTTTTATCCAAAATTCAAGCAGTACAACATTTCCTTTAAATGCGCTGATAGCTGTAGTTTTCTGATCTTTAAAAAAAGTTAAACTGCTTTCGGGTGCTGGGATACCTGCTTTTATTAAAGCTATGTTTTCTTTAGCCTTTTCAGGCGAATAAGAATCATAGCTGGAAGCATACCATGACGTTTCAGTTTTAGCTGCCGGATTGAGATCAATACTGGTAAATTGTGTTTTGGTCATATCCAGGGTGTTTAACGTATGCTGGATGACTTCAGCCGGCATAAAAGTGGTTTTATCAATAATCAGCTTGTAGCTAAACTTTAATTCCTTAGTAGTTAGCACATACTCGCCTAAAGAGTTCAGGGTTTTGTTTTTTAATATAACATCAGCCACAAAAAAGCGCTTGTGTGCAATAGTAGTATCATACAATAGCTTCGGGATGCCATTATCAGCAATTATTGCGGGTAAAGCATTTTTTAAGGTTAGATATGAATTAAAAAGATTGGATGAATACTTGAACGATTCCGCTTTAGGTGAATTATCTACCGAGATCGTTTTTTCTTTTTTATCACAGTAAAAACTTTCCGACCCATTATAAACGGACAACAGATCATTATTGCTAAACTGGTATCTTAAACCAATAAGTTGTGCGGCAGGTTCAAAATCAAGATATGAATTAACTGTCATCTCTTCATGATAGGCTTCACCAGGATAATCAATAATTCTTTTATAAGTATAGCTGAGGGTTTTTAAACCGGCTAGCTTATGCAGTACTTTACTTAATACTTCAGTCGCGTCAACAGCAGCTTTATTGCTTTTTGAGAAGCAGGAAAACGTAATAAAGAATAGGCTTGTCAAAATTAGAAAACGTTTCATGTTTTAAAAATCTACGAATGTTTCGTAAATGTAATAATTAAATTTAAAATTCCTTTCAAAAAACTACTTTAGCCGTAAAGGATATTATCATGAATAAAACATATCTCATCAGTGGCGCAGGGAGCGGTATTGGCCGTGCAATTGCACAGGAACTAAGCAGTAAAGGGAATAACTGTATTTTATTAGGCCGTAACACTGGTAAATTAAAGGAAACCTTAGCAACGCTTTCTGCAGGTGATCATCAAATATTAACTGCGGACATAAGGGATAAAGAAAGTTTAAGCAAAGCAGCCGCACAAATAGCGGAAACAGCTATTAACGGCTTAATAGCCAACTCAGGCATTGGCGGTGAAAATTACTGGGGCGAGGCCGACCGCTGGCATGATATTATTGAAACCAATTTAACAGGCACTTATAACTTTGTGAATACCTTTTTGCCGTATTTAAACAGAGCAGCCGGCGAAAAACATATCCTTATTACCTCATCGGTTTTGGCAAGGTTGGGTGTGCCTAACTATTCGGCTTATTGTGCATCAAAGGCTGGGTTGTTGGGCTTAATGCGATCATGGGCTGCACAGTATGCGTCACAAAACATATTGGTGAATGCCATTTGCCCCGGTTGGGTTGATACGGATATGGCTCAAAGTGGCCTGCAGGGTATTGCAGACAGTATTGGCATAAGCAAGCAAGAGTTTTATGATATGGCTATGCAAAGTGTTCCTTTAAAACGTATGAGCAGCCCCGAAGAAATTGCCGCTTTGGTTGCTTACCTGTTAAGCCAAGGCTCCATAACCGGCCAGGCAATTGATATTAATTGCGGTGCTGTAATGAATAGCTAGCAGGGGAGAGAATCAAGAGGTCAAGAGACAATAATCAAGATAGAAAAGAGAGCATTGACATCTACTAATTTCTTGATTCTTGTCTCTTAATCTAATTATTTCGGCATTGCGGCAACAGTGGGCGATGGTTCGCTCTCATTTTTTAGCCGGTCAATTGCCGTAACTACATACAGATAAGTTTTTCCTTTCTTCACGTTGGCATCGGTAAAAAAAGTGCTGTTGTTATATTGAATGTGCAGGATATATTTTGGGTCATTTAAGTTTACCTTCTCATTTCCGTTAAAACGATAAATAACATAGCCATACACAGGTTCCAGATCTTTGGCCAGCGGGGGAGTTGCCCACTTTAATTCAACACCCTTTAACCCTGCTGTAGCAGTAAAATTTATCGGCGGGTTTGGTGGAATTGAATCTAACCAAAGCATCACCGGTGGTAATGAAGGGTGATTATAATAAGTTTGTTTAAGCGAATCGCTGAAACCAAGCGGGTTATTTAGCAATGACTTTGAGCTAAAATAAACGCTGCCCTGCACCCTTGGGTTTTTACGCAGGTATTTTATCTGGTCAGGCATTTGAGCCGGATTTTTAAATTTATTTACCTTCCGCTCGTTTATCCGATATGCTGCCATCCCGATGTACAAATGTCTTCCATAGGTATTATCACTCCACCAGTCCAGCAGTTTATTAAAAGGGGCGGAGCGATCGTCAATAGGCCAGTAAAGCTGCGGATTAATATAATCAACCCAGCCTTCTTTTATCCATTTGCGCGAATCGGCAAATAATTCATAATAAGATGATCCTCCATGTGTTTCAGAACCTTCGGGATTCTGATAGGTATTTGCCCAAATCCCAAACGGGCTGATCCCAAATTTCATATGGGGTTTATGCTTATGAATACTGTCGCTTAGCATCTGGATCAGAGTATCAACATTGTGCCGGCGCCAGTCTTTTATATCATCGTAACCGTCGCCATAAGTGGCAAACGTTTTTGCATCATCTATATGCTGCCCGTCAATTTGGTATGGGTAAAAATAATCATCCAGGTGTACGCCATCAATATCATAATTATCAACCACATCTAAAAACACCTTAACAATATAATCCCGCACCTCTGGTATCCCCGGATTAAACAATTTAATGCCTCCATAAGTAAAAAACCATTCCGGTTTTATTCGGGTAATATGCGATGGCGCCAATAAAGAAAATTTACCATCGTTAGTTCCCCTGTAGGGGTTAAACCAGGCATGCAACTCTATGCCGCGTTTGTGGGCCTCGTTAATTGCAAATTCAAGCGGGTCATATGCGGGGTCTGGAGCCTTTCCTTGTTTGCCGGTTAACCACTTTGACCACGGTTCGCGGCTTTTGGCATAAAATGCATCGGCAGCCGGCCTTATCTGAAACATCACCGCGTTAATACCCTGCCGCTGGTGAATAGTTAGCCTGTCAACCATTTCCTGTTTTTGCTCATCAGTGCTTAATCCCGGTTTGCTGGGCCAGTCTATATTTTCAACAGTAGCAATCCATACACCCCTGAACTCGCGTTTGGGAGCGATTGTATCTTTAACCAAAGTATCTTCACCAGGCAGTGAATCAATACTGCGTACAGGCTGAGCCTTTGCTTCTATAACAATAATTAAAGTAAAAATTAAAAAAAGTGCCTGGCGGTAGATGCGCATTAAACAAATTATTAAAAGCTGCAAAGATATAAACTCATAGCTTAGCAGTTTTAGTATAGGTCATAATAATTGCCCGTATTTTGTGTTTTAATCATATTGTGCTTATTTTTAGCCCGGCTCAAACTAAATATTATACCAATTAGGGCAATACCTGCGTTATATTTTTCACACTTTAATTTATATTGAATGGGATAGATCAATAATTAAATACCGGAAATAATAAAAACAATAAGTTATAACATTTATTATTATAAAACCGGCATACTTTAACTATTATTGAAAACTTAAAAAAATTAATTGTTATGGAAAACCAAACAAGCCAAACACCTAAAAAAAATTCAAACGTCATTTACTTCCTTATAGTGGTAGTATTGGCTTTGCTTGCCACGGATGTGTACTTGTATTTGCAAAAAAATAAATCTGATACTAAAGTTGTGTATCAAAATGATGAGAAAACCAGGCTGCAAACCGAGCTAGACAGCTTAGAAGCACAAATTGAACAGGTAAATGTTGGCAAAACAAAAATGTCGGCAACCCTACAGGCGAAAAACGACTCGCTAAAGGCTAAAATAAGGGTTTTACGCGTTGAGCTTGCCAAAGGTAAATTAACAGTGGCTGAACTGGCCAAAGCTCAGGAAGATGTAAAACAATTGAGGTATTTTGTAACTAAATATACTGCCGATATTGAGGAGTTAAAAAAACAAAACGTTTCATTAGCTACTGAACGGGATACCCTGAAAACCAATTTGGTTACCGCTGCAAAAAAAGACAGTGATTTAACAAAACGAAACAAGGACCTTGATACCAAGGTTAAAGTAGCATCGGCACTTAAAGTAGCTACTGTTGATATAGTAGCTTACAAAGTTAGGGGCAGCGGGAAAGAGGTGGACACAAAACGTTCTGGCCCGGCAAAAAAAATTAAGATAAATTTCACAGTAGCAAGCAATGCTGTTGCAGAAAAAAACATGCATGACATTTACGTACGCGTAATTGACCCAACAGGTAACTTAATAACAGGTACTGATTCAGGTACATTTAATGCCGACGGGCAGGATCTGCAGTTTACCTATAAAACTGCAATTGAATTTAAAGATGATGGCAGCGGCTATACTATTGACTGGAACAACCCTGTTGCTTTCCAAAAAGGATCATATACCGTGTTACTTTATGCAGATGGATATACCATGGGTAAAACCAGCTTTACTTTAAAATAGTAAAGAGTCTATATAAAATAAAAGGAGCGCCCGGATCAGGCGCTCCTTTTATTTTATATGCTATTACGATTCGCTTTTGTTAATATTAATAATCTTGCCGATGTCATTTACAAACTGTAATTTCATTTCATCTAAACTTAGCATGAAAATGGAAAAAAAGTTTGCCCTGTTTATCGCCCTAACCGTATTCACACTTGTAACTAACGCGCAGGTTTCAAATTCAATTGCACGAAGAACCCATAAGATGGATTCAAGCGCCATTGTAAAAGATTCGGCAGGGGTTAGGTATTCATATGCAAACTGGCACAAGTTAATTGTAACGGGAAATTATACGTTAAAAGTTATAAATCCCGGAAAGGATAGTGTTGATGAATTCACATTGGTGAAGATGGATGAAACTGCAAAAGCCAGGATGAAAAGTTTTAGAGTCCCGTCTGATGAAAGCGGCTACATTAAAACGGGAAAAAAACTAGAGCTTTTTAGTGCAAAAGATATTGAGGGCTATAAAATCAGGCCTAAAGACCTGGAAGGTAAAGTTGTGGTTTTGAATTTTTGGTTTATTAAGTGCCCACCCTGCCAGGAAGAAATTCCGGAGCTTAATAAAATTGCGTTATCCTATGCAAATAACCCTAATGTTATATTTATTGCTGTTGCTCTGGATAAGAAGGATGATCTTAAGAAATTCCTGAAAGATAACCCGTTTGCGTATCACATTGTTGACGATGGAAAAGAGATCGCGGCCCAATACGAAGTAAAAAACTATCCGGCGAGTGTAATATTAGACAAGGAAGGTAAAGTGAAACTCCATACAATAGGTTATGGCCCTTATACACTTGCAGACTTTACAAAAACTATTGAGGAAGTGTTGAAGTAGTGATCAGAGATTAGTTTTGTATTGGGAGACCTGGATTTCTAATAAATCCTGATCTCCACTCTCTAACGTCTCAAATTATACAGAAAACGAAGTGCCGCAACCACAGGTGCTGGCAGCATTTGGATTATTAAAGGTAAATCCGCGTGCATTCAAACCGTCCTGGAAATCTATCTGCATCCCGGCAAGGTATAAACCATGCGCTTTGTGCATATAAACTTTTATCCCGTCGATATAAAATTCCTGGTCGCCGTCTTTTTTCTGATCGAAACCTAAAACATAGTTCATGCCAGAGCAGCCACCGCCTTCAACGCCAACGCGCAGGCCAAAATCATCACTAAGCTCTTGCTGATCTTTTAATTTGAACAGTTCTTTTACGGCCCCTTGTGTAAAGGTTACCGGTGCGGGTGCAGTTTCAACAGCAGTACTCATCTTATTTTTTAATTAACTAAACAAATATAAGGTAAAATGCGGATTTTTGTCGCAACCGGTTTATTTATGACCTCTATTTAACATTCTTCAGCATGAACTTTTTGCCTTACTTTTTAGATATTGTAAAATATACCATAGCCGGTTTGGGTATTGTATGGATAGCCTTTTACCTTATAAAGCCATATCTTGACAGGGACGAGAAGATCCAATTGCTTGAATTTAGAAAGACCATCAGCAATCAAACACTTCCATTACGCCTGCAGGCTTATGAGCGCTGTGTGTTATTTATTGAACGGGTTAACCCTGCCAATATGCTTATCCGTTTAAATGCGCCTTCCTATTCGGCGCATGAATTATATAGCTTAATTGTTGATGAGATCCGTAATGAATACCAGCATAACATAACTCAGCAAATTTATGTAAGCAGCAGGGCATGGGGCGTAGTAAAACATGTTAAAGAGGATACATTAGGTATTGTTAATAATGCCATTAAAGGAGCGCCTGAAACAGCCACCGGGCTTGACCTGAGCAAAATTATACTGGGAAGCTTAAGTCAGCTTGAAGATAACCCTTATGAACTTGGCGCCAGCATGCTGAGAAAAGATCTTGAGGAGTTGTTTTGATTTAGAGATCAGAGATTAGTCCGGAAGTCAGTAAAGTCCGGAAGTCCGAAAGAAGCTACAACTGACGTTTCGGCAAAATAAAGTAAGTTATATAGAAGTTGAATATTTTATAAACCACATGGCCGAAAAGAAGTTTACCACCACATCAGGGATCGAAATTAAAGAGGTTTATACCGAGCCTTCGGGCATGACAGAATTGCCGGGTGAGTTTCCGTTTACACGCGGTATTCAAAAAGATATGTATCGTGGCAGGCCCTGGACTATGCGCCAGTATGCCGGGTTTTCAACCGCCGAGGAATCAAATAAAAGATACCATTACCTACTAAGCCAGGGAACTATGGGGCTGTCTGTTGCTTTTGACCTGCCAACCCAGATAGGTTATGATTCAGATCATGAGCTTGCAGAGGGAGAAGTAGGGAAGGTTGGCGTTGCAATAGATTCATTACAGGATATCGAGATTCTGTTTAACGGCATCGAGTTAAAGGATATTACTACCTCAATGACCATTAACGCTACGGCGCCTGTATTATTAGCCATGTACATCGCGTTAGCAAAAAAACAGGGGGCTGATCTGAGTCAGATCTCGGGAACCATACAAAACGATATATTAAAGGAGTACGCTGCCCGTGGCACCTATATATATCCCCCGGAAGCTTCAATGCGCCTGATAACGGATGTATTTGAATATTGCAGCAGGGACGTGCCTAAATGGAACACCATATCCATTTCCGGCTACCACATTCGTGAGGCTGGCTCAACAGCGGTGCAGGAGCTTGCGTTTACACTGGCCAATGGAAAAACATATTTAAAGGCAGCCTTGCAAAAGGGACTGGACATAAATGTGTTTGCCAAAAGGCTTTCCTTCTTTTTTAACTGCCATAATAACTTTTTTGAAGAAATAGCCAAGTTCAGGGCGGCAAGGCGCATGTGGGCGCATATTACCAAGGAGTTGGGCGCTACCGATGCAGGGGCGCAAAAGCTGCGCTTTCATACGCAAACAGGCGGCTCAACCCTAACGGCGCAGCAACCTATGAATAATATTGTAAGGGTAAGCAACCAGGCGCTGGCTGCTGTGTTGGGTGGCACACAATCCTTACATACCAATGGTTATGATGAAGCCATTTCATTACCTACAGAAGCTGCTGCTAAAATTGCCTTGCGTACCCAGCAGATCATTGCATTTGAAAGCGGCGTTACCGATACGGTCGACCCTTTAGCAGGCTCCTATTTCATAGAGGCCCTGACTGATGAGCTTGAAAAAGCTGCACAGATCTATATTGATAAAATTGATGCAATGGGTGGTTCGGTAAAGGCCATTGAGCAGGATTACATTCAGCAGGAAATTGCAAGCTCAGCTTATAAATATCAAAATGAAATTGAAAGCGGCGAGAAAGTATTAGTTGGCGTAAATAAGTTTACAGAACCTGAAGTAAGTGCTATAAATGTGTTCAGGGTTGATGATGCTATCCGGATAAAACAGGCGGAAAAAATTGCTGCGCTTAAAAATACCCGGGATAATAATGCCGTAGCAAACTGCCTGCAAAAACTTGGTGAAACTGCCAGGGGTAATCAAAATCTGATGCCCTTTATTTTGGACGCTGTTGAGAACTATGCCACACTTGGGGAAATATCTGACGCATTGCGACAGGTTTTTGGCGAATATTAACAGCTAAAACCTGTCAAAATATCCTACTGACAATTTGTTATCCACATCCGTAAAAACTTATTCACACCATAATCAGCCACTTAAATTTTTTTTAAAACTTTAGGGAATAAGAATCGTTATTATGGCTTGAAAATTGATAAATGCCAAGCCCCTGCAGCTGGCATGGAACTTATACAGAATGTTGAATTTAGAAAACTAATTAAAAAAGTATTGGAATAGTTAAATAATAAAATATCGGGACCCTTTTTATTGCGAAATGTAATATTTAATATTCAATTTACAGCATAAAACGCGTTATTATTCGATAAATTTATTTTCCTAAAAAGTTAAAAATTAATTTTTTTATCCACTTTTTTTTAGAATATTCGATGTTCCGTAGCAGTTCCAAAAGATGTTTCGCTGGGGGTTGGAAATCAATATTTTAATAAAATACTTATGGAAAAAACTTGTACTAACGTTTGGAATAGCTGCCTTCAAATCATAAAAGACAACATACCGGCTCAAAGCTTTAAAACCTGGTTTGAGCCGATCAAAGCTTTAAGGATGGAAGGGAGTGTTTTAACCATACAGGTACCAAGTTTATTTTTCTATGAATGGCTTGAAGAGCACTATGTTGGCCTGCTGCGCAAAACAATAAAAAAACAATTAGGGGATGATGGACGTTTGGAGTATAATATAGTTGTAGAACAATCATCATCCAGCAAGCCATACACCACAAATATCCCCTCTAACGGGAATGGCGCTGAGTCAAAAAATCAGTCTATGCCGATACCTATTTCGATCAATAAGGACATAAAGAATCCCTTTGTTATTCCGGGACTAAAAAAGCTGAATGTAGACCCGCAGTTAAACCGCAATTACACTTTCAATAATTTTGTTGAAGGCGATTGCAACAGGCTTGCCCGCTCTGCAGGTTATGCGGTAGCGGCAAAACCCGGTGGCACATCATTTAATCCCTTGATGATATATGGCGGTGTTGGCTTAGGCAAAACCCACCTGGCACAAGCCATCGGTAACGAAATAAAAAACTCATTACCTGATAAGCTGGTGCTTTACGTATCATGCGAGAAATTTACACAGCAATTTGTTGATGCTTTAAAACATAATAACATAAACGATTTTGTGAACTTTTACCAGGCCATTGATGTACTGATAATGGATGATGTGCACAATTTTGACGGTAAAGAAAAAACACAGGATTTCTTTTTCCATATCTTCAACCACCTGCATCAATCAGGCAAGCAAGTTATCATCACTTCGGATAAGGCGCCAAAAGACCTTGCCGGTTTAGAGGAGCGCCTGTTATCAAGGTTTAAATGGGGACTTTCGGCCGATCTGCAGATCCCTGACCTGGAAACCCGCATGGCTATCCTTAAAAATAAAACCTACCAGGATGGCATCGAACTATCAAACGATGTAATTGAATACGTTGCCCATAACATTGATAATAACGTACGTGAGCTTGAAGGCGCAATGGTGTCATTATTGGCGCAATCGACCCTTAACCGTAAGGAGATTGATCTGAACCTGGCTAAACAAATGTTGAAAAACTTTGTGAAGAACTCGTCAAAAGAGATCTCGATGGAATACATTCAGAACCTGGTTTGCGAGTATTTTGAAGTGCCTATCGAGATGGTTAAATCACAAACCCGCAAACGCGAAATTGTACAGGCCCGCCAGATCTCTATGTACCTTGCCAAGGCGCATACCAAAAGCTCATTAAAATCAATCGGACATTTCTTTGGCGGTCGTGACCACTCAACAGTGATCTATGCCTGCCAGACAGTTGAAGATTTGATTGACACCGATAAGAAATTTAAAGGCTACGTAGCCGATATTCAGAAGAAGCTTAAAATGTCCTAACTGATCTTATAATGATTTATATGGGCCTTGCATGAAAATGCAGGGCTTTTTTTATAACCAAAATGTCATGCCGAATTTATTTCGGCACCCCATATTACATTTCCGCATGCACGGTGTAGACCTGGCAAGTGGGGTGCTGAAACAAGTTCAGTATGACATGGAGTTGGAGTAAATATATTAATTTGCCATACGTTTAATTTTACTTAAATTGTATCAAATAATTAAATATGAAGAGGTTATTACTGCTAAATTTCCTGCTGCTAATTTCAATCAGCATGTTCGCCCAGCAATCGGCAACGGATGGTGTTAAACAATCCATCAATACCATGTTTGATGCCATGCGCAAGGGAGACAGCACCCTGTTAAAATCTGTTTTTGCAAAAGAGATGGTACTACAAAGCGTTTCGACAAATAAGGAAGGCAAAGCTGTTATTTCAACAGACAGCGCCAATGATTTCGCAAAAGCTATTGGAACACCACACGCCGGCATTTACGATGAACGTATAACCTACGGTGATATAAAAATTGACGGCGACCTGGCCAGTGTTTGGGCGCCTTATAAATTTTACCTGGGTGATAAATTCAGCCATTGCGGGGTGGATGTTTTTTCATTGATGAAAACTGTCGGTGGCTGGAAGATAATTTATATTGTTGATACCAGGAGGAAAGATAATTGCATTAACTAAGGTGTTTTCAACCCTTATCAATCAGTTTGTAAAATCCATTCCTATAACTATCTCCAACAGGAATAACAGCATCACCAATAAAGATCCGGCTGCGCTCAACTGAGCTGATGTGGCGTAAGGAAACAATATATGACTTGTGTACCCTCACAAATTCGGCACCAGGGAGTTGCTCTTCAATTTTTTTTAAGGGCTGTAAGCTCATTATTCGCCCTGCTGTGGTATTAAGCGACACGTAATTTTGCAAGGCCTCTACATATAAAATATCAGCCAGGTTTATTTTTTGAATGCGGTGTTCTGTTTTAACAAATAAATATTCTGACACCAACCCTGGAGGAGGAGGTATGCCAACAAAACCGGATGCAGGCTTATTTGCTATTAAATTGAGCGCTTTTTCAGCTGCACTATAAAACCGGTCAAAGGCAATAGGCTTTAACAGGTAGTCAACCACATCATGCTCATATCCATCCAGCGCGTATTCAGTGTATGCTGTTGTGAGCACTATTTTGCATTGCTTGCCTGCTATTTTAATAAATTGCATCCCCGTTAGCTCGGGCATTTGGATATCAAGGAAAACTAAATCTACCTTTTGTTCCCTTACAATATTCAAACCTTCAATTGGATTAGTTGTAGTGGCTACCAGTTCAAGAAAGGACACTTTGCGGGTATAATCAGCCAGTACATCAATAGCTAATGGTTTATCGTCAATTACAAGGCAACGTAGTTTCATATCAATTGCAGCTTTAAATTTACGGTATAAAATTCAGGCTGATCATCAATAATCAAATCATGCCTGCCCGGATATATAAGGTCCAGTCGGCGGCGTACATTGTTTAAGCCAATGCCGGAGGTTTTATCTTTCTGGTCGCGGTTCTTTTTGTTGTGCACCGTAAAATTAATTTCTTCATTGGTTGCCACCAGGCTGATTTCAACAGGGTTTTCCGGATCGGTTAACACGCCGTGTTTAAAAGCATTTTCAACAAAAGCAATTAAAAGCAGCGTAGCTATTTTTTGATTGCCGATGTAACCTTCAATATTAAAACTGATGCAAGCCATTCCTTTGGTACTTATCCGCTGCAGTTCAATTACGTTCTCCAAATATTTAATCTCGCTTTGAATGGGCATAGTGTCTTCCCTGCCTTCGCGCAGCATATAGCGTAATATATCTGAGAGCTTTAACAAAGCTGCAGGGGCCTGTTCTGATTGCTGGTAGGTAAGCGAGTAGATGTCATTAATGCTGTTGAATAAAAAATGCGGATTTAGTTGTGAACGTAGAAATGTGAGTTCGGCAGCGGCTTTTTCCTTTTCAAACTCCTGCTGACGGTGGCGGGTTTTGTACCAGTCCTCAATAAAAAAATACATTAACCCATATACAAAGTAGCTGGGGAAATAATAAAAAAGATATTACTAAGATAGCGGGTTACTGAATATGGGTTTCCGTTGTAATTATCAAACCCCAAAACGGGTAAAAAGAAGTGGTACTCTATTACATAACGATATGCTATGATAAACAGCAGTGTTAAAATTGCTAGTAAAATTGCCTTTATATAGTTTTTTTTAACAATTATCTGTGGCGCTACCAGCAGGTAAGCGCTATAAAAACAAAACATAGGGATCAGCAAATAACCGATTTCCATAACAAGGTACTTGCAAAATAAAAGAAAGCCAATAGAGAGGTTTTTATGACCGCTTAATATCCCCCGGGAAATAGAGCTCCAAAGGTTATTAGCCAGAAACAGGATCCAGAAAACCACATGAAGCAGTATTACATACTTTCGTTTCATTGTTTAAATATAAGCAGGTTTATAGGGTATGGCAATGCAAATACATGAAAGCCGGATTTTTAATGACAAACAACCTTATAATGTCCTGCAAGCCGATTTGTCGTTTTGTCAGTGAAATTCCCCAGTTCATCAATTACAGTCTTAATAAACATGGCTGTGCTGCATGTTTGTGTCACTAAATTTTATTGATATGAGAAAACTAATATTTATAATTCTGACTGCATTATTGCCCTTTGTAGGTATCTGCCAGGATCAGCTTAAAGTTACAGTTCATCCGGGTGTTGAGCTGTTCACTATTATACAGATCCTGGGGGATAAGTATCCGCAGCCCAATCCATCAGTCTATAGTAAAGAAGTGATGGATTATTTTGGAAAATATAAAGATTATCCTGCTGTAAAAAAGGTAATCTCGTTTGACAAAACCTACACCGACCTTGTTGAGCTTGGCTGGTGCATGAGCGATTTCCCCAATATTAAAATTTATGAGCCTGCTGACCTTAGTTGGTATAAAATGTACGGCAAAGAAAACGTGCTGGAATATATCAGGCTTTGTAAAGACTTTTTTAACGATACCAAATTCTGGCAATTTTTCCAGCAGCACCAGGCGCGTTACACCACATGGGGCGATGCGTTGAAGGCTAACGTTGATTCGGGTAAGCTGATCAAAAAGCTGCAGGATTTTTATAAATACGATACGGAGGTCCACTGGTACATTTGTATCGACCCGCTAAACAGCTGGGGCTCGCATGCCATCATGACCAAAACCCTTAACCCGCAATTTTCTGATTGGCTGGTGTATAATACCGGTTATTTTAAAGAAGGTGGTTCGGTAAACACCGACCCTATTTTTGAATTCAAAAACTTTGAGAACCTGGTCTGGCATGAGGGTAGTCATGTTTACATAAACGGTTTGCTCAAAAAATATGAGAAAGAGATCAGTGAACTTGATTACCTGTATAACAAGGATGATGAGGGTATGAAACGAAACCAGATCAGCAATTGGGCTTATTGCTTTGATGAAAATATGGTGCGATCAATAACTGCATCGCTTTATAAAAAATATCGCACTGAACGGGCTTATAAGCGCCAGGTGGCACGTGAAACAGCAAGCGATTTTATTTATGTGGAGGACCTGGCGCCATTTATTTATGATAATTATCTCAATTCAAACAAATACAAAAACTTCGCTGATTTTTTCCCTGAGATCTTAAAGTATTTGAAGGATAAGTATCCGAAGAAATCCTAAATATACCCCGAGCGTCATTGCGGGTAACGACGCATACCCCGATCATGACAATCAGCGAACCTTTATGCCGACGGGACCTTACAACCGCATGATTGGTTACCACATCGCCTTTTTACTCCAGGCATGCATGGCGTAGAGATTGCTTCGAGGCAATGACGATTGGTGGAGGATCACCCAAACAATATTCCAAACACCTCCTCAATGTTGCTTACCACCCGTACTTCTATCTTATAACGTGACAGGTCTATTTTCTTCCTGTCCTGCCCGCCAGCAGGCAGGTTGTATTTGGAGATAAAGATCTGTTCAAAGCCCAGCTTTTGCGCTTCGGCAATTCGTTGTTCCACGCGATTAACCGCACGGATCTCGCCTGATAAACCAATTTCTCCTGCAAAGCAGGTTTTTGTAGAAATAGCAATGTCCTCCTGTGAAGAAATAATGGCAACCGCAAGCCCCAGGTCAATTGCCGGATCTTCAACCCGGATCCCGCCGGTAATATTTAAAAACACATCTTTTGCGCCAAGCTTAAATCCGCAGCGTTTTTCAAGCACGGCCAGCAGCATGCTCATGCGTTTGGTATCAAAGCCGGTTGCCGTGCGTTGCGGTGTGCCATAAGCCGAGATACTCACCAGTGCCTGGGTTTCAATCAGCATCGGTCGCATGCCTTCTAAAGTAGCGCTAATAGTGATGCCGCTTAAAGGTTCATCTCGCTGCGATAACAGGATCTCAGAAGGATTTGATACCTCCCGAAGCCCTTCGCCAAGCATTTCATAAATGCCAAGCTCAGACGATGAGCCAAACCTGTTTTTCACCGTGCGTAAAATGCGGTAAACATGGTGCCTGTCGCCCTCAAACTGTAAAACGGTATCAACCATGTGCTCCAGTATTTTAGGGCCGGCTATCATGCCGTCCTTAGTTATATGGCCGATCAGGAATACGGGTGTAGAGCTTTCCTTGGCAAAGCGCAGCATTTCGGCGGTACATTCCCTAACCTGCGACACACTGCCGGGTGTTGATTCAATATGAGCAGAATGTAATGTTTGAATAGAATCAATCACAACCAGGTCAGGCTCCAAAGCCTCAATCTGTTTAAATATGTTTTGAGTAGATGTCTCAGTCAATATGTAGCAACCCTTATTGATTTCGGAATTCGGATGTTCGATTTCGGATTTATTAAATTCCCTCCCTAATCTCTGGTCTCTAACCTCTAATCTCTGCCCCCCAACTTCCTGAAGCCGCTCCGCTCTCATCTTTATCTGCCGTTCACTTTCCTCGCCCGATACATAAAGTACTTTCAGATTAGGCATATTCAGGGCCAGCTGCAGCATCAGGGTTGATTTACCTATGCCCGGCTCACCACCGATCAGCACCAATGAACCGGCGACTATTCCGCCGCCCAGAACGCGGTTAAATTCCGCATCGGGGGTAATCAGCCTGTCTTCATCGGTAAAAGTAATATCGGCAACCTGTACAGGCTTATTGGCCTTTTGCAGCGTTGTAGAGGCAGTTTTCCAGTTTGGGACAGATGTATTGGGCTTTTCCAGTATTTCTTCAACAAAAGTATTCCATTGCGCGCATGACGGGCACTTACCCAGCCACTTTGCCGATTCGTACCCACAACTTTGACAGAAGTATGCAATTTTTGATTTAGCCATTTGTTTGGATGTGCAGATTATTGATGTGCAAATGTGCGGATTTAGCTGCAATATACGCAATTTTTGCTAATTAAATTAGTAAATAAATATGCTTCACGGCACAAACGCATTAAAAGGAGGCTCTGATGGAGCCCAAACAGGAATATTGCGATTTTCTACAAACAGGATACTCCTCCGGAGTGGAAAACCAACATTATCATTTAACAAGCTCCGGAGGAACAGCCTGTTTATAGATAATTTGCTAAAGGTTTGCAAGGCTCCATCGGAGCCTCCTGCAAATTTGCTTAGCTGGCCATAAGAAAAATGATTTATTTTAATGTGTTTGTCCTAATATGCTTTAAAACAAAATGAGCAGATGCCTTTTTAAAACACCTGCTCATTTTATATTTTTTCATCCGCACATCTACAACTTAATTTCTTCAGCGCCTGAGAAGAAATGGAACTCAGTAATCTGGTAGGCAGGATTGCTTTTAACCTTTATCCACTGGTTGTATTTTAAAAACCACTTCATCTGGCGGTTTATAATGCCTTTTTTAATGTAGGCTTCAATGTAAGGGTGAACAGTAAGCGTAATGTTTTTCTCGTTTTGCTCAACCAATATGTAATTAAAATTGGTCTCGATATCATCAAGCAACAAAATTGTTGGCCTTATGGTGCCGGTACCATTACAGGTTGGGCAAACCTCGTTGGTAACAATGTTCATTTCAGGGCGTACCCGCTGACGGGTTATTTGTACCAGGCCAAATTTACTTGGCGGTAAAATAGTGTGCTTAGCTCTGTCATGCGCCATTTCACCACGCAAATAATCAAACAGATCTTTACGGTTGTTTGGCTTGTGCATATCAATAAAGTCGATAACCACAATGCCGCCCATATCGCGCAGCCTGAGCTGGCGGGCAATTTCTTTGGCAGCTTCTTTGTTTACCTGGAAAGCATTTTCTTCCTGGTTCTCTTTGCTGGCTGTACGGTTACCGCTGTTTACATCGATAACGTGTAAGGCTTCGGTATGTTCAATAACCAGGTAGGCGCCACCTGCAAGGTTTACAGTTTTACCAAAAGCTCCTTTAATTTGCTTATCAACACCATAGTGCTCAAATATGGGCACGCTGTTTTTATGGAACCTGACGATGCTTTCAAGGTCGGGCGATATTTCATGAACATAAGAGCGTACCTCTTCGAACATGCTGTTATCATTCACATAAATATGCTGAAAATCTGGATTGAGGATATCCCGTAATAAGGTTGATGTACGGTCGATCTCGCCAAGCGCCTTTTTAGCAGGCTCAATGGATGGCAGGCGCGTAATGAACGATTCCCACTTTGATATCAGATCAAGCAGGTCCTTTTGCATTTCGGCAACGCCTTTACCTTCAGAAACTGTACGTATAATAACGCCAAAATGCTTTGGCTTTATACTTTCAACAATTTTACGCAACCGGTTACGCTCGGTGTTGCTCTTTATCTTTTTTGAGATAGAGATAACCTCCGAAAACGGCACCAATACTACATATCGCCCAGCTATAGATATATCAGAACTTAAGCGGGGGCCTTTTGTTGAAATAGGCTCCTTAGCTATCTGTACTGGTATAAGCTGATTTTTTGATAATAACTCCGAGATCTTACCCCCTTTGTTAATATCACCGTCGAGCTTAAAGTTATCTAAAAGCTTCGACTGATATCCCCCGCTACGTACTTGCTTGGTTAGCTTAAGCAGGCTTTGCACCTGCGGGCCAAGATCAAGGTAATGCAAAAAGGCATCTTTCTCATAGCCTACATCAACAAAAGCAGCATTTAACCCTGGCATGATCTTTTTTATCCTGCCAAGGTAAATATCACCAACAGTATAATTGTTGCTGATCTGCTCTTTATGAAGCTCTACAAGCTGTTTGTCCTGTAATAATGCAATAGTAGTCCCGCTGGGGGATGAATCGATAATTAATTCTTTTATCAATTGCTACTCCATTTCTTAAAGCGGTTATAAAACCGCACGTTAATAAGTGGGTAAAAAACAAATTTGCCTGTTAGTATGTGAACAGGAATATAAGGGGGTATTAGTGTGCAAGTAAAGATAGTCTTGAGTCTATAGTCCCGAGTCAAACAGACTTTAGACTTACGACTAAAGACTATCGACTTAACAACACTGCTTATTTTTTCTTATGTCTGTTCTTTCTTAAACGCTTTTTACGTTTATGAGTAGCCATTTTGTGTCTTTTACGTTTTTTACCGCTCGGCATAATAATAATTTTTATTTGTGATTAATTCTTTAATTCTTTAATATACTCGTCAATGCGCTGATTAAATGCCGGATCGGGCATCATCTCTTTACATTTCTGATAAGCGTCAATAGCTTCCTTTTTCTGTCCCAGCTGCTTATAGCTTTCTGCCAGGTAAAAATAGGGCTCAACTTCAGCTTTCTGTGCAATTATAGTTTTAAACCTTTGCACAGCTTTTTCATACTGGCCCGATTTCATGGCAAATAAACCGAGGCTTAAATTTGCATTCCTGTTCTTCGGGTCCTGTTTTACAACATCAAGCAACAACATGATCCCTTGCATTGGCGAACCTCCGTCGGGATCAGTAATACCTGAGCTGGTTTGGTTTACATAAGCAACGCCTAAACCGGTTTTAGCATCAAGGTCAGCAGGTTTAAGCTTAACAGCGTTTTTGAAACTCGCAATGCCATTTATAACAAATGATGGTTGCGACGCTGTGTCCTGGCTTGTTTTGTAGGCGTCGTTAAAACGGGTGCCTGCATTTAGCCATTCGTCAAACTTGTTTTCCTTTTGGGCAATGGCCTGGTAATAAAACGCCGCCGGTGCAGGCTGATTTACATCATCCCACAGCTTGGCCAGTTTTTTTTGCAGATTAAGCTTATCAACATCAGCAGTTGCGTTTTTTAGCTGGCCTTCCGTATCATTTATCTGTGCAGATAATGACGGACCAATTAAAATTTTAGCAGCTGCCGATACAATTGCTACATCAACAGTTGTAACCGGCCGGCTTTTAGCAGCAGCAGTATTGGTATGCCCCTGTGCTTCTTTCGACTTTATAAGCCCTTTTACCGGCATAAAAAACAAAAAGCCCATAATAGTAACAACTATTACAATTACAACTATTTGTTTTTTATGCATTGCGCAGTAAATTATTTGGTAATCTTGTTACCGGTTCTAACTTTATCAACAAAAGTTTTGGCCGGTTTAAAACTTGGAACGAAATGTTCCGGGATAATGATGGCAGTGTTTTTTGAAATATTACGGGCCGTTTTTTTCGCCCTTTTCTTCACAACAAAACTACCGAAACCTCTTACATAAACGTTTTCACCACCAACCATTGAGGTTTTTACTACTTTAAAAAACGCCTCAACAGTTTCCTGAACGTCAACTTTCTCAATGCCTGTCTTGGATGAGATTTCAGTTATAATTTCTGCCTTAGTCATATCTGCTTTTTCTTTTATTTATTATACTATTACTTAACTGATTTGGGGTTGCAAAAGTATCTCTTTATTACTAAAGATTGAAATAATTAACATATTTTTTTTATTACATGCTGTAATTCAGCTAAAAGGCTAAAAAAATTACCATAAAATGGCATCGTTTCATTAGTACTTTTGCACCAGATGGATTTTAATAACGAACTGACGCACTGGTACCAGGAAAATAAACGAGACCTGCCATGGCGCAATACTACCGATGCTTATGTGATATGGCTATCGGAAATTATTTTACAGCAAACGCGGGTGGAGCAGGGGATGCCTTACTTTAACCGCTTCCTTGAACAATACCCCAATGTTAGCAGCTTTGCTGCCGCCAGCGAGGATGAGATCCTGAAACTATGGCAGGGCCTGGGTTATTACTCCCGTGGGCGAAACATGCTTAAAACTGCCCGGTTAGTGCAGGAAGCGTATAGTGGCCAATTCCCAAATACTTATGATCAGCTTATAAAGCTAAAAGGCATTGGCGAATATACGGCTTCGGCGATAGCCTCATTTTCGTTAAACGAGGCTAGGGCCGTTGTCGATGGTAATGTTTACCGGGTAATAGCGCGTTACCTGGGTATTGATGAGCCAATTAATAGTACAAAGGGCAAAAAAATATTCCAACAGGCAGCAAATGATTTGCTTAATAAGCAAACACCGGGCTTGCATAACCAGGCCATGATGGAGTTTGGCGCAGTAATTTGCAAGCCTAAGAACCCCGCCTGCGGAATTTGCCCGGTACAGACAGGTTGCTATGCTTTTACGCACAACGCTATTAACAACTTGCCGGTTAAACTGAATAAAGTTAAAGTGCGTGAACGGTATTTTAATTATTTTTTAGTTACCGATGGGCATAACGTGCTGATTAACAAAAGAGACCAAACTGATATTTGGGCAAATATGTATGACCTGCCCTTAATAGAAACAACATCCTTATTGCCGCCCGATGAGTTATTCCTCCAGCCGGAGGTGATCGGATTTTTTGGACCGGATTTGAAAGTTGCTGAGATCTCGGCCGTAAAAAAACACGTTCTAACCCATCAGCGGCTTTATGTGCGCCTGATAATATTGCAAAATCAACCGCTGAAATTAAAGGAACAATGGTTCTATACATCAGTTGAAGACCTTAAAAAATTAGCCATTCCAAAAATCATATTTATATTTATAAAAAATATTTTTAATTTGTAATATATTTTTTGTTGCTTTACAATATATATGTCAGGCGTTAATAAAGTTATTTTGGTAGGTCACCTGGGTAAAGACCCGGAGGCCCGTTCTTTAGAAGGTGGTGTTTCAGTAGTAAGTTTCCCATTGGCAACTTCAGAAAGTTTTAATAAAGATGGACGCAAGGTTGAACAAACCGAATGGCATAATATTGTAATGTGGAGAGGCCTCGCTGATGTAGCTGCAAAGTTTTTACAAAAGGGTAAGCTTGTTTATATTGAAGGCAAGCTGCGCACCCGGTCATTTGAAGATAAAGAAGGAATAAAAAAATATACCACAGAGGTAGTTGCCGAAAACTTCACCCTGCTTGGCCGCAAAACTGATTTTGAACACGACGGCAAACCAGCTTCAAAAGAAGCAAGTGTAATTGCTGATGCGGAGAATACAGAATACTAAGCCAATTTGAACCCTAATCAAAAAAGCCACTCAGGGATAACCTGGTGGCTTTTGTTTTTGTTTTGAACCATGATTTTTCACGGGTTGTTAATTTTTTTTAAGGTGTTCAAGAAGGTTTCACCGTTTGCGTGATTTAAGGATTAGCCTGATGCCTGTCCAATCAATTCAGAATCAAGAAATCTTTAAATCAAGCGAATCATGGTTCAAACAATTATCTGCCTCCCGGAGGGCAATGTTCTTTTAAATATTGTGTATATAAAGTACGCAAATGCAGGCTGGTGCCAGGCCCTTCATAAATGCCGTGCGAACGGTTAGGGTACGACATTAGCTGGAACTGCCTGTTGTATTTCACCAGCTCATTGATCAGCATTTCGGCATTTTTATAATGCACGTTATCATCACCGGTACCGTGTACATATAATAAATTACCGCGCAGGTTTTTAGCATAGGTTATAGGCGATCCTTTGATAAATACTTCGCGGCTTGCATCGTCAATAGGTACGCCCATATAACGCTCCTGGTAAATATTATCATAAGTTAACTGCCAGCCTACAGCAGCAACGGCTATCCCTGTTTTGTAAATCTCAGGATGCTGAAACATCAGGTTAAGCGTGCATGAGCCGCCACCGCTCCATCCCCAAACTGCTACACGGGTTGAGTCAACAAACGGCCATTTCAGGATCTCTTTAGCGCCCATTGCCTGGTCTTCAATATTTACTATCCCGATGTTTTTATAGATCGATTTACGCCATTCCGCTCCTTTTGGTGCAGGAGTTCCGCGGTTATCAAGCGATATATAGATATACCCATCGTCGGCCATATTGCCAACATATTCGCTGTTCCTGGTTGCTCCGTAGGCGTCAGTTACTGTTGCGCCTGCGGGTTCGCTATAAACATAAAATACAACCGGGTATTTTTTTGTTGGATCAAAGTTGGTTGGCTTAACCATCCACCCGTCCATAGTAACACCATCAACAGTTTTTACCTTAAAAAATTCAGGTTTGTTTTTGGCGTCCTGGTTTAGTTTTACAACGGTTCCGCTCAGGTGCTTATGATCAGGCAGGCTAACCACCTCGCTTTGATACGGGGTGTAGCTGTTTGAAAAATTGTGCAGCCCAATCTTTCCGTTTGGCGAAATCTCATAGCTGTGGGTTCCGGGCTCGTCAGCAGGCGTTACGCGCTCGGCTTTGCCGCCGCTTAGTTTTATGCGGTAAAGGTATTTCTGGGTAGCATTATCAGGCGAAGCCAAAAAATAAATATAACCACCTGCTTCGTCAATCAGGTCCAAAGATTCCACATCATAATCTCCTTTGGTAATTAAGGTTTCTTTACCATCCCTGTCAATTCTCGAGATATGTCTCCAGCCGTCTTTTTCGCTGATCCATAAAAAGTCCTTGCCTTTGTTTATCCATTCCCAACCTACCGGATCACCGCCGTTCCAGCGCGATTTACCGTCGATCCAGGCTTTGTCAATCTCGCTGTGGATTACCCTTGCCGTTCCGTTCGAAACATTGGCTGTAAAGATCTTGCTTTCGGTTTGGGCACGGTTTAATTGCTCCAGTATAATTTCGTTTGGGCTGGTAGTCCACTCCATCCGCGGGATGTAGTGCTGAATAGCATCTCCCGGAATATCCATCCAGGTTGTTTTACCGGTGGTAATATAAACAACGCCTATTTTACATGCGCTTGGGTTTTCGCCTGCAACAGGGTACTCAACCGGAACAACGTATGGATAAATGGAATCGGTAGTATTAAGCATCAAATATTTTTTGGTATTTGCCGCATTTATCTGCCAGTAAGCAATGCTCCTGCTATCAGGCGACCAGCGGAAACCGTCGCGGCAATCAAACTCTTCTTCATAGGCCCAGTCAAATGTGCCGTTTATTAGTGTTTGTGTGCCATCTGTGGTTAGTTGCTTAACTGCACCGGTTGCAAGGTCCTCTGTAAAAATATTGTGTTCGCTAACATAGGCTGCTTTTGTTCCGTCAGGAGATAGTTTGGTGAACATTAATGACGATGCTGGCCTTGCAATACCCAGCTGCTTTAAAGTTTTTGCGGTAAGGTCATACACCCAATAGTCGCCACGGGTATTGTAGCGCCAAACCCGCTGCGTATTGGTAAATATTAATACCTTTTGCCCATCGTTTGACAGGATAAAGTTAGCCACCTTAAGCGGGGCTTTCCCCGGAGGCGTAAGCATTTCGGTACTTACCAAAACAGTTTTTTTACTGGCATCACGGGTGTCAAGCTCCACTATCCCGGATGCATCCCCGCGATAGTATTGGTAGCCATCTGCCGCCCAGTGTGTTTTGCCGCGCTGTGCTTTTACAGACAACTGCGTAAGTATCAGTATTAAAAAAAGGAGGGGTATTAGTTTTAATCGGTAACGTTTAATATTCATTGGGTCAGTTTTTAGCTTTATTTTATTTATAAATAATGGGGCTGTAAATTTTGCGTTAAATTAGCACTTTATAGCCTGTAATAAATATCTGTAATGAAAAAAATACTACTAAGTGCGGTTGGCCTTTTTAGCTGTGTAACGTTAACTTTTGCACAGCATATTGACAGGAGTAAGTTTGTTAAGGATAGTATTGATTTTTATATTAACCGGGCATTAACCAACTGGCGTATCCCGGGCGCCGCCGTATGTATTGTTAAGGATGGCAAAATAGTACTGATGAAAGCCTATGGTATTAAAGAGCTGGGCCTGCCTGCCAAGGTTGATATTAATACCCTGTTTATGATTGGCAGCAATACCAAAGCCTTTACCGCTACCGCGCTTGCCATGCTGCAGAACGACAAAAAGCTTTCGCTGGATGATAAGGTTACCAAATACCTGCCGCAGTTTAAGCTTGACGATAAGCCCGCCGGCGAAATGGCCGTGATCCGCGACCTGCTTTGCCATCGCCTGGGCTTCCAAACCTTCCAGGGCGATTTTACTTTTTATAACACTAATTTAACCCGCAATGATATTATACAACGACTGGGTATGCTTAAGGCGGCTTATCCTTTTCGCACCAGGTGGGGGTATACCAATGCCGCATTTTTAACTGCGGGCGAGATCATCCCGGTTGTAACGGGCAAGCCATGGGAAATCTATCTTAAAGAAAATATTTTTGCGCCGCTCGGCATGACCAATACTTTAGCCTTAAGCGCCGATCTGCCCAAATCATTAAACAGAACAGTACCGCATACGCTGATAGATGGGCGCTTATCCCCGATTCCTTACTGCCAGGTTGATGCGCTGGCGCCTGCGGGCGGCATAAGCTCGTCAATAAACGATATGAGCAAATGGGTGCTTGCGCTGCTTAACGATGGTAAAGTAGGAGCAAGGCAGGTAATCCCCGCCGCTGCGATCAGGGCCACCCGCGAGGCACAGGACATTATGGGCAGGGTTAACCACCCCGATGGTTCAACCAATTATGAGTTGTATGGACTTGGTTGGATGATACAGGACTATGCCGGGAAGCACCTTATAATGCACGACGGCGGCGTAAACGGTTACCTCTCGTCAGTAACGCTGGTGCCCGATGAGCACCTTGGGGTAGTGATATTAACCAATACCGATCAGAACAACTTTTTTGAGGCCCTGCGCTGGGAAATAATGGATACTTATTTTAAAAAGCAATACCGCGATTACAGCGATACTTACCTGGCAGAATATAAAAACGATGCCGCCGTTGAGCAAACTGCTGATAAAAAGCTGAAAGATTCTGTTGCACTTAATCCGAAACCTGCTTTATTGCCATCAAGCTATATTGGCAAGTATGAGAATAGCCTTTATGGATCGCTTACCATTACACAAGGCGAAAACAACGACCTGGAGATCCGCTTTGAGCATCACCCTAAAATGTATACCCACCTGCAGCCACTCGGCGGCAACCGCTTTTACGCCACCTTTTCCGACCCTACCTTAGGTAAAGCCGTGTTTCCGTTTATGGTGCAAAATAGCACGGTAAAAGGCATCAGGATTAAAGTAGCCGATTTTGTGGAGCGAGATGCCTATGAGTTTACAAAGGTTCCCTGATTTTGGTTGAACCGTAGCTGTCTGAACCGGGATTCCCGAGATTTAAAGATTGCTCGGATCAACCCCAATTAAAAAATCAATTAATCCTTTAATCAAGCGAATCATGGTTCAAAAAAAGAAATCCTGATTAAGGCAAAATCATCCACACATCAATAATTCGCATATCTGCACATCATCTTCACAAATATTTTTGCCACCACCCTGAAATATAGGGCTTAACCTCGGTAGGCTTGCCCGGTTCGGGTACAAACAGTTCAATGTGCTTTTCTTTGGCGTAGGTTAATAACCGTTCAATTGGCTCGTACCAGGCGTGGGGGGCAAGGCTAAAGGTTCCCCAATGGATGGGCATCATCAGCTTGCTGTTTAGTGCCAGGTGGGCGTTTGAGGCATTGTCTGGCCCCATATGAATATCGGGCCAGAACTTGCCGTAGGCGCCTATCTCCAGCATAGTGAGGTCAAAGGGGCCAAAAGTATCGCCTATCTCCTTAAAACCGGGAAACCAGCCCGAATCGGCGCCAAAAAATATATTATGCTGCGGACCTTTTATCACAAATGACGACCACAGGGTTTCATTACGACCAACAATCCCCCTGCCGCTAAAGTGCCTTGCCGGGGTTGCTATAATATTACAGTCGCCGTCAAGCATTATGCTGTCACCCCAATCCAGTTCACTGATAAAGTTTCTTTCGATGCCCCATTTCTCAATATGCTGCCCAACCCCAAGCGAGCAGATGAAGGGGATGGTTTTATCCGCAAAAAACTTAATGGTGTTTTTATCCAGGTGGTCGTAATGATCGTGCGAGAGGATGATAGCGTCCAAAGGCGGCAGCTCATCCAGCGCTATTGGCGGCTGAAAGAACCGCTTAGGCCCGAAAAAGGAACTGAACGATACCCTGTCGCTCCACACCGGGTCGGTAAGGATGCGTTTGCCGTCAATCTCAATCAACAGGCTCGAATGCCCAATCAATGTGATCCTTAACCCGCTTTCAGGAGGAGCTTGAAAAACTGAAACATCGGTTTTAAACGGACCTAACTGTTGCTTGGGCGTGTTTTCGGCTTTGTTATGATAATACTCTTTTAATATGGGGATCATTTTGTCAAATCCGGCCTCATCGGTTGGGATCGGATTTAAAAACTTTCTCCCCTTTTTATTCGCCCCTGATAAACTCATAAAATAGGTGTCAAAATTATTGCCCCAAATATACCATGGGGTTTTTAGTGAGATATTGATGAAGCCGAATTGTTACATTCATGCTCCGCTAGGCTTAACAGAAACATTAGCAGTAAGTTTAATGCCGGTACAGTTATGACAAAAAAATTACTTTTTCAGAAAAACAATTACCTGCTTGCAAAACTCAAGTAAATGAGCGGGCAGGCTTTGTTCAACATAAGGGTGCGTTGCCCCAAATACATGGTCGGCACCGGGAATTACTGAATAGGTAGCATGGGGCTGTGCCGCTTTCAGTTCTTCTGAATGGCCTACCTGCACAGAAGCATCTTCCTGCCCGTGCACAATAAGCCAGGGCTGTTTTACCTTGGCAGCATGCGCCAGGATGTCAAGGCGTGCTGGATTCCTGTCCAAATCATTAAGCAAACTAATTTTTAAAGGCATTTGCTGACCGGTACGTTTATTTTGTATGTAGGTGATGCCGGTTAAGCGCCATTGCTCTTCAATCTCCTTAGGCCATAAATTGCGGAAGCCCGATATAGAAGCCATAGTAACCAGCTTTTTAACCCGGGGATCCTCAGCAGTTTTTATAATACCTATGCCGCCACCCATGCTGTGGCCTATTAAATAAACACCTGTTGCCGCCGCTATTCCTGATCCGCCGCAGGCGAAATCAATACCAGCTTTCAAGTCGTCCAGTTCAATGCTAAAAGTATTATCGGCAAAAGCAATCAGATCGGCAAAGTCTGTTGGGTTATCGGCAGTGGTGCCGTTATGCGAAAAGTTGAACTTCAAAAACCTGAAGCCATGTTCGGCAAAGTAATTGGCAACCAGGTTATGTGCGCCCCAGTCTTTAAACCCTTTAAAGCCATGGGCAAATATTACCAGCGGTGCGTTTTTAAGGGATGTTTTATAGGTGAGATCCATCAGCATACCACGGCCCTTAGCGCCGGGAATGTTGAAGTTTTGTTTTTTGATCATAATTATATCAAAGATATGATATTGGATGATTAATGTTAATCTTCTATTTCCCTTCCCTATTTACGCGCAGCGAAGAGAGGGAGGTCCAGCGAAGCGTCGACCGGGTGAGTAAAATCAGCGCGCGATATTGACGCAAATGCATTGGTGGTTTGACTCACCCCGGCATTGCTTCGCTCGCCACCCCTCTCTGCTGCGCAAAGAAGGGAAAGAAGGTCTTTATTATTGCTTAGTATACCACCACGCCCACCATATCAACAAAGGCTGCAAAACCACCAGCCTTATCCATGCAATAAACGGCGTTACATAAAGGCTGCCTAGCCAAAAAGGCGCATGTAAAACCATGTCGATATGTACCGGTAAAAAGGCAATCAGCATTAAAATAATACCCCATGCAGCCCATAGTCTTGTTCTTTTTAAAATTAACATCAAACCAAATAATATTTCAAAAAATCCTGCAAGAATATTCATAAGTTTTGGGAGAGGAATATACTGCGGAATGATGTTTATGTAGCCTCCCGGCGACCTGAAGTGGTTGACCCCGGCTGCCAGGTAGCCAATTACAAGGATAAAAAGACTGGCCTTTTTTAATAAATTCATTATTTATGTACGATTTTACCTATAAAATAGATTTAATTGTTAAAAAAACACTCTTTATTTATAAACATTCTAAATACAACTGTATGACAAAGGGTTGACACTGCATCTTATTAATCCTGTTATTTTTGTCGGGTCAAATTTTAAAATAGCTTTGAAGTATCTAAAGGTAATCGCTTTTACGCATAAACAGATTGAGCTGAAGGAGTTGGGAAAATTGGTGATTTGCCAGGAAAATCTAACGGATAAGCTGCATAAGGTAAAAACCCAGTTCGGCATCTCCGAGATTTTTTATCTTGCCACCTGTAACCGGGTCGAGTTTGTGATGCTTACATCGCATGTGGTTGATAAAGCATTCGCCAAGGAGTTTATGGATTCTATTGATATGGGGCTTTGCCCGGTATCTACCGGCACCTTTTTAGATTCGGCTTCTATTTATGAAGATAGAGAAGCGCTTGAACACCTGCTGCGTACCTCATGCTCACTTGAAAGTTTGATAGTTGGCGAAAAAGAGATCCTTTCGCAATTGCGCAAAGCGTACGAAAACTGCAAAGAAGCAGGCCTTACCGGCGACGGACTACGCATGTTTATGAACTGCATAGTAAAAACGGCCAAAGAGGTTTACACCAATACCAATATCTCTAAAAATCCTATTTCGGTGGTTTCACTGGCTTACCGCAAGCTGCGCGACCTTAAGCTGTGCACAAACGCCCGCATCCTGATCATTGGCGCAGGCGAAACCAACCGTAACATTTCAAAATATCTTCAAAAGCATAAATTTTCAAACTTCTCGGTATTTAACCGCACCGTTGCCAATGCAGCGCAATTAGCTGCTGATTTAAACGGCGAAGCATTTAACCTGGAAGCTTTAAAAACTTACGATAAGGGCTTTGATGCCATCATCACCTGTACATCGGCCACCGAGCCCATTATTACGCCCGAAATTTATGCGGGTTTATTAAATGGCGATACCGACCGCAAAACCATTGTTGACCTGGCCGTACCAAATGATACCCACCCCGATGTACTTGAAAAATACCCCGTAAATTTTATTGAGGTACACTCCTTAAACGAAGTTGCCAAAAAGAACCTGCAGGAGCGTTACGAAGAGCTTACTCATGCCGAAGGTATAATAAACGATAATATTACCGCTTTTACGCAGGAGCTTAAGCAACGCCGCATTGAGCTTGCCATGCGCCAGGTTCCTGAAAAAATAAAGGAGATCCGCAATACTGCCATCAATTCTGTTTTTGCCGAAGAAGTACAGGGTATGGACCAGCAAAGCCGCGAGATACTTGAAAAGGTAATTAACTACATGGAGAAAAAGTATATCAGTGTACCCATGATAATGGCTAAAGATATATTGATCAATAATAATTAAAGCGCTGCCTCGAGTTTAACGAAGTATAACTCGTGGTGCGGCATTTGTTAAGCTTTCAGCTTAACATTGAACATTAGTAAAATCGCCCCTCCTCTTTTTTAGTATGAAAGCTGAAAGCTTTCGCAATGCTATACCACGAGTTACGCTGCGCTAAACTCGCGGCAGCATCAGGTTACAACCTCTCCAACTACCACAACCCACCAACAAACCGTCACCCCACTTTCATATCATTAATTATCCCTGCAAACATCTCTGTAAAATGTTAAATTTGCGCTTGCAAATAATTAGGCCCTTTGGACAGAACATTAATAATAGGAACCCGCGGCAGTGATCTGGCGCTTTGGCAGGCAAATTTTATAAAAGAGAGCCTGGCCACACTTAACATTGCTGTTGAGCTGAAGATCATTAAAACCCAGGGCGACCGCCTCCTTAACCTGAGCTTTGATAAGCTGGAAGGCAAAGGCTTTTTTACCAAAGAACTTGAAGAAGAATTATTGGCAGGCACTATTGATTTAGCAGTACACTCGCACAAGGACCTGCCAACCGAGAACCCTCCGGGACTCATTATCGCGGCAGTTTCAGAACGGGAAGATCCATCTGAGCTACTGCTGATACTAAAGGATTGTGTTGATGTGCACCAAAAGCTATCTGTAAAATATGGCGGTATTGTGGGCACGTCATCAAACAGGCGTAAAGCACAGCTGCTTGCTTACCGCCCCGATCTGGATATAAAAGACCTTAGGGGCAACGTACCCACCCGTGTAAATAAGCTGCGCGATGAAAATTACGATGCCATTATGGTGGCCAAAGCCGGTGTAAGCAGGCTGGGACTGGATCTGAGTGATTTTTATGTGGAGGAATTAACCCCTACTGAACTGATCCCCGCACCGGCGCAAGGTGCGCTGGCTATCCAGATCCGCGAAGATGATAAAGAATTATTTGAGGCTTTACAACCATTAAACCACCCCGATGTTGCTGAAGAGCTTACGGTTGAACGCACCCTTTTACAACTGTTTGGCGGGGGCTGCCATTTACCTTTAGGCTGCTATTGCCGTAAGGAAGATGGCGTTTACCAGGTATTTACCTCAAAAGCCGATGAAGGCGATGAGTTTCCCGATCGGCTGTTTTTAGAAGCGCCAACCACTGAAGGACTGGCTCAAAAAGTAGCCCTGTTTTTTAGTAAGGACCGTAAGTTTCCGATGAAGGTGTTTATCTCGCGTGAGCTTTCTGAAAAAAGCTATTTCCGTAAAGCTTTAGAGAAACATGATATTGAGGTTGAAGCCCGTTCGCTCATCCGTACCGTAGCGGTAATTACCAAGCTTGATAACTATATTTTAAGGAATGCCGACTGGCTATTCTTTAGCAGTAAAAATGCGGTTGAATATTTCTTCCAGCTTGATCCGTTATTGCCTAAAAAAGTAAAGTTTGGGGTAATGGGAAGCGGATCAGAAGATATGCTGCGTCGTAAGGGGCACTTTGTGGACTTTACCGGCGATGGCGACCCTGCAGAGGTGGCAGCTGAGTTTGCAGCACTGGCTAACGGAAAAACTGTAGTGTTCCCTTCTGCCGAAAACTCTATGCGGAGCATTCAGCAGGCACTATCTGCAGATACAAAGATCATTGACCTTACGGTATATGAAACCATATTAGAAGATGATGTACTGCAAACCGGCGCGGAGATAATGGTATTTACCAGTCCGTCGAATGTGGAAGCTTACTTTGTTGATAACCTGCTTGATCCTGATCAAAAGATCATAGCCATAGGTGTATCGACCGGCAAAAAACTGGATGAAATGGGCGTAAAATATACCCTGCCTTATTCACCCGATGAAACGGGCCTGGCAGAAGCCGTATTTGGAACAATTTGTTTGAGCCACAGGTGCTGAGAGGAGTTCATAGTTGATGGTTCATAGTTCATGGTAAAAAAGCAATTGGTCACTAAATACCATCTTCCGACTATGAACCATGAACTTTCGGCTATCAACAATGAACTATTAACCATGAACTAAAAATGCAACGACCACGAAGAAACAGAAAAAGTGAAATTATTCGTCAGATGGTACAGGAAACACATGTTAGTGCTGCTAACCTGATATTTCCGCTGTTTATAGTTGATGGTAATGCACAAAAAACCGAGGTGGCCTCTATGCCGGGCATCTACCGTTATTCTATCGATAATTTGCTGCGCGAGATTGAAAGCTGCCTTAAGCTTGGGCTAAATTCTTTTGATCTGTTCCCTAATATTGATGAGTCGCTAAAAGATAAATATGCTACTGAAAGTCACCGCGAGGAAAGTCTTTATTTAAGGGCTATCCGCGAA